>Ga0187893_10002601_pt1 | contig 39197 bp, 30 predicted proteins | sample MA1701074metaG_FD_139574 | JGI IMG/M metagenome (GOLD analysis project Ga0187893, IMG submission 139574) | White microbial mat communities from a basaltic lava cave in the Kipuka Kanohina Cave System on the Island of Hawaii, USA - MA170107-4 metaG ...
CCGTGGCGTTCTGTTCGAAGAGGACAGCTATTTTCTCAAACTCTTCCTCCGCGTGTGCGAGGCCATAAGAAACCAACAAGAGGATTCCTGCGTAAACAAGCGTGGGTGGCATGTCAATCTCCTGTAGAGGCTAACCAAGATAGTTCATAACGTATGTTAATTTGCCTGAGTTCTGAGTTGGGGATCCCTTACCACGCGTACGTAAGGTCGCGTAGACCCCATTTGCGGTGCTGCTGGTACCGTCCTCACTAATCGAGTAGTCGCCATTGCGGGAATACTCGACCTCAATTGGAGGCCGTCGAATACCCATTCGAGCTGTAACGTACGTACCCAGTAGGCGTCTACTACTTTTCATCCTTCTCCGTTGATAACAACAGGACGCATTTGCACCGCAAGAAGCTCAGGTTAGTAATCGAATTGTAATTGGACCTGAAACATATTATCTCCGCCAATGTCGTTTACTCGTTCATCTTTGAAGGTGTAATCCGTGTGGATCTTTAGATTATGCCCCCCGAGGTAGGTATTGAATCCGATAGAGGTCCAGCGCGATCGGCCGTTGGCGGGGGTGTTGGCGTTGAAACCAAGGATATTTCGATCGGCCTCCTGGTGCCGGCCTACGAACTCGAACCAAGGGTGAAACAGATAACCCGCTTGAGCAAACCAGCCATCACCCTCTCTATCGGGACTCGCCGTCCGATTGCTATCGAACTCGTAGCGATCGTACTCCGCCTCAAAGGTGAACGGCCCGGTATTGAAAAAGAGATCCGCGCCAAAGCCAAGGAGATCAAATTCATTGAGGCCGTCACGTGCGCTCCCGAGGTAAGCGCCGTTTAGCCCTATCGCGAGTCTCTGACCCTCCCCAAGGTAGGATGCCCAGTAATCCGCGAACCCGTCTGGCGCTTTGGCTGGATCTAACAAATTAAGCACGATCCGGCCCGCCGGCATCAACTGATCGGACTCTCTGGTTCCGCTAGCTCCGAGCTCGAATACTCGGTTGTCGAAAACCCCCACCGCATACTCGAAGTGGCCTCCAAAGGGGCGTCCATGGGCCCACAAGCCGATGGTATTGTCCACCAGGCCGAAACTGGATAGCTCGTCTGTGACCAGGCTACGGTCCATCAACAACAGCTTTGAATCCGAGGTCAGGAGGTTCCTGGAAAAGGGCACGTCATACTGTCCTGCCAAAACGTATAATTGTGGGAGCACCGGGAAGTCCAGCCAGGCGCTTTCAACCTCGATCGTTTGATCCGTCCCAAATCGACGGGTATTGTCAAATCTGATTTCACCGTAATATTTGGCGAGCCCAAAAGCTTCGCCCTTGGCTTTAAGTCGGAATCTACGCAGAAAGAAATCATTATTGTCGTTTGCATCGTCATACGCGTAACGGCCCTGGACGCGGAAGCCGGGCGTGAACGTAATGTTTCCTCCCAGACCGGAGACAGGCGTTAAAGCCTTGATGGCGGGAGGCTCGGGTTCGGCCGGTTTCTCCGCGACGGTCGCGGTCGGAGAGGCAGCCGTTGCTGCCTTCTGCAGTTTGGTTTCCGCTTCTTTCAGCCGTCGTTCCAGATCTCCGATGCGCGCTTGATCGTCGGCGTGGCGCCGCTCAAGTTGCTTGATCGACTCGCGGATCTGCGCGAGGTCCTGGTCGGTGACAGCGCCGGCCGCTATCGGGATCAAGGTCGCAACAAAAAGAGCGCAGACGGAACGACGACAGCACAGCGCGTTTCGCCTCTCTGTTTTAATTTTATCCATAGCTCGAGCTCCTTATGGGGAAAAATCGATACAGCTGTTTACAAACGCAGGTCTCATGGGATCGAGCATCACGATTTCGGCAGGATCGCCGCCCGTCTCGACGTTTGGTTCGATCCCCCACACGACGCATCCCTCTAGACTACTACTGCTAGTGATGGCAGAAGCTGGCGCAGTAACGGCAACGGTCCAAACACCTCTTGGGACACCAGTCAGTTGGTAGAAACCCTGCGCATCGGTCACGGCGATAACCTCTGTGCCTTGCACCGCGACCAGGGCGCCTTCGAGGGGGACCTCATTACAAACCCCCACCCCCGCGCTACAATCTAATCGCACAATCGATCCGGAAATCGTGGAACCCCCTTCTGCTCCGTCCTCTAAAGCCGCAACACGGGCTTCTAACGCCATTATTTCCTGCTGTAGCGCTTCTATTATTTCCTGCTGTGTTTGCCCAAATGCGCTGTGCGTGAAGCCAGTACTTCCAAAACCAGCCACTAACAGCACCATCAAACCCCCCGACCGTCCACCATAAGCTGATACTTTCATCGCTCTCTCCCATTACCACTCGTACGTAAGCTGCATGAACATCCCATCGGCGGACTTACCGGTCCCGCCTTCCCCGATTGAGTAGTCCCAATTGTGGGAATACTCAAGCGCCACTCGCAGACCGTCCAACACCCACTCCCCGACACCCGCGCTTAGCCGCTTTTCGGGAACAAACCCAGTCCTTATCGGTGTCGGCATCAGGGGATCACCTAGCAGCCGTGTTACCCCCGCCAGCTCCTGACTTTCCGAGTAGCCGAGGACAAAGTAAGTGCCTTGAGCGCCGATTTCCACGACAGATGGGTTGGAGTCGAATTGATAGGCGAATTGGACCTGCCAGGCACCGGGCCTAATGCTGAATGCCTGCCCCAGATCGTCGGTAAATGCTGCGTCATCAATGGCCCTGTTCCATTCCACTATGAGCGCTATAGGACCGATATTCGATTTAAGGTGCGCCGCCATACCCGGCACGAAGCCGATCTGATCCAGGAAAGGCCGGTATTCGAATGCCAGGAAATTACTGTCAAAAACCGAGCTGTTGACATCGACATCGAAATCGATTGACCAAGGAATGCGCCCGCGAGAAAACCTCCCTTTGGTTTGATAGCCCAAGGTTGCGCCCATGTGTTCGATGTGGTCTCCACCCACGTCAAAGGTGTCACCGTTGTAAAAATAGACGGCCGCCGTGAAAGGAGGAAGAGAGGTTGGCGGAATTGCCGGCGGGACCGGTTTCGGAGGCGGTGGGTAGCATGATATGTACGCGCATAGCCATGTGCTGAGTCCGCGCACTAGGGGCCTGAGAAGCAGTGGCCGGACTAGCGCAGGAGTTGGTGTCGGGGTGGCTGCAAGCGGTGGAGGTGGCGAGGGAGTTGGTCCCTCAAAGCCCAACATAATGAAGTCTTCTAACGTCTCGAACGCCTCGATGGTCAGTGGGTCGATAAGGCTCAGCGTGCTGGTAACGGGGTCGCCCGTCGAGATGCCGAAAGGCACAACAGCCCGGCCCGCCCTCCCGAAGAGCGGGAATCTTTCCGTATTGCCGAGGGTAATCAACCCCTCACGCACATTGATTCTATCAACGAATGCCTCATCCCCTCTGGAAGTGAAGGCGACTGATTCGGTACCGGGCTCATGACTGAGAACGAGACTTCCCGAGGCCCAATCGCTGACCCGGACTTTGAAATCAAGATCGGCTGTGTCAAACAAAATATTACTTTCACGGACACCAGAAAGGAGATCCTCGGACCGGAAAGCTAGCGCCTCGAGGGAACCGCTGAAGTCCACGTAGTCGTTAATACTTGACGCCCTCTCGGCAAAGGACTGTCGAATGATCGTCCTGGTGGCGTCCTCGTGCGCAATTTTTGCTTTCTCCAACTCCTCGATCCGTTGCTTGAACGTCCTAGTTGCGTCCTCGGGGATCGCGTCGTCGCGCACAATTTTTGCGGCCTCCAAGCCCTCGAGTCGTTGCTTGAGGATCCCGGTTGCGCGCTCGTGCGCCATTTTTGCTGTCTCTAATTCCTTGAGCCGTTGGTTGAGTGTCCTGGCTGCGTCCTCGTGCGCACGTTTTGCCGTCTCCAACTCTTCGATCCGTTGCTTGAGCAGTTCCAGCTCTCCAGCGATAGACGACTCCGGGTGACCAGAATCGCGAGAGGATGGTTGTGGGATCTGTTCCTCGGCATCCGATCTGCCTGCAACGCAGAACAGAGTGGCCGCGGCTATGAAGCCTAAAATCCGACAATCCTTCATAGGCCCGACAACGCGATCGCTAAAGGGCTGGCCATGGTTGCGCTATTCGATTAGTTGTGAAGTTCGAGATTGCATCGTTTTTCCGATGAGATCTTTTTAGCGGTTTTGAGTTTGTCCTCCGTCTCACATGCCTGCGGATCAGATCGATACGATCCGGAACACAATCAGTTTCGAAACGCCTCAACCGGTTCCAGATTGGCCGCACGCATTGCCGGATAGCTTCCCGACAACAAGCCGATCGCGCCACCGATAAATGGCATGAGGAAGGGTGCCGCTGGGTCCAGCACGGGGGTCCAAACCTGGTAGGCGGAGACGGCAACCACGATGACCACTCCAAGGCTGGCCCCAAGGATGCCGCCGATAACGCCCATCGAGGCACTCTCGAATAAAAACTGTGCGGCGATATGACCCCGAGTTGCCCCGATGGCTCGACGCAGACCGATCTCGCCAGTCCGCTCCATCACCGACACGAGCGTAATGTTGGCGATGCCAACAGCACCTACAACCAAGGACAAACCGCCGAGCAAAAGGAGCATGACATCCACGTCACTCTGCACTTCATCGCGCACGCGCTTAGGCTCCGGGGGAACGTCGACTTTTAGAATCCGTGGATCATCGGGCCGCAACGCCAATCGTATTTGTTGGGCAATGAGGTACGCTGCGCCAATCCGTGTCTCGACCACCACTGTGCCAGGACCGACCAACCCGAAATCCTGGCGTGCGGTACCTTCAGGGATAATCGCTGAGCCAAGTAACTCGGACTTACGGGCAACATCGCGCAGGATACCCACGACCAGGTACGGGTGATCGCCGATGGAGATTGCCGGAAGCTGTTCAAGGCCCGAAATACCAAGCCGACGGGCAGCGTCCGGACCGAGAACAGCAACGCGGTCCGCCCGCTCGGAATGGCCCAAATCAAATAAGCGTCCGGTCTCAAGATCTGCTCTGACCGCTCTGAACAAGTCGGGAGACGCGGCGTGAACCGAAAGCTTGAAGGCGGTCTGGTTCAGAGGGTCTTTCACCGGCGACGAACTAACCAGCGCATTCCCGATCTCAATCGGACTCATCGTTCCCGCGGCAACTACGCCATTCAGACGGCGAAGGCGAGTCGGTGCATCCCATGGAATTGCTTTGGGATCGACGATGCCCCTAATACCAGGCTTCGCTGAGACAAAGAGCTCGGTCGCAGCAACCGCGTCGAACTGGCTGATGATGCGGTTGCCGGCGGTGCGGGTCAGGCCCAGGGTCGCCACCAGGGCAGTCAGCCCAATGACAACCCCTAACACGGTCAGCATCGTTCGCCCCGGCCGGGCAAACATCCCCGCAAGCGCTTCATTCAAAAGATCACGAAACGTTATTCCAGACCGCGATATCGCGGGTTGAATGCCCCTTTTTTGGGCACGCTTCGCTCGTTTGTTTGCTTGTCCGTTGCTGAGATCGGTCAGCCTGCCGTCTATGATATGCACGCGGCGGCGGGCCCGATTGGCGACATTTTCGTCGTGGGTAACGATGACCAAGGTGAGACCTTCTCGATTCAATTTCTCAAACAGATCGAGGAGGTTGGCGGATGATTTTGAATCCAGATTTCCGGTCGGTTCGTCGCATAACAACAGGCTCGGAGAACCAACGAGCGCTCGGGCGATGGCGACCCTTTGCTGCTCACCCCCAGACAGCTTCACGGGTAAGAACTCGGCGCGGTGACTGAGCCCCACCCGCTCGATGGCCGCCAGCGCGCGCGCTTGCCGACCGTGGTGGGACTGGTGGCGATATACCTCCGCCAACATCACGTTTTCCACCACCGTCCGATAAGGCAGCAGGCGGAAGGCTTGAAACACGAACCCGATGCGTTGGCTTCGCAATCCTGCACGCTGATTGTCAGTCAATGTGGCGGTATCGATGCCGTCAAAGAAAAAGCTGCCGCTGGTGGGATGGTCCAGGCAGCCGATGATATTCAGCATCGTCGACTTTCCGGCGCCAGATGGACCGGTAATCGCTAGCCATTCGCCACGATCTATCCAGAGATCAACATCCACGAGCGCGTGTACGGCTGGTTCGCTTCCAAACTGCCTCCCAACCGTGTTCAGCTCGATCACCCTCGTCGATGGGGTGGGAGGGTTCGGAGTTATCATGGTTGTTTAGTGATACTCTCGCTATTCTTGTATCCGACGACCACGAGTTGGCCTGGTTTGAGCGTCCCATCCACAGGAGTCACTTCGACGAAACCGTCAGCGGCCATTCCCGGGTCGACCACGATGTATTCGAGCGCGCCATTGTTTTGGACCTGGATCCTCGACCTCCCATCGGCGGCGAGAGAGAGTGCGCTCATCGGGACGGCGGTGACTGCTCCCTTGGTCGATTCGATGGGGATCGTGAGGCGTACCGAGAAACCTTGCAGCGGTGTGGGCGTCTCGCCAACGCGAACCGCGAAGTAGATGTGGTATCCGTCGACCCCGTGGGTGCCGGGGGTTTTGTCCACCATTTCCACCACACCCTTGGCTTTGATCCCAAGGGCCTGTTCATCGATGGCGACTGCCATTCCCGGCTTCACAAGCGGTGCCGCGTCGAGGGGGAGGGACGAATCGATGGCTATTTGATTGTCTGTCACGGACATCATGGGTCCGCTCGCCGCGCCACCGACGACAGCAGTCACCACCTCCGCGCGGACGGGTAGGATGGGAATGAAAACGATCTCATCTATCGGTACCTGCACACCCAGCTTGCGTTTGGCCATGTCGAAGTCAGCAGCGAGTCGATCGGCTCGTTCCGCCGTTAACTTGGCGTCAAATTGGGCGACCCTCTGTGCGTCGAGAGCGGTTTGAACGGCCACTTCGCCCTCCAGTTGAGCGGATTTTACCGCCGCTTCAGCCAGTTCGAATTGGCGTGCTGCTAGGTTGGCGTCCCGTTCCGCGGCCCGAATGGCCACTTCGCCCTCCAGTTTTGCGGCTGTTAACGCCGCTCGAGTCATTTCGAGTTTTGTATCGGCGGCCGTCCGGGCGGTCTCTAATTGTCGCGGGTCCAGCAGGATTAAAGCCCGTTCCACGATCTTGGCATCGACCTCGGCGGCGGCCGCCTTATTTGCGGATTCTGCTTTGGCACGCGCGGATTCTACTGCGAGACGTGTTTGGTGCTTCGAGGTCACCATCCCTGTATTCCGGTCTGCGATCTTGGCCGCGAGCTCGGCGGCGGCAACTCGGTTGGCGTGCTCTGCCTTGGCGCGTGCCGATTCTACGGCCCGGGCTGCGGTAGCGGCGGCGCCGGCGGCCGCCAACTTATTTTTTTTCGCGTCGCCCAACCCCAGTTCGAGGGTTCGGATATTCGCAAGTTGCTCGATCGTCGGGCCAAACGGCTCGTATCCCGCCGAGGAGTACCATTGGGCCACTGCTGCGCTGGTCCGCTGATCAAAAGTTCCATCCACGGGACCGGGATCAAACCCCAGTCGCTTGAGTCCTTGCTCCAACTGGCGTACGTCCTTACCCGAAATACCGGGGACGAGATCGCGGAATGCCGGGACCTCCCCCTGCAGAACCAACAGCGGACGCCCCGAAGCGGTGAGCATCACGCTCCCTTCCTTAAACTGGGTGTTCAACAAAGGCAGCGTGGTGATCAACCCGGCGGCGTTCGCTTTCAAGGCCGACGGGGCTATTGAGATCGGTTGTGGCAATCCAAACCGGGCGGTGCCGCGAGTCACGATGTTGGAACTCAGCACGCGCTCTTCGACCGGGACCAGAATCGGCGATGGTGCCGGCGGCGCGGTTCGGGCGGCTGCCTCCGCTGGAGATTCGATACGCGAGCTTGCCACCCAAGCTCCTACCGCGACAACGGCCACAAGCGCCAGGACATAGCATAGGACGGTGACGGGTTTTCTGGTCACGATAAACCCCTACCTGATACGCTGTGTTGGCGGAAGCCCGTCTGTCACTAGCGAGTGCCATGCGTGCTTCAAACCGACGGCGTCTCCGGTCTGGAGCGGAAACGCTCATCATTCGATTTTACGCGCAAACATTTCCTTCTCGATGGTCTCCGCAACCGGATCGATAACACCCTCTTCCAACTCAAAGCTTTTCTTGGCAACCCTGCGCTCATAGTCCTGGAGCTTTTTGAGGGCGGCCAACTGTTCAGGCAACATCTGTTCGGCGAGGATCGTACCGCCGCTGGTGAGGGCATTGAGCCGTTCCTTTATGTCGGGTTCCAACTCATCCGGATGATTGTAATCGAAACCGGCCTGGCGCATCTCGTCGGCATATTTCCGAAGCGCGGCTTTCATACGTGGATCCTTATTGATGAGCGCATCCAATGGATTATAGTAGGTTGCCTTCAATTGGTCGGGCTTGAAAACCTGCTCGATGGCCTTGAGGGTGCAACCACCGCACAGCGACAAGTTCTCCGTCTCGAGCGCAACCGCGAATGTCGCGCCGGTATTTTCGCCCAAGAGCGCACGGTTGTAGGCAACCTGATCGGCAGGAGACAGGTTCTTAAAGATTTGAACGTTCCGCTCACCCAAGCCTACCTGGGCTGGACTGTAGCCCTCGGCCAGTTGTGGAGGCTTACCGGTGTAGACCGTCGACAAGCCGAACCCGAGCGTGTCTCTGAACTGTTCCTCACTGTCACTGACTCCGGGAAGCATTTTATCAGCGCCCATCCCTGCGCGTACGGTCCTGTAATCAGCGGCGACGTACTCGAACCCCTGCTCACGCATGCACTGCGCGATCAGCGCTTCACCGTTCTCGATGGCCTGGACGAGTTCCTTATCGGTCAGGCCGAACTCCTCCGTACCCAGACCAGCCGGGGCCTGGGCGCTAGCCCCGCCGACAAGAACGAGCCCAGTCACAACGTTTATCACTGCTTGAATTATGTTTCTCATAACATTCCTACCAAGTTTTTGTGTTGAACTCTGCGAAATCCGCATCCACTGACGCTGTAAAAATGCGACCTCGCGGCAAACTATCTTCCTGTCCTTAGTCCGAGCCCGCCCCCTACTTCTTCACGATCTTGCCCTCTGGCGTCAACTTCAACATGCGCTTTTCCGTCTCGACTACCGTAAGGACCACTTCGTAGTACGCCAACTTCTCCTTCTTGCGCTTCACCTTGACGACCTCCTCGAGCTTCTTGTACGTCGCCTTGGGGTACTTGTCCTCGAGCGCTTGGGCGACGGCGGTGGGCAAAGCCGCGGCGGTGATCGCTTTTTCGATCACGAAAATTTCGCCTTCGGGGGTCAACATGACGTCCATGGTCTGGCCCTTGTCCTTGAGGGACACCTCGTAGACCAGCTTCCCATTATCCCTCTCTTTGGCCGCGCCGCTCATCACTGCGTCTTTGAACCGAGCCTTGACCGCTTCGATGACCGGTTTCGGCACCTTGTCCAACGCCACCTCTTCTTCGTCGGCATAAACGCCCGCAACTGAGAACAGCAGGATGCCCATCCCAGCGCCAAGCCAAGTGCGAGTGATCGATGTTTGCATGATATCCTCCTACCTATGATGTTTTGTCTATCGGGGTTTTGCCATGGGCCAAAAGTATGTTATCGACCTTGACCTCTTGAGTACTGTGCGTGCGTGGCAAGCTCCGCATGTCGTTGGCGTAGTTGGGCAGCAGTTCACCTTTGGGTGATGGACCGTCAGAGGTGAAAGCTTCACCTGGTTTTGGCTGGCCATCCGCGGCCGGTTCACGTCGGGTTGCGTGCAGCCAGCCTCATCGTTTTTTGATCGGGGCCCACGCTTTCCAGGTGACTCGGCAACACATCGCCCGCCGCCTTCCTCCACATTAAACTCATGAGCGCTCCTGTCGCGCCGCTCTCCATAGCAAGATCAGGGCGAGCGAAGGCGTGACCGTGAGCGCGACGATCATCGAGGCCAGGATCGCCATCGCGTAGGCGAACGAGGCTGGAGAACGAGCCGGCCACGCCCCCTAGGAAGAAGATCGGGAGGGTGGACGCCACGATGATCAGCGTGGTGTGCACGATCGGCGCACGGACCTCGAGCGAGGCTTCAGGGTGATCGCAACGGCGATGACCGGCAGCCGGTATTGCACACTCGACTCGACGATCCAGCCCATGTATCCGTCCCTCGTCCGAACCAGAGACCTGATGCGGAATTGCCTCTTGCGAAAGCCAGAATGTTACGACTGATCACCACGAGATGACCACTAAACGCGTGATGCATAGCTCGCCGGCGTCCGGGTCATCGCTCCCGATCTCAGTCGCTTCCTGGATGCTGGCCATGGTCTCGTCATAGACCGCTCTCGGCGCCGAATAGCAGCGTGGCGCCGACGGTGACTACCTTGGTGCCGGCATGCGGTCCCTCCGACAAGTACATCTTGTCCTTTTCGATGCGCTCGACCCTGATGCGGGCACGCTCGAAGACCAGGGGCTGCGGGCTGATGTAGAGCCACTGGCCGCCCGAGGCGTCATAGAAGAGGGCACTGTAGGGTGCCTCCAGCCACTGGCCGGCCGCCCTTACCTCTCCGAACTGGATCCCGAGGCGCTCCGCCGCCTGCTCCGTCAGCCTGACGCGCTTGATCGCCGGGTCTTGAGTCGGCTCCAAGGTTGCGGGAGGCGTATGGCCCTTCTTCTCGGCCGGCGCCTCGCCATACCCGACTAGCGGCAGTGCAGCCACCATCACCAACACGACCCACCGCTTGCTATGCGTCATGGTCCTCCCCTCGATGAGTTTGGAATCGCCAGCGTCCCTGTCATGGGTCCGTCCCGGTTCGGGCCGCGCGGTGCCACGCCAGCGCGCTCGTGCCGCCCGCCGAACCGCAGGTAGAGCGACGGCACCACGAAGAGATTGAGCAGCGTCGAGGTGAACAGGCCGCCGACGATCACCACCGCCATCGGGTGCCCGATCTCATGGCCCGGGATGCTGCCGGCGACCACCAGCGGGAGGACGGCGAGGCCGGCCGCGAGCGAGGTCATCAGGATCGGCGACAGACGTTCCCGGGCGCCGCGCAGGACGAGGTCGGGTCCAAAGGGTTCACCCTCCTCGCGTTCCAGATGTTGGAAGTGGTTGATCATGAGGATGCCGTTGCGGGCGGCGATCCCCAGCACGGTGAAGAAGCCCACCAGCGTGCCGAGATAGATGACGGCGTCACTCAGGCCGGTGCTGAGGACCCCGCCCACCAGGGCCATCGGCAGGGTAAGCATGACCAGCAGCGTGAGCCGCCAATTCCCGAACGCGGCCAGCAGGATCACGGCGATGCCGAACACGGTCACGAACGAGAACAGCAGCAGACGGTCCTGCGCGGCCTCGGCCTCCACGTATTCGCCCAGCACCTCCGCGTGGTAGCCGAGGGGGAAGCTCACCCCCTCGACCCGATCCTCGACTTCGTCGGCCACGGCGCCCAGGTCGCGCCCCCTCACGTTGGCGCCAACGTCGATGCGCCGGGAGTTGGCTTCCCGCTTGATGACATTCGGAGTGGGTCTGAGCTGCACGGAGGCGATGTCGCCGAGTCGGACGCGATCGCCGCTGGGAGTGTCGAGCATGAGCTCGTGCACGTCGTTCAGGCTCGCCCGGTACTTGGCGCCACCCCACACGTGCACCTCGAGGTTTCGCCCGTGCCGCCAGATATCGCCAACCTCCTCACCGGCGACCAGGATCGAGACCGCCCGGCGCACGTCGCCCGGCTTGAGCCCGTAGCGCTGGGCCGCGGCGAGGTTCACCTGCACCTCCACTTGGGGAATGTCGTCCTGTAGCTCGACGTGCTCCTCGACAATGCCGTCGATCCCGGCGAGCACCTCCTTCACCTCCTCCGCCTTGCTGCGGAGGATCGCTAGGTCGTCGCCATAGATCCGGATGACGATGCTTTCACTGGTTCCGGTGAGTACCTCCTTAGTGCGCTCCTTCAGGTAGGTCTGCACGTCGCGGTACAAGCCTGGGTAGCCGTCGACCACCTCCTGCACGGCGGCCAGCGTCTTGTCGTAGTTGGCCTTGGGGTCGATGCTGATCCAGTTTTCGGTGAAGTTGATGCCGACGACCTCGTCGCCCTGCGGGGCCTGGCCGATGTGGGCGCCGAAGTTGCGCACTCCGGGAATGGCCATCAGCTCCCGGCTGGCCTGGGTCGTGATGCGGACCATCTCCGGATGAGACATCCCGGGCGCGCCAACCCAATGCATCAGGAAGTCCCGCTCCTTGAACGCCGGGAAGAGGGACTGGCCGAGTTGGGGGAGCACGACTGCGCCGGCCACCATGACCAGGGCGACGGTGGCGTAGGCCCAGCCCGGGCGCTGGACGACCCGGGCGAGGATTCGGGTGTAGCCGCGCTGCAGCCAGCGCGCAACCGGGGACTCGTGGCGCTCGATCGGCGCTCTGGCCAGCAGGAGCAGGGCCATCGCCGGCGTGACGGTCAGTGCGGCCACCAGGGAGGCGAGGATCGCCAACCCGTAGGCCAACACCAGCGGCCGGAAGAACGCGCCGGTCAGTCCGGTCAGCAGCAACACCGGCACCGTGGAGATCAGGATGATCGCCGTCGCGTGCACGATCGGGCCGCGCACCTCAAGGGAGGCGTCGAGGATGACGGCGGCGGTCGACTTCTTGCCGCCCTGCCGTCGATGCTCGCGGAGCCGTCTCATGATGTTCTCGACGTCGATGATCGCATCGTCGACGATGATCCCGAGACCGATGACCAGCCCGGCCAGAATCATCGTGTTGACCGTGGCGCCGAACGCGTTGAGCACCAGTCCCGCGGCCACCAGCGACAGCGGGATCGCGGCAACGCTGATCAGCGCAACCCGCCAGTCGTAGAGGAACGCGCCGAGGATGAGCACCACCAGGATGAAGCCGATGATCATGGTCCGGGTGAGGTTGCCGATCGCGGCGTCGACGAAGGTGGCCGGCCGGAAGATCGTCGTGTCGATCTCGATGCCGGTGAGCCCCGGGCGCAGCGTCGCGAGCTTCTCCTCGACCGCCCGGCTGATCTCCCGGGTGTTGCCCCAGGGGAACTTCTCCACGATGAGCATGCTACCGGGGCCGCTGTTGATCACGGCGTCCCCGATGAGCGGCTGGTGGTCCACTGTCACGTCCGCCACGTCGCTGAGGTAGACCGGCTCGCGGCCCTTAACCTGCTTGACGGGCATCCGAGCGAAGTCTTCCGGCGCGTAGAGCGGCAGGACGTGCTGGATGGCGAAGCGCTGGTTAGGCGTGTCTAAGAAACCTCCGCTGCCCACCCACTTCGACTTGGTGAACTGCTGCAGACCGACGTCGATGGCGTTCCCGCTGATCTCCATGACCTCGTTCAGGGTGACGTCGTGCCGACGCATCCGCTCCGGATCGACCAGGATCTGGTAGACGTACCAGCGGTCGCCCCACACATTGACGTTGGCGACGCCGGGCACCGTCAGCAGCTGCGCCCGCAGCGTCCACCAGGCGACCAGCGATAGCTCGACCCCGCTCCGGTCCTTCGCACTGAGTCCGATCTTCATGACCCGGCTGGTCGCGGACTTGGGCGGGATGATGAACACGGCGCCGCTGGCCCAGGCGGGCAGGCTCGGTGACAGCGCCGTGACGCGCTCGGAGACCAGCTGCCGTGCATGCATCAGGTCGACATCGGGCCGGAAGAGCAGCTCGACCGACGATAGCTGGGAGACCGACTTGGAGCGCATGATGTCGAGCCCCGGCAGGCCGCTCAGCGCCTCCTCGAGAGGCACGGTGATCAGCGACTCGACGTCGGCCGCCGACATGCCCAGGGCTGGGGTCTGCACCTCGACTTGCGGCGGGGCGAACTCGGGGAAGACGTCCACCGGCGTGTCCCCCAAGGTCAGGATGCCAGAGAGCATCATCAGCGACGCCACACCGACCACCAGGTAGCGCAGTTTCAGGCTGGTCCCGACGATCCAACGGATCATGGCTTGAGACGCCTCTGCCCAGTCACGTTCCGACGGCGGCCCCAGCGCCGTACGGACTCGATTGCTGCGGCCGTCATGATAACAGCTCCGCGGCTGGGTCGGGCTGGGACGCCGGCGCGACGCGCAGGTAGAGGCCAGGCGTGACGAGCAGGTTGAGCAACGTCGAGGTGACCAAGCCGCCGAGTACGATCACTGCTAGCGGATGGGCGATCTCGTGGCCGGAGATGCTGCCCACGATCACAAGCGGTAGCAGCGCGAGTATGCTCCCCAGCGTGCTCATCACGATCGGCGCGAACCGGTCCCGCGCTCCCGCGAGGGTGACTTCCCGGTCCGGCGGCTGGCCGTCCCGGCGCTCGAGCCGCTGGTAGTGGTTGAGCTGCACCATGCCCTGGCGCACGGCGATCCCCAGCACCACGAGGACCCCCGCTAGGGAGATGAGCGATGTGAGCTTTCCCATGAGCGCGGCTGCCACAAGGGCACCCGACACCGCCACGGGCATGGTGAGCAGGAAGCCGATGGCCAGCCGCCAGCTCCCGAGAGCAGCCTGCACGAACAGCAGGATCATGAACAGGGCGGCGCCGACCAGGAACCACGTTCGCTGCCGATCGGCCCGATGTTGGGCGAGCTGGCCGAGAACCTCGGCGTGGTGCTCTTGCGGGAACGTGACCTGCTTCAGGCGACGTTCGATGTCACTGGTCACCGCGTCGAGGTCGCGCTCCCGCACGTCGGCCAGCACGTCCACGAAGCGGGCGGCCCCCGCGTGCCGGATGGCCTGCGGGTTCGGCTTGATGCGCACGTCGGCCACGTCTCCAAGACGCACCAGCGTCCCGTCAGGCCGGTCGATGAGCAGCTCGCGGATGCTCGACAGGCTGTTCCGCGTCCGCGGCGTGCTCCACACCACGACCTCGAAGACCTTCTGTTCCTCGAAGAGGCTGCCGGCCTCGATGCCGTTCAGCAACGTGGCCGCCGCCCGCTTGATGTCGCCCGGCTTCAGGCCGTTGCGCTGTGCCTCGGGGACGTTCACCTCGATCTCCACAACCGGCTCCTCAGACCCGAGGTCGACTCGGGGATCGATGACGCCCTCGACCTCCGAGAGGATCTGCCGGATCTCGGCCGACGTGGCACGCAGCGCCTCCAGGTCTCGGCCGAACACCCGCACGACTAGGGCTTCCTTCGCCCCCGCCCGGGCCATCCGGACGCGCTGCTCGGGATAGGTCAGCACCTCGCTGTGGATCCCGGGGTAGCCGTCCATAACTCTCCGGATTGCGGCGGTGGTGGCGCCGTAGTCCGCCTTGGGGTCGAGGCTGACCCAGAGCTCGCCCGAGTTGATGCCGACCACCTGGTCCGATGTCACCGCGCGTCCGACGTGGGCGCCGACGTTGCGGACCCCGGGGACGGAGCGCAGTTCCTGGCTCGCTAGGGCGGTAATCCGGCTCATTGCCGGGTGCGACCTGCCCTGCGAGCCGGTCACCTGGACGACCACGTCCCGGTCCTGGAGCGCGGGCAACGTGGGTTGCCCGGCGAGCAACGGCAGCACCCCGATCCCGGCGACGGTGACCAGGCCGGCCGCGGCATACACCCAGCCGGGACGGTCAACGGTGCGCCCGAGTAACTCGCCATAGCCGTCGCGCAGTCGGCCGATGAGCGGCGAATCCCGGTGGTTCTCCGGTGCCCGGGCCAGCAGGAGCACGGCCAGCCCGGGCGTGACGGTGAGGGCCACCACAAAGGCGCCCAGCACCGCCAGACCGTAGGCGAGCCCGAGCGGGTGGAAGAACGAGCCGCTGACACCCCCGAGGAACAGCAGCGGCGCCACGGACGCGAGGATGACCAGCGTCGGGTAGACGAGGGAGCCGCGCATCTCGGCGGCGGCGTCGAGCGCGACGGCAAGCGGGGAGGCGCTCCCCTCCCGAGGCCGTTGCCGCAGTCGCCGCATGATGTTTTCGACGTCGGCGACAGCGTCGTCGACGACAACCGCGACGGCCATCACCAGCCCCGCCAACACCATCATGTTGAGGGTCGCTCCCATCCAGGAGAGCACTAGTACCGCGGCCAGGAAGGACAGCGGGACCGCCACGACGCTGATCAACGCCGCCCGCCAGTTGAACAGCAGGGCGCCGAACACGAGCGCGAGAAGGAGGAAGCCGAGCGACAACGTGGTGGTGAGGCTGTCGAGCGCGGTTTCGAGGAAAGTCGCGGGCCGGTAGATCGTCGTGTCGAACTGCACCCCGGTCAGGCCGGCGCGCATCGACTCGATCGCATCCTCGATCCCCCGGGTCACCTCCACGATGCTGGCGCCGGGGAACCTTTCGATCACGAGCAGGAGGTTGAGTCCACCACCCTGCAAGACCGCGTCGCCGATGAGCGGCTGGTGGCCCTCGATGACCTGGGCCACATCGCTGAGCCGCAGCCCCCCGCCCTCGGTGTCCACGATCGCCACCTGGGCCAGGTCCTTCGCCGACTTGATCGGCGAGATGTGCTGGATGCCGAGGCGCTGGTTGGCGGTGTCGATGAAGCCGCCCATGCCCGGTGTCGATGCCTCCAGGAACGTCAGCGGTGTGCTCCACAGCGCGTTCCCGGTGGTGCTGATGACTTGGCTCAGCGAGACACCCTTCCGGTTCAGCTGTTCCGGGTCGACCTGGACCTGCAGCTGCCTCTCCCGCATGCCAAATATCGCGACGTTCGCCACTCCGGGCACGCCGCTCAGGCGGGGCTTGATCTTCCAGCGGGCCAGCACCGACATTTCAATCGGGGAAACAGTCGTCGATGAGAGCCCGACCACGAGGACCCGGCTGGTCGACGACAGGGGCTGCAGGACCAAAGGCGGCTTGGATACATTCGGAAGCGCGTGGGCGAGGTTCAAGCGCTCCTGCACCATCTGCCGTGCCCGGAAGACGTCGGTGCCCGGCTTGAAGATCATGTCAACCGACGACAGCCCGGGCAAGGACTCAGAAAGGAGGGCTTCCGACCACGGCAGCCCGTTGAAGAACTCCTGCTCCATCGGAACGGTGAGCAGCTGCTCCACCTCCGCCGCGGACAGCCCGAGCGCTTCGGTCCGGACCTGCACCATCGGCGGCGTGAAGTCGGGCAATGCTTCTGCCGGCATGTCACGTAGCTGAACGATGCCGACACCCACCAGCACCGCTGCGGTGCCGAGCACTACCAGCCTCAGCCGAGCACTCGCGTCAATAATCCAGCGCATCATCGTCGATACCTCTCGTCTTCGCTGCTACCGCCTGAAAGTAGCTAAAAAGTACGTTTTGACACTGTTGTAGTACGGTAGCACGTGGTGGCCGCGCCAGACAGGCACACCTAGCGGCCAGAATGCCCTCGCTAAGCCCCGTGATGTTAGGCGATTTCTCCGAGCAAACCGGTAAATCATCTGCGGCGCTTTTCTTCACTTGAACAGTACCACGACGCATGTATAAAGCTCCATTGTCCGGCGTGCTCGCTGCGGCCGCTTACGGCGCAAGCTCAATCTCCGTCGGATGGACGTCGATCATCCGACCGCAGGAGTTGGGGACGTTCAACCCTCGCAACCCTCGGCTCTTTGTCATGACCGGGTGCACCTGTACATCGTCGGGACCGCCGCCTTCCGCCACGAAGGGCGTAGTCGGCGGCACGTTGGCCGAGAGGGCGTTCCCCAAGAGCCCACCGCTGCCTTCGTCCGGTTCGTTGCCGCCCCCGCAGAACAGAGTCTTAAAGGCGGTGTTCAGATCCTGGATGACGGCGCGCTTGCCCATCTTCTTGCGGATCTGCTGCGCCAGCGCCAGGCGCAGCGGAAAGTCGAGCAACCTCGGCAGGCCGGCGATCGCGACGGTCCGCCACTGCATGGTGCTCTCGGCGACGAAGTCATAACTCGACTTCACGATCTCGAGCAAGCAGGGTGCCTTGGCCCCCACTTTGATGAAGCGGTAATTATCCGACTCATCCGGCACGAACTCGAGACTGAGTACGCCGATCGCTCCCTTGCCCGCGGCGAACTTGGTGTTTAGACACTTCACCACATCCGAGCTAACGGAGGACTCGGTCACATGGGCGGGGTCAAGGCCCGCGCTTACAAAGGGCGGCACGCCCTCCGCACAGCGCTGGCCAAGCATGTAGGTCTCGAAAGCGGCTTGGGTGCCCGAGGTATCCACGCGCCGGCACCAAAAGACCGATGGGTCCGAGAGGGCATTGTCCGGTACGTTGGGTAAAAAAGGCCTGGGTATTGCGGTCAGGTCTTCGCCCTCCGTTGTCGGGCTAGTGATCTGGCTCCATTCAGAGAAGCTCCCGCTGTAGAGAGCCGAGAGCTGACTACGATACAGGCTCGGCATGCATTCCCCACTCTCGGCGTTTGTAATCGCGGACCCCGGTACCACCGGGTCACGGTAATTGGGGTGGCTCGGATGACAGGCGTCCAGGGGCGGGACCGCTTCCGTGAACGCCTCCTCGAACTGTAAGGCCTGCATGCGGTTACGGATATTGAGCGTAACCGGCACGCCCATCACCACCGCGGCGATCAGTTTCGGCGGAATGGCGGCCAGCTCGGTCGCGTTCAAATCCGGGTCAAACGCGGTCTTGAAGATCGCCGGCTCCAGATCCGAGATGCCGGCGTCGGGTGCGGGGTTATTGATGGTGCCAGCATTAACGGAGCCATTCGGGCAGTCGTCATGCAGCGTATAGGCCGCGAAAGGGGTGCCTGGCAATGGCGTTTCCGTTACACCGGCGCAGCCGGTGAGAAAGCCCCCGAAGGTCGGAACGTTCCAGAAATCGGGCGGGTCCGGAAGTCCTGGCGAAAACGGCGCTCGCACGAGCGGTGCGACGCCGTTCCCCGAGCCGCCTTCGGAGACCTTATGAATAGCGAGCCGTTTGCCCGCGAGCTCCACCGGGAGGGAGGGGCGACCCATGCAGTAGGCGAGCCGCTTGCGCCGGTCGCGAGAGCGGAAGAAGTCGAGCGTGCCCTCCACGCAGATGCCGAGGTTGCGCTCATTCAATTGCCAGAGCTTCTCGAGACCGGGGTCGTGACTCGTAGAACCCGAGATGCGGATCGTGACTTGGAGCGGATCTGCCTCGTCGTACAGGTTAATGTTCAAAGCGTTTGCGTTTGCCACCCAGACGAGTGCGGAGACGCCCGCGAGCGAGGTCAGGACTTTCATGCTGTTTATATTTACTCCTGCTAGATCTATATTCCTAAGGCCCCTTCCGACAAGACAAAGTACCGCTGTGCAAGTGAATGTCGGACACGCTAGTCCTCGGTCTAGAATCCGGGAAATGAACCCTGTTCATGCGGCGCGGGCAAGCCATCGCTGGGTCAGAGCCTGGCCCCTTAAGTCTCGATGGCGTGCTCGCGCCCAACGCCAGGCTCCGTGCCGATATCATTCTGGGCGGTCCAAACGGGTGTTCGATATCGACCCAACGATCCACCGCATCATGGCAGCATCCCCGCTTTTCAGTTTACTGTCCAATCCCGAGTTCCGCACCATACAACTCGGCGGCACCGACGGTTACCACCGAAGTGCCAGTGGCTGGGCCGTCCGACAGAACCGCCACGTCTCCCTCGATATGGTCGACCCCCACCTGATGCCGGACGAAGGTAAGAGGTTCGGAGAGCTTGTACACCCAGGTATTGCCGTTTCGATCGTATAGCAGTGCGGAATAGGGTACGACCTTTTGCATTGTCCTGTTACCCTCTGCCGAGGCCGGCATTAGCGAACCTGGAGGATCCTTGAGTGATGCGGGATCCGCTGGAGCGGGCGCGGCACGTTTGAGCGCCACCTCCGCCTCACGAAGTGGGGCCGTCTGGATGTCGAGCCGTTCGGCCGCCCTCGGGGTCAAAATCAGGCGAATGAGTATAGGCTCGCGCGTGGCGGGTTCGAATTTGGTCGGCGTGTCTAACTTCTGCGCCGAAAGTTGTAACCCGGTACCGAGCTGATTAGCAATGTTGTCGTAACTGGCCGCGATGATTCCTCCGATGATTCCGAACACCAGGCCGAGGAGCACCGCCCTCCTGATCCTTGAGTTCCACCACCCCTCAGGTAATGCTGGTATAACTGTATCTATATTTGTATTCTGGATTGCATTTTGCCTGGTACTCATTCGATTATCTCCTTTCTTTGAAGGTTGAGGTCTGACTTGTTGAGGGGCGCCGCGCTATTTGCGGCGTCCCTCTCGAACGCGATGTTAGGCGATTTCTCCGAGCAAACCCGTAAATCATCTGCGGCGCATTCTTAACTTGAACAGTACCACGACGCATGTATATATATGCTCCATTGGCCGGCGTGCTCACTGCCTTAGATAGCGATGCGGCTTCACGTATGCTTGCCCATCATTGCTAATCATGCCTATCTCAATCAGTCTTAGCTGTGACATATTCACATTTTTTCTGTGACATATTCACACCTTGGAGGAGACCTACAAAACGCTGGACGACGCCGCGCGCCTTGCAGGCTCCAAAAATTAGTGAGAGCGTCCACAACTGAGTGCCAAACACTAGGATTAATGAACACGCTTTGCGATGCGAGTAGGGAAAATTAGTAGCCTAACCACTCTAACCTTGTATTTGCAGTGGGGCTTTAGACTGACCCGTTTTTCAAGCGGTCTCACAGGACTGCTTTTTCTTGGGTGTGACATGACGTTTCATCCTACTCTTCGAGATGTGAGAATAAGAACCTGTCTCTCAAACGTCGGGGCATTTTGCGAACGCAATTTCAGCATGGCGATTCCTTTGATGAGGGGTGTCGATCCACCCTGCGGTACCGGGCGTCGAAGGGTCAAGCGAAGCCACTCCATTGAGCAAGTCCGCCTCCATCGGAACGGTGATCGAGGCTTCCATTTCGGGGGCGGAAAGCCCGAGCACTTCGGTCTGAACTTCCACCAACGGTGGGTCCAACTCGGGATAGACGTCCACGGGCATGCTACGAAGCTGCGTGACGCCAAAGAACATCATCCCCGCGGCGATCGCTATGACTAGGAGCCGCAGCCGCAGGCAAGACTGACCGCTCCAACGCATCATTGTTGGAATCTCTTAGCAGTCTTTTGTTTTGGAAGAAAGCGGCCTGAGTGCCGGCGTCAGTTTGGAGAGGGCCAGGGGATTTCTTCATTAATTGTTCTCCTCAAATCAACACACACGCCCTTGCCCCCTGGCGCGGCCGTATGGTAGCAAAGTGCGACATGTTTTGCAAGGTGCTCCTGAAGTCGCTGACCCCCGCCGGCACTGCGGAGATCTCCACTACCGTGACGGCCCCGGCATCTTCTGCTCGACCCATCTCCGCCGAAACGATCTTGCCGGTGCTCGCCCAGGAAATGTATGACCCTGACGTCTATGGTAATTCCGGTTCCATTTCAAAAGTAGAACGCGAAGCCGACGAGCGAGCGACGAGACATACCGTGATAGGTAGGCGAGGAGCGAGCGAGAAAGGCGACAAAGTTATACGAATGAAATGGAAGTGGAATAAGGACCTGCCTGCGCGCTTGCGTGTGGCCGCTGAGTAAGCGCGGCGTTTGGCCGTGCGCGCTCGGGGCCGTCTGCGTCTTTGCGCTCGCGACCCATTCGGAGCTTAAGCCTTACCCAAGTCTCTGCAGCCAATCGGATAGATCCGCAAACCGCGTCTTATGGCCCGAGGCAGTCAGCCCATGACCATCACCTACGTGAACGAGTGGAACGTCCATGATCGGGTGCCCTTGTGAGCGCTTGTGAAAAAATCGTTGCGAGCGAAGGGAGGCGCATTTCGCCGGCGCGAAACGGCGCGCAAGCCCCGCAGGGGCGAGTCCCAAGGATGGGACGAGCAGCCGGAGTGTATATTGAAATACCTGAGGATTCCGGGCACCGCCGAAGTGCGAGATCCCGAGCGCAGCAGATTTTTTCACAAGCTCTGAGAGCTATCGGAAGTGCAACCCTCGGCAGGGGAGAAGCTACTTAACGCGCTGTGCGATCGCGGCTCGGACCGAAGTAGGTATCCCTCATACGCTCGGAATAACTCAGCAAATTCGCATGCCGCCTCGCTTCCTCTCTTACGGGACTCTCAAAGGGCGGCTCCACAATGTTCGCTATCGTGGCGAAGGCGCAGGCGTCGATGAGGCTGGGCGCCTCCCCGTGCATAAAGGGCTTATCCGCGAGATAGTCGGCGATGGCGGCGAGGTCCCGCTTCCCGAAAGCATAGATCTCCTCTGCTGTGTGCCGCCCCATGCCTTGGGCGTGCAATTGGCGGCCCACCACGCGCCGGGCGATGGGCGGCACGGTTTGACGCAGCAGCGGTGGCAACCGCCCGAAGAACAGCTTACTCACGTTGGGCCAGTTACGCTCATCTATCCAGCGGTTGTACACGATGACCCAGTACAAGTGCTCCTCGATCAAGGTCTGAAACGCGGCCGAGATCGCGCGCTGTTCGGAGCTTAATCCCGCATCCAGGTCGATGCCATGTTTCGCTTGGAGATAGTCGATGATCAAGGTCGAATCGCCCACGCGCACCTCGCCGTCCTCGATGTACGGCCCTTTGCCCTTTGGCCCTTGACGGGGCATTGGTGAATTCCACCACCCGGTAATCGAGCTTCGCCATGCGCAGAAAACACTCGAGCTTCATGCAAGAGGGGCTGATGTTGGGCAGTCCGAAAGCGGTCGGGAACTGGTAGAGCTTTATCATGGGGTACCTTTGTTTTAATCTTCACAGCGACGTCATCTGTGGATCTGCCAAAGCCCCCGCAAGGGTTAAGCAGCGGTAGCTAAGCCAGGTACCCGGGTCATCCAGCGATTTGCCAGGCGCTGACCTGAAGCTAGAGTGTTCAGCACCCGTGCCCAGCTAGCAGGCAACTCGTAGGTCATGTGAGCCAGACGAGGGTTTGATTATTGACCCTCCACGATCAGCTTTCTACGGCTATCGGAAAGCAGGATCCATGGATCCGCCCAATTAGGCGGCGCCCTTACGCGAAAAATGAGCTTTCGGCTAGCGTGAACCTAGGATCTAGGGCCCCAGCGGCGCCTAGGCACACCGACTCAGTGCCGCGCGTAGACGGAAGTTTGACCTTGTTTGTCGATCAGCAACACTTCATAGAGGTCTTTGCGCGGGCCCTCCATACCGGGAGAGCCTATGGGCATGCCGGGCACCGCCAATCCCTTGGCCTCGGGCTGCTCTGCAAGCAACCGCCGAATATCCTCCGCCGGTACATGGCCCTCGATGAGATAGCCGTCAACCACGGCCGTATGGCAGGAGCCTAACCCTAGTGGCAACCCCAGTTTCTGCTTGTAGGGGATGACGTCGGGCACGTCACGGGCTGCGACGGTGAACCCGTTTGCCTCCACATGCTTTACCCATTTCGTACAGCAGCCGCAAGTTGGGCTCTTATAGACCGTGACTTCTTGTGCCAGCGCTATGCTGGTCCATGCCCATGGAATCACCAGCCATAAACCCGCTTTGCTTGCCCATGTTTCTTTCATCGTTCTGATCCTCCTTTGCTGTAATGAGAGTACCCAGCCACCCACTTGCTGAATACGCCTATGTCGGTGTGGCCACGTGGTAGTGCTGCTGGTAGATTTTGATGAAGGCGAACACGCTCGCGATCAGTAACGGGCCCACTAAGAGACCGATGAAACCATAAGCCTGGATCCCACCCAAGATCCCTAGAAAAAGCAGCAAGGTCGGAAGCTTTGTTACTTCGCCGATCAACACCGGGCGCAGCACATTATCCACCAAACTGACTACAAGCCCCCCCCACAGAGCCAGTATAACGGCCTTTCCGATAGTTCCTTTAAGAAGCAAAAAGATCACGACCGGCAACCACACCGAAGTCGCCCCGAGAAACGGGATCAAGGCCATGAAGGCTGTCGTGAACCCCAATAGCACGGGAAACCCGATCCCCACGAAAGCGAATCCTGCCCCTGCCAGCATCCCTTGCAGCAAGGCGGTGATGAAGATCCCGCGCACGACCGCGGATAAGGTTCGACCCAGGCCTTGAACGATCAGTTCTTTGTTTTCCGGTTCCAGGGGTATTAGCCCAGCGGTCCACCAAACCATGCGTGTTCCGTCACGAAAGAAAAAGAAAAGACCCATGATCAAGGCGACCACGTCGAATAGGGTGAGCACCACGTTTTTTACCATACGCGCGCCGAATCCGGTGATCTCGTTTCCCAGCTCGCGTATGTTGTTGAGAACGATCTTCTCCAGGTCCAACTGCCCGATGGCGAGATACTCGCGGATCCCGCTCCAGACGCCGGCTAAGAAGGGGGGGAGCTTGCTGGCCAAAGACCCACCGCTTTGCGCCGCCATCCACGATTTGGCGGCGGGGAACACCTCCGCCGCCTCCTTGACCAGCAGCCATACCGCAAAGAGTAAGGGCACGATGATCGTCACCAGGGCAAGTAGAGTGCTCAGGAAAGCCGCGATATTTCGGCTCTGGATGAGGCCCGTGATGCGCACATAGATGGGATAAAAAATCAGCGTGAGCGTGATTGCGCTCATAAGGGGGGTAAAAAAGGGAGCCAACAAACGCAGCAGCTGATACAGAAGCAGCAAGAACACACCGAAGAAAAACAACCGCGACAGCAGTCGCTTGCTTATCGCAATGGGTTTCTGGGGTGCTATCGGGAACTCTGACATTGAATGCCGATGAAGCGGAGAACTGCGCGGGCCTTTTGGCGCGCGCTCAGTGTGAAAAGTATAGCAGCGTGAGCAATCCGAAGGCGATCCGGTAATACCCGAATATCCGGAAACTATGGTTGGCCACAAAGTGCAGGAGGCCCTTTACGGCGAATGAGGCGCTGATGAAAGATGCCACAAAGCCGAACGCGAAAATCGCGCTATCCTGTGAGCCCAGTGCTTGCCAACCCTTGGCCAAGGCGTAGAGCGTCGCCGCCAGCATGGTGGGGATGGCGAGAAAGAATGAAAACTCCGTGGCGGCCTGTCGCGACAGGCCGAACACCAGTCCGCCGATGATGGTCGCCCCAGAGCGGGAAGTGCCAGGGATCAGGGCTAAGGCCTGGACGCAACCGATTTTAAGCGCGTCCACCCAGCGTATCTCATCGACAGTGCAGATCTTGGGCAGACGTTCTCGGCGCTCGATAAAAAGTATCACCAGTCCACCCACGACCAGGGCGATCGCCACCTTCGCCGGATGGAACAAGTGTGTCTTGATCGCCTCATGAAATAGAACGCCTAAGCAGGCGGCCGGCATAAACGCGAGGAGCAAATTCAGGACAAAGCCTCTGGCCTCGCTGCTGCGAGCGATCCCCACCGTCACTTGCTTGAGTTTGCTGCGGTAATGCCAGCACACCGCGAGAATGGCGCCCAACTGGATGAAGATCTCAAAGGTCTTTGCTTTTTCCGAATCGAGCCCCAGCAGTTCGCCCGCGATGATCAAGTGACCGGTGCTGGAGATGGGGAGGAATTCCGTCAGGCCTTCGATCAGCCCCATGAGCAGGGCGGCGTAAGGCGGAAATTCGTTCACTCAAACACAAAGATCAGGGGAAGAGGGGCCTATTGTTGCACGACACAGCGCCGACCGCGAGAGTTTGCGCTCCAAAGATGCCGCCAGACAGCGCTGTTCTCTGGATTAATTCAGAGGTTCCGGCGACATAGGGAGATGCTGCATGTTTCAAACACGCAAAAAGACTAAGGCGACGCTCCGAGCAGGCGTCCCTCCAGCGAACGCTTGTTCTTCACCACCTTTGACAGGCTCTCTTTATCGATCAGCAAATAGGCAAACCCGCTGTTTCGGATCGCCGAATAGATCTTTCCGTCATACTCCACGGTGCCGATGCCGCTATCCCAATCGTTGCCAGAAAGTGAGTAAAAGCCGCTCCACTCCGCCCGATGCGCCTCATCCGAGCTGAAGGGCAGCACGCTGGCGCTTTCCTCGAAGCTGATCGCTACCCAGTCATCACCCGCATCGATCGCGATCCCGGGGGTGCCCTCGTCTACCACGATTTCATCGACCGTACTGTCACCCTGGGTGATCAACTTCCCGTCGCTGATGGTGGATTCTCCAGAGATGTCACTGCGGTATAAAACGATAGGCTCGGCTAGGTAATACTGCAGCTTCATTAAGTCTTCGTTCTTTAAGCCGTGAGTCTGACGCAGGTCGTGGGTGAAGGGAATCAAACCGTTGGTGGTGGCGCACCCCGTGAAAAGCGCCGCGCCGAGGAGCAGGATTGTGGTCCGCAGCCATCTTTTGTCAGCATCCATCGTCAGTTACCCCAAAACCAGTCTAGGCATCGCCCACAAAGCAAAAAATACTCGACTACCGTCTAACATAGACGCAAAATCCAGCCGTATCAAGCGTTGGCTGACCCATTACGGACTCGCGCTAAGCACCGCGTCCCTCACCTTCTTCCCTTTCTCAAGCAAGCGCCGCTGGTGTTCCTCGGTCAATAAGCCCTCATCCACATACTCTTGGGTAAAGGGCTCAAGCGTCGCGGTATCGAAGCGTAAGGACGCGGCGTCGTAGCCGATGATCCGAGTTGGCCATGCAGCGGCTGGCTGGGACCCGTCAGCGACTCGCAACCCAATGCCTGGCATTATGAAACAAACGCATCCAGGGCCCTTCTTCATGCCGCCAATCCGGGGGCAGCCAGGAGTATTGCTTGCTGAGGAACAGGCGCTCCGGGTGGGGCATGAGGAGGGTCACGCGCCCGTCCGCCGTGGTGAAGCCGGTGATCCCTGCGCCGCAACCGTTCGGATTGGCCGGGTAGCGCTCGGTCGGTTTTCCGTAATTGTCGACGAAGCGCAGGGCCGCGAGTTTTTGTTGCAAAAGGTCATCGCCCTGTTCGCCGCACGTGCTCGCGATCCGACCTTCTCCGTGAGCCACCACGACCGGAAGGCGAGACCCCCCCATTCCTTGCAGCAGGATGGAAGGGGAGTCCAGCACCTCCACCATCACCAGCCGGGACTCAAACTGCTCCGATTGGTTGCGGGTGAAACCCGGCCAACCCTCGGCGCCTGGGATCAGGGCCTTAAGCTGAGCGAGCATCTGGCAACCGTTGCACACACCCAAGGTAAATGTATCGGGTCTCAGAAAAAAGCGGGAGAATTCCTCCAGGGCACGGGCGTTAAAAAGGATGGATTTTGCCCAGCCGCCTCCCGCGCCCAGAACATCGCCATAGGAAAAGCCGCCACCACAGGCCAGCCCTTGGAACACCGCGAGCGTACTGCGGCCCATGATGAGATCACTCATGTGCACATCGATGCAGTCAAACCCCGCACGCTCGAAAGCCGCCGCCATCTCCACTTGTCCGTTGACCCCTTGTTCGCGCAAAACGGCCATTTTGGGCTGCGCGCCCCGGCTGACCCAAGGAACGGCTGGCTGCGCGAAGCTCAGCGCGAGGTTTAGGCCCGGATCCTGCGGATCCTGGAGTCCCTCATACTCCTGCCGCGCGCATCCGGGATGGTCTCGCAGCGCCTGCAGCCGATAGGAGCACTCGGACCACAGCGCTTGGATCGGCATCAGGTCTTGGGCGTATACCTCGCTGTTCTGAAACGTGAGCTCGATCCGCCCATCAGGCTGCACGCGCCCGAGGATCCGCGTCTGTTCCTGCAAACCGCTGGAGTGAAACAGCCTTAACACGCCCCGGGTGTCTTCGCGCCGCACCTGAACGACGGCGCCCAGCTCTTCGCTAAACAATATCGCGAGCGGATCCTGGCCCAAAGCGCTCAAGTCCGCCGCTACCCCCGCACGCCCTGCCAACGCCATTTCACAGAGGGTCACAAACAAGCCACCGTCCGAGCGGTCATGGTAGGCCAATAGCAAGCCCATCTCGTTCAGCAACTGAATGCAACGAAAGAAGCTCTTTAGATCGTCTGGCCGATCGAGATCGGGGGGCAAACCACCCACCCGGTTGTAAACCTGGGTGAGGCAAGATCCCCCGAGCCGGTTCTTGCCCCGCCCCAGATCGATCAGGATCAGATCGGTCTCCCCGGCATCGATCCTGAGTTGTGGCGTGAGTGACAGGCGCACATCGGCCACCGGCGCGAAGGCAGAAACGATCAGGGAAAGGGGTGCGACCACGGATTTTTCCCTACCCCCTTCCTGCCACACCGTTTGCATCGACAGCGAGTCCTTGCCCACAGGTATGGAAACACCCAAGGCTGGGCACAGCTCCATCGCCACCGCCCGCACGGTATCGAATAGCTGTCGGTCTTCCTCCCCATGAGCGCTGGCGGCCATCCAGTTAGCGGAGAGGATCACGTCGCCGAGCTTAAGGATCCGAGCCGCAGCGATGTTGGTGATCGCCTCACCGACTGCGAGCCGCCCCGCGGCCTCGGCGTCGAGCAGGGCAGCGGGGGCGCGCTCACCCACGGCCATCGCCTCTCCGGTAAAGCCTCGAAAAGAGCTGGCAGTGACCCCGCAGTCGGCGACCGCAACCTGCCAGGGACCCACCATCTGATCGCGAACCACCAGTCCCGAGACGCTGCGATCAGCGATCGTAATCAGAAAGCGCTTATCGGCAACGGTAGGAAGCCGAAGCACTCGCCCGGCGGCTTGCGCAATCGTTATCTCCGACAGTTGCAGAGGTGGAATACGTTTAGTCCTAGTATCCACTGCGATATGGCGCCTCGGTGTTTCACCGAACAACAGGCGCATGGGGATATCTATAGGCTTTGGCCTACCGGGGTCGTCGCTCAATCGTAGCCAGGCTTCCGCCGTAGCCTCTCCGATGACGGCGTACGGACAACGCTCGCGCTGGCAGATGCGCTCAAGAAGCCAGAGGCCTTGGGCAGCGATGGCGAGCACATAACGCTCCTGTGCCTCGTTGCACCACAGCTCGAGCGGCGACAGTCCGGGATCGGCAGAGGGGATCTCCGTGAGCGCGAATGAGCCGCCACGGCCGCTCGCGGCGAGCAGCTCCGGCACCGCGTTCGACAGACCACCGGCTCCCACGTCGTGGATCGAAAGAATCGGGTTTTCCTCTCCCAGGCTCCAACAGCAATCGATGACCTCTTGACAACGCCGCTGCATCTCGGCGTTATCCCGTTGTACCGAGGCGAAGTCCAGCGCTTCATCGCTGCTTCCGGCCGCTATCGAGGAGGCGGCGCCTCCGCCCAAGCCGATCAACAGGGCGGGACCGCCCAAAACCACGACCTTGGCTTGAGGGCTAAGGGAAAGCTTAGCGATGTGCCCTGGGCGTATGTTCCCCATCCCGCCGGCGAGCATGATCGGCTTGTGATAGCCACGGATCTGTTGCCCTCCCTCTAGCGTCTGTTCATAGCAGCGGAAATACCCGCACAATGCCGGACGGCCAAACTCATTGTTGAAGGAAGCGGCGCCGATCGGTCCTTCCAGCATGATCTGCAACGCCGAAGCCTGCCAACGGGGCCTGCCGTAGTCCCGCTCCCACGGTTGCTCCCATCCCGGGATGCACAGGTTGGACACCGAAAAACCGGTCAGCCCCGCCTTGGGCTTGGCCCCTCGGCCTGTCGCCGCTTCATCGCGGATCTCCCCCCCGACCCCAGTCGCCGCACCTGGGTGGGGAGAGATCGCCGTGGGATGGTTGTGGGTTTCTACCTTGGCCAGGATGTGCACGTGCTCGGATAGATATCGATATCGCCCATCCTCGGGCGACGGGAAGAAGCGACTGGCCGCATACCCGCTGGTCACGGCGGCGTTGTCCACGTAAGCCGAGAGCACCCCGCTTGCATGATGCGCCTGGGTGTGCTTGATCATCGCGAGCAGCGAACGGTCTTGGATTTGTCCGTCCACCCTCCACTGGGCGTGGAAGATCTTGTGGCGGCAATGCTCGGAGTTCACCTGCGCGAACATCATCAATTCCACATCCGTCGGATCCCGTCCCAGGGCAGAGAAGTGCTCTGAGAGGAAATCGATCTCCTCATCAGAGAGCGCGAACCCCAGCTCGCTGTTCGCTGTGACCAGCGCTTGACGCCCGCCGGTGCTAAACGGCACGGTGGTCAAAGGGCGAGGCACGGCGCTCTGGAAAAGTCGTTCGGCCTCCCCCCAATCGGGCAGCAGGGTTTGGGTCATGCGATCGTGCAGAAAGACTCCGAGGGTTTCCCAAACGAGCTCGGCATCCTGCGATCGTCCTGCCAGGGTGATATACCAGGCTGTGGCCCGCTCCAGACGCAATACCTTGGTCAAGCCACAGTTGTGGGCGATCTCTGTCGCTTTGCTGGACCAAGCCGACACGGTGCCAAGGCGCGGAACAACCAGCAACAACTGGGCCTGTGATGGCGCTTCGAGCGTCGCACCACCGTAACCGAGCAAGGTCCTAAGGCGCTCCTCTTCTGGCCCGGTCAGCGGACCACTCAGCCGTGCGAAGTGCACCCACTCGGCGAACACCTGCGAAACATCGGGCAGGGCCTTTGACAAGGTTTCGCGTACCCGCTCGAGGCGAAAAGCGGAAAAAGCCGCCCCGCCGCGGTAGCGCTTGATCTCCGTCACATCAAAGGCCGAGACGGCGAAAGTTAGGATCGGGCTGGGCCTTGTCCCAGATCTCCTCGAAGCGGCGCTGTAACTCTAAGGCCTCCGATCTGTCATTGAAATTTACCGTGCCGTCAAAACGGTCCGAGAGCTTGCGATAGATCACCCCCGTGGAATCCGCAACTAGAAACGCCTCATTGAAATGGCGGTGCTCTTCGGCCGCTGTCCGCAAGTGGACGAAGCTGCTCAGGCGCTGGGCTACGTCCAGGACCCTATGGCCCTCGCTGACCAGCGGCTGCGGATCCAGGATCACGATGCGGATCTGCGAATGGCGACTGCGTAGCGCTAGGCGCTTAAGCGCATCCTGGAATTCAGCACTATCGTAAACGGCGGGGTCGAGGTGCCGGCTAACCAGGTCCAGTTGCCGCCTGCACTGCTCAACCATGCGCAACGACGCCCTGCCCAACTCCTCGCTGCTCTCAACGCGGAACAACTCCGCGCTCTCCCCCAATACGCAATGGTCAAATTCGTTCATCGTCGTCTGGCCTTGTTGAGTAGCATGATGTGTTGAAATTAGGGCACTTCGAAAAAATTCGATCCATGGAATTTTTCGATCGGCCTATCCCTATGCCGCCGGACAGGTCGAATTAATCGAGGCGCCCATTATATGTCCTCAGCCATTGCCTGCGCGTTTCCGGTATACAGGGCGGGCGTTAATTTGAGCAGCCGTTCCTTGGCTTCAGTGGGGATCTCCAAGGCTTGCACGAAAGACCGGATCTGTGCTTCCGAGATAGACTGACCGCGGGTTAGCGCCTTCAATCGCTGATAGGGATCCGGGATCCCGTAACGCCGCATCACCGTTTGAATGGGTTCCGCCAGCACCTCCCACGCCTGGTCCAAGTCCTGGGCCATGCGCTCGGGGTCGGCCTCAAGCCTCGCTAGGCCCTTTAAGCAGGAAGCATAGGCGATGAGGCCATGCGCCAGCGCTACACCCACGTTGCGCAGTGCGGTGGAATCCGTCAGATCGCGCTGCCAGCGCGAGATCGGCAGCTTGAGCGCCAAGTGGTCTAGCAATGCATTCGCGATCCCGAGATTGCCCTCCGCGTTCTCGAAATCGATGGGATTAACCTTGTGCGGCATGGTGGAGGAGCCAACCTCCGCGGCGAGGGGTTTTTGCCGGAAATAGCCCCAAGCGATGTATCCCCAAATATCGCGGCAGAAATCGATCAGTATGCTATTGAACCGCATGACAGTGCCAAACAGCTCGGCCATATAGTCATGGGGCTCGATCTGAGTGGTATAGGGATTCCATGCCAGTCCTAGGCTTACGACGAATTGCTCGGAGATCGCGACCCAATCGCAATCTGGGAATGCGGCCAGATGAGCGTTGTGATTACCAACCGCCCCGTTGAACTTGCCGAGAATGGCGCATTGGGCGAGCTGTTGGCGCTGCCTTCTCAGGCGGTGCGCGAAATTCGCGAGCTCTTTGCCCAGCGTGGTCGGGGAGGCGGCTTGGCCGTGAGTGCGCGCGAGCATGGCTAGCCCGGAATAGCGGTGTGCCAACCCGGTGACGGCTTGGCTTAACTCATCCATCTTCGGCAGCAAGACCCGGGTGCGCGCTTCGCGCAGCATCAGCCCATACGCGAGATTGTTGATATCTTCCGAGGTGCAGCCGAAATGGATGAACTCCACCATTGGCGCAAGCTCGGGATCAGGCGCGATTCTCTCCCTTAGAAAACACTCGACCGCCTTGACGTCATGATTGATAGTGCGCTCCAATGCTTTGACCCGTAACGCGGATCCGATATCGAAGTTGGAGACGATTGCATCCAAGACTCCGTTCGCCTGAGCAGTGGGGGGGGGGAAGTTTGTTTCCGGTAGATGCATAGCCAGCCTCTGCAGCCAACGCACTTCGACCATGACCCGATAGTGGATCAAAGCGTATTCGCTGAATAGGCCGCGCAGGATGGAGGTCTTCTCGGCATAGCGTCCGTCTATAGGGGAAAGGGCAGTTATCGGTGAGAGTTCCATGGGAGGAGAACGAGTATGTTAGCGCGCCGATCATAGCGAATTTGCCGTCCCTAGCGAAATCGCCCACCCGCTTTGGCCAAAAAAGGTAGCTTTCGGCCCGCGGTTGATTGTCGCCGAAAGCGGCGACCGTCGGGACAACCGCGGGACAACGGCAAAGGGTTGCGGTCAGCAGGGAGGGGAAAGGAGTAGAATCAGCGATCACGTTGCTCCGGAACGAGTGATCACAATGGCCGGAATACCCGGAATACCCATTTAAAGCGGAGCATGCTGTCGAGGATCTACAAATACCGGCACCAGTTCACCACCCTGGACGCGACGAAGTTCGTCGCCATCGTGGCCATGGTAGCCGACCATGCGGCTTACTACCTGGGCGACAATGAAGAGGTATGGCGCACGCTGGGGCGCCTCGCGGCGCCAATGTTTTTCTTTGTCGCCGGTTTTGTATCTCGCCCGGGTGGCCCTCAGCAGGCAGGAAGTGCGGCGTTCTGGAACGAAAGCAACTCCGTTCTCCTGCTCTACGGGGTGACGCTGACCGTCCTCAACGGCCTGATGCGGGAAGGCGGCCTCTATATCAACATCCTGCTGGTCATATTGCTGGTGAAGCTATGGCTCAAGCGATGGGATCCGCTTACCTGGAGCGATCTCAGCCTAGCCCTGCTGGCGGCCGTCCTGTTGCTCAGCAACAAGCTGTTTAGCAATAACGTTGAGTATGGCCTACTAGGGCTGAGCTACGCGCTCGGCGGTCGCCTGCTCGCGGGTGGGCGACGGCGCTTCGCGGCTTTGCTGCTGGCCGCGAATGTGATGGTACAATTCGGGCATTATCTCTCCTTTAAGGAGAACCAAGCATTGCTTTTCTCGACGGCGCTTTGTCTCTGGGCGGCTTTTTGTTTTTTCAGGCTTCGCGAGGTTACTGTGCCGGTTTGGTTTAAGAACCCGCTGCTCGCCTGCTCCCGGTATTCCTTAGAGATCTACTTTTTCCACCTGGCGGTACTAAAGCTTTACTACATCCACTCTACGCTCGCATAGCGGGTTCCGGCTCATCTCAGCAAGTATTCTTACAAAAAGGGTATGCCAACCCGCGAAGCGAGCGCTGCGAAAGGCCGTATAACGCCGAGCATCCTGGACAAGGGATGCCGGGCTCCCGGGACCGGCCTCGCTGAGGAGACTATTTTCGGGCGTGACCAGTCCTTGCCCCGATGCGGTCGCGCAAGCCAACACGAGCATCACGAGGATCGCTTGTTCACTTGTAACGAGTGTCCACTTACGGGTGCAGTACGTCGAGGCCGATCGAGTTTGCAGCGCACAGAGGGTAAGTGAAGAGGAAAGGGTACCGCACCGATCCAAGAGCGTTGGCATGCTACACTCGTAGACACACCAAATCCAGTGTACCCGTCATGAACAACAGCAGGATGCTCGCCCTTTTTGTATCCGCAGCGGTCGTGGTTACGCCGACGTCTGTTGACGCCGCCGACATCAGAGGCGTTGCCAACGTGCAAGACGACGCGACCTTAAGTGTGAGCGGACGGCGCATTCGGCTTTTTGGCGTCTATATCCCCGCGCTGAATCGCTCTTGCGGTAACAGCGTGCGGCCCTTGAGCTGCGAAGAGCAGAGGGCGGCACGGGCCCTGAACTTCAAGCTCTCAGGCTTCGTGCGTTGCCGCGCGCGAGGGAAATACTCCGATGGCAGCCTGCGCGCCGTCTGCTGGAATGACCGTATCGATTTGGGCGCCTATTTAATCGAACGCGGCTTAGCACTAGCGAATCCGGAAGCGCCGTTTGAATACCACGCGCTGGAAAAAGTTGCCCGCTCTCAGCGGCGCGGCCTTTGGACCTTTTATGGGCAAGGTGACTATTGAGCAAAAACTAGAGACCCCGCCTAATGCGGGCACGCCGGTAAAGGCGGCCCAGGCGATCTATCGGGAAATCGGCTTAGATCTTGGGGCCGCAGGTAGCGGCGCGGTACCAATGGAAGCCAGGGCTCTTAAGAAACGGGCTCGGAGGGAAACCGCTGCCAGGCATTGCGGTCTAGTTCGAGGTGGGGGTAGCCCCCTGATCCAATCCTCGATACACAACGTTTCAATGCGTTGATAATGTTTGAGATTGCCGGTGATAAGAGTAGCGCATGCGTTAGTGGGATAGCGGCACTAGCAGATCGGCATCGGCGAGACGATTGCCGGTTTGTTCCAGCTTGGCCTTCGGCCAAAGCCGGTGGCACAGCGCGAAGCAACCGAGGGGCAGGGAGAGTTGGGATTGTGAAAGTATTTCGATCTGGTTCCCTGGCGTTTATACAGACCAACCAGACGAAGGCGCTACCACGTTCCGAAGTAGATGCCGTTGGTAGAAGGATCGATCGCGAAACGAATACTCTGAAGAAACCCACCGTAGCCGATGAAGGTGCCCAAAGGCCAGTCACTTGACACGAAAACGGTGGCGTCAACGTCGAGCGATGCCCCTGCCGTGGCCAAGAGCGTTACCCGGAGCTTGACAAGCTTGCCTTCGTATGTGCTGCTCCTTGCGCTGACCTTCGTGACCTCACCAGCCGCCTCGAACGCACCGATAGCGGTTGCGATCTCGCGATCCAGAATAGACCAGGGCGCACCGGTATCCAACTGAGCCAAGATTACGGAGTGGAGCCCCTCCGGCTCGACCTGCACGTAGATCTTTGCCGTCTGTTCTGTTCGTGCGGGATCTCGATCGAAGTAGGAGGCGCGTCCTTGGCTGAACGGCTGGTCGTCGAGCGTGAGCACCGCTGTTTCGTTGGCTACAGGCGATGAATCAGGGGCCGTTCCTCAACGCGAAGTTGGGCCACCCTGACAAGGAGTGCTGCAAGCGTATCCTCGGCCGCGAGCAATGTCGTGCCGTGAAGGGCGACCCAGCATCCGCGATGCGAAGCAGCGTGCTCCATAAGCCAACGCATCTCCGACGCTTTGGTCGACGTTTGCCGTGCGACCGGCTGCACAGATGGGGCTAATAGAAGCCGGCCCAGATTCACGAGCGATCGGCTCGGTTCCTCGGTCGACATTGCGACGGCCAGCAGAGTTCGTGCGGCGGTCACATCGCCACTTGCCAATGCCGCTTGGATGATTGCCGAGTAAGGTAGCCTAAGCTGGGTTGCACTTTGTACCTGTTCGCTTGCAACCGATTCGCCGACTTGTTTGCTCTGGCTGAGCCCCGACGTCGCGCCGATCAATGGTTCGGAGCTTCGTTCGGGGACGTGCCTGAGACGTGCTCCCCAAGAATACTTGCCCAAACTGGAAGCATTCGGGGGCACTCTTCGGGCAATCGCCGGGTTTGGGCGTACACGCGCCGACCGCATCGAGGCGAGACTGTCGAATCCCGTCCCTTCGTCGCTCAGCCAGCGCCCAAGAGAAGATCCGCCTCGGAAGCGAGCCTCATCGTCCCAAGCCCTAGCCACCACGTAGTCGGGGAGCGGCGCGTTGGCGCTCGGCCAGCCGAGTGTCGTTTGATCCAGTCCGTGCATGCTCCCTCACCCGTATGCAATAGCTAGCCCGAACCGGCTGGCCACGGCCGACGCGTGATCCGATGCAATTTCACGCATCCGCTCCGGCGTTATCCCCGCAGGCTCCCAAATGCTGAACACGCGGAAAAACAAGCCGTCGGCCACTGCGGACGAAGCGTCCAACGTCACTGAGAGTGACACACGGCCGCCCTCCTGTCCGAAGTAGAAGACACAACCCGCTCCCGCGGCCGGTCCGAGCCCGCCAGGCGGTTCCCTAACGAACGACGCCAGGAACGGCTGCACCCGCTGGCCCTCAAGCTCACCGTGCAAACCCAGCGATAGTGTGTGTGCTTGAAGCGCCGACTGTGGCCGATACTCGCTCAACGCTCCAAGAAGAGCTGAAACTGCCGCCGACGCCGCGATTGCGTCAAGGCTCGGCAGCTCGAACGATTGAATCTCTACTTGATCGATTCTCAGCCTGACGGTTAGCCGAAAAGCCAATAGGTGAAAGAGCAATTTAGCGTCCGTGGCACCGTTTCCCTGCTCCCACCGGAGGTCAGTTGTTCGGAAACCGTATGGCGCCAGTGCGCCGTGCAGGGCTGAAAAGAATTCTGGGGCATTCGACCATAGATCGAAGAGTGGCCGCTCGAACGTGCTGACGAGTAGCAACTCGGCCTGTTTTACCCTCAAGGTTATCATAGGCGCCTCAGCTCAGTGTACCAGGGCTACACGTCACTATCTGTACTGACGTTCCGGAAGTCTTCGCCCGCCGCTACCGTTGAACTGGACCGCGGGATCGAAGCCCCGTGCCTACGGGATTCTAAGATTTCAGGACTGAGAAAAGCAATGAAGGGTGCGTGCTTTAGTACGGGATACGCGATAGGCCGCGGGATAAATGGCGCGCGAGATCCCCAATAAGCCGATAGCAAAGCGAGGATGGAAGGCCCATCGCCGCAAAAACGATGCGTAAAAGGACGAAGCGGTGTACCCTTTCTGAAACGATAGAGCCGAGAAAGAGTAATAGCGGAGTAACGCTACCGTGGAAACGGTTGTGCAACGATTCAAACGCGTCGTGGGTGGCGTGGATCACTGGTCTTTGCGCCTGGTGGAAGAACGCGCGCAGCGCCTTGCCGTGCGCCAGGGCACCCTGGAACCGATAGAGAACCAGTGGAATTCAGGCGCGCATATCACCGTGGTGAAGGGGACAGGAATGGGTTATGCGGCCACCAGCGATCTGAGCCAGGCTGGCCTTGTCGAGGCCTTAAGGCGTGCGGTGGACTGGGCGCAGGCTACTGCGAGCCTTAGCCTGCTGCCGCCGGATGAGCTGGCGCGGCCACAGCGCTCGGGAAGCTACCGTTCGCCCGTTAGGCGGACCTGGGACAGCATGTCTTTGACAGCCAAGCTAGGCTTGCTGCATGAGGCGGCCCCTCGCCTTAAACGCAGTGACGCGATCGTCGATTGGCAAGCCTCGCTCTACTTCCGCGCCACACAAGCCATCCTGGTCACACCCGAGTGCGAGATCGAGCAGCAGTTTGAGTTTCTGATCCCAGGCCTCGAGGCGGTCGCCAACCGCGCCGTGGAGACCCAGCGGCGCAGCTTCGGATACGACAACGGGGTGCAGGCGGGATTAGAGTATCTCGATGAGATTGGGTTTTGTGACCAAGCCGAGCGGGTCGGCGAGGAAGCCCTGGAACTGCTGGATGCGCCCAACTGCCCTGCGGGGACATTCGACCTGCTGCTGTTGCCGGAGCAGATGATGCTGCAGATCCACGAGAGCATCGGGCATCCCTTGGAGCTTGACCGCATCCTCGGGGATGAGCGCAATTACGCGGGAACGAGCTTTGTCACCCTGGATATGTTCGGCCATTATCAATACGGCTCCGAGCTGCTGAATGTGAGCTTCGATCCGAGCAACCGGCGCCAGCTGGCGAGCTATGGATTTGACGATGAAGGCACCCCGGCGGAGCGCGAATTCGTGATCAAGCAGGGGATCCTGTTGCGGCCTTTGGGGGGCGCCACCTCGCAAAGGCGCGCGGGGATGGCCGGGGTCGCCAACGCCCGCGCTTGCCAATGGAATCGACCGGCGATCGACCGCATGGCTAATCTCAATCTGGAGCCAAGGGATAGCTCCATAGCCGAGCTAATCGGGAGCATCGAACGCGGGGTGCTGATGGATACCAACCGCTCCTGGTCTATAGACGACAGCCGCAACAAATTCCAATTCGGCTGTGAATACGCCCGTTTTATCGAAGACGGCGAGCTTAAGGGCGTGCTGCGAAACCCTAATTACCGTGGGATATCCGCCAACTTCTGGCGCGGTTTGAGTGCGGTGGGAGATGCGAGCACGGTGAAATGCATGGGCACGCCCACCTGCGGCAAGGGCGAACCGAACCAGGCCATCCACGTGGGGCATGCCTCGCCCGCCTGCGTGTTTGCGAATGTGGATGTGTTTGGGAGCACCGGATGACCCTGCGCGAACATTTTTTCAGCTTGTCGCAAGAGGCGATGGCGCGCTCTATGGCGGGAGAAGTTCTTTTATGCGGTTTGCGCAGCGAGGATTCAAACTACGTGCGCCTCAACCAAAACCGCGTGCGCCAAGCGGGCCATGTGCGCCAGCTCGAGTTTTCCTTGCAAGCCATCATGGGCCGACGGCACGCCAGCGCTCAGTGCATGTTTTGCGGTGAGCTTAAGACCGATCGCGAACGCCTCTTGGAACTGTTAAGCGAATTGCGCGCGCAACGCGATATTCTGGAGGAGGATCCCTATCTGCTTTATGCAACCGAGGTGAGCAGCAGCGAAAGGATCGCCTCCGAAGCCCCGCTGGACGCCCCCTCGGCGATAACCGCCATCACCGAGGCGGCAGAGGGTTTGGACCTGGTTGGATTTTTCGCAAGCAGCCTGATCTACCGTGGCTTTGCCAACTCGCTCGGCCAGCGCAACTGGTTTGAGCGCCCGAGCTTCGTGTTTGACTGGAGCTGCTATGCTCACCGGGACAAGGCGGTGAAATCCCGCTACGCCGGCGTGCAATGGGATCCCGAAGCGATGCAGCGCAAGATGCAGGCAGCGCGCCAGGATCTCGCGCTTTTGCAGCGCCCCCCACGCAAGATAAGACCAGGCAACTACCGTGCGTACCTCGCGCCCACGGCGGTTGCGGAGTTGCTGGCGATCACGGCTTGGGGCGGATTCAGCCTCAAGAGCCAGCGCACGCGCCAATCGCCGTTGATCAAGCTAGCCGATGGCTTGAAAGTGCTAGACCCTAGGGTGCAAATGGTGGAGAACTATGAACAGGGTGTGGCTCCGGGGTTTACCTCAGCGGGGTTCATCAAGCCGCCGGCGGTGCCCTTGATCAGCGCAGGCCGCCTGAGGTCGAGTCTCGTCTCGGCGCGCAGCAGCCAAGAATACGGGATCGCGGTGAATGCGGAGCACGAGTCCCCGGAGTCCCTGGATCTCGCGCCGGGGCATCTTTCAGCGGCAGATGTCTTGGCGCGGCTCGATACC
>Ga0187893_10002603_pt1 | contig 39141 bp, 35 predicted proteins | sample MA1701074metaG_FD_139574 | JGI IMG/M metagenome (GOLD analysis project Ga0187893, IMG submission 139574) | White microbial mat communities from a basaltic lava cave in the Kipuka Kanohina Cave System on the Island of Hawaii, USA - MA170107-4 metaG ...
ATCCAGGAGCGCGCGGCCTCCGCCGACTCGCGCATCACGTCGCCGAGCGAGCCCGTGAGCCGCAGCTCACCCTGACCCGGCATCCGGGACGTCTCGACGAACAGGATGTCGCCGCCGGCGGGGGTGTACGCGAGCCCCACCGCGACGCCCGGCTGCCCCGCCCGTTCGGCGAGCTCGGGCTCGAAGCGCACCGGGCCGAGCTGCTCCGCGAGGTCCCCGGGCTCGACCCGGAACGGGCCGGACTCGCCCGAGGCCACGCGCAGCGCGAGCTTGCGGCAGACCGCGCCGAGCTCGCGCTCGAGGTTCCGGACTCCGGCCTCGCGCGTGTAGCTTCGGATCACGCCGAGCAGCGTCTCGTCCGGCACCTCGATCGGCACGTCCTCGAGGCCGTTCGCCTTGCGCTGCCGCGGAAGCAGGAAGCGCCGGGCGATCTCGAGCTTGTCCTCCTCCGTGTAGCCGGGGAGCTCGATCACCTCCATGCGGTCGCGCAGCGCCGCCGGCACAGGGTCGAGCAGATTCGCGGTGGCGATGAAGAGCACCTGCGAGAGGTCGAAGGGAACCTCGAGGTAATGGTCGCTGAAGGTGCTGTTCTGCTCGGGGTCGAGCACCTCGAGCAGCGCGGACGACGGATCGCCGCGCCAGTCGGCGCCCACCTTGTCGATCTCGTCGAGCATGAACACGGGGTTCTTCGTCTCGGCGCGGCGCAGGCTCTGGATCACCCGGCCCGGGAGTGCTCCGACGTACGTGCGGCGGTGCCCGCGGATCTCGGCCTCGTCCCGCACGCCGCCGAGCGAGATGCGCTCGAACTTCCGGCCAAGCGCGCGCGCGATCGAGCGGCCGAGCGAGGTCTTGCCGGTGCCGGGCGGCCCCACGAAGCAGAGGATCGGGCCGCGGAGGTCCTTCTTCAGCGCAAGCACGGCGATGTACTCGACGATGCGGTCCTTCACCTTCTCGAGGCCCCAGTGGTCCTCGTCGAGGACCCGGCGCGCCTGCTCCACCGAGAGCACGTCCTCGCTCGCACGACTCCAGGGCAGGTCGGCGACCCACTCGAGGTAGTTGCGGATCACGCCATGCTCGGCCGCGGCGGTGGGCGTCTGTTCCAGGCGCTCGAGCTCGCGCTCCGCCTGGGCCTGCGCGTCCTCCGGAAGCTTCGCGGCTTCGATGCGCTTCTTGAGCTGCTGGAGCTCCGTCTCCTCGTCGGCCGTCTCGCCCAGTTCGCGGCGGATGTGCTCGAGCTGCTGTCGCAGCATGTACTCGCGCTGGGTCCGCCCCATCTCGGACTGGACCTTCTCGCGGATCTCGCTCTCGATCTTCGCGGCCTCGCTCGCTCGGTGCAGCTCGTCGCGCGCGCGGCGGAGCCGGGCGACGACGCCGAGCTCCTCGAGGAACGCCTGCTTGCCGGCCACGTCGAGCTCGAGGTTCGACGCGACCAGGTCGGCGAGGCGCGAGGGCTCCTCGACGTTCATGGCGAGCACCTGGAGCTCGTCGGAGAGGCGGCTGCTCTCCGAGACGAGCGCCACGAACTGGTCGCGCACGTCGCGCGCGAGCGCGGTCGCTTCGACCGAGTCCGCGTCACCGGTGTCGCCCAGGAGCTCGATCCGGCCCCGGAAGTAGTCGTCCTCCGGGCCGAACTCGACGATGCGCGCACGCCCGACGCCCTGCACGAGCAGGCGATACGAGGAGTCGGGGAAGCGCAGCATCTTCGCGACCCGCAGCACGGTGCCGACCCGATGCAGGTCGTCCTTCCCCGGGCTCCCCTCGACGTTGCCCTTCACGGCGACCGAGAGCATCAGTCGGTCGCTGCCCGCCATCACCGCCTCGATCAGCTTCTTGCTGCGCTCGGTGTTGACGAGCAGCGGTGCGAGGAGGTGCGGGAAGATGACGGTGTTCTTGAGCGGCAGGATGGGGAGGGCCTCGGGCACCTGGATCGGCGCCCCCGCCCCCGCCTGCTCCCGAGTCTGTTCTGCTGCCAAGCTGCTCTCCGGCTGACCGACCGCGCGCGCCTCGGGCGCGCGACTAGTGGGCCGAGCCGCCCTTCTCCTCCGTGTACTCGGCGTCGATCACGTCGCCCTCGGCGCCGCCCTTCGGTCCGCCTGCGGGCTCTCCGCCCGGCGCCGCGCCGCCGCCCGCAGTCTGCCCCTTGTAGAGGAGCTCGGCAGCCTTGTGTGTGGCCTGCTCGACGCGCTGGCGCGCCGCGTCGATGCGACCCGCGTCGCCGCTCTCGAGCTCCTTCCTCGCCTCGGCGAGCGTCTCCTCGAGGTGCTTCTTCTCGTCGCCCGGGAGCTTGTCGCCGTTGTCGCGCAGCATCTTCTCCGCGTTGTAGATCAGGTTGTCGAGCTGGTTGTGCTTCTCGATCGCCTCACGCCGGCCCTTGTCCTCCGCCGCGTGCGACTCCGCCTCGTTCACCATGCGCTTGATGTCGGTCTCGGAGAGACCGCCCGAGCCCTCGATCCGGATGGACTGCTCCTTGCTCGTGGCCTTGTCCTTCGCGCCCACCGCGAGGATGCCGTTCGCGTCGATGTCGAACGTGACCTCGATCTGGGGCACGCCGCGCGGCGCCGGCGGGATCCCGTCCAGGATGAAGCGGCCGATCTCGCGGTTGTCGTTCGCCATCTCGCGCTCGCCCTGGAGCACGCGGATCTCGACCTGCGACTGGCTGTCGCTCGCCGTGGAGAACACCTGGCTGCGCTTGGTCGGGATCGTGGTGTTGCGGTCGATGAGCCGCGTCATCACGCCGCCGAGCGTCTCGATGCCGAGCGAGAGCGGCGTCACGTCGAGCAGCAGCACGTCCTTGACGTCGCCGGCGAGCACACCTCCCTGCACCGCGGCGCCGATCGCCACGACCTCGTCCGGATTGACGCTGCGGTTCGGCTCCTTGCCGAACAGCTCCTTCACGCGCTGCTGGACGCGCGGGATCCGGGTCGAGCCACCGACCAGCACGACCTCGTCGATGTCCGAGGCGCGCAGACCCGCGTCGCTGAGCGCCTTCCGGCAGGGCTCGAGCGTCTTGTCGATCAGATCTTCGACGAGCTGCTCGAACTTCGCCCGCGAGAGCTTCAGGTTCATGTGCTTCGGGCCCGACTGGTCCGCCGTGACGTACGGCAGGTTGACGTCGGTGCTCTGGGCGCTCGACAGCTCGATCTTGGCCTTCTCGGCGGCCTCGCGCAGGCGCTGCATCGCCATCGGGTCCTTGGTGAGGTCGATCCCCTGATCCTTTCGGAACTCGGCGATCAGGTAGTCGATCACGCGCTGGTCGAGGTTGTCGCCACCCAGATGGGTGTCACCGTTCGTGGAGCGTACCTCCACGACGTTCTCGCCGACCTCGAGGATCGAGATGTCGAAGGTGCCGCCGCCGAAGTCGTAGACGGCGATCTTCTCCTCCTTCTTCTTGTCGAGGCCGTACGCGAGCGCGGCCGCCGTGGGCTCGTTGATGATGCGCTTCACGTCGAGGCCCGCGATGCGTCCCGCGTCCTTGGTGGCCTGGCGCTGGGCGTCGTTGAAATACGCGGGCACCGTGATCACGGCGCCGGTGACGGTCGTGCCGAGATAGCTCTCCGCAGCCTTCTTGAGCTTCTGGAGGATCAGGGCGGAGATCTCGGGGGGCGTGAAGGGCTTGCCGTCGACGTCGATGACGGCCACGCCGTCCTTGCCTTCCGCGACCGGGTACGGGACGAGCCGGATCTCCTCGGGGACCTCGGACTTCCGGCGTCCCATGAAGCGCTTGATCGAGTAGATCGTGCGGAGGGGGTTCTGGACCGCCTGGCGCTTGGCCACTGCGCCGACCAGGCGCTCGCCGTCGTCCGTGAAGGCCACGACCGAAGGAGTGGTGCGACCGCCCTCTTCATTCGTGATGACGACGGGCTGGCCACCCTCCATCACGGACACCACCGAGTTCGTGGTGCCGAGGTCGATGCCGATGATCTTGCCGGTGTCCGCCATGAGGGTTCCTGTCTCCCATCTCCCCGTGCCGCCGGGGAAAAACGCGCGAACGCTCGGCCCGACCCTCGGGGTGTCAAGCAGATTTCCCCGTCGAGGTGGGAACCGCGGGGCAGGTGCGGGTTCCCACGTCCGGGGGTATAGGGGCGGATCGTGAGCAGCCGCACTAACCCCCCGGTTTTTCTAGGGATCCGGCTGGAGCGGCGGCGTGCGGCGGCTATACTGCGCCAATTCCCGGTAGAGGGCCCGAGGGCGGCTGAGCCCGCGCGCCTTCCGCACCCTCCCCCCAGGCGCCCAGCCCGATGAAGCGTGTCATCACCCTGGCGGTCAATACCGCGCTCGTGATCCTGTGCTGCTTTCTCGCTTCGGGGGTGATCGCCGACGTGACCGCCGCCGCCCTCGCGCCTGCCTCCGCGGCGGTAGCTACCCCGGCGGGAGGGGCCCCGGAGCCCACGGCGCGCAACCGGATCGACCGCCAGATCATCCTCGCCCGCAACCTGTTCAACGTCTCGACCCTGAACCCGGAGCCGGTCGCGGCGGAGGACGAGAGCTACCAGAAGACGAAGCTCCCGCTCCGCCTCCTCGGTACGGCGGCGGCACAGGACACCGCGCTCTCGTGGGCCGCGGTCGAGGACCTGGAGACCAAGCAGCACCTGGTCGTCCGGATCGACCAGGAGATCAAGGGCGGCGCCCGGGTGGTACGCATCGAGCGGCGCCGGATCGTCCTCCAGAACGGCGCCCAGCTCGAGGAGCTGGCTCTCGAGGGGGAGACGACGCCTGCCGAGCCCGCCGTGGCCCGCGCCGCAAACCGCCGGCCGCCCCCGCAGCGCCCGAGCGCCCGGGGCAACCTCGAACGCCTCGCCGACAACCGCTTCGCGGTTAACCGGGGCGAGCTCCAGAACCTCGCCACGAACCCCTCGGCGCTGTTCTCACAGGCCCGCATCCTGCCCAAGTACGAGGGGGGGCAGATGATCGGCGTGCAAGTGAGCGGCATCAAGCCGGGTAGCTGGTTCGAGCAGGCGGGAATTCGGGACGGGGAGACCATCACCGCGGTGAACGGCGCGGCGATCGGGGCGGACGGAGCGCCCACCCTGTTCCGGGAAATCACCCAGGGCAGCGCCACCCGCGTCACCGTAAGAGGCACGGACGGAAACGAGCGCGAGCTGAACGTGGACATCCGGGACTAGCTGCGCCATGGGGGATCGATGAGCAGGCGAATCGCAGGGGCCCTCGCCCTTCTCGGGCTCTGGGTGGCAGTCGCGTCTCCCCTCCGGGCGCAGCCCGCGCCGCCGCCCGCGGTCGCGCCGGGCGAGCAGGTCCAGCTCGACTTCAACGACGTCGAGCTCTCGGTCGTGATCGACACGATCGCGCGGCTGACCGGCAAGAACTTCATCTACGACGACCGGGTGCGCGGGCGGGTGACGATCGTCTCGCCGACCAAGATCACGGTGGACGAAGCCTATGCCGTGTTCGAGTCGGTGCTTCAGGTGAAGGGGTTCACGACGGTGCAGGCCCCGGGGGGCGCCATCAAGGTGATCCCGCTCCGCGAGGCCAAGGAGAGCAACGTCGAAACCGTGCGCGGTGAGGCCGCGCCCCCGCATAGCGACCGCTTCATCACGCGCCTGATCCCGCTCCGCTACATCGACGCCGAGGCGATCGCCGAGACGCTGAAGCCGCTCGTCTCGAAGGACGCCTCGCTGGTCGCCTACGCGCCGACCAACACCGTGATCCTGACAGACGCGGCCACGAACATCTCGCGCATCCTGTCGATCGTCCGCAGCATCGACGTGGAGACCTTCAAGGAAGAACTCTCCGTGATCGAGCTCCAGCACGCGGACGCCACGACGCTCGCGGAGCAGCTCTCCCAGATCTTCGGAGCCGAGGTCTCGCAGGCCGCCGGGGGCGGCGCGGCGCGCCTGCCGACGCGCGCGCGCCGGCCCGGCCAGCTCCAGCCCGTGCAGAGCGGGGCGGAGCTCGCCACGAAGGGCCAGGTCCGCATCATCACCGACGAGCGCACGAACTCGCTGATCGTCCTCGCCTCGCGCCAGCGCACCGCCGACATCCGCCAGGTCGTGTCGCAGCTCGACGTCCCGGTCCGCGGCGGCGGGCGGATCCAGGTCTACTACCTCAAGTTCGCCGACGCCGAGGAGCTCGCGAACACGATCTCCGCGCTGCTCTCGGGCCAGCCCACTCCGCCGAGCACCGGCGGCCTGACGGGCGGTGGGATCGGCGGCGGCCTCGGCGCGCAAGGCGCCGCGGCGGCCGCGGGCAGCGGGCAGGCCCTGCGCTCCTCCATCACCGAGCTCGCGGGGGGCGTGACGGTCACCGCCGACCCGCCCACCAACTCGCTCCTGATCCAGGCCAGCCAGGAGGGCTTCAACACGCTCTCGCAGGTGATCGCGCAGCTCGACATCCCGCGGCCCCAGGTGCTCGTCGAGGCGCTGATCATGGAGGTGGACGTCAGCGACTCGATCGACCTCGGCTTCAGCGGCCTGGTGCGCATCACGAGCTCCGGCAATCAGTACGTGATCGGGAGCCTCACCGACACCGTTCTCGACACCGACGAAGACGACAGCCCCGGGGACGACGACGACGATGACGGCGGCGGCGTGCTCGACAACCTGCTCTCCGCGCTGGCCGCCAACTCGGCGAACTTCGTCGGCGGAGCGGCCATCGAGACCGGCTCCACGCTGATCCAGGGCCTGATCCGCGCCAGCGCGACCGTGAACGGCACGAACATCCTGTCGGCGCCGCACATCCTCACGCTCGACAACGAGGAGGCCGAGATCAAGGTCGGCGACAACATTCCGATCATCTCGAGCCGCGTGCAGTCCGCCTCGGGGATCGAAACCGTCGGCGATGACAACAACAGCCTCGCGACGAGCCAGAACATCGAGCGCCAGGACATCGGCATCACGCTGCGGGTCACCCCGCAGATCAGCGAGGGCGACACCCTGCGCCTCGAGATCTTCCAGGAGGTCACCGCGGTGAACGAGGGGCTCACCGGCGTCACGGGCGACCCGGACCAGGTAGGCGTCGCCCTCTCGAACCGGAAGATCGAGAACGTGGTGACGGTGGCCGATGAGGAGACTGTGGTGATCGGCGGCCTCATCGACGAGCTCCAGCAGGACTCGGAGAGCAAGGTGCCCTGGCTCGGGGACATCCCGATCCTGGGCTGGCTCTTCAAGACCACGGGCGACTCGATCACGAAGCGAAACCTGCTCGTCTTCCTGACACCGCACATCATCCGAAACAAGGCGCAGCACGCGCGCGAGACGATCCGCAAGCGCGAGGAGTTCTGGGCCAGCTCCGAGGCCGGCGCCTCGCTCTCCGACTCCGCCCGCGCCGACTCCGAACAGCGCCTCGCCGAGAACCGCGAGGCCGGCATCGACACGGGCCCCAACCAGGACTCGAACCCCGTCCGCTCGCGGCTCCGCGATCACCGCGACCGCTACCCGGTCGAGCTGATGCGCGAGATCGAGACCGGCGGCGAGAGCCGTGCTCCGGGCCCCGGCGACGCGACCGCTCCGGTGGTGGCGACGAACCAGCGCTGGGGCGTGCTGGCCGCCACCTTCGCGGACGAGGGCGCGGCGGCGGCCGCGCTCCAGCAGCTGATGGCCGCAGGCCACGACGGCGCCCTCGTCGCCGAGGAGCGCGAGGGCACGCTGCTCTACGAGGTGCAGCTCGGTCCCTTCGGGAGCCGGTCCGAGGCCGAGAGCGCCGCGCAGGGCGTGCGCGACACCTTCCAGTTCGCGCCGAGCGTCTTCGTGGAGGAAGGCCGCGAGTGAGTGCGGAGAGCGCCAGCCCCGTCACCCACCTCGGCCTCCGCGAGGTGCTGCTGCGGACCACGCGCCTCTCGGTTGCTCAGCTCGAGGAGGCGGTGCGCCGCCAGGAGGCGCAGGGTGGGCGCCTGGCCGACTGCGTGGTCGAGCTCGGCTTCCTCGACGAGGAAGAGGTGCTCCACGCTCTCGGCGCGCAGCTCGACCTGCCGGTGCGCCGCGAACTCCACGCGGAGGACGTGGATCTGGAGCTGCTCGAGCGCCTCCCGATCGCCTTCGCGAAGACGAACTTCGTGCTCCCGCTGCGCCGCACGCCGGAGGGCGCGCTCCGCGTCGCGACCGCGAGCCCGCTCGACACCACCATCTTCGACGACCTGCGGCTCCTCTTCGACGTGGACGAGGTGCTCACCGAGCTCGTCCCGCGGCGCGCGATCCTCTCCTTGATCAATCAAGTCTACGATCGCGGGGTCGGCTCGATCGACGGCATCGTCGAGGAGGCCTCGGTCGACTTCGAGCGCCTCGCGAGCGAGATCAGCGCCGAGCCGCAGGACCTCCTCGAGGCCGACGACGATGCGCCCATCATCCGCCTGGTGGATTCGCTGTTCCAGCAGGCCGTGAAGGAGCGGGCGAGCGACATCCACGTCGAGCCGTTCGAGAAGGAGATCCGCGTCCGCTTCCGCTCGGACAACGTGCTGTACGAGCCGGTCAGCCCGCTCCCGAAGGCGCTGCTCCCGAACATCGTCTCGCGCGTCAAGATCCTCTCCGGCCTCGACATCGCCGAGAAGCGCATGCCCCAGGATGGCCGCATCCGCCTCAAGATCGCCGGCAAGGACTACGACGTGCGCGTGTCGTCCGTGCCCGTGGCCCACGGCGAGCGTCTCGTGTTGCGGCTCCTCCCGCGCACCACCGAAATGCTCGACCTCGAGCGGCTCGGCTTCAGCGAGCGCCAGCTCGCGGTCTGGGAGAAGCTGATCGCGCGGCCGAACGGCATCATCCTGGTGACCGGGCCGACGGGCAGCGGCAAGACGACGACGCTCTACGGCGCGCTCGCCAAGCTGAACCGCACCGACCAGAACATCATCACGATCGACGACCCGGTGGAGATCCAGCTCCCCGGTGTCGGCCAGATCGAGGTCAACAACAAGGTCGGTCTGACGTTCGCGCGCGCGCTGCGCTCGGTGCTGCGCCAGGATCCGAACGTGGTGCTGGTGGGCGAGATCCGCGACCTCGAGACCGCGGAGATCGCGATCCAGGCCTCGCTCACCGGCCACCTGGTGTTCTCGACGCTCCACACGAACGACGCGCCGAGCGCCATCACGCGCCTCGTGGACATGGGCGTCGAGCCCTACCTGGTGGCGTCCTCCCTGATCGCCGTGCTTGCCCAGCGGCTCGTGCGTGTCCTCTGTCCGGAGTGCCGCGAGACCTATACCCCGACGGAGGTTGAGCTGGCCGAGCTCGGGTTCCGCTCGAAGGAGCCCGTGCAAGCGTACCGGCCCAGGGGCTGCCATCGCTGCCACCACACCGGCTACTTCGGCCGGGTCGGCATCTTCGAGCTGATGGTGCTCGACGACGAGCTGCGCGCCCTCATCGTCCAGAGCACGGACTCGAAGAGCATCAAGCGTGCCGCGATGGGGCGCGGCATGCAGACCCTGCGCCAGGACGGCGCGCGCGAGGTGCTGCTCGGCACCACCTCCATCGAGGAGATCGTGCGAGCCACCGAGGAGGAGGGAGTGGTCGCGCAGATCTAGCGCGCGCGACCCTGCTCTCGAGTGCCGGTCTTCAGCTACAAGGGCGTCACGAACGGCGGCCGCGCGACGCGCGGCTTCGTCGATGCCGAGAGCGACCGCTCGGCGCGGCAGAAGCTCCGCCGCGACGGCATCTACCTGACGGAGCTCGTCGAGAGCCAGGGCGGCGCGCCGACCCAGACCGAGGCGAGCCGCACCCCGCGCTTCTCGCTCGCCCTGATCCGCCGGATCCCCGGCACCGACCTCGCAATCGCCACCCGCCAGCTCGCGACCTTGCTCGGCGCGGGCATTCCCCTGGTCGAATCACTCGGCGCGCTCACCGAGCAGGTCGAGCACGCGCGCCTCAAGAGCGTGATCGCCCGCGTGCGCGATCGCGTGAACGAGGGCGCCACGCTCGCCGACGCGCTCTCGCGCTCGGGCCCCTTCTCCGACCTCTACATCAGCATGGTGCGCGCCGGCGAGGCAGGCGGCGCGCTCGACCAGGTGCTGCGCCGGCTCGCGGACTACCTCGAGAGCCAGGTGCGGACCCAGAACCGCGTCATCTCGATCATGCTCTACCCGATGATGATGATGGCCTTCGCGGTGCTCGTGGTGGTCGCCCTGGTCACGGTCGTGCTGCCGCAGATCACGCAGCTGCTCGAGAGCCTCGACATGCCGCTGCCCTGGTACACGCAGGCGATCATCTCGGGCTCGCACTTCCTCCGCACCTGGTGGTGGGCGCTGCTGCTGCTCGCCGGCCTCGTGGCGGTCGCGTTCCGCGCGATCGTGCGCACGGAGCGGGGTCGCGCGAGCTTCGACGGCCTGAAGCTCCGCCTGCCGATCTTCGGGCGCGTGACCCGTATCCTCGCCATCTCCCGCTTCACGCGCACGCTCTCGACGCTGCTCGCCGGCGGTATTCCGATCGTGAAGGCGCTCGAGATCTCGAAGTTCGTGGCCGGCAACGTGGTGCTCGGCGAGGCCGTGGAGCGCGCGCGCGACTCGATCACCGAGGGCTCGAGCATCGCCGCGCCGCTGCGGCGGAGTGGGCACTTCCCGCCCCTCGTCACCCACATGGTGGACGTCGGCGAGAAGAGCGGCGAGCTCGAGGCCATGCTCGGCAAGGTGGCGGACACCTACGACGAGCAGGTCGAGACGGCGGTCACCCGCCTCACGGCGCTGCTCGAGCCCGCGCTCATCCTGATCATGGTCGGGATCGTGCTGTTCATCATCCTCTCCACGCTCGTGCCGCTGCTGCAGCTCACGAGCGCCATTCGCTAAGGAGGAATTTCGCATGACGCATCCCAAAGGACGGGGGGGTCGGAAGCGACTTGGTTTCACGCTGATCGAGATCATGGCCGTGGTCATCATCATGGGCCTGCTCGCCGGCATCGTGGGCGTCGCGATCTTCGGCCAGCTCGACACCGCGCGCGTGAACACCACGCGCACCCAGATGAAGCAGCTCGAGGCGGCGCTCTCCTTCTACCAGATGGACAACGGCCGGTTCCCGACCACGGAGCAGGGGCTCCGCGCCCTCATCGAACCGCCCACCACCGGCCCCGAGCCGCGCAGCTACCGGCCGGGTGGCTACCTCCAGGGCGGCGAGCTGCCGATGGACGCCTGGAGCAACGACTTCCACTACGAGTTCCCCGGCTCGAACAACGTCGAGGGCTTCGACATCTGGTCGCTCGGCGCGGACGGCCAGCCGGGCGGCACCGAGACCGACGCCGACATCGGCAACTGGACGGAGACGGACGAGAGGGCCGGATGAGGCGAGGCGCGCTCCCGCGCAGCGGAGCCGGCGCGGCGGAGCGCGCCTTCACGCTGATCGAGCTCCTCGCCGTGCTCCTGATCATGGCGCTCGTCGCTGGGCTCACGCTGCCGAACCTCTCGCTCGGCGCCGAGCGCGTGGTGCTCGGCGAGGCCCAGGAGCTCGCCTCGATCTTCGCCTTCGCGCGGCAGCGCGCCGTCGCGACGGCCGTTCCGCACCGCGTGGTCTTCGACCTCGACGAGGCCGCGTACTGGGTCGAGGTCCAGCCCGACGAGCCCGCTCTGTTCGGGCTCGGGGCGTCGCTCGCCACGCCCGACCGGGGCGGCCAGCGCAAGGTCCAGCTCTCCGCTCCGGCGCGCGCGCCGGGCATGTTCCAGCCCCTGCTGGGGCCGTATGGCCGGCCGCACGGGCTGCGCGAGCCGGTCTTCATCGACTCCATCGAGACCCTCGCCGCCGGCGCGATCCGCTCCGGTCAGGTCGCGGTCGGCTTCGAGGGCGACGGCACGGCAGACCCGGCCGTGCTCGTGCTCGCCGATCCCGACAGCAACGTCTACGTGCTCCGCCTCGCCCGGCTCGCTGACGAGGTGAGGATCGCGCGTGAGTGAGCAGAGCCGGAGCCGGCGCGCGGGGGGCGCGTTCACGCTCCTCGAGGTGATGGCCGCGGTCGCCGTGCTGGGCTTCACGGTCGCGATGCTCTCGCGGGGCGCGATCCAGGGCATGCGCTACGAGGGCGACGCCTCGCGGCGCCTCGGCGCCTCGCTCCTCGCCGACCGCGCGCTCTTCGAGGCGGAGTCGGCGCTCGCGCTCGACGTGCCGCCCGTGCCAGGCCGCCAGGAGCGCGAGGACGGGGAGTTCCGGCTCGTCCTCGAGGTGGCGCCGCTCGATCCCGCCGCGCTCGGCCTCCCCGCGCTCTTCGACGCCCGGCCGAGCGAGCCGGGCACCCCGCGCCCGCCGCCCTCCCCGGCCACGCCGAAGCTGTTCCTCGTGACCGTGCACGTCGCGTGGACCGAGGGGCTGGTGGAGCAGTCAGTCTCGCGCGCCACGTTCGCCTACGACGCTAGCGACCTCGCGCAGGTGCTCGAGGCGAGCGAGGCGGGCGAAGGCGACGAGGCCCAGGCCGAGGCCCGCGGCAAGGAACAGCCGGAGGCCGAGCCGGAGGCCGAGGAGCTCGAGCCGTGACAGCGCGCACGCGCCTCGCCTTCACCCTGATCGAGATGCTGGTGGTGGTGCTCTTCACCGGCCTCGTGCTCAGCTTCGCCGCGAACTTCTATCTCGACATCTCCGTCGCGAGCCAGGCGGCGCTCGAGCGCACCCTCGGCGTCCGCCGCGCCACGAGCGTGCTCGACCGCGTCACCCGAGACCTCGAGTCCGCCGCGCTGATCGAGAAGCCCGAGGCCCTCGACCCCCTGGCGCATCCCTGGCTGTTCCTCGCCGAGGCGAGCGGCCGCGGGGCAGGCGCTGAACGCCTCAAGTTCCAGGCGCGCAACCACCGGCCGCGCGCGGCGCTCGGCCACGAGTCGGATCTGGTCGTGATCGCGTACTGGCTCGCGCCCGCCGAGGACGGCCAGTCCCTCGAGCTGCTGCGTTGGACCTCGCCCCGTCTGCCGGAGAGCCTCGACCGGGCCTTCCCGCGCCGCGACGACCCCGGCGTCGAAGTGCTGGCCTCCGGGGTCGCGGCCTTCGGCGTGCGCCTCCAGGACGACTCCGGCACCTGGGTCGACGCCTGGGACTCGTCCACCCTCGTCCGCACCAGCGCGCTCCCGATCGCCGCCGAGGTGAGCATCGCGCTCCAGACCGAGCCGCCCGACCCGGAGGAGTTCGCGCCCGAGCCGCCCGTGCCGTACCGGCGCTCCGTGATCTTCGCGCTGAAGCCGCTCGACCTCGAGGAGACCCTGGAGGCCGAGACGGAGGGCGAGGGGGAAGGCGAGGACCTCGCGTGCGTGACCGTGAGCGAGTGCGCGAGCCGCAACCAGGCGATCGTCGATCAGTACCTGGGCCAGAACCCCGAGCTCCGCCAGATCCTCGAGTCGATCGGCGGGCAGTGCTGGAAGGACCACGCCGCGAGCCTTCCCGTGCCGGTGACGAATTGCGAGTGAGGCGCCGAGACGAGGGCATGGTGCTCATGGCCGTGCTGTTCTTCGTGCTGATCTCGTCGGCCGCGATCGCGACCTTCCTGTCGCGCGCCACGGTGGACGGCTTCTCCGCGCAGAACCGCGACGGCGCCGCGCGCGCCGAGGCGCTGGCGCGCGGCGGCGTGCGCCTCGCCATCGCCGCCCTGCTTGCGGACCGGCTCCACGAGGCCGAGGAGCAGTTCGAGGTCGACTCGGCGCTCGACCCCTGGGCGCGCCTCTCCGCCATGCCGCTCGAGCTGCCGGACGGCGGCCTGCTCCACATCCGCGTGGAGGACGCCGGCGCGAAGCTGAACCTGAACAGCCTCTTCGCGAAGGGCGCGCCGCGCGACGAGACCACCGAGCTCTTCCTGACCGAGCTGCTGAACAAGGTGATCGCGGAGATCCCGGTGCGGCCGGAGCAGAAGCTCTACGACGTGGAGGCACTCGTACGCAACCTGATCGACTGGGTGGACGCCGACCAGGTGCGCGTCGCCGGAGGCCCGGAGGACGACTACTACCAGGCCCAGCAGCCGCCCTACCGCGCGGCGAACCTGCCGCTCCTGTCCGTGGACGAGCTCCGCCTGGTCGAGGGCTTCGACGCGCAGCTGGTCGACGCGCTCCTGCCGTACGTGGATGTCCAGCCGATCGTGAACGGGGACGGCGTGAACCCGAACACCGCGCCGGACTGGGTGCTCGCGCTCCTCTACCACGGGGTGGCCGGCTCCCAGCGGCTCGCGGACGAGGACAACGTGCGCCGCATCCTCGACATCCGGGAGGAGGCCGGCATCCTCTGCGCCGACGAGGCGAGCCACGCCACCTGCACGCCGCTGCGCGAGGCGATCGAGGGGGAGATCTTCCCGCCTCCGACCTTCCACAGCGACGTGTTCCGGGTGACGGCGGAGGCTCGCTATGGGGAGGTGAGGCGCACCGTGGAAGCGGTGGTGGACCGGAGCGAGCCGCAGGACCCGGCCGTGCTCGCCTGGCGGGTGCGCTAGGGCCGCATGCTCGCCAGGCGCATTCTCGGCCTCGATGTAGGGAGCTTCGCCGCCAAGGCGGTGGAGCTCAGGCAGACGCTCCGCGGCCTCGAGGTCGTGCAGCTCCGCCACCTGCCCTTCGACGACCCCACGCCGGGCGTCGGCGCGGAGCTGCGCGACGGTCTCTCGCTCCACGACCTGCCCCGCGACTTCGTGGTGGTGAGCCTCGCGGGCGACCGCATCTCGACCCGGCGCCTCACCTTCCCGTTCCGCGACCGCCGCAAGATCTCCCAGGCGGTGCCCTTCGAGGTGGAGGGTCAGGTGCCCTTCTCGCTCGACGACTACTTCGTGGATTGGGAGATCGTGGGCCAGCGCCGGAACGAGACCGAGACCGTGGCGACCCTCGCGCCGCGCACCGAGGTCCGCATGCTCCTCGAGACGCTCGAGGAGGCCGGCGTCTCGCCACGCATCGTGGAGGCCGAGGGGCTCGTGCTCTCGAACCTCTCCTCCGTCTTCGACCTGCCTGGCCCGCGCCTGCTCGCCGACCTCGGGCACCGGAAGACCACGCTCTGTCTCTGCGTGGACGGCCGCGCGCTGGCCTCCCGCACGGTGCCGGTGGCCGGCCTCGCGCTGACGCGGGCGCTAGCTCGCGACCGCGGTGTGAGTGAGGTGGAGGCCGAGCGGATCAAGCGCGAGGAGGGTCTCCTCGGCGGCCGTTCGACGGCAGCGCTCGAGGTGCTCGACCGGCTCGCGCGCGAGATCCTCCGCACGATCGGCTCGCTCGAGTCGCTGCTCCCCGGCGGCATCGCCGGGCTCCAAGCCGTACACCTGCTCGGCGGGAGCGGGCGCCTCCACCGCCTCGACGAGTTCCTCTCCGAGCGCACCGGCCTCCCGACCCAGCGCCTGCCGCTCCCGGCCGGCGAGCTCGGCTCGGCCTTCCTGGCCGGCGGGGATCCCCTGCTCTTCGGCCCCGCCATGGCGCTCGCGCTCCGCGGCTCCTCGCGCGCAGCCACGCGGATGAACCTGCGACAGGGCGAACTCGGGCAGCGCATCGACTACCGCCAGATCGCCCGCGACCTGCGCCCGACGCTCGTCCTCGCCGGCGCCGCGCTCGTGCTGGGCGGCCTCTCGCTCGGCACGCGCATTGCGCTCGACGGGCGGCGCGCCGACGCCGCCGAGCGCCAGGCCCGGGCGCTCGTGGCCGAGGCGCTCCCCGCGCAGGCGGACGCGAGCAACCCGCTCGCGGCGATCGACTCCGCGGTGCGGAGCGCGCAGCGCCGCGCGGAGACGCTCGGCGTCTACCGGGGAAACCTCTCCGCCCTCGACATCCTGACCGAGATCTCGCGCCTCGTACCGCCGAGCCTCGACGTGGTGTTCGAGGAGCTCTCGATCGACCGGCAGGTGATCCAGATCAAGGGGCACTCGCCGAGCTTCGGGAGCGTCGACGCGCTCCGCGCGAAGCTCGCGCAGTTCGGGCCCTTCGCGGAGATCACGGTCGGCGACATCACGGCCGACGCGAAGCGTGGCGGCCAGAACTTCAACGTGCGGATCAGCCTGTCCGACGAGAAGGAGCCCTCGTGAGGGAGCTCTGGCGGCGGCTGCTGGTCGCGTGGGAGGGCCTCTCGCGGAACGAGCGCCTGCTGGTCGGCATCGCCGGCGGCCTGCTGACGCTCACGCTGTTCTGGTTCGCCCTCGTGATGCCCCTCGTCGGCGCCGCAGGCCGCGCCGCCTCGGACGCCACCGCGGCCGAGCAGCAGGTCCAGGCGGTGCGCGCGCTGCGCGAGCGCTTCGACGAGGTGAACGGCCGGCTCGTGGCCGTCGAGCAGCGCATCCGGAGCGGCCCGACCGGCGAGATCTTCACCACGCTCGAGCAGATGGCAGCCCAGTCCGCCGTCAAGATCGACTCGATGGAGCCGCGCACCTCGCCGGCGAGCGAGGAGTACCGCGAGACGAAGGTGCAGGTCTCGCTGAAGGGCGTGTCGCTCGCGCAGCTCGTGGGCTTCCTCTCGCGCATCGACGACGCGCCGCAGCTGCTCTCGGTGAAGAGCCTCCGGATCCGTACGCGGGCGGACAAGCAGGAGCTGCTCGACGTGACCTTCACCGTCTCCTCGTTCGAAGTGATCTAGTGGCGGCGCAGCGGCGAGCGGCGCACGCGACCGGCCAGCGCGGGATTCCGCGCGCGGCCGCAGTCGCCGGGGCGCTCGCGCTCTTCGCCGCGTTCCTTGCGCTGCGCTTCCCGTACGAGCGGCTCTTGCCGCCGCTCCTCGAGGCCGTGCGCGGCGCCACGGGCGCCGAGATCGAGGTGGCCGAGCTCCGGCTCGGCCTCGCCTGGCAGGGCCCGCGCGTGGTCGCGAAGAACGTCGCGCTCCGCTGGCCTTCGAATCCGCCCCTCGCCTTCGAGGCGCTCTCGGTCGGGCCGGCCTGGTCGCTCGCGTGGCTGCGCGGGAGCCCGCGCTTCCAGCTCGACCTCCGCGGCGCCGCCGGCGCGTGGTCGGGCGAGCTCGGCCGCGACCGGCTCGCCGGCAAGCTCGACGCGTTCGACGTCGGGGTGCTCCCGTGGGCGCTCCTCGGCACCGAGCCCCCGCTCCGGGGCCGCCTCTCCGGCGTGCTCGACCTCGAGCAGCAGGACGGCGTCTGGCTGGGCTCCGCCGAGGTGGCCGGGACCTCCGGGAGTGTGGAACTCGCCGGGCTCCCGGTCGCGATCCCCTACGAGGCGCTCACCGCGAAGCTCGACCTCGCCCGGGACGGCATGAGCCTGCCCAGCGCGCGCCTCGAGGGGCCGCTTGTCACGGCGAGCTTCGCCGGCAGCGCGACCGCAGGCGCCGAGGCCTTCCCGGCCTGGCCGATCGACCTGGCCGTCGAGATCGAGCGCATCGATCCGGCCCTGAGGAGCTACCTCGGCCCCCTGGGGATCCAGCTCGATCCGCAGGGCAGGACCCGGGTCCACGTCACCGGCACCCTCGCCGCTCCGTTTCTGAGCGGCGCGACTCCCTGAGCGCCGTTAATATCCGTCCATCTTGATTCATTGATCCGTACCGCCCGGGCGCGGCACGGGTCGGGCGGATTCCGTGAGCGCCGACCTCCTCCAGAAGATCTTCCGCACGCTCGGCGACCCGACCCGCGTGCGGATCCTCGCGCTCCTCGAGCGCGAGGAGCTCGCCGTCCACGAGCTCATGGAGGCGCTCGGCATGGCGCAATCGCGCGTCTCCCGGCACCTCGGGATCCTGCGCGAGGCCGGCCTGCTCCGCGATCGCCGCGAGGGAACCTTCGCGCTCTACCGTTTCGAGCGCCCCGCCCCCGGGCCGTGGTCCGAGGCGTGGGCGCTCGCGAGCCGCGCGCTCGCCGCGGATCCCGTCGCCGACCGCGACCGGCTCGCGCTCGCGCGCGTGCTCGAGGAGCGCGCGGCGCGGAGCCGGAGCTTCTTCGACGCCGTCGGGCCCGAGTGGGACGCGCTCCGCAAGGTGTGGAACGACGACGCGCTCCGTGCGCGCGCCCTCGCGCGCGTGCTGCCGCGCGACCTCGTGGTCGCCGACGTCGGCACCGGCACGGGCACGCTCGCGCTCGAGCTCGCGGGGGCCGGGCTGCGCGTCGTCGCGATCGATCATTCGAGGGCGATGCTCGACGCGGCGCGGAGGAAGCTCGCCGAATCGGGCACGGAGGACGTGGACCTCCGCCTCGGAGAGGCCGAGGCACTGCCCCTCGCCGACGGCGAGGTGGACGCGGCGTTCGCGCACCTCGTGCTCCAGTACCTGCCCGCCCCCGGGCGCGCGATCGCCGAGCTCGCGCGCGTCGTGAAGCCGGGCGGCGCAGTCGTGATCGTCGACTTCGTGCGCCACGACCGCGAGTGGATGCGCCAGGAGCTCGGCGTGGTGTGGCTCGGCTTCGCGCCCGAGGAGGTGGCCAGCTGGCTCCGCGAGGCGGGTCTCGAGCAGGTGCGGGTCGAGGTGCAGGCGCCGAACGCGCGCGGGGGCGACCTGCCCTCCACGTTCATCGCCGACGCGCGCCGCCCGTACGGAGCCGCGCGATGAGCCCGAGCGAGGCCCGGCTGCGCGCGCTCCTCGCCGAGCGGATCCTGGTGATCGAGGGCCCGAAGGGCACGATGATCCAGGCCCGCCGCCTCTCGGAGGCGGACTTCCGCGGCGAGCGCTTCGCGCAGCACCCGCGCGATCTCCGCGGCGACAACGAGGCGCTGATCCTGACGCGCCCCGACGTGATCGCGTCGATCCACGACGCGTACCTCGCGGCCGGCGCCGACATCACCGCGACCGGCACGTTCGGGGCGACGCGCATCGCGCAGGCCGACTACGGGCTCGAGGCCCACGCGTACGAGATGAACCTCGAGGGCGCGCGCATCTGCCGGCGCCTCGCCGATGCCTGGACGGCGCAAACGCCCGAGAAGCCGCGCTTCGTCGCCGGTGCGATCGGGCCTACCACGCGCACACTCTCCATCTCCCCGGACGTGAACGACCCCGGCAAGCGCGCGCTCACCTGGGCCGAGCTCACGGACGCCTTCGCCGAGCAGGCGCGCGGGCTGATCGAGGGCGGCGTGGACCTGCTCCTCGTCGAGACGCAGATCGACACGCTCAACACGAAGGCCGCGCTGTTCGCGATCGACCAGGTGTGCGAGCAGCTCCGCGTGCACGTGCCCGTCGTAGTGTCGATCGCCGTCACCGACGCGAGCGGGCGCACGCTCTCGGGGCAGACCCTCGACGCGGCCTACCACTCGGTGCGCCACGCGAATCCGCTCGCCGTCGGCCTCAACTGCTCGCTCGGTGGCGAGCAGATGCGGCCCCACGTGGCCGAGCTGGCGGAGATCGCGGACGTGCTCGTGTCGGCGTATCCGAACGCGGGGCTCCCGAACGCGATGGGCGAGTACGACGAGGGTCCCGCACGCACGGCGGAGTGGGTCGGCGAGTGGGCGCGGAGCGGTCTCGTGAACCTGGTCGGGGGCTGCTGCGGCACCACGCCCGAGCACATCGGCGCGCTCGCGCGCGCGGTGGCGGGCGTGCCGCCGCGGCGACCGGTCGTGCCCAGCGAGCGGCTCACCCACCTCGCGGGCATGGAGACGCTCACGATCCGTCCGGAGAGCAACTTCCTGGCGATCGGCGAGCGCACGAACGTGACGGGCTCGGCGAAGTTCCGGCGCCTGGTCAAGGCGGGCGACTGGGAGGCGGCGCTCCACATCGCGACCGAGCAGGTGCGCGGCGGCGCGAATCTGATCGACGTCAACATGGACGAGGGCCTGCTCGACTCCGAGGGCTGCATGCGGACCTTCCTCGCGTGGCTCGCCTCGGAGCCGGAGGTGGCCAGGCTCCCGATCGTGATCGACAGCAGCCAGTGGTCCGTGCTCGAGGCGGGGCTCCAGTCCTGCCAGGGCAAGAGCGTGGTGAACTCGATCTCGCTGAAGGAGGGCGAGGCCGACTTCCTGGCGAAGGCGCGCACGGTCCGGCGCTACGGCGCCGCCGTCGTGGTGATGGCCTTCGACGAGAAGGGCCAGGCCGACTCGGCGGCGCGCAAGCTCGAGATCTGCGAGCGCGCCTATCGCCTCCTCACCGAGCAGGCGGGCTTCCCGCCCGAGGACATCATCTTCGACCCGAACGTGCTCGCGATCGGCACTGGCATCGAGGAGCACGCCGAGTACGCGAAGAGCTTCATCGAGGCCGCGCGGCTCATCAAGGAGCGCTGCCCCGGCGTCCACGTGAGCGGCGGCATCTCGAACCTGTCGTTCTCGTTCCGCGGCAACGACCACGTGCGCGAGGCGATCCACGCCGCCTTCCTCTACCACGCGATCCGGGCTGGCCTCGACATGGGCATCGTGAACGCCGGCCAGCTCCCGGTCTACGAGGACATCCCGGCGGAGCTGCGCGAGCGCGTCGAGGACCTGCTCTTCGCACGGCGCGCCGACGCCACCGAGCGCATGATCGAGACGGCGAACGCGGTGAAGGGCAAGGGCCAGCGCCGCGAGCAGGACCTCGCCTGGCGCGAGGGGCCGGTCGAGCAGCGCCTCGCGTACGCACTCGTCCACGGCGTTGTGGACTGGATCGAGGCCGACGCCGAGGAGGCGCGCCAGAAGCTCGGGCGGCCGCTCGCGGTGATCGAGGGCCCGCTGATGGACGGCATGAACGTGGTCGGCGACCTGTTCGGCGCGGGCAAGATGTTCCTGCCCCAGGTGGTGAAGAGCGCGCGCGCCATGAAGAAGGCGGTCGCGTACCTCGAGCCCTACCTGGACGCGGAGCGCAGCGCAGGGGCGAGGAGCGCGAAGGGCCGCATCGTGATGGCCACCGTGAAGGGCGACGTTCACGACATCGGCAAGAACATCGTCGGCGTGGTGCTGCGCTGCAACAGCTACGAGGTGATCGACCTGGGCGTGATGGTGCCGGTCGACAAAATCCTCGACACCGCGGTCGAGCAGGGCTGCGACCTGATCGGCCTCTCGGGCCTGATCACGCCGTCGCTCGACGAGATGGTGCACGTGGCGAAGGAGATGGAGCGGCGCGGCATCGAGAAGCCCCTTCTGATCGGCGGCGCCACCACGAGCCGCCAGCACACCGCCGTGCGCATCGCGCCAGCGTTCCACGGCTCCACGGTGCACGTGCAGGACGCATCCCGTGCGGTAGGCGTGGTAGCGAACCTCCTCGATGCGGGCGGCCGCCCGGAGTTCGACCGCAAGAACCGCGAGACGCAGGAGCGCCTCCGCGCGCTCCACGCCGACCGCCGCGAACGGCCGCTCGTGCCGATCGCGGAGGCCCGCGCGCGCGGTGCAAAGCTCCGCTTCGGCCCGGAGGAGGTCGCGCGTCCAGCCTTCTGGGGGCGCCGCGCGGTCAAGGAACTGCCGCTCGAGGCACTCCGTCCCTACATCGACTGGACGTTCTTCTTCTCGGCGTGGGAGCTCAAGGGCCGCCTCCCGAAAATCTTCGAGCACCCTGCGTTCGGGCGGGAGGCGCGCGAGCTCTACGAGGCCGCAAACCACCTCCTCGATCGCATCGCGCGCGAGAAGCTGCTCGTGGCGAACGGCGTGTACGGCTTCTGGCCGGCGTTCGCCGATGGCGACGACATCGTGCTGTTCGAGGACGAACGCGCCAAGCGCGAGCTGACCCGCTTCCCGATGCTGCGCCAGCAGCAGGAGGCGGAGGGCGCGCCGCTGCGCTCGCTCGCCGACTTCGTGGCCCCGCGCGAAGCCGGCCGGATCGACAGCATCGGCGCCTTCGCCGTCACCGGGGGCCTCGGCGCCGAGGTACTCGCGACGCGCTTCGAGGCGGAGCACGACGACTACCACTCGATCATGACGAAGGCGCTCGCCGACCGGCTGGCCGAGGCTTTCGCCGAGTACCTCCACGCGCAGGCCCGCCGCGACTGGGGCTACGGGCGGACGGAGAAGCTCACGAGCGAGGATCTGATCGAGGAGCGTTACCGCGGCATCCGACCCGCGTTCGGCTATCCGGCCTGCCCCGACCACACCGAGAAGCGGGGCCTGTTCGAGCTGCTCGGCGCGCACGAGATCGGCATGCAGCTCACCGAGAGCTTCATGATGACGCCCGCGGCGAGCGTCTCGGGCCTCTACTTCGGCCACCCCGAGGCGCGCTACTTCGGCGTCGGGCGCATCGGACGCGACCAGGTCGCCGACTACGCGCGCCGCAGGGGCTTCTCGCTCGCCGAGACCGAGCGCTGGCTCGCACCGAACCTGGGCTACGAGCCGAGATCCTGACGCGGGCCGCTAAGCTCCGCGCCGATGGGCCCCACCCGCCGGATCCAGGCCGTGCTCTTCGACGCCGCCGGGACGCTCATCGGGCTCGCCGAGCCGGTGGGCACCACCTACGCGAGGCTCGCGCGCCGTCACGGCGTCGAGCTGCCCACGGCGCGCCTCGACGAGGCTTTCGCCCGCGTGCTCGCGGCGGCGCCGCCGAACGTGCACAGGGACGTCCCGCTGGCCGAGGCCGCGGAGCGCGAGCGGAGCTGGTGGCGGACGCGCGTCCGCGAGACCTTCCGCGCCGCCGACGGCATGGCCCGCTTCGACGATTTCGAGAGCTGCTTCGAGTCTCTCTGGCGCCACTATGCCGAGCCCGACGCCTGGCGCGTCTTGCCTGGGGCGCGAGAGGGGCTCGAGGCGCTCGCGGCGCTCGGCCTCCGCCTCGGCGTGCTCTCGAACTTCGACCAGCGCCTCCACGGGGTGCTCGCGGGGCTCGGCCTCGACGCGTACTTCGACGCCATCGTGCTCCCTGCCGACGCCGGCGCGGCCAAGCCCGAGCCCGCGATCTTCCTCGCCGCGCTCTCGCGGCTCGGTGTCGTCGCCGGGCGCGCGCTCTACGTGGGGGACCGCGCCGACGAGGACGTCGCGGGCGCGACCCGGGCCGGGCTCCTCGCGCTCGACGTCGCAACGCTCCCGGACCTGGCCGCGCTGCCCAAGGCGCTCGAGCGCCTGGAGGAGGAGCTCCGATGAACGCCCCCGTCCGCTTCTTCCGCGAGCGCTTCGGCATCGACGACAGCGGCCTCGCACGGACGCTCGACCTCGCGCTGGAGGGCGCCGTCGACGCCGCGGACCTCTTCTTCGAGTACGCGACGCGCGACGCGGTGACGCTCGAGGAGGGCCTCGTCAAGTCGGGGGACCGGCACGTCACCCAGGGCGTCGGCGTCCGGGTGCAGACGGGCGAGCGCCAGGGCTACGCCCACTCGGACGAGCTCAGCACGGAGAGCCTGCGCCTCGCCGCGACGACGGCCCGCGCGATCTCGGCTGGCGCCGGCGCGGCGAGCGGGGTCGCGGTGCGCGGCTCGGGCGCGCCGCGCTTCGACCTCTACCCCGTCGGCGCGGCGCCTACCGACGTGCCGATCGCCGACAAGGCTGCGCTGCTCGCCGCGATCGACGCGCGCGCCCGCTCCCGCGATCCGCGCGTGCGCGAGGTGCTCGCGAGCGTCGTCTGCCAGCAGCGCCACGTCCTCGTCGCCGCCAGCGACGGGACGTTCGTGGCGGACGTGCAGCCCCTGATCCGCCTCAACGTCCAGGTGGTGGTGGAGGGCCCGAACGGACGCCGCGAGATCGCGCGCCAGGGGGGCGGCGGGCGGAGCGAGCTCGGCCGCGTGCTCACGCCCGGCTTCTGGCAGCCGCTCGTCGATGAGGCGGTGCGCGTCGCGCTCCTGAACCTCGAGGCGGTGCCCTGCCCCGCCGGCAGCATGGACGTGGTGCTCGGGCCCGGCTTCCCCGGCGTGCTGCTGCACGAGGCCGTGGGCCACGGGCTCGAGGGCGACTTCGTGCGCAAGGGCACCTCGGCGTTCGCGGGGCGCCTCGGTCAGCGCGTCGCGGCGCCGGGCGTCACCGTGGTCGACGACGGCACGCTCCCCGGCCGCCGTGGCTCGCTCAACGTGGACGACGAGGGCACCCCCACGCAGCGGACCGTGCTGATCGAGGACGGCATCCTGACCGGCTACCTCCAGGATCGCCTGAACGCGCGCCTCCTCGGCGTGGCGCCGACGGGGAACGGGCGCCGCGAGAGCTACGCGCACCTGCCGATGCCGCGCATGACGAACACCTTCATGCTGGCCGGGCGGGACGACCCCGAGGAGATCGTGCGCTCGGTGAAGCGCGGGATCTACGCGGTCAACTTCAGCGGCGGCCAGGTTGACATCACGAACGGCAAGTTCGTATTCGCCGCGAGCGAGGCCTACCGCATCGACGACGGCCGCATCACCGCGCCGGTGAAGGGCGCCACGCTGATCGGCAACGGCCCCGACGTGCTGACCCGCGTGACGCGCGTCGGCGCCGATCTCGCGCTCGACCGCGGCGAGGGCACCTGCGGCAAGGACGGCCAGGCGGTGCCCGTCGGCGTGGGCCTCCCGACGCTCCGCCTGGACGGCCTCACGGTGGGAGGCACCGAGCGTTGATCGACGCCGACCTCGTCTCGCACGCCGTGGCCGCGGCGACCCGCGCCGGCGGCGACGCCGCGGATGCGCTCCAGGTCGCCTCGCACAGCGTCGAGGTGCGCGTGCGCGGCGAAGAGGTGGAGCACGTGACGCAGGCGCGCGAGCACACGCTCGGACTGCGCGTCTTCGTGCGCGGAGCGCGGGGCCGGAGGACGGCGCTGGTCTCGACGAGCGACCTCGCGCCGGACGCGCTCGAGCGCCTCGCGGGCGACGCGGTGGCGATCGCGCGCGCCACGGCGGAGGACCCCGATGCGGGACTCCCCGCGGACGGCTTCGCGGCCGACCTCCCGGAGCTCTCGCTGCTCGACCCGGCCGACCGCGAGGCGCCGGTCGAGGCGCGCATCGCCGCCGCGCGCGAGGCGGAGCGCGCGGCGCGCGCCGTCGATCCGCGCATCGTGAACTCGGAGGGGAGCACCGCGAGCTCGAGCTTCGCCGCCGTCGCGTTCGCCTCGAGCGCGGGGTTCTCGGGCTGCTACGAGGGCGCGCAGCATGCGCTCTTCGCCTCTCCCGTCGCGGCGGAGAACGGTTGCATGCAGACGGACTGGTGGATGAGCGCGGCCCGCTCGCTCGCCGGGCTCGATGCAGCGGAGAGCGTGGGCCGCCGCGCCGCCGAGCGCGCGCTCGCGCAGCTCGGGGCACGGCCGGTCGCCACCCAGGACGTGCCGGTGATCTTCGAGGCGCCGGCGGCGCGTGGCGTGCTCGGGAACCTGGTCGCATGTCTCTCGGGATCCGCCGTCTACCGGCGCCTGTCGTTCCTCGCCGGGAGGCTCGGCGAGCGGATCGCGTCCGATGCCGTCACGGTGATCGACGACGGGCGCCTCGCGGGCGGGCTCGGGAGCCGCCCCTTCGACGGCGAGGGCCAGGCGACGCGGCGCACCGTCGCGGTGGAGCGCGGGCGCCTCGCGAGCTATCTGCTCGACGTGTACGCGGCGCGGAAGCTCGGCCTCCGGAGCACCGGCAACGCGGCGCGCGCGCCGGCGAGCGCGCCCTCCGTCGGGGCGACGAACCTGTGGCTGGCGCCCGGCCGCGACTCGCTCGACGAGCTGATCCGGAGCACCGAGCGCGGCCTGCTCGTGACGGGGCTCTTCGGTCAGGGCTTCAACCCCGTGACGGGCGACTTCTCGCGCGGCGCGCGCGGCTTCTGGATCGAGCGCGGCGAGCGCACGCACCCCGTGGAGGAGGTCACCGTGGCGGGGAGCCTCGCAGACGTGCTCCTCGGCGTGGACCGCGTCGCGAACGACCTGCTCTGGCTCGGGAGCCTCGGCGCGCCCTCCTTCCGCGTCGCGCGCATGACCGTGGCGGGCCAGCAAGCGAAGCGCGCAGCGAGGCCCCGCGAGGGTTCCCCTCGCGGGAGCCGAGCGGAGACGAAAGCCGGATGAGCGCTCCCGTGTTGCTCGGCACGCAGCTGCCGGACGTGGACGTGTGGTCGGAACGCGTGGCGGTCGCGCTCGGGCAGAACCCCAGCCTGTTCACGGGGCCGGGCACGAACACCTACCTGATCGGGACGGGGCCCGAGCGCATCCTGCTCGATCCGGGCCAGGGGATCCCGAGCTACCTGCCCGTCCTCGAGCGCGCGATGGAGCGCGCGGGCTGCCGCGCTCTCCAGGAGATCGTGCTGACGCACGGCCACGTCGACCACATCGGCGGCGTGCGCTCGGTGCTCGAGCGCTTCGGCCCGCTCCGCGTCTCGAAGTTTCCGTGGCCGGAGGCCGACGCCGCGCAGGGGCTCGAGCTCACGCGTCTCGACGACGGCGCCGTCGTCGAGACGGAGGGCGCGACGCTCCGCGGGATCCTCGCACCGGGCCACGCGCCCGACCATCTGTGCTTCGTGCTGGAGGAGGAGCACGCGCTCTTCTCCGGCGACAACGTGCTCGGCGTCGGCACCACCGTGATCCCGAACACGAGCGGCGATCTCGGCGACTACCTGCGCTCGCTCGAGAAGCTCCTCGCCGAGAAGCCGGGACGCATCTATCCCGCGCACGGGCCCGTGATCGAGGACGGCGTCGCGAAGCTCCGCGAGTACATCGCGCACCGCCACGAGCGCGAGCGCCAGATCCTGGCCACGCTCGAGCGCGGGCCAGCCTCGGTGCGAGAGATCGTCGAGGTGGTGTACGCCGCCTACCCGAAGGCGCTCCATCCCGCGGCCGCCCAGTCCACGACGCAGCACCTGCGAAAGCTCGAGCGCGAAGGGCGCGCGCGCCCGGACGGCCCCGATCCGTTCGCGGCCCGCTGGTCGCTCGCGTGACGCATCCGCTCCTCGCGCGCCTCGCGAGCGCCGACCCCGGCGAGCGCCGCGCGGCGTGCAGCGCCGCCGCCGCCGACCCGTCCGGCGTGCTCCTCGCCGAGGCCCTCGCGGGCGCGCTCGGCGACCCCGTGAAGGCTGTCGTGCGCGCGGCCTCGGACGCGCTCGTCGCGATCGCTCGAACGCAGGGCAGCATCGACGAGGCGCTGCGGCGCGCACTCCACGGCGACGAGCCCACGCGGCGCTGGGGCGCCGCGTTCACCCTGGCGCGCCTCGAGCCGCCCGGCCCGCGCCTCCTCCCCGCGCTCGTCGAGGCGCTCGCGAGCGGCGACGGCGACGTGCGCTGGGCCGCGGCGCGGCTCCTCGTGGACGCCGGGCGCCTCCACGGCGAGGTGCTGCCGCTGCTGATCGGGCTCGCGCGCGCCGGCGAGAATCCGGTCGTGCGCCGCATGGCGACCTTCGCGCTCCGCGAGCTCGCGCCAGACCGGCCCGAGGCGGCCGAGGTGCTGCTCGCGGGCGCGCGCGACGGCGACCTCCACGTGCGCCGCGCTGCGACGACGGCGATGGCGGCGCTGATCGATCCGCCGGAGAGCGTCGCTGCGCACCTGCTCGCGGCGCTCCGCGAGGATCCCGACGCCGCCACGCGCCGCCTCGCCGCCCTCGCGCTCGGCGAGATCGGGGCGGAGCAGCCGGGCGCGGTCCCCAAGGACACGGCGGAGCACCTCGCCGCGGCCGGTGCGCGCGCCGAGGATCCCGACCTCGTGCGCGCCGTCGAGCGCGCGCTCGTCCGCCTGCGCGAGGGGTGCCGCTCGGCATGAGGCGCTCCGAGTTCTACCGCGAGGCGCGCTACGAGCGCGCCGGCCCGCTGGCCGGTCTCCGCGTGGTCGAGATCACGACGACCTGGTCCGGGCCGATGGCGGGGTGCCTGCTCGCCGACCTCGGCGCCGACGTCATCAAGGTGGAGGACCCGAAGGGCGAGGTGGCGCGCCGCGTTCCGCCGCACCTCCCCGGTCCGGCGAGCCCCGTCTCGTTCATGCACGCGAGCGTCAACCGCAACAAGCGGAGCCTGACGCTCGACCTCCACGACGCGCGCGCCCGGGAGATCCTGCTGAAGCTCGTCGCGCGCACCGACGTGGTGATCGAGAACTTCCGGCCCGGCACACTCGAGCGCTTCGGGCTCGGCTTCGAGGCGCTCCGGGCCATGAAGCACGACCTCGTACTCGTCTCGATCTCGGGCTTCGGCCAGTGGGGGCCCGAGTCGGAGCGCGCCGGCTACGACCCGCTCGCGCAGGCCGCGAGCGGCTGGATGTCCCTGAACGGCGAGCCCGAGGGCGCGCCGCTGAAGGCGCCGACCTTCCTCGCGGACGACCTCGCCGGGCTCCACGCGGCGCTGGCCGCGCTGGCCGCGCTCCACCACCGCGATCTCACCGGCGAGGGCCAGCACGTCGACGTCGCGCTGCTCGACAGCCTGCTGTTCCAGTCGAACGGCTATCTCACGCTCGGCGCGCTGGGCGAGGAGCTGCCGCGCCTCGCGAACCAGTTCCGGATCGCGGCGCCCGCGAACACGTACCGCTGCCGCGACGGCATGCTGACGGCCGGCGTGCTGGTCGACGCGCACTGGAAGGTGCTCGCGCGGGTGATCGGCAGGCCCGAGCTCGCCGACGACCCGGCCTACGCCACCACGCAGCCGCGCCTCGGGCGGCGCGAGGCCGTCGACGGCCTGCTGCGCGACTGGCTCGCGGAGCGGAGCGTCGCTGAGGCGGAGGCGCTGCTCGTCGGCGCGGGACTGCCGTGCGCGCGCGTACGCACCTACGCCGAGGCCGCGCGCGATCCGCACGTGCGCGAGCGCGACATGCTGCAGGAGACGAACGTCGAGGGCGCGCGGCTGCCGCTCACCGGACCCGCCGCGAAGTTCTCGCGCACGCCGACGCGGATCCGCAGCGGCCCGCCCGCGCTCGGCGCCGACACGGACGAGATCCTCGACGAGCTCGGCGTGTCGGCGGAGGAGCGAGCCGTGCTCCGGAGCGAGGGCATCGTCTAGCCCGTGCCCGATCGACGCGGGCGATCGCCGCCATCCGAAGATCCGATGGCCGCGTGGCGGGCATGCGTATAGACTCGGCCGCCGAGGAGGGACACGCGAGATGGCTCAGCTCAAGGGCACGAAGACCCACACCAACCTGAAGGAGGCCTTCGCCGGCGAATCGCAGGCGAACCGCCGCTACCTCTACTTCGCGCGCCAGGCCGACATCGAGGGCTACCCGGATGTCGGCGGCCTGTTCCGCGACACCGCCGAGGCCGAGACGGGCCACGCGCACGGCCACCTCGACTACCTGAAGCAGGTGGGCGATCCCGCGACCGACAAGCCGATCGGCTCCACCTCGAAGAACCTCGCCGCCGCCGTCGCCGGCGAGACCTACGAGTACACCGAGATGTACCCCGGCATGGCGAAGACGGCGCGAGGCGAGGGCTTCGCGGACGTGGCGGAGTGGTTCGAGACGCTCGCCAAGGCCGAGAAGTCGCACGCGGGCCGCTTCCAGAAGGCGCTCACGGGCCTCGAGACGCTCTGAGCCGCGCTCCGCGAGCCGGTGGAGCGGCGTCATGAAGGTCGAGCTGCCGGAGCGTCCGTCCACGGAGCTCCGCTACGAGGAGCCGGACTACCTCGACGCCGCGAAGCTCGAGCGGGAGCTCCGCCGCGTGGCGGAGATCTGCCACCAGTGCCGCCGCTGCCTGCCGCTCTGCCCCTCGTTTCCGCGCCTGTTCGAGCTGGTGGACGCCACCGACGCCGAGGTCGCGGGCGTGTCGTTCGACGGCTTCGAGGAGGTGAACGAGCTCTGTTACCACTGCAAGGCCTGCTACAACCACTGCCCCTACACGCCGCCGCACGAGTGGGACGTCGACTTCCCAGCGCTGATGCGGCGCCAGCAGGTCGCGCGCTCGGCGCGCGAAGGCGTGCCGCTCGCGCGGAAGCTCACCACGCGCACGGACTGGATCGGCAAGCTCGCCTCCCTCGCCCCGCCGCTCATGAACTTCGCCAACCGGAACCGCCTCTCGCGCGTGCTGATGGAGAAGACGCTCGGGATCCACCGCGACTGGGTGCAACCCTCCTACTTCTTCGAGACCGTCGAGCGCTGGTTCCGCCGGCGCGGCGGCGCGAAGGGCAGCGGCGCGAACGGGCGCGCCTCGCTCTTCACGACGTGCTCGGTCAACTACAGCGACCCGGTGACGGCTCGCTCGGCGGTCGCGGTGCTCGAGCACGCCGGGGTGAAGGTGGACGTCGCCTACGAGCGCTGCTGCGGCATGCCCTTCACCGACACGGGCGACCTCGACTCCGCGCGCCGGCACGCCGCGAGGAACGTGGCCGAGCTGTTGCCGCGCGTGGACGCGGGCGACGTGATCCTGGTGCCCGGCCCCTCCTGCTCGCTCATGCTGAAGGAGGAGTACCCGCGCCTGCTCGGCACACCCGAGGCCGCGCGCGTGGCGTCCGCGACCCGCGACCTGATGGAGTACGTCTACGACCTGGCGCGCGCGAAGCAGCTCCCGCGCGACTTCTCGCGGCGGCTCGGCAAGGTCGCGTACCACGCGCCCTGCCACCTGCGCGCGCAGAAGATCGGCTTCCGCTCGCGCGATCTGCTGCGGCTCGTCGCCGACGAGGTCGTCCTCGTGGACGCCTGCTCGGGGGTGGACGGCACCTGGGGGATGCAGGCGCGCTTCCACGCAGCCTCGCTCCAGGTCGCCGACAAGATGCTGGGCGCGATCCGCGCGGCCGAGCCCGAGCACGTCGCGACCGACTGCCCGCTCGCGGCGCTCCGGATCGAGGAGGGCCTCGGCCGGAAGGCCGTGCATCCCATCGTGCTGCTGCGGCACGCCTACGGGATCCCCGCCGAATGAACCCGCTCACCCGGGCCGACCTGCCCTCGCTCGAAGCGTTCGAGGCCGAGCGCGACGCGATGCGCGCCGCGGTGATCGCGCACAAGAAGCCGCGGCGCGTGGCACTCGGCGACCGCGTGAGCGTCCTCTTCGAGGACCGCGAGACGATCCGCTGGCAGGTGCTCGAGATGTGCCGCGTCGAGGGCATCCGCGACGACGCCGGCATGGCCCAGGAGCTGAACGTCTACAACGAGCTCGTGCCGGGACCGGGTGAGCTCTCCGCCACCCTGTTCATCGAGATCACCGAGGCTGGGCAGATCCGGCCCGAGCTCGACCGACTGATCGGCCTCCAGGAGCACGTGGCGCTCGAGCTCGGAGACGAGGTCGTCCCCGCGCGCTTCGACCCGCGGCAGCTCGAGGACGACCGCATCTCGGCGGTCCACTACCTGCGCTTCGCGCTCACGCCGGCCCAGCGCGCGCGCTTCGCGGACCCGGCGGTCTCGCTCGCGCTCCGGAGCGACCATCCGAACTACGCGGTACGGACCCCGCTCGCGCCGGCCACGCGCGCGAGCCTCGCCGTCGACCTCGCGGGCGACCCGGAGCCGATCTTCCGCTTCCGCGAGACTGCGAAGCCGGCGCGCGGGCCGAAGCTCGTCGCAGCGCGCGGCCGCGTGCGCGCGGTCGAGCGAGCGCCGGGCCGCGTGATCGTCGAGGCCGCGCCCCCCGCCCCGCCCTTCCTCGAGCTCCCCAACGACCTCGCGCTCGAGCTCCTCTCGCTCGCACGCGAGGTCGCCGCCGACTGGCTCCGCCGGGGCCAGGCCGCCGAGCTCGCGATCGACACCGCCGCACCGCACGCGCGGATCGAGATCCGCGCGCGGGGCTAGTGGATGCGCGCGCGCCCCGCGAAGCCTTCCTCGTAGCCGTGGTAGTACTCGAGGCGCTCCTCGGGCCACTGCCAGCAGTAGTATCCGCTGCCGCTGTCGAAATCGACGAGCCAGAGGCCCTTCACCTCGAGCCCGAGCGCCTCCATCTCGCGCGCCCAACGCGCCACCACCGCCTCGATGCGCTCCTCGAGCGCGGCGCGCTCCGGCGGGTTCCCCTGGTGGAGCGCGCGCTCCTCGGCGAGCGCCTCGGCCTCCTCCACGGCGCGCGCGGTCCGTGCGCGCACGTCGGGCATCAGCTCCCGGGCGGACTCCAGCGTCCAGCGCTTGTCGCTCATTCGCGGCTCTCGTTCTCGCCCCCGACCAGCGAGCGCAGAATCCAGCTCCGGCGCGCGCCTCCGGCCAGGGCCTTCAAGTCGTAGTAGAGGGTCGGGTCGTTCACCAGCAGGCCGAGCGTGCCTTCGCCCCCGTCCACCTTCTCGAGCGCGCTCGCGAGTCGCTCGCTCGCGCGCTGAAGCTCGATCAGCATCTCGTACTCCTCCGCCGGCGTGTAGACGAGCTGGTGGAGCATGCCGTCGCCCTCCTGGACCTCGGCCAGGATCGCCTCGAGCCGCCCGAGGGCGCGCGCGAGGCTCGCGACCTGGCCGCCCTGATAGGAGTCGTAGACCAGGCTGTGCAGCAGGCCGTCGCCCTCGCGCACCTCGCGCACGATCTCGCCCAGGCCCTCGGCCGCGCGAACCGCCGCGCCCGCGGCGTGGGCGACGCGCTCGCCACCCATCGCCTCGTGGAAGCCCGTCACCACGCGGTTCAGGTTCTCCGCGAGCGTGGCGACGTTGTCGATCGCCTCGGTGCCGCGGACGACGGCCATCGACAGGTCGATCGGGCTCACCGAGGCGAGCTCCTCCTCGGGCTCGAGCACGCGGCCCACGTCAGTTCCCATCGAGACCGAGACGTACTTGTCGCCGAGCAGGCCGATCGTCCCGATGCTCGCGACCGAGTCGCTCCGGATCCGGTCCTGCACCGCCCGGTCGAGCTGGAGCACGACGCGCACCGGCGGGCGCTCGTCGCCGAGCGGCGCGAAGGTGACGAACTCGACCGAGCCGACGTCGCGGCCCGCGAGCCGCACCGGCGCGCCCGCCACGAGCCCCTGCACGTCCTCGAAGTAGGTGACGAGCCGGTAGCGCGGCTGGAGGAGGCCCGAGCCCTCGCCGAGCGAGAGCAGCGCGAACGCGCCCACGAGGAGCGCGGCGATCAGGAACGCGCCCACGCTCAGGCTGAGACGACGCCGGTCATCCATGCGTTCCCCCCTCCGCCGCGAAGGCGCCTGCGCCGGGCGCCGGCGGCTCGCCCCCTCCTTCGCCCTCGAGGAAGCGCCGCAGCTCCGCGTGCGCGCGCACCTCCTCGGCGCGGCCCTCTGCCGCGAGGCGGCCGTCGCGCAGGAGCGCCACGCGGTCCGAGACCGCGAAGCAGAGCTCGATGTCGTGCGTGACCACGACGGAGGTCGCCGCGAGCTGCCGCTGGAGCGTCGCGATCAGCCGGCCGATGCGGCGCGAGTTCGCCGGGTCGAGGCCCGTGGTGGGTTCGTCGTAGAGTACGATGCGCGGCTCGAGCGCGATCGCGCGCGCGACGGCGACGCGCTTCTTCATCCCGCCCGAGAGCTCCGCGGGAAACAGCGCTTCGATCCCGGCGAGGCCGACCCCCTCGAGGCAGCGCCGCACGCGCTCGCGGACGCGCTCCTCCGGCCAGTCCATGTGCTCGCGGATCGGATACGCGACGTTCTCGTAGACCGAGAGCGAGTCGAAGAGCGCCGCGCCCTGGAACACCATGCCGAACGAGCGGCGGAGAGAGACCCAGTCCGCCTCGGGCAGGCGCGTGACGTCGCGCCCGAGGACGAAGACCTGACCGGCGTCGGCGCGCAGCAGCCCGATCAGGTGCTTGAGGCACACCGACTTGCCCGAGCCCGAGCCGCCGAGGATCGTCGTCGTCGCGCCGCTCGGGATCTCGAGATCGAGGCCGCGCAGCACGGGCTTCTCGCCGAAGCTCTTCCGCACGCCGCGGAACTCGAGCGCGAGGCCGTTCTCCATCTCACGTCCCCCCGAACAGCCGCACGAAGGCGCCCACCAGGGCGTCGGTCGGGAGCAGCAGCAGCAGCTTCGTCAGGAAGAAGTCCGCGACGAGCACGAAGATCGAGGCGATCACCACCGCGCGCGTGGTGGCGCGGCCGACGCCGACGGTCCCGCCCGCCGTGGCGAGGCCCACGTGGCAGCCGACCATGCCGATCCCCCAGCCGAACACGAAGGTCTTCGCCACGCCGGAGGCGAAGTCGCCCACGCGCACCACGTTCGTCACGGTCTGGAGATAGAAGCCCGAGGCGATGCCGTATTGCGCCTCCGCCACGACCATGCCGCCCAGGATCCCGACCACGATCGAGAAGACCGTGAGTAGCGGGAGCCCGAGCGTGGTCGCGAGGACCCGCGGCAGCACGAGCTTCTGCACCGGGTCCGCGCCCATTGCGCGGATCGCATCGACCTGCTCCGTCACCTGCATCGCGCCGAGCTCGGAGGCGATGCCCGCGCCCGCGCGGCCACCCACCATCAGCGCCGCGAGCACGGGGCCGAGCTCGCGCACGATGGCGAGGCCGACGATGCTGCCCACGTAGGGCTTCGCGCCGAAGCGGGTGAGCGAGTACGCCGTCTGGAGCGCGAGCACCATGCCCGTGAACATCGAGGTCACGATCACGATGGGCGCGGAGCGCACCGCGAGCGCCTCGAACTCGACCAGCACCGCGCGCCACGGGAAGCGCGGGCGAGCGAGCGAACGCAGCGTGGCGAGCGCGAGCAGCGCGAACTCGCCGAGCTCCTCCGCGAGCGCGAGCGCGCGGTCGCCGAGCCGGCTGACCGGCTGCGCGGCGAGCTCGCTCATCCGGGCCTCGGCGCTTCGAAGCTGCCCCACCAGGCCTCGAAGGCGGGCTCGTGGACAGCGAGCGGGCCGGGGCTCACGAGCAGGAAGTCGTCGGTGCAGCCCTCGGCGACCCGCGTCACGAGCTTCAGCTCGACGGCGCGGCCGCGCTCGGAGGCCGTGGCCCGGAGCTGCCAGGCCTCGGCGCCCGCCAGCGTGACCGGGCCCTCCTCGCGCACCGCGACGTCCCGGAGCGAGATCAGCGCCGCGCGCGCCTCGGCGCGCGCCGGCGCGGCGGCGCCCGGACAGCGCCGTATCCAGCACGCTCGCGCGCCGTCCGTCGCCTCGAAGGCGAGGAGCGCGCCCGCGAGCGCTTTGCTCCGCCAGCCCGCCTCGAGGCGCGCGAGGTCGGCCACGGAGGCGCCGCTCGCGCGCGAGCGGAAACGCCCGTCCTCGAGCGAAACCGGCGAGGCGCAGGCGACCGCGAGGCCCACGCACGCCCCGAGCGCGAGCGCGAGCACGACCCTCTCGCCTCGCCCCTGCGGCGAGCCACCCATCGGCGCGGAAGCTAACGGGGTTCTTCTCCCACCGCCTCACGCGAGGCGAAGCCTCGCGTGGACTCGACGCTCGCTCCGCCCTCTGGTACCCCGAGCGCGCCGTGGTCCCCGCCGCCCCGCCCCTCGTCCTCGCGAGCGCTTCGCCGCGCCGGCGCGAGCTGCTCGCGAGCCGGGGCCTCCGCTTCGAGGTGATGCCCCCGGATGTGGAGGAGCTCACGCGCGCGGGCGAGCCGCCGCAGGCGCTGGTCGAGCGCCTCGCGCTCGAGAAGGCGCTCGCCGTCCGCGCGCGCCTGCCCGCGCTCCCACGCCGCTTCGTGCTGGGCTCCGACACCGTGGTGGTGCTCGACGGCGAGATCCTCGGCAAGCCGAAGGACGCGGCGCACGCCCTCGAGCTCCTCTCGCGGCTCGCCGGCCGCACGCACACCGTGTGGACGGGAGTCGCCGTCGCGGCGACGGGCGACGGCGCGGCGCGCGTCGCGAGCGTCGCGAGCGCCGTGACGCTCCGCGCGGCCGCCGAGCCGGAGCTCCGCGCGTACGTCGCGAGCGGCGAGCCGCTCGACAAGGCCGGCGCGTACGCGCTCCAGGGCGAGGGGCGCCGCTTCGTGAGCCGCGTCGAGGGGAGCGAGAGCAACGTGATCGGGCTCCCGCTCGACGAGGCGCTCGCGCTCCTCGCCGAGGCGGGCTTCGAGCGTGGCTGACGGCGCCGCTGCCCGCCTGGCCGCCGTGCGCGCACGCATCGCAGTCGCCGCGGCGCGCGCGGGCCGGCGCGCGGACGAGATCACGCTGGTCGGCGTGGCGAAGCGCCAGTCCGCCGAGGCGGTCGCCGCGCTGGCCGGCGCCGGGCTCGGCCACGTCGGCGAGAACTTCGTCCAGGAGGCGCGCGCGAAGATCCCGCGCGTCACCGAGCTCCGCGGGTCCGAAGGGCCGCCCCTCGCCTGGCACTTCGTCGGACGGCTCCAGACGAACAAGGCGAAGCTCGCCGCCGAGCTCTTTGCGCAGGTGGAGTCGGTCGATCGCGCCGAGCTCGCGACGGCCCTCGACCGCCACACCGGCCTGCTCGGCCGGCCCCTCGACGTGCTGCTCCAGGTGAACCTGAGCGGCGAGCCGCAGAAGGGAGGCGCGGAGCCGGACGCGCTCCCCGCGCTGATCGGGGTGGTGCGCGCTTGCCCGCACCTCCGCCTCCGCGGCCTGATGACGGTGCCCGCGGCGAGCGCCGATCCCGAGGCCGCGCGCCCCGCCTTTGCGCGCCTCCGCGAGCTGCGCGACGCCTTGTGCCGCGAAGCGGGAGGCCTCACCCTGCCGGAGCTCTCGATGGGCATGTCCGCCGACCTCGAGGTCGCGATCGAGGAGGGTGCCACGATCGTGCGAGTGGGCACGGCCCTGTTCGGACCGCGGGAGGGAACATGAGCCGAGGGCTCGACGACGTGCGCGTGGGCTTCCTGGGCGGCGGCGCGATGGGCGAGGCGCTCGCCGCGGGCGTGCTCGCGGCGGGGGCGAGCCGCGAGCGCGTGTGCGCCGCCGACCCCGACCCGGCGCGCCGCAAGCAGCTCGAGCAGGCGCTCGGCATCGCGGCCGGCAGCGACAACGCGAGCGTGGTGGAGGCGAGCGACCTCGTGGTGCTCGCGGTGAAGCCGGCGCTCGTGGCCGGCCTGCTCGCGGCGCTCGGCGGGCCGGGCGAGCGCGCACTCGCGCGCCCACTCTGGGTCTCGATCGCGGCGGGGATCCCGCTCACGACGCTCGCGGGAGCACTCCCGCCCGGCGCGCGCATCGTGCGCGCGATGCCGAACACGCCCGCGCTGGTGCGCGCGGGGGCCACCGCGTTCGTGGCGAGCGCCTCGTGCACGGGCGCCGACCGCGCGCTCGCCCGCACCCTGTTCGAGGCCGTGGGCATCGCCTGGGAGGCGCCCGCGGAGGCGCTCCTCGACGCCGTGACCGGGCTCTCGGGCAGCGGGCCGGCCTACGTGTTCGTCTTCCTCGAGGCGCTCTCCGACGCCGGCGTGCGCATGGGCCTGCCGCGCGACGCGGCGAGCGCCCTCGCCACCCAGACCGTGCTCGGCGCGGCCCGGCTCGCGCAGGAGACCGGCAGGCATCCGGCGGCGCTCAAGGACCAGGTGACCTCGCCGGGCGGGACGACCATCGCCGGCCTCGAGCGCCTCGAGGCGCACGGCTTCCGCGCGGCCGTGCACGAGGCCGTGGCCGCCGCGACGAGACGTGCGAAGGAGCTCGGCGGGCCCGCCGCCTGAGCTCGCCCGCCGGCGCCTCAAGACCCGCCCCGGGCCCGTCGAAGTTGCAGACGGGGACGGCGTCCCCGACGCTCCTCGGGCACGGGAGGCAGCACTTGAGACTCACGCCGCTCGACATCCAGAACCACCGCTTCGCCACCCGCCTCCGCGGCCTCGACCCCGTGGAAGTGGAGAGCTTCCTCTCGCTCCTCTCCGAGGACTACGAGGCGCTGCTGCGCGAGCGCGACTCGCTCTCCGATCGGGTGCGCACGCTCGAGCGCCGCGTCGAGGAGCTCACGCAGAACGAGAGGATCCTCCAGGACACGCTCATCATGGCGCAGACCCTGAGCGAGGACCTGAAGCGGACGGCGATGAAGGAGTCCGAGGTGCTCGTCTCCGAGGCGGAGGTGAAGGCCGAGAAGGTGCTCGACGCCGCCCATCGCCGGGCGGCGAAGCTCGCCGAGGACATCCGCGCCATGCGGGCGCTTCGCGGACGGCTCGCGGCGGCGCTGCGGCAGACCATCCAGACCCACCTGGCCCTGCTCGAGACGCTGAACGCGAGCACCGAGGAGGAGGCCGAGGCGGAGAAGATCGCCTACCTGGCCCGGCCCAAGGGCGGGAGCTGAGCCGCGCCCGGGCCCCCAACGCCGTCCCGCCCGACGAAACGGCGTTTCGGCGCGCTGGCGAACCGCGCCTGATTCCGATACCCCCATCCGGCTGCGAGCCTCGAGAGGACGAGCCCGATGCCGATCTACGAGTACGCCTGCAAGGGATGCGGCCACGAGTTCGAGCGCGAGCAGCGCATCAGCGAGGCGCCCGTCAAGAAGTGCCCGAGCTGCGGCGCGCAGAAGGCCCGGCGCCAGATCTCGCGGACCTCGTTCGTCCTCAAGGGCGGCGGCTGGTACAGCGACCTCTACGCCGCCCCCAAGGCCGAGGCGGCGAAACAGGACCAGGCGAAGCCCGCCGCCGAGGCGGCCGAGACGAAGGCTGCGCCCGCCGCGGCGGCGGCCGAGTCGGGCCCGACGAAGAGCGAGCCGCCGCCCAAGAAGGGCGGCAAGGGCAAGAAGGCCGCCGCGGCGTAGTCGTCGCGCAGGCTGCGGAGGAATGCCGCCAGACGCCTGCTGGCGGGTGAGCCGGTCCGGCGCATCGCGCCGCTTCGCTGAGAGGGCCCGTGGAGCACGCCATCTACAGGGTTTCCGTGTGGCGTTCGACGACGGCACCTCGCAGGTGATCGATTTCGAGTCCGTGGCGCGCGGCCAGCTCTTCGGCCCGCTGCGCGATCCCGAGCCCTTCAAGCAGGTCCGCATCGACGCTGGCCCAACGAGGCTGACTTCGACCCCGGCGATGAGTGAGCGCAAACCCGGCGACGTTGCGAACCACTTCCTATTCGAGAACGAGCGCGTGCGCGTCTGGCAGATGGACCTCGGGCCCGGCGCATCCTCCGGCTTTCACGAGCACACACTGCCCTACAGTGCTCTGCATCCCCGGGTCTGCACTCTTCTGGCGGCTGGGCGTTCAAGGGGCCGAATCGGGGTCCGACAAGCCCCGATGTGACAAGTCCCGAGGGGATCGGCTATCTGCGACCCCTTCGACCTGGTAAGGCGGCTCGTCGCCCACCGACGTCTATGCCTGCCCGTGAAAGGGGGACCCCAGAGGCTGACCGGGCGTTGCCCCTTGCCAGGGTCATCGACGGGCGCTCGCCAAAGAGCTCCCGGTAGTGGCTAGCGAACCGTCCCACGTGCTGGAAGCCGCAATCGCGAGCGATCGCCTCGACTGTTGCCTCGCCGGAGTTCGAGGCGCGAAGCCGACTCCTGGCATGGTGCAGCGCTACGCAGCGGGCCCACTGCAACGGCGTCATCCCGTAGGCGTCAGCGAAGTGACGCTGGAGCGATCTTCGGCTGGTCCCGATCGCCTTTGCCATCGCACTCAGGTCGAATGGACGCGAGCTGGAGGCGCGCAGGTAGGCGTCCGCGCGGGCGAGGAGGATCCGACGCCTCTGCCATCTACGCGTTAGCGACTCGACGTTGCCTTCGTGGAGATGCACGAGGACGTCGGCGACGTTCCCAAGGAACGATTCGAGGTGGAGGGAATCGACGGCTGACTGACGTACCAGCCGGGAGACGGCTCGATCCAGGGCCTGGTGATGCGCCTGCGGCAGGCGGTAGCTGAGGGTGCTCTCGCCCGGCAGGTCGATGTGGCGACCGAGGCGCTTCATCGCTGCTGCCTGGAGAGTCTCTTCCTCGATGGTGAGCGCGATCCATTGCCCGTTC
>Ga0187893_10002604_pt1 | contig 39135 bp, 35 predicted proteins | sample MA1701074metaG_FD_139574 | JGI IMG/M metagenome (GOLD analysis project Ga0187893, IMG submission 139574) | White microbial mat communities from a basaltic lava cave in the Kipuka Kanohina Cave System on the Island of Hawaii, USA - MA170107-4 metaG ...
AACACCGGGCTTGCGGCGGGGCAGTCTTTCACGATCGTCAATGCGGCGAACTACTTTGGGCCCGCGGTGTTCACGGGCGCCATGTCCGGAACATCGATGACCATCAATCTCCCGATGAACAGCGCCCCGGCGATACCCATCGGCATGGAATCGATCTCGGATGCTAGTTGGCGCGCCAGCCTCAATACTCTTCCGGAGTTCGGCGCCTTTGTGATCATTCCGAAGTAAGAAACGGCTATGGGTTTAAAAACGATCTGCTGAAGTCGAGCTTAGCACTAACCATAAACATTGGTCTCTGATTGAGCGTGCGCAACGAGCCACGAAATCACACCAATAACGCGGAAACTTTACGCGAACGGCTGCTTTGATTCGTTTTTACCACTTAAGGACTCGAACCAATCAGCCTGTTTGCTCACCGCCAGCTGTTGTTCAAAGATTGCCAGAAATCTTTTTCTCGCCTGTACTGCCATCGCCTCTCTGAGGGCGGGGTTTTGCAAGAGTTCAGCGATTCTTTCGGCGAGTGCGGCTGAGTCACCGGGCGTCACCAGAAACCCATCGACTCCGCTCCTCACGATCTCGCTTATTCCACCTGTGTGGCTACCAACCACGGGGGTACCGGCTGCCAGCGACTCGATATTGACCAGTCCGAAGGCTTCATGGCGGCTGGGAACTACAGTAAGCGTGGCCAGAGCCATACTGTGCAAGACGTCCATGTGAGACAGAGAACCTCTGAAGTGACAGTTTTCTTTGACCCCAAGATTTTCAGCCAATGCCACATAGGCTTGCTTGCTTGAACCCTTTCCGACGAAGTCAACCCGGATGTCGGGAAACTGATCTTTCAAGATAGCTATCGACTTGATAAGAACATCCTGACCTTTTGAGGGTTCCAGCCTTCCCACACACACGAGTCTATTCGGTTGTCGGTCAACAGCCGTCAGCCCGTATCTCTTAATGGGATCCTCCAAAGCGTTGTGGAACACGTGACATTTATGATCCGGCACACGATACACGGCCTTGACGTCTTCCAGCGCGGCCTGTGAATTACAGACCACATGGGTTGCCAGCTTGTACACCAAACATCTTCGGATTACTTGAATCCACCCACGGATCGCCGAAACGCTGCTATCCGCCTCCAGTTGAGAGCTGAGCGTGTGGTACCAATCGACTCGGCCTTTGACTCGTGTCAAATAACCAACCAAGGTCATCACATTAGTGGCCCCAAAGTTCGCTACCATACAATCGGGACGATACTTACGCGCCAACCTGAAAAGGAACTTGACATCCCGAAAGTGCCGCGGTCGAGGTGAGGGCCAATTGAGCACTGCCGGATTGGTTGATGGAGAGCGGGCTTCCGGCACGTTGCCTGGGACGAGCAGCACCACGCGATGGCCGCGATCGGCTAACGCATGAGCTAAAGCGCGAGAGTGTTGCGAAACGGGGCGATTGTTCCAACCAGTCGCAATGAAATAGGTTCGCATTTTGAATCCGCAAACCGCGCCGCCAGGCAGAATCCCCGGGACGGCCACGAACTACGACTTGACGTAAACTTTCAGCGGAAGATTGTGAGGAGAACTGGAAGATTGCCTGGATCAAGCATTAAAGTTAAGGAGAGGGACGACGGTTGAGGATGGCCAATCCTCTGGCGGGTTGTTATGGCTCGGAGGTCTTTCCGCCCCGCCGCCCTTCCCTACTTCGAGTTTCCGCCGCATCCGTAGACGGAGTAACCCGAAACTCATTTCTTAATTGGCGCCTGCGGCCACGTGAGAGCGTTCTCTGTAAAGCGGCAGCGCCGTCGCAAACTTCTCAAATTCTTCGTCCGGAATCGGCAGATGCGCTTCCGGCAAAAGGTCGTTAATCGCTCGGCGCAACTCTCGATCCCACCCGTTCTCAGCGAGCAGGGACAGTCGTTCAAGAGCCAGGCGCACCTTCTCTTCAGGGTAAGCCAGGATCCTGCCAATGAAGATTTTCGGATGGCTCGTTTTCAAAACTCTCTCGTCGGTGGTTTGCAGTTCTTCGTAGAGTTTTTCGCCGGGCCGGACCCCGGTAAACACAATATTGATGTCATCAAATGGCCGGAGCCCGGAGAGTGTTATCGTTTCCTTTGCCAAATCGAGAATGCGCACGGGCTCGCCCATGTCAAGAACAAAGATCTCGCCTCCCTGGCCCAACGCTCCAGCCTGCAAAACCAGTTGGGCGGCTTCCGGGATAGTCATAAAGTAGCGGACCATCTCAGGATGGGTGACGGTCACTGGACCTCCGCGCCGGATCTGTTCGCGAAAAATCGGAATCACTGACCCTGCCGAGCCAATTACATTGCCGAAGCGGACTGCCACAAACCGTGAATCCGACCGCTGATTCAAATCCTGAATGACTAATTCCGCCACCCGCTTTGAGGCGCCCATGACCGAGCTGGGCCGGACGGCCTTATCCGTCGAAATAAGCACAAAGACCTCGACGCCAAAGTCCGAGGCCATTTCACCCAGTAGCCGAGTGGCCAGAACATTATTCTTGATCGCCTCAGAAGGATTGCTCTCCATCATGGGCACGTGCTTGTGAGCCGCAGCATGCAGGACCACCTGAGGAAGGTATAGCTGGAAAATGGTATGCATTCGCGACCGGTCGCCAATATCGGCCACCAGGGGAATCACCTGAATCTGAGCACCGGAGTTGTTCATCTCGTGCTCGATCTCAAAGAGAGCAAACTCGGCGCGTTCAACCAGCAGCAAACAGCTGGGCTGGAAGCGGGCGACCTGCCTTACCAACTCCGCTCCAATCGATCCTCCGGCTCCCGTTACCATCACCGTCTTACCGGCGAGGAAGCGTTTCATGCTGTCTTCGTCAAGTTGCACTTGTTCCCGGCCCAACAAATCCTCGATTTGCACATCGCGGATGCGGCTCACCTTCACGCTTCCCTGCACCAGCTCACAAATGTTCGGCACGGTGCGCACGCGAACGCCCGCACGCTTGCAGATATCGAGGATTCTCCGGAATTCCTGCCGCGAGGCCTCGGCAAACGTGATCACCACGTGATCGATCTTCAACTCAGCAACAAGGTGGGGGATGTCTTCAGCCGTGCCCAGCACCTTGATTCCCTGGATCACGGAGCCCCGTTTGGATGAATCATCGTCTATGAATCCTTTCACCTCCAGATCCACGTCTCCACGAAGTTTGAGCTCGCGGGCAATCATTACGCCGGCGCGGCCGGCGCCAATAAGCAGCACCGGTTTTTTGGTAACACCTTTCTGAATTTGATGGTTCGTGTTCCGGCGTTTCTTGTTGCGCTCGTACAGGGCGCGGCGCATCACTCGGATGCCGAGCACCCCACCGAAGGCAAACACGGTGTCCATAATTATGATGGAGATTGGAATGCGGGCGACTTGAAAATGCTCGGGCAAACCAAAGCGCAGCACCAGCAATGGAAGTGCGGCCCCAAGCGCTGCGCCAATAAACACCTTCACCTCATCCATCCCCACGTATCGCCAGACAAACGTGTAAATTCCAGCCAGCCACATCAAGACAAACTGAAGCAACAATACGAGCGGGAGTTGGTAAAGTAAGACACTCGTTTCCAGTGCAGTGATGTCAAAGTCGAATCGCAACAGATGCGCGAGCACGAATGCTGACACGAGCACCGCTGTATCAAGCGCAAATTGCGATTTCTTGGTTAGCAGTGTGGCCCGCCACGAGCGTGACTCATTGAGGTGATTAATGGGGGATTCGATGACCATGGGCTTGATGGTGCTGACTCAGGGCTTGCGGACAAGCCTCCGGGCCGGCACTTCCTCCTTACTGGTTTAAGGTTTTGGTTGGATGAAAAGGAATAGAGCCGTCAGAAAACTGGGAGTGATTGCGGCTCAATCCACGCCACACAAGGTTTCAAATAATTAGTGCGGACGCTACCGAGACTAGAACTCGAACTTTCAACGTAATGAAGTCTGTACCACCGCGCGGTAGAGACTGTGTAAAAACTCAATCCAAAAGCGTGCCACTCAACCACGGAACCGCTTACCGTAGTCAGCGCTCATACTACTAACTTCGCCAGCGCCACCCCATCACGGGACCGGTTATGGTAATCAGCGCTCACCTGGTCATCCGTTTGCCAAATGACGCATTCGGAAGCGCTCTGATTAGGTTCAAGATCGACTCTCATCATTTGCGACATTGAAATATTGTGAGCGCTGACTACGGTAAGCGGTTCCGTGGTTGAGTGGCACTTGTTTGGGTTGCGTGACGCGGAGATGACCCCACCCGCTACCGCGCGGTGGTACTCATGACGCGAAGCCGGAGTGCTCTGACCCGACGCTACCGCGGCCGGCTCGGTAAGACATGATTGTCTTCTTGCCTTCCCCGAACCGTCCGTTTTTTTAGTTCCTGAATGCCGAACGTTCGAATCAACCTGAACGGCCGCAGCAAGTAGTAGAGAAAAGGCAATGCTGGCGGCAGTTCCAACATCGCGTGATCACGTTCGTTCGGGACCAGCGCGAGGCGCAAATAACGCCGCAAGTAATGCCAGCGGAGCCGCAACCTGTCAGAGCTGCGCTCACGCATCCGCAGATGAATATCATGCCAATATGAGATGCCTCGGTCGCCTTCTTCATTCTGGAAGAGTGATTTTTGGAGATGCAGGGCCAGCGATTCCGCATCCGGCTCGACCTGAACCTTACGCCAGACGTCTTTCGGCAATTCCATGCCCAACAGGTCTCTGGCTAAGATCAACCCGAGAGCGAGAGTGCGCCGACTGCCAAGCCGCTGCGCCTTCCGGGCGAGCAACTCCCAATCCATCCTTGAATGCGTGCGCAATAACTCAGCTACATCGCAAATCCATAACAGTCTTTCCCAACCATGCCTTGACCCATGCATGCAGAGGTACAACAGTAAATCCTCTGGCGCGAGCGTGCGTACGACCGAGCCCGCCAAAGAGATTGTCTCAGGCCGGGCCCAAAGCGAGTTGAGGTCAAGCGGAAAGTCAAAGTGTCTTCCGGTTAGCCGCCAATGAAGCTCCACTCGTACTCGACCGTCACGGCTGTCAAAAATCAAATCTTTGTTTCGTTGAGAGAAGCGTGGCTCTTTGTGACGGCCAGGCTGAGTCACGAGCCGATACCCGCAACCGATCAGGATTCTCTTCGTCTTCAGCACGTCCCGCGGCCGCACCAGAATATCCAGGTCGCCATAGTCCCGGAGACCGAGATTGCCATAAGCCGCCAAGGCCAGAACCGGACCTTTGAAAGGAAGCGCCGCGATCCCATTGAGATCAAACAACCGGAGAAGTTTGATTAGCTCGCCGGTGCGATAGAGGTTGTAGTGGGCACTGGAACTGCTGTGTTGCCGCAGGCGCTTGAGCACTTCCGCAGGCACCCGCTTCGGGCAGGTCTCATTCAGGCTTTGCCAGAGCAATGGGATGATGCGATGTTGGGACGCTTGTTCAATCGTATACTGCCAGTCGATACTTTCGCTCAACAGCGTTCGAATCCGTTCGGCAGTGGACTTGTCAACGGTGGTCCGAGCGCATCCGAGCAGCAACTGCACTTCCGGCCGCGCATTCCATTGCGACGCCGCTGATTTTGTTGCTGATGATTGAGAGCCGAACATATCACCGGCCCGCGTGCTTTCGGGCTGTTCTACCTTAAGCGGCGTTGACATCTCTGATGTATAGCTCGGCGGCTTCGCCGCTGCCATTCCCATTCGTTCCGGCCTGCATCTGTGCGAGCCACGACTCCGCATAAAGGCCGCTGCGGGCGACGAGCTCTTGATGACTGCCGGATTCGATAATCTTACCTGCCTGCATTACGTGGATGATGTCGGCGCGCATCGCGATGCTGAAACGATGCGTTATTACAACGGCGGTGTGTCCCTGAGCCAGCTCGCGAAAGCGCGCGAACCAATCTGCCTCGGCCCACGAATCCATCATGCTGGTCGGTTCGTCAAGTAGAATGATCGGTGAACGGCGCAGATAGGCGCGGGCCGTCGCGATGCGGTGCCACTCACCGCCGCTGAGCTCAACTCCCTGAGCGAACGTCTTACCCAACAATGTGTCATAGCCGCTCGGCAGGTGGGTAATCAGTTCGTGCGCGCCGGCGCAGCGCGCAGCAGATTCAATCTCCGTCTTCCCGGGGTTGGAAGCGAGATCACCCATCGCGATGCTTTGACCCGCGGTGGCCTGATAGTTCAGCGGGAACTGGAATAACACAGTAGTCATGCGCCGCAGTTGATCGAGTGTGAAATCTCGCACGTCAATTCCATCAAGTTCCACGCGCCCGCGCTCAGGATCGTAGAAGCGGCAGAGGATCTTTAACAACGTGGTCTTGCCGGCTCCGTTGGCGCCGACTATGGCGACAATTTTGCCGGCTGGGATGGACAAGTTGAAATTCTCTAAGGCTGCTTCTTTACTACCTGGATAGCGAAACGTGATGTCGCGGAACTCGATTCCCTTGCTTAAGGACGCGGGCGCGGGAACCGGCCGAGGCGGATCGGCGAGTTGCGGCCGCAAGTCCAAAAAGGTAAACAGGTTCTCAAGAAAGAGGCTGCTGTTATAAATCTGACCTAAATTTCCCAAAAGCGCGCGAAGCAGACCCTGGCCGCGATTGAAAGCCTGATAAAAGAGCGCCAGATCTCCCAGGGTCACGGCTCCGCGCAGCGACTGCCAGATGACCCAGACTAGAGCAACCCCAGCCATCAATTGGGCAAAGGCACTGGCGCCCAGCTTCGCGCGGTTTTGCCTCTTGAGTTGGGTCAGCCGCTCGGTGCGCAGCAATTTGCGTAGCTTCTGATAGCCGCTTTGGAAAAAAGTCGTCAGCCCAAAAAGGCGCAACTCCGGAGCCGTCGTAGTATGCGTCAACATCAAGTCATAATACTGGGCCCAGCGCCGTTCACTGGTGCGCTGGTACCACCACGAGTGATGGCTTCGGTTAAAGAACACCACGACAAAGAAGGCCGGCAATGTGCTAAGCAACAGAACTACCGGCAGCCATATACCGAACGGCGCCAAGACCAAAGCCATCGCGACCAGCGTGATAGTGTTCTGCACGAGACTGCCGGCACTCTCGAGCAATGCCAGAGGTCGGGCGCTCGCGTCGCTCCGCACCCGCTCAAGCCGATCCTGAAACTCCGGAGATTCATGAGTGCTCAGATCCATGGCGGCGGTCTGCTGGTGAATGAGGCCTTTGATGTGATCTTGGACCAGTTCCGACTGGGCAGTGCGGATCAGCTCCGACAGGCTCTGCAAGAGCTCGCCCACTAACATGACGCCGATCGTCAGTGCGATCAGGAAGATTGTGGGCCGCACATGAACCCACTCGCCGCCGGCGTTCGCAGCCCGCACCAAACTATCCACCAGGAGCTTAACCAAATAGACTGAGGCCAGTGGATGGATACCCTGAAGGATCAACAGGCCCGCCCAGGCGATTGTCCACTGAGGCGCGGCTGCCCGGACCAGGCCAAAGGCGCGCCGCCAGTAATCAACATACGCCGCGAGATCGGGAAGTTTATTCCACGAGGGAATTAAGGTGTGGCGAGTCTTCATTGGTCTGTGTTGGTTGTATTACGCGAGATGATTGGCCTCTGACAGGTGATCGCATTGGTGAGACCTCAGCCGGCATTGAGCGGCACAAATCAGCCGTCGCCTGGCTTGCTGAAAACCAGGTCACGAGAAAACGCTCTGCCTGGGCGGCTGTTTTGTGCCCCGCGGGTTAATCGAATTAGTGAAGGCCCCGTCGAGTGTTTCTCCCACCTCGGTACCCAGCGTAATTTTCTCCACATCACCGTGCACCGTGAGTTTAGGGGTTTCATACGGTTTCTTTTCGGTTGCTTTGTCTCTTTCCATGTTCCTCAGACCTCCGATTTGCTTTTTCTGGCTGCTTGAAAATTCCCGGCCGCACCCGGTTTTAGATTAATTGAAGATGGTCTTCCACAAGTTGAGCGACCGCCGGCAGCAAGGGCAGAGCTTTCGGTCGTTCCAGGCGGTATACCGGCACCTGTCTTACGAGTCTCGAACACTGGCGTAAATGCGCGGAAGCTTCTGCCCCGCGAAGTAATTGCTTACCGAATCGCGCCGAGTAGGAGTTTGCGATCAGCGTGAGCAAGGCTGCTTGTGGCTCGAGAGTCTTGATCGTCGACACGGCGCCACACCCCAACGCGTAAACACTCTTGAGTGGCAACGGTTGCTGGGCGAACCGATCGGTCACGGGCCGGCCACGTTTTTCGTATCCGGCGGCAAGCTCGGGTAGCGCTTCATAGTCGTCTCCCAGTGAAGAAACGACCGCTTCCGGGAAAAGCTTGAACTGCGGGAAACCCGGCATCACCACGGGAGCGCCTGAACCTTCGAACTTCAGCGCAACCACATCGTCAGAAATCAAATCATGACCGCGGCCGTAGAGAGTGGCCGCCATGGTTGACTTGCCCCATCCTTTATTCCCGATGAAGACCAGCGCGCCTCCATCGACGGCAACCGAGCTGGCGTGCAGCACCAGATAGCCTCGCCGGTGGAGTAGCACAGCCAGGATCGTTCCCAACAACGGTAAGCGTAATAGACGTTCTTCGACGGCGGGTAACGGATCGATAACAATCTCGGCCGCGCGGCTGATTCGAAACTTGCCCAGGTGCTCCCAGAAGAAATTTGCTTCCTTACCGGTAACTTCAAAGCAGAATTCTTCCGTGCCCTTTCCGGCCGGCGACCAATCTATCTGGCCGAACCGGATGACCACGTCTGTCGCCGCCCCTGCCGAAGTTTGCAGCTCCGGCAGAGGCAGGGCAGAGTTAATGCCTAAACCATAGGCAGTGTAGTTGTTCATATGCGAACGTCCTGTTTCACGCAAGACCTCACGACAAAGTGATGTCTTTGAAGGGCGTGTTTTGAGGGAAGTCCGCGTCGAGGTGTTCGCCGACTTGGAACCCGAGTGTGATCGCCTCGATGTCACCCAGAACGGTGACCGTAGGCGATGTATAAGGCTTCTTGTCGGCTGTGGTTAGTGTTTGTAACATTTGTTTACTCTCCTTGAGTAAGTCAACAGTTGCGGAGAAGTTGAACCTTCGTGTCGATTACATTGGTATCACCTCCTCTCCTCTCAGGATGCGAGGCGAGCCTGGAGCCGTTCGTGGTTCAACCACGAGGCCAGGGATACTATCTTCCAGATCGCGAACAAATCTTTTGCATCAGGCTCTGTTTCCTGGTCCAGGAATCGTTTGTAGGCTTGCCGCAGCGACCGCAGGTTCACGTATTCTTCGATCGCGCCGGGATTGCGGACGATGACGTCTTCGAGTTGCTCACGCTCAAACATTTTGAGTCCGTAGGCAAGACTCGGAACAAAATCCATTTTGCTGCGGCGCCACTGGACCTCCGGAGGCAGGATTCCCTTCATTGCCCGCCGCATCACTACTCTAGTCCAACCGTGGTTCAACTTTTGTTGTGAAGGCAGCGCCAGACAAAACTCCACCAGAGGCTTGTCCCAGAATGGATAGCGTTTCTCGATTGCGAAAGCGCCTGCGGAGCTATCGTGTATTTCGAGGGCAAAGGCCTGCATTGGATGGGTGAGCGCGCGGTAATGGGCTTCCCGCTCTGTCGCAGCCGTTCGGGCGATACTCTGGCGCCACGTTGAGTAGCGCTCTGACATGTTGATTTGCGCTGCAAAATGAGGGTTCAGGAGTTCCCGCCAGCTAAGGGCTGGTGCGAGCGGCGGCGCACCGTTCAAGACTCGCCGGCGCGCGCCGCGATAGATCCGCCGCGCCAGGCTTAAGGGACGATGTTTACTGATCAACGGATTGACGCCATAGCGCCAGCCGTAGGCCCGCAGCGCTGCCCACGTCGAGCCGCCTTGCAACCTGTTGATTGCCCTCAGTTGTGCCGTCAGCTTGAGCCAATGCCCCGCTCGAGCCACTTCGTGCAAGTACCGCTCGCCGTGAGAGACGGTTGTATCTCCGTCGTGCCCGTCAAGGAGAACCCGAACGTTCTCTTTGCCGACGGTCTCGTATAAGGACCAGATCATGGCAGAGTTGGGACCGAAGGGAGGCTGATCCTGGTATGAATGAAGTTGGTTCAAACATCTTAGTGGACCTTGCTGATTGGCCTGGACGAAGTGTGGCACCACTCCATTCTCCATCAAGATCGGGTTAATGAACTGCCGTTCGTCACATTCGGGCACCACATCAAAAATGGCCGAGAAGGTCTTGAGCGCATGCCCATCGCCGGCAAGCATGTTTCTCGCAACACAGGTAATAGAAGACGAATCGAGGCCTCCACTCAGCAATGAGCCCACGGAACCTGCGGCGCGTAGACGGTGGCGGACTGCTTCAGTAAATATCTCCCGAAAGGCTTCGGCATATTCATCGTCGGATCCCAGCCTGACGTCACGGCATGGATCGAGAGACCAGTAGCGTTGCCGAGTCGCTTGACCATTTCCAACGGTCATGGCATGGGCCGGCGGCAGCCGCAGGATTGCGCGGAAGAAAGTACTTTCAGCGTCGGCAATCACATCAGCGAGGTGATCCCCTAAACGGACTTCATTAAGTTCGTAAGGAACTTCCGGAAGCGCGAGGAGCGCCTTAATCTCGGTAGCAAAAACAAAGGCCCCGCCCGGCGCAAAATAGTAATAAAAAGGCTTGATCCCAAAGTGGTCGCGGGCGCAGAAGATCACTCGCTGCCGCCGGTCCCAGATTGCGAACGCAAAATCGCCCACCAGTCTTTCCGTGCAGAGCGCTCCCCAGCGCCGGTACGCTGCCAGAATCAGCTCGCTGTCAGTTTCCGCGCCCAGGTTGAGGTCAGGAGAACGCAACTCATTTAGAAGTTGCCGGCGATTATCAATGCGCGCATCAGCAGTGATCACGAAATCGCCGCTCGAATCTTCGAAGGGCAGCAATTCATTTAGCGATTCGGGCGTCGTCCGCAGCATCCGGTGGCCCAGACCAACACTGCCGGAACACCAGAGACGGCCGCCGTCTGGACCACGATGAGCCATCACCGCTGACATCCGCTCCAAATCGGATTGGGAGACCGGGCGGCCGTTGGGATAATGGATGCCGAAGATCGCGCTCATGACCCTTTGACTGCGTGCAAGATCGTGAACCGGGTAAGGTCGGCATGGGCTCCGCCGATGATCACCCGGCCGCTGCTTTCAACCCACGCGTGAGCTTCAAGCTCTCCTGATTGTTTTCTGGTTACGCCGATGCGAAGAGAGGCGGGCAGTCCGGCCTCTTCCAGCATTACCACTGTGACTAATGCCTGCGTCAAACAGGTCGCGGCCGGGACATATCGGCTCATGCGCCTTACGCCCCGCGTGATATTTTCGACCGCGTCCGAATCAGCCGCTATGACCGGCTTGCGCGGCGCCCTCCGGTTTAGTAGTTCTCGCAGCCGCTGAAATGGAAGTACCCACAAGCCGATTCTGACCGCCCATAGCAGCGCCGCCGATCTAACCAGGATTTTTCGATCTGCGGACGAGAGACGCATGAATCGAAGCAGTTTGTTCACTTTCTAACCTCGATTAAGTTAAGCTTGGCCATCTCAGCGAAGAGTTTTTCCAGGTCTTCCACACAGCGGACACGCTCCACGGCATACACTGCCAGCACCGCCTCGGTAATCTCGCTGAGGGATTTTGGTTCCTGAATCAATCCCCAAATGAAAGTCCCGACGGCATCCAGCCCGTAGTAAACGCCGGTTTCGAGATCCAGGATCACAGCGCCCTCCGAGAGGTCACAGCAAAGCAACTCCCTGTTAGCGAGGATGATCGCGTTATCGTCGATGGTCATGACGACGCTACGGCCGGCGTCGATCACAGGTATAGGCAGGGTGGCTTCCATTGCTGATCTTTACCTCCTGAATCCGCTGAATAAAAACTGGCGTGCTGAATTTAACTCGCAGAACCTGTCACCCCGAATTCTTCGGCGATCAAATCTTCGACCGGACTTTGCGGCACTCGACCAGGACGAACGATAGCTACGCCGGTCCACCAAAGGACCTTCGCATCGACCCACCAACTTCGCGCATTTAAGTAGTCGAGATACCCTTTCAGTTTTAGCGGCTGCAAGACTTTCAGGTAGAAAAGTTCGAGACTCCCTTCAACAGTCCGCAGCATTTCCTCCTCGTTGCGAAGGCGCATAGTGACAGGGTCGGTAATCCCCGGTCTTGAGCGTAAAATAATTTCCCAGTCTGGGTTTGTGAGATCGACATATTGGGGCACCTCGGGGCGTGGGCCCACCAATGACATATCGCCTTTTATGACGTTCCAGAGTTCCGGCAATTCATCGATCTTCGTCCGGCGAAGCAGCCTGCCAATCCTGGTTATGCGATCGTCGTTGCCGCTGGTGACCTGAGGTCCAGCAGCAGAACCTTGCATCGTGCGTAGCTTATAAAGCACGAAGGTGCGGCCGCGGAGGCCAACTCGTCTCTGCCGAAAGATCACCGGGGGTCCAGAGGTCAATGCGATCGCCGCCGCCGCCGCGAGCATGAGAGGCGCGAATGCCAGCATGGCGATGGTGGCAACAACTAATTCAGCCGCTCTGGGAATTCCCGTTCTCGAACTGATTGCTTCCTTTGTATCCACAACAGAATCCAAACTGTGGGCTGGCGTCGAAACTCTCACTTGCGATGTAGCTGAGATAGCTGGCTAACGGTCTCGACTACGTGACCTGTTTCTTCGATTCGCATTCCCGGAAATACCGGAAGACTGATCAACTGCTGCCATAAGCCACTAGCCACGGGAAAGTCTTGAGGTTGCCACCTGAAGGTATCCTGGTAATAAGGATGTAAATGAAGCGGCCGCCAGTGGACCGAACAACCGACCCCGGCCGATTTCAACTTTTTGATGAACGTGTTCCGATCGATCGTGAGCCGCTCCAGGCGCAATCTGATTGGGAACAGATGCCAGGACTGAATTCGATTCTCGTCCTGCGGCGGGAGTTCCAACTCCTCGATGTCCTCCAGGGCGTCCCAATAAAAAGACGCGATGCATTCGCGTTCAAGACGCATCTCCTCGGCCTTAGCCAACTGATGTAATCCGATACTGGCGGCAATATCAGTGAGGTTGTATTTGAAGCCCGGTGCGACGATCTGGTAGTCCCAACTTCCGCCGCTGGCATATCGGCTCCAGGCATCCTGAGAAAGGCCATGTAAGGACATCATGCGCATCCGATCACTGAGATCTGCTCGGTTGGTAGTGGCCATTCCCCCCTCGCCGGTAGTGATCGTCTTGTTCGCATAGAACGAAAAGCAACTCACATCGGCGGTTCCTTCGCCGCATTGCTGCCAGAACTCGTTTGGGTTGGATCGCCAGGCCGCGGGAAAACTGTGAGCGGCATCCTCGACGACCCACAAACCGTGCTCGGCGGCAAAATCGTTTATTGCTCCTACGTCCATCATCAGGCCGCCAACATGAACCGGCATGATGCCTACCAGGCTCAGGTCTTTTGTTTGAAACGGCAGTTTGCCTTGTCGCAATCGCTCAATCTTGATCTGCGCATCTTCGAGCTGCATGTTGCCAGTCACGGGATCGCAATCCACCAGAATTGGGATTGCTCCCCGGTAACGCACGACCTCGGCGGTGGCGGCAAACGTCATGGTCGGAACCAACACCGCCTGCCCTGGCCGCAGATCCAAAGCCTCGACCGCCAGATGCAACGCGGCAGTACACGAATTAACCGCCACGGCGTGATCGGCGCCCACAGCCACAGAAAAAGCTGCCTCGAATTGCCTGACTTTGGCGCCGGTAGTAAGCCAGCCGGAACGCAAGGTGTCCACTACCTCTGCGATTTCCGAATCGCCCAGCATCGGACGAAAGAAAGGCACCTCAATCGTCAGTGGAGCAAGCTTTGAAAGCATTTTCGTTAAGCGTTGGTTAAGGATTACTTGAGAGCTTCGCTCACCTGTCCCGCTCGCGGTGATTCCGACGTTCCTGAGGCCAGCCAGCGGGGACAAAACCTGACCAGACCAACAACCGAACCCAGGCCGTAAGAGAAATGGAGCACTGCAAAAACAGCCGGAAGGAACGGCAGTACATTCCAGCCTGCTTTATGGGCCGTGACGAGCGAAGCCATCAAGTTAGCGATGGCGTAGAGCCCCAACTCCAAGCCCAACAACCATGGGGCCAATTCCGAGAATGGGCTCCAGACCAGGAGAACGAGCAACGATGCTATGAACAGGAAAGGCACGAAATGACGTGGTTGCATTTGGCGCGCCTGTTTCTGCAGTACGCGGACTTTCCAAAAGCCGTACTGGAAGTATTGCCGGGCGAGCGATCTCAAATTGGCGCGGCTGTAATAACGCGACCTCACATCCGACGCCAGCAGAATCTTGATTCCCAGCCTTCGCAGCCGATAGTTGTACTCATCATCCTGGTTTCTCACTAACTCTTCGTCAAAAGGACCACCCAACTCGATGGTGCGACGCGGATAAGCCGGAAACGCGACCGTGTCGGTAAACATGGTCTTGTTCTTCACTGTTCGAAAGGCGGAACCTCCGACACCAAAAGACGAACTCATCGCCGCGGCAATGGCTGAGGCCATTTCGCTTTCGCCCACTGTCTCTAATGGACCGCCGACGGCGCCGGCTCCGGCCTGCAGGTGCTCGACTGCCCGGCGAACATAGTCAGTAGCAATCTCGCAGTGGCCATCAACCCTGACTAGGACGCCGCCTGACGCCGCCGCGAGCGCAATATTCAAACCCGTTGGCACAATGCCGGCCGGATTGTCGAGCAAAAGGATGTTGCGAAACCTGGCCCTGAACTCGGCGACCACCTCGCGGGTTCCATCGACAGACATCCCGTCAACGACCAGTATCTCAAGGCGATCAGCGGGATAGTCTTGCGCGACTACCGCGCCGAGGCTGCGCCTCATAAATTCGCCTTCATTGCGCACCGGCATCACGACCGAGACATAAGGCAAATGATTTTCAGGAGACTCAGGCATGGAGCTGAGTTTGAAGTTGGCTTTCCGTCGGGGCCACTGAAATCGCTGACTGGCTCATCATCTTCGGCAGGTTGCAGATGACGGCGCGGAACTTACCGTTAGCTGTTCTGGGTATTTCGCTGACCGGTTCAAGCACGACTTCGATCTTTCCCATTCGGTCCCTTAAGCGGCTTACCATAGCCTGGCCATCAGCAGCCGTATATTCAGGAGCTGGCACGAAAATTAATCGCACACAATCGATGGCCTCCTGAACGATTTGGGCTTCACGAATAGACAGGCTGCTTTTGAATACGGGATCAAGCCGTCCAATGCGGCGGCCGTCACGCGTCAACAACACATCGTCGGCTCGTCCCTCAATCGAATCAATGACTGGAAGCCCGCGGCCACATTCGCAGGGAGTTTGAGGCGCTGCGAGAGCGCCCCGATCGCCAGTTCGATAACGAATCAGCGGCATGTCGGCATTCATTAATCCGGTGCAGACGAGCTCGCCGGCCATGCCGGCGGCGACCGGCAGGCCATCCTGAATGACTTCGCAAACCCCGCTCTCCGGCCAGGCATGCAAGCGCCCCTGCTCGCATTCACCGGCAGCAAAGACTGTTTCTGCCAGGCCGTAAGTCTCACGGACCGGGCATTGGAAGGCTTCTGAGATCAACTCACGCTGGTGGTCGAACAAAGGCTCGGCATTGGTAATCACCACCGCTAACTGCCCGCAGCTTCGTTTGGCTCGGAGGATCTCCTGAGCCAGCGCATAGAGAGCTGAGGTGTATCCCAGCAAATAAGTGATGTGATATTTCTCGATGGCTTTGAGATAGTGCGGCACCAGATCAGGAGCAAGATGATAAGCAGACATGTAAAGTTGATTGAGGGCGGCGTTCCAAACCCAAAAGGGCGGGCGGCGTTGACTTACCGGAGTGACCATCTGACCCCCGAGTATGGCCCAACGGTCATTTCGTGAGACTCCATACCAACGCCTCGCGCGGGCCTCAAAGAGTGCGTACCACTTGCGCGCCGTGTCTTTCGAGCAGTAGATATCGAGCGGCTTCCCGGTGGTGCCGCTGGTGTGATCTCTGATCAACCGCCGGAGATCGCAGTCATCAGCGAGGAACGCTTTGGTATCCCTGCGTACTTCTTCTTTCTCGAGGATGGGCCAATTCTCAAGCCGGCGCCATGAAGCCCGATCGCCTTTGAGCCGGCGCTCTTCCCAGAACTTTCGGTAATACGGAACTCGAGTAGCTGCTCTTTGCAGCACCAACTGAAGTCGTTCTTCTTGCCACGACTTTAATCGTTCCGATGTCCAATGCTCACGATCAAGCGCTGCGGCAACGAGATCTTCCGTATCACGGCTATACCGCAGATATTCCAGACGAAAGCCGTAGATGGTCGCGACGACTGAGCGCAAACCAACCGGAAGTACGTTGTAGACTTGTTGGAGCCCTTGATTCATGAAGCAGACCCGTTATTGAACTTTGGCGAGATCAATTTTGCCCGTTGGAGGAACATTGCGCCCAGACGAAAACGCCCGGCACGATTACGGGCCGGCCCACAACCTTGGAAAAGAGTGTTCCCGTCGCGTAGGCGGCTTTGGCGTCGAGTTTTACACTCTGGGCGTGATAGGTGGCATCCGGTTCGATCTCTACTCGCTTAAATCCACAATCGCGCAGCAGGCGGCAAAGAGTGCCGGTATCTTGAACGTAAACTGTGTCTACCACGGCCCGATTGAAGAGCCGCCGGCCATATTGTCTGGCAAACCTGGATAGCATCATTGCCAATCGCACCATCCAGAGTTTGTTTGTCGTCCGGATTACCAGCCAACCACCCTCACTTAACATCTCACGCGCGCGCTCGAACTCGGCTCGCTGATTGTCGAAATATCCTGCCACATCGAGCATCGTGATCGCGTCAAAGCAAAGTTTCGGCAGTTGACTGAGGCTTGAAGCGCTGTAGGCCTCGACTCCCTGAGCCTTGATGTAGCTGACGCACTCGGGATTGATGTCTGACGCCGTGACCTTGAAGCCTGCGGCTTGCGCCTCCGTCAAGAATCCGCCAAACGACGCTCCCACATCCAGAATGCTGCGGCGCGCGAGTCCGTGCTGCTCGAAACGCTTCTCGAGGCCAGCACAAACGTGGCGATACATGGGCCGCTTGATTCTTCGATAGCGCTCAAATCGATTTAAGCGACCGTGTTCGCGCATCTGATGGTGCTGCACGTCTTCAGCTTCGGTAGTTCGTCGGTCGCAAAAACACGCGCCACACGCGCCACACCAATACCACGTCTCTTCCAACCATGGACTCTGGCGCACGCCCGCGAACCCCCGGAGCGGTATCCCTTCCACCTCTTCCCCGCAAGCGTGACACTTAAGAATTCGACTCATCTGAATTTAAACCTGACTGACGGTTTCGGCATACAGGCCGGCGAGCACCTGGCGAATTGGATGGCCATTGATCATAAATCAAAAAGTGCCGCTTAACTGTCGGGCTCGGGTAATCCAGGCATGCAACTTGCGCAGGCGATGGGAATTCGCATAAGACTCAAACGGTCTGAGAAAAGCACACCACGCAAATTTCTCTCTCAGCGGCACTGCTTCGAATCCCATTCTTATTTTGAATTCGTGCAGACCGTCACCCTCGCGCGCGAAGGCACTGAGTCCCGTGGAAACGATTGGCGAGCCGGAATCGAAAGCGTCTTTTGTGGCTTGGTAATACAAAGCATTGTTCGGATAAAGTGGGAGACTGGATTGCGCACTGCGATGCAGAACAAATTGAGTGCCCCACGGTGTTCTGACAGCCACCATGAAAGCTAACAGAGTTGTTTCATTCCACGCGGTCCAAAAATCGACGCACTGCGAGCCGCGGATCGCCGCCGCCCAGGTCTGCCACCGGCGCAAAATGCGCTTCCGACTGTTCATCAAACCAACCCGCCGGATGTTGTCGACGTAAATAGGATAAGCAAGCGCCTCGACCTCTTCCGACAAGCTGGCTTTGCGAACCTCGACTCGTTCCAGGCCGCGGCGCGTTTTCCGTCGCGCATCGCCCCGGAGGGTTTCCAGGTTGAAAGGAGGACGGGCGATATACACAACCAGAGGGTCTGGTTCTGCGGCAGCTTCGGAAACCGCGAGTGGAGAGAACCAGCGACAAGCAATAGCGTTGGCAGACTGGAGGACCTCGTCAACATCGGCTTGTCTGATCGTGTCCATCTGAAACGGCGTCGCCGGTTGATAAATGAATGGCCGAACATCCACCCAAACGGTCGAAGAGCTTTTGGCCACGCGATGTCCCATTAGCTTCAGGTGTTGGCAATAAGAATTGATGGAGACCTGCACGGCCTTTATCTGGCAACTGATTCTATTAGAGTCGACCAGCGCGGAAGCACCTGGCTCCAATCCATGGTCTCGGCTTGGCGGCGTCCGTTGCGACTTAGCCGGGCCGATAATTCCGGTTGCGATAGAATATTGAGCATTGCGTCGGCCATTTGATTCTCGTCGCCCGGCTCCACCAAAAGAGCGGTGTCGCCATTCTTCAGCAAGTGGGTTAATCCGCCCGCCGTCGTGGCGACAATGCACATTCCCATGGCCATAGCTTCAACCGTACTCACTGGCGTGTTGTCGACTAAGGTTGGATTCAGAAAGATGTCGCACTTGCGGCCCAGCTCCGGAATCTGAGACTTTGGCACCCGACCAAGCAGATCCACGTGTGCCTGAAGCTTCAATTCGTGTATCAGCGAATGGCACTCCTCCAAAACGCCATCGATCTGCGGTCCCGCCATCGTCAGGTGGGCCTCTGGATAGCGCTGCTGCACGATTGAGAAGGCCTTGATCGCAGTAAGTGGTCCATAATTACGATGAAAGGCGCGAAGATAAAGGAAATTCGGCCGCGCCGGCATGCGCGATCGAAATGGATAGCTCTTAATGCTCAGGGCGTTAGGGATGATCTCAACCTTAGCATGGTCAGAAAATGCGTTGGCCAGGTACTTCGACGGGGATACCACGCGGTCAGCGCCGTGCAGCATCTTCAGTAATCTTCCCTGCGACTTAGGCAAAAGATTCGGCAGATTTCCACCATGAAGAACGACAATGTACGGCTTCCGCATAATCCGGCAAAGACTGGAAATCGCGTAGGCGGCCGGGAAGGCCCTGGGCCCACTGCACAGATCAACAATTACGCAACCATTCTTTCGCGGCGCATTCCAGACCGCCGTTGCCATATCAAACAGCCGGAGAAACGGGTTGAGGAAATTGGAAGCCGATCTTACTACCATGCCCAGCTCACAAAGTTTCGGGACCAGAGTTTCCGAGTACGTCGGATTCAGCCCATGCCGGGAAAGAAAATTACCCACGTAGGTTATGTGGATCATGGATTTTTATCTGGTCTGAACTATCCGACGATGTTGACTGGTTGACCTGGTTTGGCTGGAACTAGAAGCTTCAATCAGGATTCATCAACTGGATGCGGTCACGGCTCTGACCCGATTAATGCGCTGCGCTCGTCTCCGTCGGGGACTGATGGTCAGAGCTTTAAGACTTGGAATGGTTTCAGGCAGAAGGGTCGCACAAGCCAATCCAAACGCAAACGCAGGCGCCACGAGCCTCATCGCGGCATTCATCATAAAAAGAAAACTCCAGCCGATCAGACAAACTGCAATTGCTCTGGCTTTGATTGACTTGGCCTTCTGAATGTTCTTTGCCGCCGCAATCAGCAGCAGGACGAGTGCCAGGAGGCCAAAGCTGCCGTGTTCGGCAGGCAATCGGCCAAATTCAGTGTGCGCAGTCGGAACCCCAGCGAATGTCGATCCGCCCGGCCCAACCCCGAGAAGCGGATGTGCCCGCCAGATCCGAATCTCGTCCTTTACAATCTTCACCCGGTTCGTACTGTCGGTACTGGTAAACCGGTTACTGAGTTTGCCTTCGGTTAGGGTTTCCAAACGAGGCAAAATCAAGTAACTCCCCAGAACAAAGACAACCACGGCTACCACCAGAATGCTTCTGCGCATCCGAGGGTCACGCAACAGGTAGACCGATGCGAATGCCGCTGCCCCGACAGTGTTGTAAAGACCCCCTCGCGAAAATGTCAGCGCACTTTGCACCGCGAGAAAGATCATGACCCCCATCATGAAGAACCTCAAAATTCGATTAGTCCGGCCCAGCACAACAAACATCAGCGCAAACAGGACCCCCAGACCCAGGGCCGCCGAAACCTGGTTTGGACCGAAACCGCCGCTCGACAGGTAATTCGACTCGCTGGTGAAACTGATCTTCTCGGCCGTGTAAATTGAATAGAAGGTGATTGAAGCGATGCCAATGATGGGGCCGGCCGCCGCCAGAAAAATCCCTTTGATATGCTCGAGAGACAACTTATGTTGAGAAAAGAACCACGCTGCCACCATCAGAGCGAACGGGCCAGATAGATTGAAGCTGATGTAGCCCTGAGCTTCAGCCGGACCTAACCTGGCGACAATAATTGCGACCGAGGGCATCAACAGCGCGAAATAACCCAGCATCAAAGCGGGACCTCGGAATTTCCCTTTGCGCAGAATGGCGATGAGAAATATTGTGGCCGTTGCATATTTTCCGTACTCCCAGAAAACCTGCGCGTTAGTCATTCTCCACAGTACTTCTGCCCCGGTGATGTAGGCGCCAACATAAGCCACCCGCAACGGCCGATGCGGCGAGCCGACCGCACATCCGATGCCGATCAGCAGCACCGCCAGAGCATGCAAAGTGGAAATCTGACCAGCCTGAGAGAGCAACAGTGCCATGGGGATGTGAAGGAGACAGAAAGCTATGGTTCCATAGCCCCACTGCCGTTGCCGAGTCCTGGTCTGAGCACCCCGTGGCAGCCACCTCCCGCGCACTGCCGGCGGAAAGAATTGTTCAGCAGCCTGGCTCATCGGCGCCCTGCTTCAGTTACAACGCTGCGGCTAATCTTTCGCATGCCGGCGCGCTGGTGCGAAACTCTGCGGGTGGAAAGCACTTTTTGATAAGCGTTGCAAAGTTGGCTTGCGAGCATACCTGGCGAGTGATAGCGCGCAATGTATTCATATCCATTTCGACCCATGGCCGTCCGAAGCTGATGGTCCTCGAGCATTCGTATTGTCGCGGCAACGAGTGCGCTCTCATCACCGCGATCGACCAACAAGCCGCGATCCGCACTCACGATTTCCGGTATGCCGCCGACGCGGGTGGCAACCACGGGCAAACCGCAGGCCATCGCTTCCAGCAAGACATTGGGCGTTCCCTCCCAGTCGGAGGTGAGCATCAGAAAGTCTGACTGGTAATACAAGGGCCTCACGTCTTCAAGCTCGCCCAGGAACTCGACTGACTTTGAACTGAGACCAAATTCGTGGGCAAGTCTTTCCAGCCGCGGCCTCCACGGCCCGTCGCCGGCGATCCGGGCGATGAATTTCAGGTCTGGACGGCATTCCGCGATCCGGTGTAAGACTCGCAGCAGGCGGTCGGGTCTCTTTTGCTCTGTCAGACGTGCCGCAAACAAAATCCGAACTGGTTCCGTGTTATGTCCATCGCCGTTCAGTTCCCCTCTTGATCCGTTAGCGCCCACCACATTCAGCATTACCTCAACCTGCTCGGGGTCAACTCCCTTGTGTATGGCTCGTTGTCGCGCCAGTTTTGAGTTGGCTATCAGGTGCCCGGGCAGGTGAAGCTGACCCCATCCCATTAGTCCATTGCTTTGGAGCTCGCTGATCAGATCGTTGCGGATGGCGCCGACGGATTTGATGCCGAGCAACCAGGCTGCTAAAGCGACGTAGAGGTTTGTGTAAAAGTGAGCACTCTGCAGTATGTCGGCAGGTTCGCGACGCAACTCCCGAAAGATGCGGAGCAGTCTGATAAGCCGCCATCGCGATGCTCCAACCCATCTCACCTCGACTCCCATTTCGCGGATTTCCCGTTCCAGGGGCTCGCCGGTAGTAAGCGTAAGCACCCGTGCATGCATGCCCAGTTGCTTGAGCGCGCGCAGCATGTAGATGAGCTGTCGCTCAGCGCCGCCGCGTCCCAGCGTGCCAGCCAGGAAACACACCTTTAACTGATTCTCACTTTCCACTTCTTGCGCTTGAGCCTCGCCCTGCTGCAACGGGCCCCAGGCAGCTCGCAGTTGACGGCCAATTGTGTCGCGCCAGCCTTCGAGCGAATAGCGGCCGGCAGTCTCGATGGCCTGGGCCGACATGCGTTCGTAGCGCGCGCGGTTGGTAAGGATCTCGATTGCGGCTTGAGCGATTGCCGACGGCGTGGCTTCATCAAGTAGTTGCCCGCCGCCGGCGCCGATCAACTCGGGAAGGACGGAAACTCTGGTGGTGACTACGGGAAGCCCACACGCAAGTGCTTCCAACACGACTTTAGGAAACCCTTCCGATGCGCTGGTCGGATAACAGAACAGGTCGGCTTGCTGAAGCAGCGTGACTACTGCTGCGTGATCCAATTTGCCGTGGAACACCACCCGATCAGATACGCCGATGGTTTCGGCGCAGTTTTTGAAGTCTGCCAAAGATGGGCCATCACCGACGACATCCAGGCTGACGTCTGGAAAGACTTTCAGGATCTGTGGCAGACTTTCAATCACCAAACCCGTCCCTTTCTTGCGATCCTGACGGCACACGATGATCAGTCTGAAGCCGGCTGAGGTCTTCAACTGACGCGCCCTTCGGCAAGCCAGCAACTCGGCCTGGCTAAGAGAGGTGGAAAAGATCCAGCGCATCGCGTCGTTTGTGGACGAGGGCGGCTCGACTGCTCCACCGGTGGCCATCATCACCTGTCTGCCGCCGGCGAACTTCTCCATGAACCATTTCCAAAAATGCTCCGCCCTGGTTTTTGGACTTAGCCAATTACCGCAGTGGCGGACAAACAGCGGCTTGCGCAAAACAAAAGCCAGGAGCATGCCGATGGTTCCGATATCTCCGGGAATGGGAGCATGAACGGCGTCGGCACGGCAGAGTGCGCGCAGGATCGATGGGAAGTTACGCAGCAACCAGAAACTCAGCCCCAACTTTCTCCACAGACCGGTTCCGGATGGAAGCGTCAACGGCACAACTGATAGATTATAACCTTCAAGCGGAACTTCACCGGCGCGGCTCGACGGCAGCCCGCACGGCACGACGATCGTGGTTCGATCGAACAATCCGGACAACGCGCGCATTTGGAATGGAAACCCGCCGTCGGTGGCGTAACCCGATGCCGACTCTGCCGCGGGCCAACACGGCTTATGTGAAAAGACAACGAGGTGCATGGATTATTAGGCGCGTCGAAAGGCTTTGCCGCGCGCTATTGAGAGTGCGCCTTCAAGCCGTCCCAGCAATTCGCTGACCTCGCCGGCGCGGCGCCGGCGCATGGCAGAGGTTGCGACCCGGAACAATTCAAATGCCTGATAGCGCCAAAAGCGGGTTTTCTGCCGCAGGGTCAAAGGGCCGGCGACGCTGCGAAAAACATAGTAGTAGTTGACCACATACTTGTATCCCAGCTTGCGTTTGTTAACTCTGCCGTTAACCGAGTTGAGCTCAACACACCGGGCGTCACCACACTGAAGCAGCCTCCACTTGCGTCCGGCGCGCAGGGAGAAATGAGCGTCCTCCAATACGCCGTAATCGCTGAAAAAAGGATCGAATCTGATTCCTGACTCGAAGACCTCGCGACGCCAGACCGCGCAGGCGGTGGTCATGAAGTCTACCTCCCTGACCCCGCTGAATGGCGGCTGCATGTTGGCGTTAATCGGATACCCGGTTTGAAAGTCGTACCGCCCGGGTTCGAAGGTGGTCAGCAGTCTCAATCTCCGATACCAACGCCACCGCTGCCGCGTGCGGGGACGGAAATGTTGATTGGTTCGGTATCCCACGACGCCGCCTGCTTTGGCGTCTCGCGACAGCACGTCAAAGCACACGCGTAAAAAATCAGGCTCCAATCTCACGTCATCGTCGATCAGAGCGACGAGCGATCCGCGAGCTTTCTCTATCCCGGCATTCCTTTGAATCGCGGTCCCGCGCGCGTGCCTGAGGTAGCGGCAGGGAAAAGGCAAAGATTCACTGAGCGCTTGCACGAGCTCCTCTGTTTGTTTCTCTGACGCCGGGGCTCCGTCCACGAGGATGACCTCCGCCGGCAACATGGTCTGCTCGCTAAGATTCCTAAGTAGACCAGCCACCTCGTTCGGCCGGTGGAGCGTGGGTGTCACAACCGAGATCATGAAACCTCAAACTCCATTTCCGGACTTCGCGTCCGAAGCGAAGTACCCATCTGCGCAAGTTTGATTAATCGATCGGCAACCCGGAGTCCTGAATATCCATCGAGGGTGTCGCCAAACATGGTCTTGATCAAAGCCCGCCGGTCCGCGCGTTGAAATTCTGGCTGGATCAAAGCCTGCCGCAGCATCGCGCCCAACTCAGCTTCGGAGCGGGCCACCGTCACCGCTCCGCTTTCAACCACCTTGCGATAGTGATCGAACTTGTAATAACGGCCATAGTCCAACTTGTCGACCTCCACACCGGGCGGGTTATATCCAACGTTGAGCACCGGTTTGTCGAACATGCAAAGCTCGAGCGACATGGTTGAAGCGACATTGATGCCTGCCGCCGCGTGGCGCAGCATGTTTGTCAGCAGTGGAGCGTCTTCGAGGCGCGGTGTTTGCCATGCCGGCTCCCATGGGATCGCGGGGAAAAGCACGTCAGGATTAGACCGCTTGACCTCGTCAAATCGATTAGTTTGATCCTTGGGATAGATCCTCACCAAAAGCTGAGGCGATCCAAGGTCGGTCATTTTTCGGAGCAATCCCGCGATGCTGTCAACGATCTCAGGTTCGCCCGGCATATGATTCGCCATCCCGGTGCTGTACAAAACGATGGGACGCGTGGGGTCAGCACCCACCCGCCGGCAGAATTCTTCACGCGACCACTGGAGCTCGGGCCGAAAATGAAAATCGAACTGAGGAGTGCCGGTAACGAAAACCTGCTCGGGCCGAATGCGGTCGTAAATCTGAAGCAGTTGATTCCTCAACGCCTCGTTCCAAACCAGATAGTAATCGTAGGGCGCCATGATTCGGCCTTGTGAAGTCAGATTGTCCCAGGAGAACACGAAGGCCGCCGTCGGAATGTTCAACCACTGGGCCGCCTGAACGGCCTGTATCGCCAAACCGCTGTGAACGTGCGAGCCATTGAAAACCAGCGACGGTTTCAGGTCGCGGAATAGCCTGAGGTAGGACTCAGTGGTGCGAAACTGCCGGCTAGCCGCCCGCTCACATCTCGATAAAAATCGCAGTCCCGCTCGGTGCACGAACGGATAGCAGGCCAACTTTTTGACCAACCGGCGTCCCCGCCGCCGTTGCGTGATCGCTTCGGCGTCTCGCAGCCGCCATCGTTCCTGGGCCGCCTCTGACCACAGCCAGCGGCCATGCGCCATATCCAAAAGCTCTCGCAGGCCATTGACTAAGCGCCTCTCTCCGATCTCTCGCAGCGGGTAAGTACTGTCTGAGCAACGACGCAGCAGGTCCTCAAACTCCGCACCCGGCAATATCGAGAGCACGCTCAGCTCGACTTCGCGTGACACCTCCTCGAGAGTTCCCGAATAGACGAAGTTGCGGATTGCTTCCCCGCGCGGCAGGATGGTCACCAGGTGCGGACCACTCTCTTTTGCAGTCTTTCTCGTTCTCGCTTCCAGGGTGCCTGGGAGCCTAAAGAACAGATCCAGTTCTCGAACTTCGGTTGTCATGAGCCCTTGACGCCTTTCTCCCCCTCGACAAAAGTAATTACTGCGCGAGCAGCGCGCTCGCCACACGATCCATCCAAATACCCGCACACGTACTTGGCGATCGCTCTTCTTTTCTCCCGATGCAGCTCGGGCTGCATCAGATAGGTCTTGATCGCAATTACTAACTCGGCGAAATCGTTCACCAGCCAGACACCGCCTGATTCAGCCACGGGCTTGAAGTGAGTCCAAAGGTGGTTGATCTCTTTGATCAGCGACTGGTTCGGCTGGCCCGGCGCCGGGTCAAAGTCGAGATTCACCACCGGCTTATCGAGGATGGCTGCATCAATGGTCACTGTGGAAGAGAGGTTCACGACCACGTCGGCGTGGCGGAAGGTGTTGACCCACTCGGTAATTTGATTCTGGTCCTGAAAACGCGCCGTCACGCCGGCGCCGGCGACCCCGGTCTGTTGCACGACTACTCGTGGACCATACTTGCCAAACAATGCGGCCAGCTCATGGTTGTCGTGGATCGGGTGCGGACGAACGAGTAATTGGATTTCGCCCAACTCACCCCGGGCCACCATTTCAGCAACCTGAAGGGCGCCCGGAGTCTCGACCAGAAAATTCGGCGATCCGAGCGCATAGACTACGATTGGCAGATCCGCACGCAAGCCCTGGGTCTTGCAAAACGCCGCGCGCGACAGATGAAATCGTTCCTGAAAAAAAACGTCAAATTGTGGAGCCCCAACGACGTAAACCGGGGCGCCTCGCGAAGCTGGATAGAACTGATGCAACTCACTGCGAGCAGCTTCGGACCATACGAGGTAACCATCATGTTTGAACGGCATCCGGTTCTTGGTCGAAAGGTTATCCCACGAAGGAATCAACGCCAGCGTCGGAATACCTTCTTTCTTCGCGGCCGCAACTACTGCCGGCTCGGTGAACCAGAAGGGATTGGTGCAAAGCAACACCTTCGGAGCGTTAAGGTGGAATCGATTTGCTGACTCAGGGCTGCGCTCGTACGCCAGCAGCCGTCGCTCGAGCCAATTCTCAAAGGAGCGTTCCATTCCCAAAACCGCCATCAACCGCGCGGGGGCTTTCAGCGCGCGCACATAAGGATTTACATTCCGGTCGCGCACGTGGCGCATCATGCTCAATCGACTAGGTGGCCGCTGGCTAAAGTCCCAGGCATACTCATTGAGCCGGCGCAGGTAGTTATGAGGAAACTCGCGGAAAGCCAATACCTCAGGAAACTCTTTGATCCTGGCCGGCGATTTCTCCCAGGCTTCATAGAACTTTTGGTTGCCGGCGGAGGTGGCCCAAACCTCGACCGGCCCGTAATCGTTGAGCTCATTAATGAAGCCACTATGAAGCAGCATGCGGTCGGTCAGCAGCGAGGAAGAGAGCACCAGAAACTCAGGCGCCAGGTCGTGAGATCGACGAGCGTTGGGCTCCTTTCCTGGCTCAACCAGTTGCAGGCTTTCCCGCGGCTGTGCGGCTTGTCTAATTTGAGTTGCCAATGAATGTCAGTGTCGTAATTTCAAAGTCTTCACATGTTCCTGGTCGTAACTCCACGGATCAAGAACGATCCACGAAATCTCACGAAATTTCACAAACAAAGACCTTCCGTGTGGGTTCGTGTGGATTTGTGGCTCGGACTTTTTCTTGCCCGACTCTAAGCCTGTCAGTATCCACCGATCACTTGCGGTTTCCTATGGCGAAGGCTTGGTCACGGTCAAGCGGCAAACTCAAGCTGGTTCCATTGACCATCAACTCTTCTGACTGCGAGGCCGGTGATGTGAACATCGCGGTGTACATCACCCGAGCACTCGATCGCGCCCGGCCGCCGCAATGATAGCCGCGCGTATCAGCGAAAATGATCGTGCCTTTTTCACCAACTCCTTTGAACCACTTTTCGCGCGGCATCACTTCAGCCAACTGGTCATCGGTGCTCCGTCTGACGTTACCTTCGAGAGAATAGGCGGCCTCGCGCCGCAACTGCCCTTTGGGATGGCTGCCGCGCGCATAGATGAACGGGCCCGCGCCTTCATCAACATCCGAGAGATAAAGAAATACTTTCACGATTAAATAGTCTTCCCGATCGCGATGCCAGAGTTGTGATTCGCGCGCCTCAATTGACGTAGGAAAAGTGTGCCACACATTGTAATAGCGAAGCCGCGAGCGCATTCCCAGATAAGCGTTAGCGATTCCAAGGATGTTCCTTTCCAGCGCGAAGCGTGCGTACACGCTAGCAGGATCAAATTTCGGATTGCGTCCCAGGTATTCGAGGATAAAGGTCTTCTTGCCGATGGCGTCCTGGTTGTCGACACCAAGCCGGGCTCTGGCAATCTCAGCCCTCGATGAAGCTTGAAAGCTCTCAACTGTTCCACACAATTCGCCATAACAGGAGTTGGAGCCAAGCAATGCTTTCGCGGAAGTCAGGGCGACACCATCGTCGTTGAGCGTCTCGAGCACCCGCGCCGCCTCGCCGTAAAGGGCCTGACGGCGCCACTGGTACGAAAGTGTCGGAGCAAAGTTAAACACGTAACGCCAGGTTGGACCGTAGTGCCGCGCCGCTCGCACCATGCGCCTTACAGTTGCCGGGGTCATTCGTCTTTTTACTTTGGAGGAGCCTGTTGGAAAAGTATGAGTGCCGCTGACCAATTGCGATTTACAGACTCGAAACCCCGATCTAACCCTTAACGGGGCAAAACCTGCGAGTAAGTCGTGCTTCGCTTTAATCCGCGCGCCGCCGAGGCCAACTCTCTAACTGCTTTGGGAACATTCCACTTAAGGTCCCAGGCGGCCAGCAGCAGGTCGCTGACGAACTCGACCACCACGGCGCGCCGGCTGAAATGCTTGGCCAAGAAATAATATTTGGCAGTGTATTTGTTTAACCGGCGCTTCGTCCCGGTTAGCTCTTTTCTACTGCCCCCTGAGGGCAGCTTGAGATGATGGCAACTGACGCGAGGGTCATGAATCAGCGTAAAGCCCGCCTGCCAAACACGGTAACCGAGATCATAGTCGTCGTAGTTGTAGATGAATGCTTCATCAAGGTAGCCGAGCTCGCGGATCATTTCGGTGCGCATCGACACGAAACAGGAAGGAACCGCAATCGTGTGACCGCGTGACGCCCCGTGCCAATGTCTCAGCACCGACCACAGGGGGCGATCGCCATTTCGTCGGTTTTCCAAAAGCACCCCTTGCTCGATGATGGTTCCGGTGACCGCGTCCCACCCCTCAGCGTGAACCTCCAGGAACTTTTCCAGACAATCACCCGGCAGCGACATGTCGTCATCAAAAAGGATCACGTAATCCGCCGTGACCATTTTTAACCCTTCATTGCGAGCGACATTGACCTTGCCTTCGCAGGACGAGGAGACGTACAGACATTCAGTCGACTCGGAAGAAACCAGATAGGATGGGCGGATTCGCTCGGGCTTGCGCGTATTATCCACCACAATGATCTGCCGGGGCGGAACGGTCTGCCGGCAGAGATCCTGCACGGTGTTTTCCAACGCTTCATAACGATGAAAGGTTGGGATGACTACGGAGATGGTTTTCATTGCCCCTCGCCAGGCTAGTGTCTCTTCAATTGACTTTACCGAAGGTTCTTTCGTGCGGCTTCGTGTAATTTCGTGGATCTAAGACTTTAACCGCAGCAGACGATCCACTAAATCCACCAAAAACCACGAAAGGCAAAACGTCTCATTCACAGAAACTGGCGTCCCCGTTGCATGTTGTTCGGTTAATTCTGGGACACCACACTCGCAGCCTGTTTGCGTTCTCCTTTGGACTTGGAGAGCGAAAAGAATCGCGGCGCGCGAGTCTGCGCCCAAAGAATCGAAAACAAGTATCGTTCCTGTTGCGTCGCCGTCCGAAACTTGTGCCAGCGAACCGGCCTTCGCAGCCTCGGGTGAAGCCAGCACCTGACGAGATACCACCACCGCTTCATCCCCAGCGTGCCGGCCACGGCGAATCGAACCCGGGCTTTTTCCTGATAAAGCAACTCCTTGTTGGCGGACTTCTGCAGCTCGTGCCGCCGCTCAACCGCGATTGCCTGGTCCAAATACACCCGGTGGGCGCGCGCGGCCAGCATTCTCAACATGATGTCGTAGTCCATGGCATAGTGCAGCGTTTCGTCAAAAGGCCCCACACTCTCGGCGAGTGGTTTGGTCCAGAACGATGCGGGCTGGGAAAGCGGCGTGCCTCCGAAGATCATGTCGTCTCGACTTATGTGTCCCTTCGGCAGTCGGCGCAGCGTTTGCCAGTCGGTGTTATCTATGAGACAGACATCGCCAAAAAGCAGTTGAGCTTTGGCCGGATCGGCCAGGCGCGCGACTCTTGACAATGCGCCAGGCAAATACACATCGTCGGAGTTCAGATATGCCTGAATCTGTCCGGTGGTCTGCGCCATGCCTTTGTTGATCGCATGAGTCTGACCTCGGTCTTTTTCGCTGACCCAATGGGCCAGCCATGGTTCGTATCGGCGAATGACGCTCAGGCTTTCATCCTGAGAGCCGCCATCAACAACGATGTACTCGAGATTCGGATAGCCTTGCAGCAGCACTGAGCGGATTGTCTCCTCGATAAATCGTCCCTGATTGAACGAGGGGGTGACGATGCTGATCCGAGGCCACTCACGGCCGTCGCCCATCCGCGCCGGCAGTTGTCGGCTCTCTTCGGTCCAGGGCCAACCCGTTTTCCCGGGCGGCGCCTCAGGCAGGTCTGTCAGGCTGGGACTTCTCATTGGCTCAGGTAGTTCTCCTTACGAATCGCGCGTCGCGGATGGCTTTCCGTTAACGAGTCAAGACGCATTGGAAAACGCATCACGCATTTGCGTAACCGTTGCGACGGATAATCTGATAACCCTTGATTAGCTCCTCGATCCCATCGTCCAGGCTGATACTGGGCTTGAACCCGGTAGCTTCGATTTTCTTGTTACTGACGATGTAGTTGCGCTTGTCCGGGTCTTCTCCAACCTCAGCTCCGGTAAAGTAAAACTCCGGAATCTGCCGGCGGATCACTTCGCATAGCTCCCACTTGCTTAGGTTTGCATCGCTCAAGCCTAAGTTATAGGGTTGGCCCTTCATCCGATCATAGTTGGCGAGCGCATGGAGAAAGCTGCGGGCCGCGTCCCTGACGTGCAGGTAGTTGCGCTTGAAGTGTGGTTCAAACAGCACGAGGAAGCGGTCGACTACCGCGCGATAAGTGAAATCGTTGACCAGCAGATCCAGACGCATTCTCGGACTTATCCCGAACAAGGTAGCAAAGCGGAGCGTGACGAATCCCTTATCCAGGAGATAGCGTTCGGCCTCTACTTTGAGCCGGCCGTACAAGGAAACAGGCTTCAGCGGTGTGGTTTCATCGCAGTAGATGTCGGCCTGTCCGATACCATACCCACTGTTAGTGCACGGATAGACCACCATCTGGTTCCGGCTCGCACGATCGCCTACCAATCTGACTGCATCGTAGTTGACGGCCCTGGCGGTTTCGGGGTCACGAGCGCAAATCGGGGCTCCAGTCAGACACGCCAACGGAAGGATTGCATCGGCTTTGGAAATCAGATCGGAAAGAAGTCGCTCGTCGCGAGCATCACCCCGGACAATAGTCAGCTTCTTGTCACGGCAACAGTCCAGCAGAGAATTTTGCTGGTACAAAAAATTGTCGAGAACGGTAACGTAGTGACCGTTAGACAGAAGGAGCGGCGCCAACACCGATCCGATGTATCCGGATCCCCCAGTGACAAGGATTTTCAAGGCCGTCCTTCTCTCGCGCGCAGGATGCCGGGCTCTTTTACCAGCGGTTTATTGAAGCCTTCCACGATCATGCTCGGCTCCAATTCGCGAAACGCTTCGACCGTTTGTCCGGCCCGGGCCTTCTCTTCCGCCAGGTAGTCTTCTTCTTGATCGAAGAAGATGATTTGGCTGCCTAAAAACTCAAACTTGATCGGCACGTGGATCAATTTGTTGAGTTTGGCTCTCACTCGTTCCTGCCGTTCAGGAGGGACGAAAAGCAACAGGAACCCGCCGCCGCCGGCCCCGGTCAATTTTCCGCCAATCGCGCCGGCGGACATCGCTAACTCGAACAACTCGTCCACCTCCGGGTTGGAGACGCTCGAGCTCAAGCTGCGCTTGAATGCCCAGGCTTCATTCAAGAGCTCGCCAAAGCCTTTGATATCCTGTCCACTATTCAACACTGAGATACTTTCATCGACCAGATCCTTCATTATGCGGAGCTGGCGTTTGCGCTCTTCGATGCCGTTGACATAACTTTCGGCCACGTTGGAGGCGGTGCGCTTGATCCCCGTGTAGAACAGCATCAGATGAGAATTGAGCTCGTGCATGCGCTCTGACGGGATGGTGATTGGCGTCACGGAAACTTCCCCGTTCGGCAGGAAGGTGATCTGGTTCAGTCCACCGTAGGCTGCCAGCACCTGGTCTTGCGAGCCAACCGTTTCCTGCAAAATGTCCTGCTCGATGTGAATGCTTTCCGAGGCCAGTTGTTTCTTACTGGCCATGTGGCCTTTGAGAGCATACAGCGCGTGCAATAAACCAACGGTGAACGCCGAGCTCGAGCCCATCCCGCTGCGCGCCGGCAGATCGCCGTCGTGATGAATTTCCAAACCTCGCTCAAAGTCGAGGTAGCGGAGTGTTTCGCGCACTGCCGGATGAAGAATCTCTTCGATTGTCTGGCAATACTCCATGCGAGAGTAAATCACGCAGTACCGGTGTTCGAAGAACGGCGGCAGGTAGCGGCAGGTGATGTAGCAGTATTTGTTAATCGTCGTGGCCAGCACGGTGCCGCCATGCTTACGGTACCAGGCTGGATAGTCGGTGCCGCCTCCAAAGAAAGAAATGCGAAAAGGAGTTCTGCTGATTATCACTGCGTTCTTCTCCTCTCCCGGAAGACTCAGGATACGAGATCGCTGCTCGAGGTTTGACTGGTCAGAACCAGCACTAGTTCCGCTTCGTCCTCGTAAAGCGCGTCTCGGTAACTGGCTTCCGGGAACACGAGCCTTTCAATCAGAAAACACAACGCGTGCTCGATCGCCAGATGGGCTTCCTGAATGTGATTAGTATTGGAGCTCGGGACGGCGATGCAGATATCACAAATCTCAGCCAGGCGCCCGGAATCTCCTGTCAAAGCAATCGTGCGCAGGCCGGCCGCTCGAGCCGCTTCGACCGCGTTGATTACGTTCACTGAATTGCCACTTGTGCTGATGCCGATGAGCACATCGCCGGCCGCGCCCAGCGTCCGCACCTGCCGCTCGAAAACTCCCTCGTAGCCACAGTCGTTGGCATAGGCAGTCAGAAAAGATGTGTCGGTAGTGAGCGCAATAGCCGGCAAGCCCGGCCGCTCGAAGTCTTTCGTCAGGCGGCTGACAAACTCTGTGGCCATGTGCTGGCAGTCGGCCGCGCTGCCGCCGTTCCCACACAGCAGTACTTTTCCCCCGCAGCGGAAAGCCTCGGCAATCATCTCCGCCGCTGCGACTATTGAGTTCAAACACGTTTCCGAAGTGCGCCTTTTTATGTCGGCGCTCTCGAGGAGGTGTTTTCGCGCCAGCCGCAAAGAGACAGGCGAGGTGTTAATTGAGCGTTTCTCTTCCATTTGAGGCTTTCAACCCTTTAATGATTCGAGCCGCATCTCGAAGGTCATGAGCCACGTAATCGGGACTCGTCAATTTTTGCGCGGCCACCTGGCGCCCGTAGCCGGTTTGCACCAGGATGGTCGTGGCGCCGGCGCTTCTCCCTAAATCGATGTCACAGGCCTGATCGCCGATCACGAAGCTTTGCCGGGGATCAAACTCAAGCTGCGCCGATGCCAGCTCCAACAATTTCGGCTGTGGCTTGCGACAGCGGCACAGGTCTTCCGGCAGGTGGGGGCAGTAGTAGATTCCTGCCAAACTGATCCCTTCGCCGGCAAGCAGGTCGGTCAACCTATCGTGAATTCCGGCAAGTTGCGTTTCATCGAAATATCCCCTGCCAATTCCTGACTGATTGGTGATTACGACCAGCCCGAATCCCAACCTGCTTAGCTCGCGCAGAGCTTCAATCGTCCCCGGAATCAGTTCCACCTCATTTGGCTCAGATAGATAATTCCGCTCCACGATTAGAGTCCCGTCTCGATCCAGAACGGCAAACGGCCTTTGAACCATGGACTGTCGAAGGATTTACTGCGGCTGAATTGTGGGCCGATGCGCTCTGGCCGGAGGCTCTGAATTCACCGTCGCTTCTGAGTGCGGCGCTGACCATCCACCCACAAGGCGGTCCGCAAGCGCGAAAGACTCGGGCGTTCCGATGTCCAAAAACTGGCCCGTGAATTTGTACCCGTAGAGTCGTTGTGCGATCCAGGCGGGAAACATATGCCGCTCGAGCGAGCACTGTCCGCCAACTGGAATGGTCCCAATCAGACCCCGGTTTAGTAGATAGACCCCGGCATTAATCCAACCTGCAGCTTCCCTGCCCTGCTTCTCATCAAAACTGACGATCAAGCCTTCCCGATCAACACGCACTGAGCCATAGCGACTGGTGTCAGGTGATTCCGTCAACACTATTGTGCCCGCCACTCGCATCGCCTGATGCCGCAACCAAAGGTCCGACAGATCTACCGTACACAGCGAATCGCCATTCATGACCAGCACCGATTCAGATTCGAAGAGCGGCAGCGCCAACCGTAGAGCACCAGCCGTGCCCAACGCACACGACTCCTGGGAATAGCTCAGCCGCAGCCCGGCGTAAGAGTCGCCCAGGACGGCTCGCACGCGATCGCCCATGTGGCCCGTGCAGAGAACGACCTGCTTGATACCTGAGCGGGCCAACTGATCCAACAGGTGGGCCAACATTGGGCGGCCATTAACATTGGCCAGCACCTTGGGACGGTCGGCCACCACGGCACGCAAACGAGTTCCCAGCCCGCCGGCCAAAATCGCTGCCGTCACTTTGGCCAGGCTCTGAACTTCGGTCGATTGAGACATGTGGGCACTAATCGGCTGCCAATTCTGCGGAAGATGCCAGCGCCCGCGAGTGGAGCTGAGCGTGGACTTGTTCTTCAATCCAGGGATAGGTTCGAGCCAGTCCTTTTTCCAAAGAGATGCTCGGCTCCCAACCCAGCACGCGACGCAAGAGAGTGTTGTCGGAATTGCGGCCCCGAACCCCTTCCGGCCCCGACACATGTCTTTTGGCGACCGGATAGTCGGCAATTTCGGCCACCATGTCGGCCAGTTGATCGATTGTGACCATGCGATCCTGCCCGAGATTCAACGGGCGATTGAAATCCGACTGCATCAGCTTGTAGAGACCCTCGACACAGTCATCGATATAGCAAAACGAGCGAGTCTGCTGGCCATCGCCCCAAATCTCTATCTCGCCTTTTCCCAGCAACTTTGAAAGCGCGATCTTACGGCACATGGCCGCGGGGGCCTTCTCTCGCCCGCCGTCCCATGTTCCCAGCGGGCCAAAGATGTTATGGAATCGCACGATGCGTGTTTCAATTCCGTAATCCTCTCGATAATGAGTGCAGAGGCGTTCGGCAATCAGCTTTTCCCAACCATAAGCATCCTGAGGCTGCGCCGGATACGCATCATTTTCCTTGAGCGGGGCTACGTCGGTCTTTGTCTGCTTGAACTCAGGGTAAATGCAGGCTGAAGAGGTGTAGAGATAACGCTTGACGCCATTTTCGCGGGCGGCTTCGAGAGTGTGAATATTGATCAGCGAGTTGTTGTGCAGGATCTGGGCATGATGGGCTGAAATGAATCCCATGCCGCCCATATCGGCCGCCAAGGCGTAGACGTGGTCCATGCCGGCTGTGGCTCGTAAGCAGTTCTCCCAGCGCCTGAGGTCGAGCAACTCGAATTCATCAGCATCAGTCGAGCAGAACTCAGGGAGTTTGAGGTCTACGCCGCGAACCCAATATCCTTTGCGCTTAAGAAAACTCACCAGGTGGTGGCCAATAAAGCCGCCCGCGCCGGTGACCAGTATCTTATTCTGATTTGACATTAATCGATCTCCTTGGTGCTGCAATTGACAACTACAAGCATTAGGAAGTGCCAACGGTGGAATCAATGGCTACACTGTTCGAAGGGGGATCAAACAAGGTCGCAGTGCCGATTGCCTCTAACAAAGCTCCGCAGACACGTCTTGCGTCTGCGCGCGTCAAACCTGCCCAGGTTGGCAGATTGATCCCGCGGGACGCGATCATCCCGGCTACTGGAAATTCGCCATCCAGGGCCGGATCTGCGTAAGGCGGCAACGTGTGCATGGGATAAACCACCGGCCGGCCTTCGATCCCGTGCTCGAGTAGATGGGCGATGATCTGCTCTCGGGAAACCGGAATGTCCTGGCCCAACACCACGGTAAAGAACTGGTAAACGTGCCGCGCCCATTCTTCCTCGACTTGCATCATTAATCCGGGAATGGGTTCAAGTTGCTCGCGGTACCAGGCGGCAATCTCAAGCCGGCGCTGAATGTGCCATTGCGCCTTTTCTACCTGGGCTAATCCAATGGCCGCTGCGATGTTCGTCATCCGGTAGTTGTAACCAATTACCGGATACCAGTAACGTCGGTTCTGGTCCATGCCCTGTTCTTTGAGCACTTGCACGGTCTGGGCCAGTTGCTCATCATTCGTCACGACCATGCCGCCCTCGCCGGTTGACAGAACCTTGTTGCCAAAAAAGCTGAACGTGCCCACGTCGCCGATTGACCCGACAACTTGTCCCTTGTAAACGGCGCCGTGGGCTTCGGCTGCATCCTCAAGCACAAATAAACCGTGGCGTCGAGCGATCTCCATGATCCGATCCATATCCACCGGATGACCATAGAGGTGAACGACGATGATTCCTTTAGTGCGCGGAGTGATCTTCGCTTCGACTAACGCCGGATCCATGTTCCAGGTGCGAGGTTCGGCGTCGACAAAGACGGGCCGCGCGCCGCAGTATCTGACGGCGTTGGCGGTGGCTACAAAGGTCAGCGTGGGAACGATGACCTCGTCACCAGGTCCAACATTCAGGGCGACGAGCGCGAGATGCAGTGCCGTGGTGCCGTTGGTGCAGGAAACTGCGTGTTTGACCCCACAGAATTTGGCAAAGGCAGTTTCAAACTTCTCGATGTAAGCGCCGCGAGACGAGATCCAATTCGTGTCGAGGCAGTCCAGAACATACTTCTTCTCATTGCCGGCGAGCATCGGAGCCGCTACTGGAATGAATGCGTGTACCATGGCTAAAGTCTCTCGAGTAAAGGACGAGGCTGACCCCTATCTAAAAAACGCTTTGTGCTTGATGTGATAGCGTGACTCACCAAAGTGCCACTTCAGGATCGGTCCGCGCACGTCGCCGATTGACAGAAAACGGCCGGCAATCGCTTTGCCACCGCGGGTCCGGTGGAGTCTGTGGTACCGATCAACGTCCCTGGCAATTTTCGCTTCGGGAGATTTCGGATCTTTCCGTAGTTCCCCAATGACTCTTTCAACCTCTTCCATATACCTTTCGCGGTTCGCCAGACTCCGGTTCTCACCCGCTCGATTGTTAAATCCGGCCCACAAGGTTGAGACCGCGTAAAGCTCAGCGAATTTTGCGAACCTCGTCCACAACTCGAAGTCCGCCGCATAGCGCAAGTCCGTTCTTAAACCACCCGCCCGCTCCCAGAGGCTACGCCGCCAAAAACAGCTTTCCTGCTGAATCCATCCCAGGCCCCGCGAGCCACCGTGAAATAAACCCGCACCAATCATCGCCCGCGGGAACGGAGCCAGTCTCTTTACATCATGAACCACTCCGTTCTGAATGCTGGCGGGAAGGCCCACGATCCATTCAACCTCTGGAAAAGCCGCGAAGATTGTGGCCACCGAACTCAGGGTCCAGGGGAGATAAATGTCGTCGCTATTTATCCAGCCGAGGATGTCGCCGGTGGCTCTGGCAAAGCCTTTGTTGATCGTCGGGTACTGGCCCTGGTTGTCGTGGTGCTCAAAATAGGAAAGTTGCGATTGGTATCTTTCGATGATCTCGAGGCTGTGGTCGGTGCTGCCGTCATCGATGACGATATATTCAAGATTTGGATACTCCTGAACCAGTACCGACCTGATGGTCGCTTCGATCAGGTGACCATAATTAAAGTTGGGAGTGACAATTGAAATTTTCGGCCACGTCCGCTCGGCTGCGGGGCGGCCTTCCAACATAGGGGGCGGCTGAACCGACGGCCAAACTGAGTATCCGCTGAGTTCGATCATTGTTGCCTTCTATGAGACCGCGACTGCTATCCGGCTGGACCAGCTTTCGTAAATTTCTTCGACAATGTCGCTGAGGGATTTGGTGATGCCCCATTTGGGATAGTGGCTGGTCATCTTCGAGAGATCGCTGATGTAGCAAATATGGTCGCCGGCGCGGTTTTGATCCACATATTCATAAATCATCCGTTTACCAGAGACTTTTTCGGTGAGCGCAAAAGCCTCCAGAATCGAGCAACTGTTCGCGCGTCCTCCGCCCAGGTTGTAGACCTCGCCACACCGAGGATTCATGATAAAGCTATGCATAAACCTGGCTACGTCGAGTGAGTGGATGTTGTCGCGAACCTGCTTGCCCTGGTAACCATAAACGGTGTACTTCCTGCTTTCGAGATTGCTCTTCACCAGATAGCTCAGAAAACCGTGCAACTCCACTCCCGAGTGGTTTGGACCAGTCAGACAACCACCACGCAGGCAACAAGTCTGCATACCAAAATAACGTCCATACTCCTGGACCATCACATCGGCGGCCACTTTTGACGCGCCAAAAAGCGAATGCTTGCTCTGATCGATGCGCATCTGCTCGGTGATCCCATGGAAGTCCTTTGGATCGCGGTAATCCCAACGGGTTGTCTTCTCGACTAATGGGAGTTCGTTGGGTGCATCACCGTAGACCTTGTTCGTAGACATGAAAACGAACGGCGCTTCGGGAACATGCCGGCGCGCGGATTCGAGGAGATTCAGAGTGCCTACGGCGTTCGTATCGAAATCGTCAAACGGGATCCTGGCTGCCAAATCGTGCGAGGGCTGCGCCGCCGCATGAACGATGGCATCGGGACGCAGCCATTCCAGCATTGCCATTACGGCCAGACGATCCCGGATGTCGAGCTCATGATGGGTAAAGTTGGGCAGCTCATTCTGGAGGCGATGCTGGTTCCATCGAGTGTCGCCTTCGGGGCCAAAGAACACAGCCCGGCTGTTGTTATCGATTCCCTGCACGCGCCAACCTTCACGGACAAAGTAGGCACATACCTCTGAACCGATCAGGCCAGACGATCCTGTTACGAGAATGGTTTTCATTAGAGGAGTGAGAGCCTTCACTCCGGGTTGCGCCGTGGCACAAGTCCCGATGGCAATGGTCCGTGGGTCATGAAGTCAGTCCACCTCGCGGTAGCGGGTGGATTATTAGGCAGTCGGTGCTTGATTGTTGGCGAAACGACCCACCCGCTACCGCGACTGTGTAAAAACTCAATCCAAACGCGTGCCACTCAACCACGGAACCGCTTACCGTAGTCAGCGCTCATACTACTAACTTCGCCAGCGCCAACTCAATCACGGGATCGCTTATAGTAATCAA
>Ga0187893_10002605_pt1 | contig 39130 bp, 40 predicted proteins | sample MA1701074metaG_FD_139574 | JGI IMG/M metagenome (GOLD analysis project Ga0187893, IMG submission 139574) | White microbial mat communities from a basaltic lava cave in the Kipuka Kanohina Cave System on the Island of Hawaii, USA - MA170107-4 metaG ...
CCTTTCTGATTCCCAAATATGTCAGGCTCATCATTTTGCCCAAGAAGATGATCAACCCGTGTTGCCATCCCGCCGCACTCCAGATTTCATGTCCATCATCATAGGCTCATTTCCTCCTTTCAATTCAATTGGTTTATTAGTCGTGCTCAATCAATTCCACCGGTTTCACCGGCGGTATAAGTTGGTGCCGGACACCGGCACCGAAATCGTGGGGCCGAACAAATATCTCGCCGAGAATCGCCCCTGGACTCTCAAGCGAAAACTTTTCAATGGAGGTGAAGAGAAACATCTGCCTCGCCGCTCCCTCGGGTAACACCTTCACCGCCGTCTCGCAAAGATTCAGCGCCCGCTCCCTCGTCAGTGTCACCGTGACCACCCGGAACTTCTTCACGCCGAACCTCCGCGTATGAAGACCCTTCCGGAAGTACTCCCAGTAGGCCCGCAGCTTCTCACAAAACCTCTTGTGCGAGCACGTTGACCTGTCCGCCTCCAAAAGGAAGGTCGCGCGGTTTCCGCCGGCGGGCCGCCGGGTGTCTTCCAAGACAAAGAGGGCATCCGGCCGAACCGCCAGTTTCCGCCGGGCGCCATTTTCTGTGACCACAACCCCGTCAAAAATTGAGGGGCCTTCCTGCCACTTCATCACTCTAATCTCGCTCCCCCTGGTCGCCAACTCAAGGATGCAATGGAGGTCCACCACCATCAGCTGATGGTCAATGAAGAGTGGCTTAAGCTCCCCATGCCGTGGCCGCCAATCTAGGAGATCCTCCGGCGCCCGGCCGCGCTGTACTAGCTCTGCAATCCCGCCCTTCCCGATGGCGAATACGTGTTTCTCCATAGACCGGACGATCCGGTGTAGGTAACCCCGCTCAGATAACTTGGAAACCCGCCGGTGGACAGGGACATACCCCCGCTCGGTCAGTGCCGTCAGATGGTCCAGCCGGACCAGCCGATATCCATAGACCAGCCGCAGAATCTCAACATCCCCGGCAGTCAGCACAAACCCCTTCCGCCGCCCGTTCTGCGCCCGGGCCTGCGGCCGGCCTGCCGCGACCGTCTCGGTCTCACTCAAGGAAGTTCTCATCGCTGAACTCTTCCGCCGCAGGCAGTTCCCGATGGCCCCGCGCCTTCTCCAAAAACCTCCGTTCGTTTTCCTCAATCCGCCGATCCACCTCGGCCGCCGGCAGCGCCCCTTGCCGCTCGTAAACTTCCCGCTCATATTCCTGCATGAACTCCGGTGAAAACAAATAGTCCCGAACGAACGGCACTTTCATCGGCTGCGTCTTGCTTGTGTCCAGCTTGACGAAGCAGTGGCGTCTCTGCTGGCACTTGAGCATCTCCGCGATCTTGCTCAGCTTCTCCTCCCGACTCCATTCGGTCTCGCTGGCCAGCTCCTTCACTGGGATTGGGACCCACACTGGAACTTCGGTTTCGCCTTCCGACTCAAACTCGCTTTCCATCTCAGACCAGCTCTCACTTGAATTCTCAGAGCCAAACTGGCTCTCGCTTGAGATTTCGCTTTGACTGACAAACCCTTGGTCCGGGTCTCCGCCAAACCAGCCTTCTACATGGGGAAGCTCGGCCTGGAAAGTGACGCCCGAGCCGACCACAGTCGCAGACCCAAAACCTTTACTTCGGCCCGAACCTTGGCCTGAGCCTTGGGAGAATCCGTGCCCGGTGCTGTGAGATCTGATTTCCCGCGTTTCCTCCCGGCATAAGTGGATCGTGTGATAGTAAGCCTTCTTGATTTGCCGCGTGTTGAGGTCCGCCAAGAACATTTCGTTAGCGAGAAGACAGGCGTCCTCGTAGTCTAGGCCGCCGAACACCGCCCGAATCCGAGCATTCGTCAGCACCGACTTCCGAAGGCGTGGGTTGTCAGCAAAGTGTCCCAGGTGCTGGTGCGCGAGCACCATGTGCAACCCGCCCTTGCGGACTTGATCCAACATCGCCGCAACGTCCTCGGTGATGTACTCCTGGAATTCATCCAAGTACAGAACGAACGGCTTAGGTGTCTCACCGGGGCCGCACTGGTTGGCCCTACGCATCGCTCCCTCGAAAAACTCATTCAGGAGCAAAGAAGCAAACACCCGAGCGCCGTCGGTAGGCAGGAATTCCGAAGCGCCCAGGTTCACCAACAGGATTCCTCCCTCGTCCATCAGCTGCATCAAATCAATGTTGCCCTCAGCCAGCCCCATGAAGCGGCGGACACCGCTTGAGCTCAGAAAGCGCCCCAGGCGGTTCGCTGTGGACAGCGCCTGTTCCCTCCACTCACGGTCTGTCCTAATGGCCAGAAGCTCTTGCCATAGAGCGCTGGCGTAGCGGTCGGTGACGGCCTCCGCGGCAAACCGACGCAGCTCCCCGGCGTCAGATTGCAGCAAGTGGGCAACGTTCGGCAGCGTCTCGCCCGTCTCCACCATAAACGTGAACAGCGCCCGGCAAATACGCTCAAGCGTCGGAGTCTGGTTCGTGTCGGTCACTCCCCATGGCCGGATCGTGGCATCAATGCGTCGGCTGACCTGCGTCGAGATATCCTGCCCTCGGCCAACAAAGGGATTGAACCCGGTGATCCAGTTGGGCCGTGAAGGATTCAGCACGACCAGCCGCCGAAAATCCCCGTCCAGGCCAATGTCAACCTGGGCGCAATAGCGCAAAACAGCGTCACAAAGCGTCCCATGCCAATCGATGAGGCACAGCCCCTTCCCGTTCCGAAGGTCGTCTCTAAGAAGGGTTTCAAGGAACTTCGACTTCCCAGTGCCACTGCCGCCAATGACGTGCATGTTTGTTTGCGCGCGTAGCTCCCCGCTGAGCCGAATCGGTTGTCCGTTAGCGTTGAGGCCAAGGATCATTGACGCTCCTCCCTGAGTCGATCAATCTCCTTTTGAAACTCTCGGTCAATGATGGGATGAACGTCCGCTGGATGGCGTGCCTTCATCTCCTCGCGCTTCTGACGAAGCCGTACGATGTGTTCTACTCGATTCCTGACTTTCTGTGCTGCGGTGTGCCGGTTTGGCCGACTCGATTTTTCGGTGATCCGCGGAAAGAGTTCCTGATCCACCTGTTTGTCCAACCGAATCCACTCCAACTCGGTTGTTTGCCTGGTCATAAGGATCTCGCTGCGAATCTTGGCAACTGCCAATTTGTGTTCCTCTCGCTCCCGCTCCTCCCGACGCAGAGTTCGCCGAAGTTCCAGCTGATCTTGGATTGCTTCGCTCCGTCGTTGTCGCTGCGATCGCTCAAACCCTAGCTGAGCCTGGCTGGCTTCCCGCAGGAGCATCACATCATTGATGGCGGCCCGACAGGGAAGGCGGCTCGCTGAGTACTCTTTTTCAGCGAGAGCTATGATCTGGTCATAAAGAGCGCCATACTGTCTAGCCAGTTCTGTTTGCTCGTAGGCGGTCATACGCTCGGAGCGAAGGTTGCCGCGCCTGACCGCTTCTCGAAACCATCCTTCGAATTGATTCACGAAGCGTGGTGGAGGCGGTAGTTTGAACTCAGGATGGCTTCTCCTGAAAAGTTCAAGCTGCTCCCGCACCCGTTCAACCGGATTGTGCTGGTTCTCAGTAGTAGAGTTGTTGTTCAGATTCTTCATAGGCTTGTCCTCCTCCATCGAAGTCTTGCGGGTTGAAGTCTTGGGGATTAGAGTCTTGTGGCTTGGAATCTCGCGTTAGGGCGAGTCCAACAAAAAGCGCGACTAAGGCGCACAGCCCAAACACCATCACGACCATGCCCACAAGAAGGATGATGTGCGCTTTTGGGATACCAACGGCGCGCTGCTCTTCGGACCTCACCTGTCGAGCCAGCGCATACAGCGTGTCGGCAACCTCGCTGGGGGACCTGCCCTCGGTTGCCACATAGGCGACCCTGTCACCACCAGGGAGGGCGCCCGCAAGACCAAGTGCCCCGCGTGCGCCGGGATCTTCAAACGGCAGATCGTACCCGTGGAGTGCCGCGCCCACGGGAAAGCCGGGCACGGACACATAAGTGATCCGATCCAGGGTTTCTTCCACGAGATACAAATGGCCCCGGCGCCCCATGAGGACCTTCGCGACGGGCGCGGGAATCCTGGCCGATGACCAGTCAACGACCTGCTGCTGCGAAGGCCGCGTGTCTTCGGCCGATGTTGTCGCCATCGCGGGCGTCGCGGCGGCCGCCATGGCAAAAGCAAACGTCGCGAGACAGCAAGCGACGACCAGGAAGAGACGGAGAACTGCCTTCGGCAGCTCCGGGGCCCAGGAAGCTAACGAGCAAGCGTCAGTCCTGCGGCCAGAGATGTCAGCCCCTTGCAAAAAGAGGTGAGAGAGATGTGTCGTTTCGAGCATGAGGTATTCTCCTGCTCGAAGCGTTCAGGTGTACTAAGGTTTTGGGGGACCAGAAGAATGAAAAAGGGGCCAGAGGCCCCTTGTTTTCGATGAGATTCTTTTCATTCTCGGCTCACTCCAGAGTTTGCGCTCTTGTCCCCCCCGACCCCGGTGGCACCCGGTAACGCTTCGGGAGTAATTTCAGGATATCAATTGGTAACGGCGATTTGCAAAACAAAAAGGCCCGCCAGGTGCCACTGGCGGGCCCGCAAACTCTGACGTGAGCCACTTTATGGTGGGTTAACGTCAGATGGTAAACAAATGAGTGGAAGCCCTTTGAGGGCCACCTCCCTTTTAACTTTGTTTATCTGTTATCATCTTACACGAACCACCCCCAGCTTGTCAACAGATAAGTCTTTTATTTGCAATGGATTGAGTTCCCCATCAGCGTCCCGGAACGCCAGCTCCGCCCACGCGGTCGCGACGGCAGCGACCTATACCGACTATCTGTAGATCGAGCGGGTCCCGCACCCCAGCGGCTCGCAAGCTGGCCGTCACCCCCCCATGAACGCGCTCCCCACCAGCCGCCCTGGTAGAGTGTCAGCGGGAGGGCCTTCCCAATGAAACTGAACATGAAAGCGATGGCTCTGGCCTTGGGCCTGCTTTGGGGAGTGTGGGGGATGTTCCTGACCGGGCTGGTCAACCTAATCTGGGACGGCTACGGGCAGGATTTTTTAGATGCGATGGCCTCGGTGTATCCCGGCTATACCGCCAGCGCTAGCTTTGGTCAAGTGATCATCGGCACGCTCTACGGGACGCTGGATGGAGCAGTCGCTGGGGCCGCTCTCGCCTGGCTTTATAATCGGTTCGCTGCCGGCGAGTCCGGCGCCGGATAGCTGGTCACCGTAGGAGCGCTCATGAGCGGGGCCTGGAGAAAGGCCGTTCTCATTCTTGCCTGGGCCGGCTTCCTGTCCGCCCTGATCCTCTTCTTCTGCGTTTCGCAAGTCTCAACCTGAGCGCGCCGATCAGCCACCCACCTGTGACCCTAATTATTCCCGCAGTGGTCAAAAAGGCTGCGCTACAATTGACCCACTGTAAAAAAAGGCATTGAAGCAACCCTTCTTCGTTCAAAAAAAATGATGCTACTAAAGTCGTCGCTTCTCAGACTCGGTACTCTTCAAGAAGCCCTGCAATGGTACGAAACGAATCTTTGCAACGTCCAATTGAGTGACCCTAGAGGATACCGTGTCCGGTTTAACCTTGATGATTTCATTCATCTGGTTCAACTCAAAAATAAGTACGGCAAAGAGCCAAAGAACCGACGCATCGCGATCCAGGAGATCAAACGGGGCAACATGAAATTCGAGACAGGCAGATTCGACGAGCAAAGAACCCTGGAACTGCCTTGGGCTCGAGACATCGCCACTCGACCTGATCTGATCTGCCAAAACTGGCAAGTACTTGGCAGCGGTAAGGAGCTCTACATCAGGGATTTTGGCGGAGGCGTTGGTTCAGCCAAATATAGAGTGCTGGTTTGCAAAGTGCGAGGAACGGTTCGACAGGTTGTCACAGTGTTTCCCCGCGAACGAATCGGCGAGAGGGAAACTCGGTGCTTGATCTGGCCATAATAAACAAGGGGGCCGGAAGCGGCCCCCTCTACCCAATTTCTAGCTGCCTGGGTCGCAGCAAGCTGGTCCTCTCTTGGGTACCAGCGGATCAAATGGTGTTCATTAATATGATGCGCTGACAACCAAAAAAGTCAAGCCTATTTTCAGGACAAGTTATAGAATCATCCTATCTTGTTGATTCTAAGTCAATTATATATCAGCATTGGTAAATAGTCAAGGGGCGTTAGACTGTAAGAAACGTAACAAAACACGGTCTCACCCTCCTGGCCGACCAAGCCGCTGCTTTCGGAAGCGTGGGCTTCAGCTTCACCACCAGCGCCATCCTACCAGACCAATGCCGCCGCCATGCCTAGGCTCGCGAAAACCACCGGATCGCAGGACGGGCACGCTCAACCGGCGGCGGACTCTAGAGCGAACCACCGCTTCCCACGCCCGGCGCAATTTCGGAGGCCCGCCCCTCACGAAAGATCCGTGCCCCAGGCCCCGAATCCTGCACGCAAAATCCGCGGCCTGCTCAGCCCCAACTCAGGTGGGCGCACCCCGCAAAAAACTTGATAACTATCGCGCAGGGAGCTACCATACACTCAACCGATCCGCCACGAGAAACCCCTCAGGCAGAGCAAGTGGGCCCTCGCTCAAGGATGCCGACGCGCGGACGAAGACGGCTTCAAACCGGTGAAGGGGCAACGCCGGCTGCATGACTGCTGACGATCCTCGCTGAAGTGGCGGCTTGATACCAGGGCCTTACGCTCAGGCCCTCGTTCCAGTACCAGATCGCCGACTTGGAAGAGGCTGTGTCTAATCTCTGCCGCGCTGAGTCGGCCTTCTTGTTTTTTGAAGTTGGACTGATCGACGGGAGGTTACCAGCATGTGTGACTATTCGCTCGCCCAGGTTCCAAACCGCCTTGCCCAAAAAGGCGAGACGCTCGTCGTCCACTCATTTCCGAGTGGCACCAAGGGCTTCGCCTCACCGGCTGACCTTATACCCGCTGAGAAGCCACGCGGAGCATTCAGGTTCTTGTGCGGTCTCGGCATGTCGTCGTATTTGTGTGCAGTGTGCGTTCCGCCGGGGGCTCGTTTGCTTCTTCACGACATTCCCGAGCGTCTGCAACAGCGATTGGAAGTCGGCGTTGAAGAAGAGGTAACGTTCACGCAGCTCAGTGCCGAGGCTTACCGACATCGGGACGCGATCCGCTTTGCCAACGGCCGCGAAGTGCTGCTCCAGACTCTAAACTCGGGGCAACGTGTTGAGGTACTTTGTCTCTCCTCGGAGGGGCGGACGCTTGAATCCGAGCTGGCAGGGCGTGGGACATAGGGACCAACGTCTGGCTCGGCCGATCGCGTTGAAGGTCTCTGGATGGCGACGACTCCGCATGTTTGGCGGACGAGTGGACGTGTGCGTGCCCACGGCTGCCAGATTCTCGTTACGCAGCCTGCTCCTCGGCGCTTCGGCGCCGTAGCTCGAGAATGCAGAGGCCGAACAAAAACAGAGAACAAACAGGAGTAAGACTGGTGAACAGCCACAGTTGGAAGGGATTACCAGCTGTCCAGCCGTAGTCTCGCAGATACGGTCCCAGGCCCCTGATCGGGATCTCGTACAAGCCCCAGAAAAGCACGATCACACTCGTCGCGTAGCCAAGTCTTCTCTGCCGGATGAATCTTGCCAGCAGATACGCCGCTCCGGGATACTGCAGCAATTGGTAGTGTGACCAGCAGATGGGAGAAGCAGCCAGCGTCAAAGCAGTCAGCCCGGCCAAGCCCAGGTGTGCCTGCCGCTGAGTAAGGTGACCACCGATTGCTCGTGCGAGCAAGACCAACCCGAGGAGAAACGTGGCAATTCCTGCACTCAAGGAGAGCCGCGAATCGGCAGCGCTAAGTCGAAGGTGCTGCAAGCTATTTCCAAACTCCCAGTTGGTCGGCAGCCTTGCCCCACTGACAGGGGGATCCAAAAGCCGGAGCACGATAGCAGGAACCGAGAAGTTGAACAGCGCAGGTGTGCCAGTCCAGGCACTTGACAGCGCCGGAGCATGAGGGTCCGGCAAGAAGAAACCCACAGCCATCCACGGTGCAGCCGCGAGCAATGCCACCGTTAGAGTCGCCACGACCAGGCCTTTCCAGTCTCGCGAGAGCACGTAGGTGGTTAGTAAGGTCCCGGGCCACACCTTTGTAGCTGTGGCGACCCCGAGACTCGCAGCACCAACGGATAGTCGGCGCTTGCCCGAGTGCCACGTGATAGCGATGAGCAGCAGGAGAAGCGGGTTGACCTGACCCAACAAAAGGCTTTCGGATGCCGCGCCTCCTGCCGCCCAGATCGCCGCTGTCACGAGCAAGGAAAGGCGGTCCCCACCCAGGGTCTTCCAGATCAGAAACCCACTAGCGAACAAGCAACCGTGACTGAGCCAAAACCATGCCCATCGGGCGGTGTGGTAATCGAGATACGCCAGGGGTGCCAGCAAGAATGCAAGTAGTGGAGCGTAGATGAAACCGTCGGCAGAGAACGGGGACTTGCCCAAGAGAACAGCCTGTGCGGCGGCGTAATAAGCCGAAAAATCACTTGGCTGAGGTCCGATATGGGGCAATAGGGCTAAAACTGTTCGGTACAGATAGTACCCTGTTGCCACGCAAAAGAAGAGAAGCCAGCCGTTTCGTCGTTCGAACAGGGGCATGAGCTGCAGGCCAGCCACGCAAGCGTATCCGCCTTTGGTGGAGGCACAACCTGAGAGTATACGCCAGACCGGTCGGGGCGACAGCCACCAGATGAGCGTCGTCGCCCCTCACCGCAATTGCCACTATTCCCTAGAAAGGCCTAACGTCCAGAACCGGCCCAGCGATAGTGAGCACAGCTCTGTGAGAGGCTGTTCCATGAGGGATCGTCAAAGGTATCATTGCGCCATTCATATCGATTTCTTTGCCGCTCTCATCGTGAATTCTGTAGTGGCGCGTAAAGACCCACAGATAGAGCGGGGTGTCGAAAGGGACCGTGAGCGCAAGCTCACGACCTGTCCGTTCCACAAAAACCTCTCTTGCGGCATTAAACGCGCCAGACGGTGTCTGAATACCGATTATGAGATTTGGTGCCGCGGAACGCCGGTCCGTGTCTGGCAGAAGGCCATCGGGATCATTGACGCGAATCAATAAGTCGGACCCACGCTGGACCTTGATCTCTTGTGTGGCAAGAGGCATTCCATTCAGAAGTACGCCAGGGCTACTTGTCCACGCGCACGGGTCGAGGAAACCTCCTTCTGGAAACTCGACACAAAGTACGTACTGTCCGTCGGGCAGACCCCCGAGGGCAAAATTGCCAGTCGGATCTACCGACAGCTTATTGTCCACGCTAAGTTGTCCCGGTTTGAGTCGATATCTAATGCGCAAACCGTCTGAGATCGCTTCGAACTCTGGCGTTCTCTTGTAACTCAACACAGCACCTGTGACCGGTGTCCCGTCGTCCGCGAGTATTTTCCCACTGACTTGCAGAGGAGCCTGGGCTCGGACGGGCGGGAGTAAGAGGATTCCAGCGGCACTCAAGATCAAGAACCTTTGAAAAAGATGGTTTTGCATGTATTCACCTCCCCTCGAAAAAGCGCTCAGCCACAATAATTCGTCACGGTTGTGGAGTATACGGCGGGTTGATTGTATACGTGGCCGGGTAGCACGCTGCTGGATCTCCCCAGTTGGCCACCTGGTGCCACGGCTGAAAAACCGTGCCTGCTGTGCGGCCTGCTAATCCACTGGTGTTAAATCCGTTCACCGTCTGCGTGGCTACACTCGTCGTTACATTGCCGCCCTCACACGATTTATTGCTGCTGTCAAACGCGTTGCTCCAAGTTTCTCCGAGCATGTAGAGCGAATTGTAGATGTCGGGTACAGACCCCCTCCAGCCACTCGGGCCATAACTGTCAATCATGGCCTTCACTCCGTCGAACGTTTTCTTGGCATCATTCTGAACCGAAGCTGACGTGCAGCCGCCGGTTGTTGCCTCTACACAGGCATAAACATGCAGGTCAGTGATATTCGGTGGACTATGGTAGGTCGGCATTTGGTACATCCCGGTCGCGGTACCGCCACATCGAAGCCCATTGACCCATGAGGCACCATTGGCGTCACCAATAAGGCCCCCGCCTATTCCCGCCAGCATTTCCGACAATCTGATGATCCGTGCGCTATCACCGTAGACGGATCCGCAGTCGTACTGTGACACCGTCGAATTGGCTGAGTGAGCCGAGTAGGTAACCCGCTTCCAGTTAAAGCCGTATGTCGTCATTGATGAGCGGGTCTGACTGAGCACGTTTGGGTTGCCTGTGCCAGTGTGTTTGTTGTCAACGATCAACCGTCCGTAGACAGTCGCGTTATCCAGAGCGATTTCGTTTTGAATGTCGAATTCATCGACAATCAGGCTGTTCGCCTGGGCTTTCTGGAGCACTGCATTGGAAACAGCATAAATGTTACTCCATCCTACAAACACCGGATTAGCCGGTGAGCAGTTGTATGATTGATTGTGTCCCGGTCTCCAAGGGCCGACCGGCTGGGGGGTGGAGGTCCCAGGATAGTTATCGCCGCCGCTGACGCCGAACGGCACGGCTGGCCAAAACACGAGTTTCACCTGCCCGGTTGGTGATGGGTTGCCGGCACAAGAATCAGACACTGTCAACTTGCGCTGCCCGTCGTTTGGTGCGCCAGGATTTGCGGGGTTCTGCGGATTCGGATCGGTCGGCTCCCAAGCCCCCCAAAACATTGGACTTGGGATGACCTTGGTGAACCCCTTCGTTTTCATATCGAACAGAAACAGGTTCAAGTTGCTCACCCATACCGTGTTGAGAGAGACCTGGCTTGGGGAGGAACCACAGTTGTTCAATGCTGTGTTGTATCCACCCCCACAGAGGGGGTAGAAGAATCGAACCCCCTCGGCGCCTTGGGATCTAAAGCCGACCAGCCTATCCTGGATGCATTGCCGCACTGTTTTCGTCGTGCTGCAATTCTTCACGTATGGTCTCTGGAAGGTGGAATCCCAGTTCGTGAACTGGTACTTGTCTAACGGGACCGCCGCTAGATTAATGTACAGCTTGCTTGGTTGAGCAATCGCTGCGCGTGCCCGGACGTGAAGCAGTGTTAGGCTGGCCGCAGCCAGCACCAGGGCTGAGATGATAAATCTGAAAGAACGATAAGGTGCCATAATGTTGTCTCCCTGAAGGGGAAAGCCGACAATCCTTACTGCGTGTCGGCCCGCTTTCCCCTAGCAGCCTGTGGTGAAAGTACAGAAGGTGGCAGAATTGTTTTATGGCCATGGGACGACGAGAGCGCCGACAACGGCAGAAGGATCTCTGGGTGGCCGCGGCGGATCTGCCGCAGACAGCCGCCCACCCGTTTTATCAGCGGCTCAACCAGCTGCTCGACGAACACGGCTTCGACGCCTTCGCCGAGCAGCGCTGCGAGAAGTTCTACGCGCCCAAGATGGGGCGGCCGTCGCTGGCGCCGGGGTTGTACTTTCGCAGTCTGCTGATCGGCTACTTCGAGGGGCTGGACTCGGAACGAGCGATCGCCTGGCGGTTGGCGGACTCGATCTCGCTGCGGCGGTTTCTGTCGATCGAACTCGACGAGGCGGCGCCGGACCACTCGACGATCTCGCGGACGCGGCGGCTGATCGATGTCGAGACGCATCGCGAGGTCTTCACCTGGGTGCTGCGGCTGGTGGCGCAGGAAGGGTTGTTGAAAGGCGGCACGATCGCTGTCGATGCGACGACGCTGGAAGCCAACGCGGCGCTGCGCTCGATTGTGAGGCGGGACACGGGTGAGCGTTATGAAGAGTTTTTGCAGCGGCTGGCGGTGGAGTCGGGGGTCGAGACGCCGACGAGAGAGAGCAGCTGGCGCAGTTCGACAAGAAGCGCAAAAACAAAGGCTCGAACGACGATTGGACGCACCCGGACGATCCCGACGCCAAGATCGGCAAGATGAAGGACGGGCGCACGCACTTGGCGCACAAGGCCGAGCAGGCGGTGGATCTGGAGACGGGGGCGGTGGTGGCGGTAACGCTGCAAGGAGCCGACGAAGGCGATACGACGACGCTGGCGGCAACAGTGATCGAAGCGGCCGAGCAATTGGCGGCGGTGGCCGAGGACAAAGAGGCGCATCAGAAGCTGGCCGCGGGCGGGATCGAAGAAGTCGTCGCGGACAAGGGCTATCACTCCAACGAGGTGTTGACGGATCTGGCAGCGCTCGAGTTGCGCAGCTACATCAGTGAACCGGATCGCGGACGGCGCAAGTGGCAGGACAAGGCGGAGGCCCAAGCGGCGGTGTACGGGAACCGGCGGCGGATTCGGGGCCAGCGAGGGAAGCGGTTGTTGCGGCAGCGCGGTGAGCGGGTCGAACGCAGTTTCGCGCACTTGTACGAGACGGGCAGGATGCGGCGAACCCATTTACGGGGACAGCCGAATATCCTCAAGAGGTTGCTCGTTCACGTGGGCGCGTTCAATCTCTCGCTGGTGCTGCGACGGGAGCTGGGAGCGGGCACGCCGCGTGGTCTGGCGGCGCTCAAAAGGGCCTTGCGACCCTTGCTGGAGCGATTTTTCGAGGCCTGGGAACCGTTGTGGGCCGTTACGAATCGCTGTTGCGCTGAGATCGTTGCGTTGCTTCGTTCGCCGGCGCGCTGGCGGCGCAATCCCTTGGGCGAATGAACCGCTGAAAACCGCCACTTCTGCCACGGGCTGCTAGAGTTACTGTTAGAACACTTCTAAATCAAACTCAGGTATTATCGGGAATTATCTGTCGAGATAGAGTTTAGGGTCAAGCAAAAAATGATCACCTGTTGTTTTACAGCGATGACCTGAAAGAAAACAAAGAAAATATAGTTTTGATGAGTTAATCCGCGGGCTTTCTATTGACGCGGTGCTAGGCGGGGCAAAGATGTTCTTCTGAGCAGTGTGGACTACAGCTGTAGGTGCATTCTGCCTCAATTGGTTACCCAAGCCAAGGCCCTCTCTCCAGGGTTAGGTTTTGCCCTGGTTCCGGTTGGACTGGCATTCACCAAAACCGCCGTGGAGCGGTTCAGCGACGCAACTCCGTATCCCGGTGCACAATCCCACCAGATCTTTGCATTGGCTGGCTGTCCAGCGCCATCCTACCAGGCCCTGACCGCCGGCCAAACCTTAAGCGGCGCAAGCCATCTGATCGCAAAAACGACAAGCTCAACCTGCGACGGGGCTCTATCGCGGGACCGAATCCCGCATAACACCGACCTGCCGCAATTTCAGAAGCCAGACCCTCGCGAGAATTCCGGGCCCCAGGCCCCGAATCCTGCGCGCAAAATCCGAGGCACACTCAGCCCCGACGCCATCCCACTGTAAAGTTCTGCCCGCATCCGTCATTCAGTCTGCTCAACCACCTCACCGCGCTACCCCGTGGTTGGCTGGCTGCCGTCTGCTACACTGAGCATTCATTGAAACGCCCGTTAGGTTAGGTTGACTGTAGAAGGTTCTTTCCTCGCTCTGCTTCCTGCTGCTACCTTCGCCCGTTTCAAGTTTTCCTCAGGGAGGATCTCCATGAAGAGACTCTACGTCGGCAATCTTAGTTTTTCCACTACCGAGCACGAGATCCGAAGCGCCTTCGCGATGCATGGCAAGGTGAACTCAGTGCACCTCGTCACGGATCGCCAAACCTTCAAGTCCCGCGGCTTCGCCTTCGTAGAGATGCCAAACGACAACGCGTCTCAAGAGGCCGTCCGTGCTCTCAACGGCGCCAAGCTCGCCGGCCGCACCCTGGCCGTGAACGAGGCCCGTCCCCGCGAGGAGCGCGATGACTTCAGGCTCTCCGAGCACCGCAGGCGGGGACAGCGCTGGTAGCGAGAGAAAGCCACACTAGCGGCCAAAGGCATCACCGACCCCGATTAGACTGCTGTTTTAGATGCATGTACGAGCGCGTGCCCGTACGCCCGAACGATGTGGTATACCGCTTTGTCAAAGAAACTGTTGATAAGACGCTCTAGCTCCCCTCCAGCATAGAGTTCCAGGGCGGTTTGCTCGTAGCTGTGGTCGCGGGCATACCGGGTGAGTTGTTCCTTGAAGACGTGAGCCGCCCGGACAACCTCGTGAAGGGGAATGTCCTCGGCATAGCGCAGCCAGCCCAGTTTCTCAAAATGCCTGGCCAATTCGTCTTCATTGCTTTCGGCAAGCCAAAGGCTAATCTTCCTGCAGACATCCTCAAAGCGGTTCAACAACTCGGCGTCTGGCAACTGGCTGAAGCCGGACAGCAGTGGGTCTCGACGGATACTCTGAAGGACGGACTGTGCGATTTCCTCGGAGTGGTCCTCAATGAGCTGAAGCAGCCTGGTTGAAAGCATGCATCACCTCCAGACCTAGACTCTAGCTCGGACCAGGTGAGCATCGCCATAGTCAGATCTGGACTCTCGTTGGGGGAATATTTTCGCAACCAGACCTGCTAAGCTGCCAACCGGAGGCTTGAACCCATGGACCCCGAGACCATCAGGGTCGTATGCGGCATTCTGGCGGTCATCTTACTCGCTCTGTATCTCAGGAGGCGCCACAAACGACACCAGCGTTAGCTAGCGTGTCTGCCTGCAGGGGGCGAAACAGCTTGCGCCGCCATCACGTAGGCCACCCGCCGATTCCCGCGCCCCACTCCTCGCGAGAATTCCGGGCCTCCAAGCCCCGAACTCTGCGACGCAAAATCCGAGACCTCCCAAGCCCAAACCCGTCAGCACCGTCAAACCAACCCGCCGAGCAATCGAGGCTGCTACCCCGACCAACTTATCCACTTGACCCCTCCTGCCTAAGTGCTAGGATTCCTGTGTAATCGTAATTCCTTTCAACATGACCCAACTCACGAAAGAGCATTTCGATGCCCAACTTAAAAACCTGGCCACAAAAGACGATCTGAAGACCGAAATCGAGCAACTAGCTGGGATGGTGGAGCGCCGATTCGACGAGGTCGAGCGGAAGCTTGACGTTCGGGACCAAGTCGCGCGGCACGACCGCGACATCCGCACCATCAAGCAAGCTCTTCACCTAACAAAATAACGACTGGGAGAAAGCCTCTTGCGGCTTTTCCCGAAACATCTGTGTACGTGACCAAATGCGACATTTGCAAGAAAGTCATCAAACGCGCCCAAGGCGGGATCTACGTCGCTGCCGGCACGTCTGTATTGGGCGGAAATGAGTTCTGCCGCGGATGTGGCGAGCCTGTTTTAGCTTTCCTCAGAGAGCATGGCTTTGCCGCGAAGACACGACTTGAGACGGTAAGGAAAAGGCGACGTTAAACCAGGTCACCACTTCGAACGACTGACGCGGGCTGCAAGCGCGCGCTTTTTTCGTCCGTCAAGCGACCCAAAGTACCCATTTCCACTGCGACCGACACCCGTCCAAAAAATTCAAGGCCGACTTCGGCCACACACCGCTGTCGGTCAAGGAGAAGATTCCCTGGGAGTGCGAGCGCCTGATCATCGGCACCGGCGCCCAGGGCAATCTCCCCGTCATGAAGAAGGTCAAGAAGGAGGCCGAACGCCGCAACGTGAAACTGGACGCGCTTCCAACGGAGGAGGCGATCAAGGTCCTGAACCAGAACCCCGAAAACACCAACGCTATCCTCCATGTCACCTGCTAACGCAGCAGTCAGCGGCCGAACGCGCACCAACTCCTTCGGCGAGTTATAATGTCCCTGCACCATCAACGGACACCTACCATGCATTCCAGGGAGCATAGGCTGTGTCAAAAAAAATCATGGTGCTGCTCGTGATGCCGAGACTTTCACGAGCGCAACTTTTGGAGCAGCTTGAAGCGTGTGGTGCTGACGTGCTCGCGGCGTCTGACTGCGCCGAAGCGAGGCGTCTCCTTAGGACACGCCCTCCACTGCACGTCGTGATTGTTGACAAGCAGTTGCCCGACGGAACTTGGTTTGCGGTCCTCGATGAAGTACGCCAGAACGGTCTCAACACAGATGTCGTGGTCTGCATCAAGCGAATAGACGGGGGCTGGACCGATCTGCTGGAACGGGGTGCGTACGACATCCTGATTGAGCCTTACGCAAAAGAAGGAGTCCAGCGAATCGTCGAGAGCGCCTCTGCTCGCCGTGAAACTCGCTTGTACCGCGCGGCAGGCTGACACCAAAACTAGGCGATTCGCTCAGGACCAGCCCTCCGATTTCCGCTACAGACGGTCCAGCAATTTCCGCGCCCCACTCCTCGCGAGAAATCCGAGTCCTCAGGCCCCGAATCCTGCGCGCAAAAAACCGAGACCTGAAGGCCGTGTTGCCCGCTTCTGGCCACCGGCGTACAATCGAGCCGGAGTAGGAGGCGAACGCTATGAATTGGGGAAGAATCTTCATTGCCGGTTTGGTCGCGGGCGTCGTGATCAACGTGTCCGAAGCGATCCTGAATGTGCCGGTTCTCGGCGACGACTGGGCAGAAGCCATGGCCGCGCTTGGAAAGCCAAGCGAGTTTAGCAGCGGCCAGATCGCCGTGTTCAACGTAATGGGTTTCCTGATCGGGATTGCCATCGTCTGGCTGTACGCAGCGATTCGCCCGCGCTACGGAGCAGGCCCGCGAACCGCTCTGTGCGCCGCAGCGGCGACGTGGTTTCTGAGCTACGGCTTGCCATCAGTCGGCCAGATCGCTATGGACTTATGGCCCCTGCGGGCCATGGTCATTGCACTGGTTTGGGGGCTGGTGGAAATGATCGTGGCCGGCCTTGTCGGTGGTTGGCTATACCGGGAACCCATCACTGTCTGATAGGCGAGTTGCTGACTGTTCAACTGTCCTTGTCAGCCGGCCCGGCGTTCCGAGCGCAGTTCACGGCCCGTCCCAGGCCCCCCTAGCACGAAGATGGTATCATCCGCTGTGAGCTGCGACGGGAGTATTCAATGGCTAGAAAAAGGACGAACGCTGCAAAAGAGGCTAAGCACAAGAAGCCTCCGCCGGGCAAACGGGCGTACGTGTCCGCAGAGACGATGCCCCGAAAAACGCTAGAAGACGCAGTTGTGGTCGCCGAAAAGCTGCACCAGATATATGCGGGCAAATCTGCTTCTCGTGACGAACTTGCCGGCGCCCTGGGCTCGGCTCCAAACTCACCCAAGACACACTACTTGCTGCGTTCAGCCGTGGCCTACGGCATCGTGAACGATGAGGGCGACAACAAATACTCGTTAGCGGAGGGAGGAAGAAAGATCGTCGCCCCTACCTATGAGGGTGAGGACAAAGAGGCCTTGATCAAGGCCGTGATGAGCCCAGCCACGCTCAGCAAGTTCTACTCGGACTACAACGGCCATTCTATCCCAGCCTCGCAACACCTCTCGAACTTGATCGAAACGAGGTATTCCATCCCACGCGAGCGGACCGCTGAAGCAATTGAGATTATCCGGGCCAACGGCAAATACGCGGGGATCTTAGACGAATCACATGACACCGAAACACCGAAAGTACGACTAAGTGGTGGGTTTGTACAAAAACCGAGTACGGACGAAACAACGTCATCTGCCGACCAAGCCTTGGCACCGGAGACCGCCACTGCTGAAGGTATGGCCGACTGGAGTCGAATCTGTTTCCATATCACGCCTATCGGTGATGACGGAACTGACATTCGAAGGCACGCTGACTTGATGCTCAAATACCTCTTGGAGCCAGTACTGGATCAATTTCAAATGAAAGTCATCCGTGCTGACCAGATAGCAAAATCGGGTTTGATTACCCAACAGGTGTTCGAGCATTTAGCGAAGGCGCGATTGTGCGTCGCTGATTTATCATTCAGCAATCCGAACGCCTTTTATGAACTCGGTGTCCGCCACGTTTGCCGATTACCCACGATCCAGGTGATTCAGAAGGGTGACAAGATTCCGTTCGATGTCTCCCAAGGTCGCACTATCACCGTCGACCTCTCGGACCGATACACAATCATCGATCGAATCGAGTCCGCCAAACGAGAATTGGCTGAACACGTGAAGAACACCTTGACCGGCAAAGACGATCCCCAGGAATCCGGAAACCCTGCCGCGATCTATCTGCCTGAACTGAAAGTGAACCTCCCAAAGTGACTCTGTGAATCCAACGCCGACCCTTCTTCCTAGCCATCCTAGCCAAAAATCCATGGGAGCATATAGAAATCACGGCAAGCCAGCGGGACAGATAGAAGGCCACAAATCACTCAAAAAACATGGCCTTACAGGCAGAATCAACAAGTTGCCCAACAAGCTGACTGCGAATCCCTCCCTCTCCGCCAGATCCTTTGGGTCCGGTCTATCCTTAAGACTTCTTTTTGTTTTGCCCATTTTCTTGGCTTTCGCGCGCCTCCGCGCCTGCCAGTCTCCTCCTCTTGAGGTTTTCCCCGGCTTGCTACGATGGCTATGAGGACGTCATGAGAATGCGCCCACTTAGCGGACCGGCCGTGCTGGCGCTGCTTCTTGCCGTGGCTCTTGCCTTTGCTCTTTATCCGGCGGGCCGCAGGAGGGCCGGGCTGGTCAAGCGGAAGCTGGCTGGCGAAATCCCCATCGGCTGGAAGCAGCTGGCCGTGGGAATGGTCCCTGGGGCGCCTCTGCGGTCGGGACTGCGAGAAGCTCTGGGGTGGGGTTCACCCTACTGGATACGGGCCATGGATTTCGCGGACGATCTGGCGCAAGGCTTCAAGGTACATCCCATCGTCGACGGGCGCACGCCCTCCATGGCGAGGTTTGAAAGCCACTTCTCTATCCTCCAGGCCGGCCAGACACCTCATCCTCCCCATGGCCATGCGGAGGAGGAAGTCATCGTCCTGCTCTCAGGACAACTTGTCGTGATCCGCGAGGATGCCGCCACGGGCCATCGGACCGAAGAGCCGGCGGCGACCGGCGAGCTGGTCTATCACTCCTCCGAAAACATCCATACGTTGCGCGCTGTAGGTCCCGGGCCGGCCCGGTATCTCGTCTTGAAGTGGGGAGGAGTGGCAGTCCCGGGACCGGACGCTGTTCTGGCCCCCAAGACCATCCCCTACCAGCAAGCGATGGCCGCCCACGAGCAGCGCGCCGAGGGCTTTGCGTCAACGTTGATCTTTGAGGGGCCGACACGGTATCTGCGCCGATTGCACTGCCACGTCAGCACGGTGCGGCCCGGAGCGGGCTACGATCCGCACCACGACGACTACGACGTTGCGATCGTGCTGCTCAAGGGAACGGTCGAAACCGTGGGACAGCGAGTCGAGGCTCCCAGCGTCATCTTTTATTCGGCGGACGAACCGCACGGCCTGCGCAACGTGGGCGGCAACACCGCGGAATACGTTGTGTTCGAGTTCCACGGCCCGATCCAGCTTTAGCGGATCGCGGGGCCACGCCGGTTTGTCACGGGGACGCCGCTTCTAGCCGTTCGTCCACCCACGCGGCCGTTCGCATCAGAAATCCACCTGGAAGCGCGTCTGGAAAATATCGGCGCGGCCGACGTCGATGCGGTCGGCGGAAACGTAATTCCACATGATCTTGGTGTTGGGATTGAGGTACCAGTTCATGCCCAGTGTCACGTCCTGGAGTTTTCCGCCGAAGATCGGCTGGTCGTCGAGATCGATCCGCGAGTAGCGCGCCGTCAGCTCCCAGGCGCCCCAGCCCTTGCCGGGGCCAGCCTCGAAATTGCGCTTCGGCTTCACGCGCCCGAAGAGTCCATCGCCTGTTTCATACACGCGATACTCCCCGGTCAGGAAGTAGGTTCCTTGCACGTAAAACGAGGAGAAGCTGGCGCGATTGGCGTTGGGGCGGTTCACAAAGACGTGAGCATACTCCGATTGCAGAGAAGCGCGATTCACGACGATCGCAAATTCGGTGTCGATCATATTCAGGGTCGTCCCGGAGAAAGATCCCGTATCCACGAAATTGGGCGCCAAGTGCGTCTCCGGACGTCCTCGAAGCCGGAATAACCCGGCCAACGGCTTGCGCCGGCTGGCGGCAAAGCCGAGGTGGACGAGCTTGCGTCCTTCGTCCTGATACAAAGGGTGCCCTGTGATGCGGCCGGTCACGTTGTATTTCCCGTCGCCGGACCCCGTTCCGAGTGCGTCGGTGTCGCGGAAGACGCCCAACTGCCAAGTCATCCTTTGCTTGGGCAGCTCGTTGGACGCCATGATGCCGGTCTTCCGGCTGGGGGCAAAGGAATTCACGAGAGACCGTTCCAGAAATGTGACGTAGTTGTCGCTGGTGAGTTCCTCCAGACTAAAGGGCTCCTTGAAGTGCCCTGCCTGGATATTGCCGATGACCGGCAGATCCGACAGCCCGACATAGACGTCCTTGAAGTTGGCGCCACCGGCAAAGTCGTACTCGGCCTTGAAGTTGACGTTCTCGTAAATCTGTCCCGTCACGTGCAGGCGCGACCGCCGGAATTCCGTGCCATCCTGCAAGGGGCCGACGACAGCCTCGACGTCCTTCGCCGAGGAGAACGCGGCCCAGTCGTTGTGGATGCGTCCACCGACGGTCAAACGGAACTTCCGGTCCGCCGTATCGAGCTTTAAGCCGCTGCTCCAGTACGCTCGCAGAGTGCTCGGATCAGCCTTCGGCGCCGATTCCGCCGCCGGGGCCGCCACACTTGCCGCAGACTGCTGCGCAGGTGCGGCAGCCGCGGCGCTGATGGCAGCCGGGACACTGAGCACGGAATCAGCCTCGGGACGCAGCTCCGTGGTGTGCCAGCGGGCTGCGGAGGCTGACGCACTCGGGCCCTTGGCGAGCAGAACTTCATTCCTGGCTCGGGCCAGCTCCATGCGAAGGCTCTCCAGCTCATCCGCCTGCGATTCGATGAGCCGCCGCTGTTCTTGCATTTCGATCCGGGTTTCTTTCACCATGGCGGCCAGTTCGGCGACCTGTGCCGCCAGGGGATCGCGGGCGTCCTGCGCGCTGGCGCTCGGGGCGGTCCATGCCGCGCACAAGAGGAAGAAAAGGGGAAGCACCACTGTGGCTGGTGCGGGGGCTTTGCGAGAGATCATGGTTTCATCCTAGCGGGCTCCGCCAAGTCTTTGAAACCAAAGAGAAACACTTGCAAGAGACTTTAAAGTAAGATTAACCAGTTCTTAATCGACCGTTAATGGATTTGCGGGAGACCCCCGGTATCCTGGGAGTAGGAGAACTACGAGAAGTCGACGATTGGGCGGTTCCATTTCGTTCGCAGGGTGGCGAGCCCAAGCCGCCCCGCCGTACACTGGGTACCGGCAGGATATGGGATGGCGAGAGCAAGGGCGCTTGGCGGAAACCGCCGGCGGAGCCCGCTACGGTGTCCCAGCCGTTCCCCGGCCAGCCGCCTGAAGGACCACACCATGAAAATCCCCCATGCTTTCGCGGCCGCGTTGACAGCCGCTATGTTATTCGCAGCTGGCGGCTGTGGAGGCTCAAGTACCGAATCGGGCGGCATCATCAGCATTGATGGCTCAAGCACCGTTTTCCCTATCACGGAAGCCGTGGCCGAGGAGTTTCAGAAGACCTCCGACGCACGCGTTACAATCGGTGTTTCCGGCACGGGTGGCGGCTTCAAGAAGTTTTGCCAGGGCGAGACCGCGATCAGCGGCGCCTCGCGCCCTATCAAGCCTTCGGAGGTGGAACTCTGCGAGAGCCATGGTATCGAGTACATCGAGTTGCCTATCGCGTATGACGGACTTGCCGTCGTCGTCAATCCCGGGAATGACTGGGTCGGCCACATGACCGTGGCGGAACTCAAGAGTCTGTGGGAACCAGCGGCTCAGGCGAAGGTGATTCGTTGGAATCAGGTTCGCCCGGGTTGGCCGGATCAGGAGATTCACCTCTTCGGCGCCGGAGTCGATTCAGGCACGTTCGACTACTTCACGCTGGCGATTGTCGGCGAAGAGCACGCCAGCCGCGGTGATTTCACCTCGAGCGAGGATGACAACGTGCTGGTGCAAGGCCTCGCAACGGATCCACTCGCGCTTGGGTTTTTCGGGTATGCCTACTACGCGGAAAACAAGGAACGTTTGAAACTTGTCCCCATCGACAACGGCAACGAGGAAGACGGCGCTGGAGCGATTGCGCCTTCTCCTGAAACGGTTACCAACGGCACGTACCAGCCGCTGTCGCGCCCCATTTTCATCTACGTGAGCAAGGCCGCCGCCGAACGGCCCGAGGTCCAGGGCTTCGTAAACTACTATCTCGAGCATGCCGCCACGCTCGTTCCCGAAGTCGGCTATATCCCGCTGCCGGCCTCGGCGTATGATCTGGTCGAAAAGCGCTTTGACGCACGCAAATTAGGTTCGATATTTGCCGGAGCGGGATCCAAGGTGGGGGTCACCGTGGAGGATCTGCTTGCCGGAAGTTGAAGCCGCCGCCGAGGCCCGCCTGTTGGCGCAAAGCGGCCGGACCCAAAGCAAGAAGCCGAGCGGCACGCCGCCGCGTGAACGGCTGATCGAACTGGCGCTGCTGGGCTGCGGGATGCTCTCCATCTTTATTACGGCCGGGATCCTGGGGGTTCTGGCGTTCGAGACATTTGCGTTTTTCCGTGAGGTCACGCCGGCGCAGTTTCTGTTCGACACGCAATGGACGCCACTCTTTGTCGATCGCCATTTCGGCGTTTGGCCGCTGGTCGCCGGCACGTTTCTTACCTCGGCGATCGCCATCAGCGTGGCTTTACCCTTCGGGTTGCTGGCAGCGATTTATCTCAGCGAATTCGCTCGCGACCGGACGCGTAAGGTTCTTAAGCCCGCGCTGGAAATACTGGCCGGCGTGCCGACCATCGTCTACGGGTACTTTGCGCTGATCTTCCTCACGCCGCTATTGCAGAAAATCGTTCCCAACCTGGCGGGCTTCAACTCCCTGAGCGCCGGCATCATCATGGGGATCATGATCATTCCCATGATTTCCTCCCTCACCGAGGATGCTCTCTATGCGGTGCCGAACGGTTACAGGGAAGGCGCTTATGCGCTGGGCGCAACACGGCTGACGACGATTTTCAAGGTCATTCTCCCCTCCGCTTTTTCCGGCATCGCCGCCGCCGTGATTCTCGCTATCTCGCGAGCCATCGGGGAAACGATGATCGTCGCGATCGCCGCCGGGCAGCAACCCCGCTTGACGCTGGATCCGCGTGTCCCCATTGAGACGATGACGGCCTATATCGTCCAGATCAGCATGGGCGATACGCCGACGGGCACGATCGAGTACCGCTCAATTTATGTCGTGGGCGCCAGCCTGTTTCTGATCACGTTTGTCGTCAATTTGTTCAGCCAGCGGCTGGCGCGCTGGTACCGGACGGAGATCTCCGCATGAAACTGAAAGGCAGCCGCAGCCGGACATCGGAGAAGCTGTTTGCGGCGCTCTGTCTGACGGCGATCTATCTGCCGCTGCTGCTTCTGGCGCTCCTTTTTGGGGGTGTTCTGATGGACGCCGCTGCCACACTGGACTGGGACTTTCTGACATCCTTTCCGTCTCGCAGGGCGGAGAACGCCGGAATCCTGCCGGCCCTCGTGGGCAGCCTCTACCTGATCCTTATGGCTGTGGCCATGGCGCTTCCGGTGGGCGTGGGCGCCGCCATTTATCTGGAGGAGTATGAGCGGCGCGGGCGGCTGGCGAATTTGATCGAAGTGAACATCTCCAACCTTGCGGGCGTGCCTTCCATTATTTACGGGTTGCTCGGCTTGGGACTGTTTGTGCGAACATTCGGATTCGGGCGGAGCCTGTTCGCGGGAGCCGCCACTCTGGCTCTGCTGATGCTCCCCATCGTGATACTCGCCTCACGGGAAGCGCTTCGCACGATACCTTTGGCGATACGGGAAGGTTGCTATGCTCTAGGGGCGACCCGCTGGCAGGCGATTTGGCAAGTCGTCCTGCCGATGGCCCTTCCGGGGATTTTGACGGGCGCGATCCTTTCCATTTCCCGTGCTATCGGCGAAACCGCGCCGCTGATCGTTGTGGGAGCGCTCACCTACATCACCTTCGTACCTGACAGTCCGGGATCGCCGTTCACGGCCTTGCCGATTCAGATTTTCAACTGGGTGTCCCGCCCCCAGAAAGAGTTTCTCCTCAACGCCGCCGGGGGGATTGTGGTGCTGCTGCTAGCCATGCTGCTGCTCAATGCCACGGCGATTTGGCTCCGCAACCGCTATCAGAAAAAATCGTACTTTTGAGACTGTCGATGCAAGCACCCCACATGATGCGCCCGCAGGCGGCATCCCGTACTCCGTCGGCGGGCGCGCACCCCGCCAAGACGCCGGCCGAGGTCACCGTGAAATTCAGCGTTCAGGACCTCAAAGCCTGGTTTGGGGCGAAGCAGGTGCTCCGGGGTATTACCCTGGACGTGCCGGCGCGGCAGGTGACCGCGATCATCGGCCCTTCGGGATGCGGTAAGTCCACCTTCATCCGCTGCCTGAACCGCATGCACGAGCTGGTGCCCAGCGCTTCCATCAAGGGCCAGATTCAGCTTGACGGCGACGACATCTACAGCGACGAGGTCGACCCGGTCCTCTTGCGGCGCAAAGTGGGGATGGTTTTTCAGAAGCCGAACCCCTTCCCCTCCATGTCGATACGGGAGAATGTCCTGGCCGGGTTGCGGCTGACCCAGAGCCTGCAGCGGTCTCGTTCCGACGAAATTTGCGAGAGGGGTTTGCGCGGGGCCGCCCTTTGGGAAGAGGTCAAGGACCGGCTGGATGATTCCGGAGCCGGGCTTTCGGGCGGGCAGCAGCAACGCCTCTGCATCGCCCGCGCCCTGGCCGTCGAACCGGAAGTCCTGCTGATGGACGAGCCTTGCTCGGCGTTGGACCCGATCGCCACCGCCCACATTGAAGATCTCATCCACACGCTCAAAGAAAGTTATACGATAGTGATAGTGACGCACAACATGCAGCAGGCGGCGCGCGTGTCGGATCAAACGGCGTTCTTCCTGACCGGCGAATTGATCGAGTATACGCTCACCACGCAGCTTTTCACGGCGCCCGCTGACCGGCGCACGGAGGACTACATCACAGGAAGGTTCGGCTGATTCCGGGAGCGTCCCGCCAACAGGGTATGGGGAAAATACACACCGATCGGGAATACGAGGCGCAGCTCGAGCAGGTTCGCGTGAACTTGCTCGAAATGGCCAATCTGGTCGAGCGCATGATCGCCGACTCCGTGCGGGCCCTCGTGAACCGGGACTCCGTTCTGGCGAAGACGACGATCCAGACGGACCATGAGGTCAACCGGCACGAAGTCGAAACCGACGAACTCTGCCTGCAGATTCTGGCCCGCCGCCAGCCGATGGCCTCGGATCTTCGTTTCATCACTCTCGCGCTCAAAATGGTCACCGATCTGGAGCGCATCGGCGATCTGGCGGTCAACATCTCCGAGCGCGCCGTGGAACTTTCACAGGTGCCCGAACTCGACCCCTGGGATCAAATCCCCGGCATGGCGGCTATCGTCGGCGCCATGGTGCGCGACGCCATCGACGCCTTCCTCACCGGCGATGCGGTCAAAGCGCAACAGGTCATTGAATGGGATGATGAAGTCGATAAGTTGTACCGCGAAGTCTTCATCGAAGTCGTCAACATCATGGCCCAGGATGCGTCCTCCGTCCAGAACGGCGTCATGATCCAGTCCGTCGCGAAATGGCTTGAGCGCATGGCGGATCACGCGACAAACCTTGCCGAGCAGGTTGTTTTCATGGTGCGCGGCAAAGACATCCGCCACATGGGCAAGCTCCCGGTGGGGATGTAGCACCGCGTCTGCGAGCGCGCCCATACCTCCCGGGCGTTCCTCTGGAACGCGAACTTTGGACTGGCGCCTCCTTCTCTGCATCCAAGCTGCGGTGAGGCACGAGCGTACGCAGCTGTGGCAGCCTCAGGGCCTCCGTGCGGTCCAATCCCTGAAACCGAGGCGCCGCTTCCACTCTGCCATCAGCGCAATACCTGTAGTACACTCCTGGACAGCCAAAGCTCGCTACCGGCCCTTGTCGAATCGGAGGACACTCATGTCCCGCTCCCTACACGGAAAAACGCCCAACGGCGCCGCAACACTCCGCCGCGACTTCTTGAAGACGCCGCTTGCCGCGGGTGCCCTGCTGTCACCGCCGCTGACAGCGGGCCCCGCGAACGTCCTCGACGAAGACGACCCCAGCAACACCAAGATCGGGCACATCATCAACGCCAACGTCAGTGATGACTTTCTGCTCTATTGCAAACAGATCGGGCTTCGCTGGGCGCGACTGATGTATCATGACGACCCGCACGTCGACAAGATCGCGGCCATACAGAAGCGCTTCGGTGAATATGGCATTCGCTTTTACGCCGGCACTCATGAGGCCTATCGCTCACTGAAAATCCAACTCGGCGAGCCGGGACGGGACGAGGACATTGAGACCTACCGCACTTATCTGCGGAGCCTCGGCAATCTCGGGATTCCGGTCGCGACCTACGACTTCCATCCGGGCAACACCTACACCACCAACATGGTCGAACGGCGCGGCTACCGCACCCGCGAATTCAACCTGCACGACTTCCGGACCAAGGTGGAGAAACAGCGTTTTGAGCGGGTGTATTCAGCCGACGACATTTGGGCGAACTATACTTACTTCGTCAAGGCCGTACTCCCGGTCGCCGAAGAGGCCGGCGTCAAGATGGCGCTGCATCCCGACGACCCGCCGCTTGCCATGATGAACGGCGTGGCCAAGTTGTTCGTTCACTACGACGGCTACAAGAGAGCCGAGGAGATCGCCGCCGGCAGCGAAGCCTGGGGCGTTCGCCTCTGCATTGGCACCTGGTCGGAAGGCGGCGACGAGATGGGCAAGAATGCTATCGAAATGATCCGTGACTTTGGCGGCCGGGGCAAGCTATGGGATATTGATTTCCGCAATGTCACTGGCCCCTTGCCGCACTTCGTCGAAACCTTCCCCGACGAGGGATACGTTGACATGTACCAAGTGATGAAAGCGCTTCGCGAGGTTAAGTATTCGAGCGGTATCACGCCGGACCACATCCCGCAGTTGGCGGGAGATACCGCGGAGCGGCGCGCGGGGCTGGCCTATTGCATCGCCTATAACAAATCGTTGCTGCGGCGCGCCAACGAAGAGGTAGGATGAAGCACGACGCGGGACACGATTCCCGAAACCTCGCCTTTACTTGCTGTCGACTTTGAGCCTCGCAGTTTCACCCGCCACGACGCGAAAGTCGCGGAACCAGTCATCCATTTCGACGCGGCGGACCGTCACCGAGTGAGGCCCGGCGACCAGCGGCAGATCAACCGGACAGACACCCACATAGACCGCATCGACATACACCTCGGCGGGGCCCTGCGAGCATTCCAGCACGAAGCGGCCCGTCCGCAGCGAGGTTTTGGCTCTCGGAAGCCCCTCCCCGGCCGCTGGTTTGGCGACATTGCTGGCTACGCTCTTCAGCGGGGGTGGCGACCACTTGGGTTCGGGTTGCGGCGCCAACTGGCTGGCGTCGATCGGCTGTGACCGCGACGACGGAGGCGTGTCCGACACTTTGGGGGGCCGAGGGTCGCCGAGCGCCAACACCTTCGGCTGGACGGCCAGCAGAGTGAGAGACAATTGGCGGCCGCGTGACACAATCCGGATCACATCCTTCTCCACCTCGGCGCTGAAGGTTTGTCCCGCCTCTAACTCTCCGCAAGCGGCCTCGTCACGCAATCGCAGGCCACTCTCATCCGGTTCGGGTTCGGCGCGCTCTTCCTCAGATGAAGCTTCGCCCCGCTGCGAGAGATCCTCCAAAACAGGGCACCCCGCCAGATAGACAGTCTCCTCGAGATCACGGAAGAGAACGGCGACGGCATCCACCTGATCCGCCCGGGCTTGCTGCTCGTCCGGAGGCGAGACCTTCGGGCACATAAGAATGAACAAGGGGCCATTCGGTCTCGGGCTGCACTGGGAGGCCCATGAGCGAAAACGCACATCCAGGCGGTCACCGGGTTCGTACGAAAAAGTCTGACGAACCGTGTCGACCGTGAAAACCGCCGTCGCTTTCACAGATTCAGCCCCGAAGGCCCAGGGCGGCAGGCCTGCCAGCAGGATTCCGAGAGTGAAAAGAGGTTTCATCTCGAGCCCTATTGTAGGACGCCGAAAGCCTCGCCGGCGTGACGGCAGACTGCCGGCGGAGTTAGCTAACACTCGTCAAGACGATGCGGGACCGTGGACATCATCGGGGGTTCGCAACCGGCCCCTTCCCGTAAATGGACTGTGATGTTCCCGTGTTACGATGATCACCTATGAGCGGCGACGAGGCTCTCAGGCGAACGTTCCTGGCCCGCACGGGCCAGTGGCTGGCCTTAACGCTGGCATCGCCCTCGTGGACGCTTGCGCAGCAGAAGCCGGGTGACGATCCCTTCACGCTGGGCGTGGCGTCGGGCGATCCCACGCCGGATGGCATTGTGCTCTGGACGCGGCTGGCGCCCGATCCGCTCAACGGCGGAGGCATGCCTCGCGCGGCGGTCGAGGTGGATTGGCAGGTGGCGGCCGACGAAGGCATGCGCCGAGTCATCCAGCGAGGGCGCGCCACGGCAACCCCCGATCTGGCGCATGCGGTGCATGTCGAAGTCAGCGGCCTGGATCCGGCGCGCTGGTATTGGTATCAATTCAAGACCGGGTCGCATCTCAGCCCGGTCGGGCGCACACGTACCGCCCCCGGCGCAACCAATCCCCTCAACAGGCTGTCGTTCGCGTTCGCTTCCTGCCAGCACTATGAACAAGGATTCTATACGGCCTATCAACACATGGCGGAAGAGGACCTTGATCTTGTCGTCCATCTCGGCGACTACATCTACGAGGGCGGTATCGCGCGGGACCGGCCACGGCTGCACAACGGTCCCGAGATCATGTCGCTGGCGGACTACCGCAACCGGCACGCGCTCTATAAGACGGATGCCAACATGCAGCGCGTGCACGCGCTCTTCCCATGGATCGTGACCTGGGACGATCACGAACTCGACAACAACTACGCCGCGGAGATCGCCGAAGACAACGCACCTCGCGAGGGTTTTCTTGAGAGGCGCGCCAACGCCTACCAGGCTTACTACGAGCACATGCCGCTGCGCCGTACGTCGATGCCGCAGGGATCCTCCATGCAGCTCTACCGGCGGCTGGCGTTCGGCGACCTGGCGGAGTTTTCCGTCCTCGACACACGGCAGTACCGCACCGATCAGCCGTGCGGCGACGGCAACAAACCGCAATGCGCCGAAGCGCTTTCGCCCCAAGGTGGCGTGCTCGGAAGCGAGCAGGAGCGATGGTTCCTGGACGGCCTGCAACGCTCGCAACGGCGCTGGAACATCATCGCGCAGCAGATTCTGATGGCTAAGATCGACCGTGGCAGCGACGAACCACTCTATTCGATGGACCAGTGGAGCGGCTATGAAGTGGCGCGGAACCGCATCCTGCGTTTCCTTCATGAACGCAAGGTCGCCAATCCGGTCGTGCTGACCGGCGACATCCACTCCAACTGGGCGGCCGATTTGAAGGCTGATTTCGCTGATCCCAAGTCACCTACGATCGGCAGCGAATTCGTGGGGACGTCGATCACGTCAGGGGGAGATGGTTCCGATAGCAATCCCCAGGCGGCTGCCGCGTTTTCCCGCAATCCGCACTTGCACTTTTACAACGCCCAGCGCGGCTATGTACGCTGCGCCGTCACGCCCGAACAATGGCAGTCCGACTACCGCGTCGTTGACTACGTCAGCAAACCCGGCTCTCCGGTCAAGACCCGCGCAAGTTTTGTGGTGGAAGCGGGGCGGCCCGGAATTCAGAAGGCATAGAGGCCGCGGTCGTTGAGCAGCGACCGCAGGTCGGTCGTCGCACCGGTTTACGCGCGGACCTCCTGGTCCTCGTAGAGATTGACGTGCTGATCGTAAAACATCTGTAGCTTCTGCTGAAGCACCTTGCGGGCATGTTCCTTGTCCCGGGTAAGAATGGCCTCCACAATATCCATGTGGGCCGCCGCCGATTCAATCAGATCGATGTGGGAGTGGTGGCGGAGGTTACGGATAAACAGAAAGGCGAGCAGGGGCAGCATCAGCGGAGCAAGCGCCCTGGGCAAAAACGCGTTGCCTGACAGTTCCCACAAAATCTCATGGAAAACGAGGTCGTGTGTGAAGAAATCAGAAATGTCCCGCGCCTCGGCCGCGGTCTTCATCCTTTCCGTTTGAACGACGAGCTGCTGAATGTCAACGTCCGATGCATTCTCGACAGCCAGTTCGACCGCCAGGACCTCGAGTTCCGCGCGGATGCGGCAAATCTGCGAGATCTCCTCTCGCGTCAACACGGTCACGACACATCCTTGCTTCATCTTCCGGGCGACCAGGCCTTGATGCTCGAGCTGAACCAAGGCCTCTCGCACAGTGGGCTGCCCCACCCCGAGCTGCTTCGCAACCCGCGATTCCACGATTCGATCGCCAGGATTCAAATCCCCAGTGACGATGAGCGTACGGAGAACCTGCGCGATCTGCTGGGACATGGACACTTTGCGGCCAAACGCCCGAAACAACTCGTCCAACTTCTCCGGGTAACGCGGATTATCTGCAGCCACTTTCATTCTCAAGGCGCTGACCCTCTAGCTGTCTTCCCGATAGCAAGAAAACGCAAGCTATTTATGGACTATGCCGCATCGGCAAACTCCGGCGGCCGCCTGCCATCGAGAGGATGCTCGCTTCTCGGCGAGTCTTTGCCCAGTTTTGTCTTACTGAGCTTACCACGCACATCTTACTCAATTCGCCGCCCGGGGAAGCCGAATTCGCGCTGGTCCAGGCCCCCGTCAATGAACATTGCGCCATTTGCATGGTCACATCCGGGAATTGTTTGCGGCTCCGCCTCCAATCGCAACGCGGGCGGCGACAAGCGGCCCAAACTGCACTCGGTCGAAACCTGTCTCAATTGACGCTGAAGACGGCATCAATTGACGGCTGGCTTTCCCTTCATGCAGGCCGTGGTTCGAGGTCTCATCCCCAGCCGCCGCCGCCCGGCGTTTCGATCCGAATCGCGTCGCCCGGCTGCGCTTGCACGTTGCATTTTCCGGCGAGCTGTTCCACCGTACCATTTGCACGAATCAGGGACGTGCGCCCGCAAGCTCCGGGCGCGCCGCCAGCAAGGCCGTAGGGCGGAAACAGGCGGCGATCCGCCAAGACCGTAACCTGAGCTTTCGTGAGAAGTTCAATCTCGCGCACCAGACCGTCCCCCCCGCGATAGCGGCCCGCGCCGCCCGACCCCGGCCGGTAAGAGTAGCGCCGCACACGAAACGGATAGGCGTACTCCAGCGCCTCGACGGGGGTATTCAGCGAATTCGTCATGTGGGTATGCACGCCGGAGAGACCGTCGGCGTTCGGGCGCGCGCCCATGCCGCCGGCGATCGTCTCGTAGTAGGCGAAAGGCAGCCCCGTGCGGTGATCGATGCCGCCGATCGTCAGGTTGTTCATCGTTCCCGAGCTGGCTGCCGGAACACGATCAGGAGCCGCGGGCGCCAATGCCTTCAGGACGACATCCACAAGGCGTTGTGCCGCTTCGACATTCCCTCCGGCGACGGCCGCCGGCGGTTGCGAGTTGACAACCGTCCCTGGGGGCGCAATCACGCGAATCGGACGCATCGAGCCGGCTGTCGCGGGCGCATCTTCCTTAAGCAGGCAACGGAACACATAAAAAACGGCCGACCACGTGATCGCATAGACAGCGTTGATGCTTCCGTCGACCTGTGGATCGCTGCCGGTGAAGTCGACTTCGGCCCGCCGCCGTTTCGGATCGAGGCACAGCGTCACCCGGATGTTCACGGGGCGATTGCTGACGCCGTCGTCATCGAGGCAATCTTCGGCGGCGAATTCCCCGGCCGGCAGTTTCGCCAGCTCCGCACGCATGAGCCGCTCGGAATAGTCCAGCAAGTGCGCCATGTATTTCTCGACTTTGCGCATGCCGTACTTGCCGACCATCTCCAGAAGCCGCTGGGAGCCGATGCGGGAGGCCCCGATCTGCGCGGTAAGATCGCCTTCCCTTTCCGCCGGCGTGCGGACATTGCTCAGCACAAGCGCGAGCATGTCCGGATCGATCTCTCCGCCGCGCGCGATGCGCACGGGAGGAATGCGCAAACCCTCCTGGTAGATTTCGCGGCATGGCCCCATCGACCCGGCATACATACCACCGACATCGGCGTGGTGGGCGCGGGTGGACACATAGAAGCTCGGCTTCTTGCGGTCCCCGAGGAAAACCGGCATCACCGTCGTGATATCCGGCAAATGCGTGCCGCCCGCGAAAGGATCATTCAACAGAGCAATGTCGCCGCGGCCCAGATCGAGAGCGTCCACTGCGGCGCGAACCGACATGGGCATCGACCCCAAATGCACCGGCATATGATCGCCCATGGCCACCACTTCTCCCTGAGCGTCAAAGACCGCGCAGGAGTAGTCGCGCCGTTCCTTGATGTTGGGCGAGAAGGACGTGCGGCGGAGCGCGGCGCCCATCTCTTCGGCGATCGAATGGAAGGCGCTATGGAAAATTGCCAGTTCAACCGGATCAACGCTTCGCACGGGCGACCTCCACAATCACGTTCTCCCAGGCGTCCACGCGCCCGCGGCACCCCGGCGGCAACACTGTCGTGGCGCTGTATTCGGCGAGGATCGCGGGCCCGGAGAAGATATCGCCCGGCCGCAGCAGAGCGCGGTCGTAAACGGGAGCGGCCACCCTGCGCCCCTCAAAGAAAGCCTGCCGCCGCCGGACAATCGCCTGCCGCCCATTGCCTTTGCGCAATCTCTGCTTGGCCAGAGGAACCTTTTGTGTTCGCGCCACGAGCCTGACGCGGACATTCACAATTTCAATCGGCCGCTTCTCATCGGCGTGGCCGTAGCGATTGCGGTGCGCGTCGTGGAAACGCGTGACGAAATCCCCCACGGCGGGAACATTCAGTTCGTAACCTTGGCCGGCATAGCGGATATCGAGGGAGCGCTGGGCGAGTCCTTTGAGCCCCTCCGATCGCATTTCGTCACGGCCGCGCCGCTCCAGTTCCCTGAAGTGCCGTTCGAGTTTTCCCGACGTTGGGGGCAGCATCACGGTTCGAGAAAAGTCTTTGACAACGTCCGACACCAGGATCCCAAAGGCCGATAATGCGCCGGGGAAGCGCGGCACCAGAACCCGCGGGATCAAGAGGGCACGGGCCAAAGCGCAGGCGTGCAAGCCTCCCGCACCGCCAAAGCTGACCAGCGTGTAGTCGCGCGGGTCACGCCCGCGCTCCACCGAGATCACGCGGATCGCTTTTTCCATCGTGGCTTCGGCCAGCCGCACGATGCCCGCCGCCAACTCCTCCAGGCTCGCAAGGCTCCCTCGCGATTTCTCCATGACGTCACGGGCTCGCTTTTCATCGAGCGTCATCCGGCCGCCCAAAAAGAACTCCGGATCAAGGCGGCCCAGCACGAGATTGGCGTCCGTCACGGTCGGCTCGACGCCCTTGCCATAACACGCCGGTCCAGGGTCGGCGCCCGCCGATTGCGGACCGACGCGCAGAGCGCCGCCGGCATCGAAGCGAGCCAACGAGCCGCCGCCCGCGCCGACGGTGTGAATGTCGAGCACCGGCACACCGACCGGCAGACCGGCGATGACCGATTCGTTGGTCGTTACCGGCTCGCCGTCCACCAGGGCGACATCGGTCGACGTGCCCCCCATGTCGAAGCCGATGATGCGCTCAAAACCCGAGACTCCCGCCATGGCGCTGGCGCCGACTACGCCGCCCGCGGGACCCGAGAGAATTGTTCGCACCGGTTCCCGCGCCGCCGTCGACGCGGAAACAATCCCGCCCGACGATTGCATCACGTGCATCCGCGCTCCGTCGAAGTCGTTCCGCAGCGTCCGCTCGAGAGCGCAAAGGTAGCTCTCCATGCGCGGCGCCAGGTAGGCATTGACGAGCACCGTCGAAGCGCGCTCGTACTCGCGAAACTCCGGAAGAATCTCGTGCGAAGCCGAAACGGGAACGCCAAGCGTGGCCAACGCTGCCGCCACGGCGCGCTCATTTTCTGCATTGGCGAAGGCGAACACGAGCGAGACCGCCACAGCCTCGGCGCCGGAGGTGCGTACCTCTTCGACGAGCTTCGCCACACCACCCTCATCCAAACCCTGGAGAACCGTACCGTCAGGCAGGGTCCGCTCCCGAATGCCGAACCGCATCCCGGGGCCCGCCAAAGGCTGGGGCGGCGAGGCGGACCAGTCGTAGAGATGCAAGCGCGCCTGCCGGCCGATCGCGATCGTGTCCTCGAATCCCGCCGTTGTGACGAACGCCACTCGCGCGCCGGAACGCTCCAGGAGTGTATTGGTAGCGACTGTCGTGCCGTGGCGCAGTTCCACCGAAGCCGGGCGAATCTGGCCGAGCGCATCCCGGATTGCATGGCCGGGGTCCGCCGGCGTTGAAAACACTTTCAGTACTTGAAGTTCCCCGTTTCGCACAAACACACAGTCGGTGAACGTGCCCCCGGTATCAATGGCGATGCGCATGGCTAGAGATGATGAATTATAGTGGACCCTTCTCTGCGAGTGCAGTTATCGTTAGCCTATCAAGCTTGCATCGAAGGATTGTTGCAGCGATTTCCCCTCTTTTCACACTACAGGAGAGGCCCCGTCCATCGGATGGTTTCCGCCTGGCGGCAGAGCAGCGTCAACCACATGCGCCACCTTCATACTGCCGGAGAACGATAAAGAGCTGAATAACGGCCTGCGCACTATTGACACACCGCGATCGACGGAAATCACGGCCGCCAACTTATCCGGCATGTTCCATGTGACGCGTCCGCAGGGGCGGAAAGAGTTAAACGGGGTTGGGTGGCCGGCATCCGCCGCGCGGCTACGTCCAAAAAGGTTCGTCGGCCGGTACGTATTGAATCGGAATCCCCTTGATGAACGTCCGCATCCATTTGCCCAGATCTTCCATCCCGGGCTGCTCTGAAATCACGTGTCCCAGCATGATGAGACCCTTGGGCATCTCAAGTGAAGCGGCGTCAGCCACGTACTCGACGTTGTCAAAACCTCCATCGGCTTCCTGCTGCTCGCCGCCGATCACCACATCGGTTTCCACAGACATCCTTGGGGTGGCGTAGCCCGGACCGAGCAGCACCTTGCTGACCTTTGCTTTCGGATCTCCCACACAGCGAAACGCCCGCGACCCTGTCAGCCGCTTGACCTGCGAGGCGAATTCGCCCAGGGTCGTCTCTGGTATGGGAAGGACGCCCGGCCGCATCGTGGCATTCTCTCCACCCTTGATCCCGACTGACCGCAGCGACCCGACGACGGTATAGTCCGGCGTCATGGCGTGCATGTGATCGTGGTTCCGCCAGACGATCATGCCGTTGTCGCGCATGTATTCGATCTTCTTCTTGTAGAGAGGGTTTTCGAGCAGATCTTTGGTTTCGTCACGGTCGTTCCAGTAGGTGTCCTCGTGGGCAATGACCATATTGAGGCCGGCCTCGTTGGCGCGTTTCAACATGCCGAAGGTGACCATGACCGTCGTCGCGATGCCTTTGACCGGGGCATCCGGGTCTCCAAACTTGAACGTGTCCCGATAGGACTGCTCCCGCCAGGGCACACCGATGTTCTGTTTGATCAGCTCCACGACTTCGCGTCCCGTCATCAGACCGCCCTCCAGTAGAGATCGCCGGCTGGTATCCACCGCACGGGAATATCTCCGGCAACCGACTTCATCCATTCCGCGCAGGAACGCATTCCAGGATCTTCGGAGGCAATCCGGCCGAGGGTTACCAAATTGCGCTTCTCACCCGCGGTAAACATGTCGGCGGCATAGAACGTGTTCTCCCATTCGCGCACCTCGCCGGTGATGGTCATGTCCGCTTCGGTATACCGCTTCCACATGACGGCCGGCGTCAGGAATCCCGGGAACAACAACACGCGCCGGACCACGGCCGTGCGGTCGCCAACGGCGCGCAGCCCGCCGCGAAGATTCAGCTTTTCGCGGATCAGCGCGACGGTCTCTGCGGCGGTCGCCGCCGGGATCTCATAGAGAGCATCGTTGGGATTGACGCGACGCTTCCCCCAGCCGAGCGCTTCGGCAAGGGCGGCCGTCATGTCGGACTGTTTGCTCGAAAGCCAGTTGTCATGCAGCCGGAAGACCACCAGGCCGTTTTTCTCGATAAACTCTTTTTTCGCCAAGTAGACCGGATCGTCGGCGCTAAGCGCCCGAAAGAACGCCGGCGCGCCTTGCGGGGGAGGCGCAGGTCCATCCTGCCGGCCGAAAAAGGTCGGCTCGTGGGTGACGATCAGGTTGGCCCCTGCCTTGGAAGCCTGCTTCAGCACGTCCATGGTGGCCATGGCCGTGGTGGCAATTCCCTTCACCGGCGTATTGGGATCGCCGGCCTTGAAACCGTCGAGTCCATCCGCCTGCCACTCGCCACCGAGGGCCGACTGCACACGCTGGATGAGCGCCTGCGCCGTAGGCGCATCGGCTCCCTGCAACGGGAACTGCGCGGCGGCTGTTCCGGCGATCTGGACGAAGCGGCGCCGCGAAATGTGCGTGAGTTTCATGAGGCTCCTTCTGTTCCTGGTGGAATGATAGCGCATGCTGCTTATAGCGGAACCTACTCAGACTTGATGCGGGCGATCCCACTCGGCAGGAATCGAGGCCAAGCTGGAGGCCCGCGGTCGAAGTTTGTCCTAATCGGGGATTGTTTGAGCAGACCCGAAACACGCGGTTTCTATGACGCTATCGAAATAATCAGCGACTTCCCGGTCGTTGGTCTCGTACTCGATCGCATTGGCCACGGGAGATCCAACCCAACGCCAGTACTTTCCTTCGCTGTCTTGACCGGCTACATCCAATCCGACAATCCCTCGATACTCCCAACCTCGGAAGGAAAAACTATCCGATTGCGCTAAACTTCCCGGCAGACCGGCGTGCCAGTGAATTCCATCGACCAAGTGAAGCACATCTTTTCCTCGCCGAATGTACCAATGCGCGTCGTGTTCGCCGTAGATCGGGCCTTGGTAGCCGCTGGCGGCATTAATTCTCAGCCCGCCGCCGATCCAGTTACCGTCGCGGCGTACAGAGCTGCATGATTCTAGCTTCCACACGGTCTCATCGGCCGGGTCCAACTGGATGCGGATGGGATCGGTCAAATCTGAAGAGCGGACCAGCCACGGCTGGTAACCCTCATGTCGAAAACTCACGAACGCCCCGGCGGCAGGCAATTGGAAAGATCCGTCTGCTCCGGATTCGGCCCATCCCTTGAAGCCCATCCCGCTGGTGATCACAAGAACGCCGCCAATCGGAGATCCATCGCGAGTCGTAACAAGACCGCTCATCCCGGCAGGTCGAGCTGCGACTGGCAGAGCAAAGGCGCAGAGGCCGACTACAGAACCAACGAGAAGTTCCAGCCGTCTTCGATTCACTGCTGAGGACACCGATCCCGCCAATCCGAAATATCGGTTGCTATTCAATCTTACCCTTCAAATGGATTGGAGGGATATTGCGGGGCGCAGAGCTGCCTCGCACATCGGGGCCCTTGTGTACCTGAACACAAAGCTCTGCTGTCCACCCTGCGGGTACGTTGCGTGGGAAGGCGATGCCGGCAGGACTGCCGGCACGGCACGCAGGAATGCGTGCGCCACGAGCGCGCAGGGCGCCGGGTTTGGGCGAAGCACGTTTACGCCCCACAAGAACTCGCTGGCCAGAAACCCAAAAACGCCCCGCTTGAGTTGGAAGAATAGATTGCGGGTCCACGCGCTTGCGCGGAACCGGCGGCAAGCGATACGTTACATGCTCGACAGGCCAAGAGTGCGAAAGCGCTTTTCCGATCAAAGATATCGTGCCGGGTCGCAAGCCCGCCGTAGCGTAATCGCAGCGGGTTTGCGTTCTGACCACGAAATCACCCCGCCCTCGCGGGCGAGGCACTGTAGCTTCTGCTTTTAGAGGTTCGAGAGATGGTGGAGAATCTCGGGCGGGACACTCGAACGCAACCGCGGGTGGCTTTCCAGTAGGCGCTCTATGTCGAGAAGGTCCTTGCGGCGCTTGCTGGAACGGCGTTCCGGGTCGGCCGCAGCCCAGATCTTCCCCTGGAGAACATCCTCGATGGCGGCAACGGGCAGTCTGAGGCCCAGAACATCGCGCTCCGAGGCGCGTTCGACAAAGGGAAAATACCGCGGATCGGTCTGAATCTGCACTCGCAGGTCGGACCCTGGCACCGAAATGTTCCAACTATGAAGAAACTTCTCAACCTGAAAACGAGCGGGCAGGGCCTTTTCGAGAGCCTCGATCTGTTCGGAGGCAACGACAAGATCGAGATCGAGACTGATCAAGGGCGTGGCAAAGGCGTTTACACCTTGGCCGCCGATGACGCAATAGTGAATGTCTTGCTCAGCGAGGATCTCGATCAGCTCATCGAGGAAGTCCACGGTATCCCTTGTGACGGCTTTCCAGACCTTCGTCGCCTGCATAACAAGTCGTTTTCATCGTATCAGAAACGCAAGAAGGCCCCGGCGCCGGAGAAAGCTCATATGGCGGAGAAGATTCTTCACAAAAGTCAAAGGCGTGCAGCAGTTCCGTGCTGTAACAACGTCGCACTTTACTTCATTCTTGCTCAACTTTGCGTGGCCGAGATTAAGCCGGATGAGAGCGGTGGCGTAGGCTGGAACGGTTCGGAGCGCTGGGCGGACGTTTCTGCAGTCTTGCGTGACTAGCGATGGAAGGTGTACTACAATGGACAGCCGCGTCTAAAGGCGCGGTCCGCCAGTCCGGCGGTGTTCCATTGCACGAGGGAGGTTGGTGCTCATGGCCATAGGGATCTATTTCTCGCCTGCCGCAATGTCGGCGGCGAAATACGACGAGTGCGTCAAATTATTGAGAAAGGCGGGGGCTGGCAACCCGGCGGGGCGTTCGTACCATGCGTCGTTCGGCCCGAAAGACAAACTCATGGTGTTCGATGTCTGGACGTCGCAGAAGGCATTTGACAAGTTCGGGAAGACGCTGATGCCCATCCTTGAAAAGCTCGGGATCGACGCGGGACAACCGACCGTGATGCCGGTGCACAAGGTAATCTTGCCGGCGGCGAAGGCCGCCTCCTCCAGCAAGCGGGCGAAAGCCCGAAAGAAGCGCTGACGCCCAGGGGGCCCGGCGGACCACCGCGTGCGCCCAGCGAGTAGCCCCGCCTCACCTGGAAACGCAAGAAGGCCCCGGATTGCTCCGGGGCCTTCGAGTGGAATCAAAGAATTAATTGGGCGGCGTCCTACTCTCCCACGCAGTCACCCACGCAGTACCATCGGGGCTGAGGGGCTTAACTTCCGTGTTCGGGATGGGAACGGGTGTGACCCCCTCGCTACAGCCACCC
>Ga0187893_10002606_pt1 | contig 39113 bp, 43 predicted proteins | sample MA1701074metaG_FD_139574 | JGI IMG/M metagenome (GOLD analysis project Ga0187893, IMG submission 139574) | White microbial mat communities from a basaltic lava cave in the Kipuka Kanohina Cave System on the Island of Hawaii, USA - MA170107-4 metaG ...
CGTCAGCCTGCGCGACGTGGAAACGGCGTTGTGCAACTGGGTCGACTCGCGCCCGCAGGTTGTCTCGCTCGATCCGAATTGCCTGGCTGACGTGTGGCAAGACATCCACCGCACGGCCGCCGCTCTGGATGCGCCCGAGCGCGGCGAACAGCTCATCGCGGAACTCCAGCAGCGCATGCGCGTCGTCGTCGAACGTGCTCGCTCCATTGGGCCCAAGCCCACCGTGGCTTGTATCGAATGGATCGATCCCCTGATGGCAGCGGGCAACTGGATGCCGGAGCTGGTCGAGATGGCCGGCGGCATCAATCTGTTCGGCGTCGCCGGCAAGCACTCGCCGTGGATGACGTGGGAAGAACTCCGCGCGAAAGATCCCGACGTCATCATCGTTTTACCCTGCGGCTTTGACATTCCGCGCACGCGCCAGGAGATGCCCGCCCTCACGCGAAGACCGGAGTGGCCAACGCTGCGCGCTGTCCGCGAAGGCCGCGTCTTCCTCGCCGACGGCAATCAATTTTTCAACCGCCCCGGCCCGCGCCTTGCCGAGTCTCTTGAAATCCTCGCGGAGCTCTTGCATCCCGCAGAATTTGATTTCGGCTACAAGGGCCGCGGCTGGGAAGAGCTCTGATCTTTTCAGCTAATTCAACCCTTGACGGCGGCCACCACCGGCCATGATGGTCTGAGAGGCATGCGTTTCGGCTGTTGTCCCTTCCAATTGCCCACCGTGGTGCGATGGTAGAATCCGGTGGCCGGTTGACCCGGTGGAGGCGCGGATGTTTCGGCGGAAACAATTTCTTTTGCTCATTTGCGGATTGCTGCTGACCGGCGGAACAGCCGTCGCGCAGACAGTCAGCTTCGAGGAGTACAACCCCAAATCCAGCCTGGTGGTGAAGGAGCATCCGGTTTCGCGCGCCAAGTTTCCCTTTGTGGACGTTCATAGCCACCAGCGCCGCCTCGCGCCGGAAGACGTGGACAAGCTAATCCGCGAAATGGATGCGCTGAACATGCAGGTGATGGTCAACCTCAGCGGCGGCACCGGCGACCGTCTCAAGGAGACGATTGCAGCCACGAAGGGGCGCTATCCAACGCGGTTCGTCGTCTTCGCCAACCTGAGCACCGACGACCTGAACGAACCCGGCTTCGGCCTGCGCGCCGCCGCGCGGCTTGAAGCTGACGTACGCAACGGGGCGCAGGGCCTGAAAATTTACAAGAACTTCGGGATGGATCTGAAATACTCAAGCGGCGAACGCGTCAAAGTGGACGACCCGGCCTTCGATCCAGTGTGGGCAGCCTGCGCGCGCCTGGGCATTCCCGTGCTGATTCACACCGGTGAGCCGTCGGTTTTCTTCGACCCGATTGATCTTACCAACGAGCGCCTGCTCGAGCTGACGCAATTTCCTCAGCGCGCGCGCCCCGCCGGCAAGTATCCGTCGTTCGAAGAGTTGATGGCCGAGCGCGACCGCATGATCGCGAAGCACCCGAAAACCACTTTCATCCTCGCCCACTTTGCCTACCACGCCAACGACTTGCAGCGCCTTGGCCGTCTGCTCGACCGCTTCCCCAACGTTTATGTGGAAGTCGCGGCCATCCTCGCCGAGCTCGGCCGCCAACCCTACTCCACGCATGACTTCATGGTGCGCTATCAGGACCGCGTGCTCTTCGGCAAGGATATCTACGAGCCCAGCGAGTATCCGTATTATTTCCGGTCGCTCGAAACCCGCGATGAGTATTTCGAATACTATCGCCGCCGCCACGCTTTCTGGCGCATCTACGGCTTCGGCCTGCCCGATGAAGTCCTGCGCAAAATCTATTACTCGAACGCCCTGCGCCTCATCCCGGGCATGCCCCGCGACGGTTTTCCCAAGTAGCGAGAGTGTTACAATCGTTCCTTCATGAGCCGTACCGCGGAAGAGACACGTGTTGCGCCCGAGGTGCTGGCGCGCTACGAGGCCGTTATCGGCCTCGAAGTGCACGTGCAACTGAAGACCGCGACCAAAGTCTTCTGCGCCTGCCGCGCCACCTTCGGCGACCCGCCCAACACCAACGTCTGCCCCGTCTGCCTCGGGCTGCCGGGCGCGCTGCCGGTGCTCAACAAAGCCGCCGTCGAGAAAGCCATCCGCGCCGCGCTGGCGCTGCACTGCACCATCCACGAATCGTCACGCTTCGCCCGCAAGAATTATTTCTATCCCGACCTGCCCAAGGGCTATCAGATTTCCATGTTCGAGCTGCCGCTGGCCACCGGCGGCTGGATTGAAATCGAGCGCGACGGTTCGACAGGCTCACCGCAAGGCGGCGCTGCCAAGCGCATCGGCATCACCCGCCTGCACATGGAAGACGATGCGGCGAAGGCCTTGCACGAAGGATTTCCCGATTCAGATGAAAAGACCTACATCGACTTCAACCGCTGCGGCGTGCCGCTGGCGGAAATCGTCTCCGAGCCAGACATGCGCGCGCCTGCCGAAGCGCACGCCTATCTCACCGCGCTCAAGCAGACCCTCGAGTACGCCGAGGTGAGCGACTGCGACATGGAGAAGGGCTCGCTGCGTTGCGACGCCAACGTCAGCGTGCGCCCGCGCGGCGCCGCGCAGTTCGGCACCAAAGCGGAAGTGAAGAACCTCAACTCCTTCCGCTTTGTGCAGCGCGCCATCGAGCACGAAATTGAGCGGCAAGTGGCGTTGCTCGAATCCGGCGGTCGCGTGGTGCAGGAAACGCGTCTATGGAACGTGGCTGAAGGCCGCACCGAGCCGATGCGCTCCAAAGAATTCGCGCACGATTATCGCTATTTCCCTGAGCCCGACCTGCTGCCGCTGCGTGTGGGAGATGCGTGGAAGGAGGAGATCGCCGCCGCCATGCCCGAGCTGCCCGACGCCAAGCGCGCCCGCTTTATGCGCGACTACGGAATTTCGCCTTACGACGCCGGCGTTCTCGCCGCCACGCGCGCGCTGGCGGATTACTTCGAAGCCGTCGCGAACGGCGGTGCACCCGCTAAGTCCGCTGCCAACTGGATTCAGACTGAACTGTTGCGCCGCTTGAACGACACCGGGCGCGACATCACGGGCTCGCCGGTCATGCCCGCGGCGTTCGCCGAGTTGATCCGTCGTGTCGAGACGAAGGAAATCACCGCCGCCATCGGCAAGAAAGTTTTTGCCACGATGTTTGAAACCGGCAAACCGGCCGCGGAGATCATCTCCGCCGAGGGGCTGGCGGCGAAGGTCAGCGATACGCAAATTGAACAGGCTGTGCGCGACGTGATCGCGAAGAATCCAGACAATGTCGCCAAGTTCAAGTCGGGCAACGAAGGGGTGTTCAAGTTTTTCGTCGGCCAGGTGATGAAAGCCACCCGCGGCCAGGCCGACCCGCAGGCGGTGAATGACATTTTGCGCCGCCTGCTTTCTTAGGGCGGGATTCAATTCTGCCCACTGTGGCAGCAGCGCGACTAGCGGCAGTCTTACACTACCAAAGGAGAGTAATCTGGCATGTCGATGCCCAAGGCTGGAGAAATCGCTCCCGAGTTTCAGTTGCTCGACGCGGAGGGCAAGAAGGTCGCGCTCACCGATTTTCGTGGCAAGCGCATCGTGCTCTATTTTTTCGTCAAGGCCAACACCAGCGGTTGAATCAGCGAAGCGTCCGAGTTTCGTGACGCAAAGGCACAATTCGATAAGGCCGGCGCGGTCATCCTCGGCTGCAGCGGCGATGGCCCCGACGCCATGCAGAAATTTCAGAAGCGCTACAAAATCAATTTTCCGCTGCTGTGCGACCCGGAATTCATCGCCATCGAAGCCTATGGCGCGCGGCGCATGAAGCAATTCCTCGGCAAGTCTTTTCTCGGTATCGTGCGCAGCACCTTTCTCATCGGGCCGGACCGCCGCATCCTGCGCGTGTGGGAGAAGGCGCCCTCCAAAGGTCACGCCGCCGACGTGCTCGAAGCCCTTGGTCAAGCCGGCGTGCAGATTGACGCCAAAGCCGACTGCGCGGGGTGAGCGCGGTTAGAGAACGACCTCGAATCCGCCGCCTTCGCGCTGCGTGATCAACATGTTGTCCAGCAACCGCACACCGCCCACGCGCACCGCCATCACCGCCAAGCATTCGCGTCGCAGTAAAGTGACCGGTTCGAACGTATCAGCGTCCACCAGCTCCACGTAGTCTGGCTCCGCGCCCGGCTCGGACTTCAGCACCTCGCGCATGCGACTCACCAGGTGCGTCGCGTCGCGCTCGTCGCCGAGGATTTTGTTTCGCGCGGCATCGAGCGCGCGATACAGCACCGTCGCGTGGCCGCGATCTTCAGCGTTCAAGTAGGCGTTGCGCGACGACATCGCCAGCCCGTCCGCCTCGCGCACAATGGGACACACCACGATTTCCGTATCGAGATTCAGATCGCTCGCCATCTGCCGCACGATGCGCGCCTGCTGGGCATCCTTGCGGCCAAAGTAGGCGAGCTGCGGCTGCACAATCTCGAAGAGCTTCAGCACCACGGTGGCCACGCCGCGAAAATGTCCCGGGCGCGAGCGCCCTTCGTAGCGGTCGCCGAGTCCGCCCACTTCGACGTACGTGCGAAAATCAGTTGGATAAATTTCCGCTGTCGCCGGCGCAAATAAGCAGTCCACGCGCAAATCTTCCAGAAGCGCACGGTCGCGCTCGATGGGCCGCGGATACTTGCTGAGGTCTTCGGTTGGGCCGAATTGTGCGGGATTGACGAAGATTGAGACCACTACCGGCGAGCATTGCTCCTGCGCCGCGCGCACCAGTGAGAGATGCCCCTCATGCAACGCGCCCATCGTGGGAACAAAGCCGACGATGCGGCCTTCGGCGCGCGCCTGACGCGCCGCCTGCTTCATCCATTCAATGGTGTAGATGGTTTCCACGGAGCCGATCAGGCTTTGGCGGATGCGCCGCGATCGCGATAGAAGCGAATCAGGTCTGTGGCGACGGCCTTGTGCCCAAGCTGGCGCAGGAACGCGGTGACCTGGCCGCGATGGTAGCTGCCGTGGTTGACCACATGTTGCATCATCTGCCACAGCGGCTGGGTGTATTGAATGCCGTCCGTCGTGGTGACGGAGAGATTCATGTGGAGCTTGTCGTTGTCCAGAGAGGCTACAAAGGCTTGTAAGTCTTGTTCCAAGCCCTGCCAGCGGGATCGCAGGGCGGCCAGATCCGGGAAATCGGCAGCCGCAGGCAGCGCCCTTGGCGTGCGACCCTGCCACCTCTCCAGCCAAATCCACTGGGCGCCGTAGATGTGAGCCAGCGTGTCGCGCACCGAGGGATAACTCGAGCCAAGATCTCTCAGGAATTGCTCCTGGGTGAGCTGGCCGCAGGCATCGAGGATGCGCTGACTGGCCCAGGAATCGTATTCGTACAGGAGCTGAATGTATTGGATGTGCACGAGCCTCCGAACTGGCGCAAACGGAAAGCTCAGATTCTATCTGAGCGGGCGAACCTTTGCTTCCTTACGTGGAGCTTCCTGTTCGCGCACGCTGTTCGCCACATGGTACGACTCGGCATCCGTGGGGAACGCGCCGCTGCGCACGTCCGCGCAATATTGCCCCACGGCCTGCGAAATCGTCTCCGCAAGATTGGCATAGCGTCGCGCAAACTTCGGCTGCCGGCCGAGGTGCAGCCCCAGCAAATCATGTATCACCAGCACTTGGCCGTCGCACTCGGGCCCCGCGCCGATTCCAATGGTGGGGATGCGCAACTCGCGCGTGACCTGCGCGGCCAGCTCGCGCGGCACCGCTTCCAGCACAATCGAGAACGCGCCGGCCGCTTCCACCGCGCGCGCATCGCGCAGCAGTTGCTCCGCCGCTTCCGCCGTCTTGCCCTGTACCTTGAAACCCCCAAGCGCGTGCAGCGATTGTGGCGTCAGTCCGACGTGGCCCATCACCGGCACTTCCGCTTCTACCAGCCGGTGGATCAGCTCGAGTCGTTTCTCACCGCCTTCGATTTTCACCGCCTCGGCGCCGGCTTCCTTCACAAAGCGCACCGCGTTGCGCACGGACTCCTCGACGCTGAGATGAAAGCTGCCGTAGGGCATATCGGCAATCACCAGCGCGCGCCGCGTGCCGCGCCGAACAGCTCGCGTGTGGTGCAGCATCTCTTCGATGGTTACGGGCAGTGTGTTCTCGTAACCGAGCACCACCATGGCCAGCGAGTCGCCCACCAGCAGCATGTCCACGCCGGCGTCGTCCAGCAGGCGCGCGGTGGGATAGTCGTAGGCCGTCAGGCAGGTGATTCTCGATTGAGTTACACCATGGGATTTGCGGCTGAGAATGTCGGGCACGGTCACTTTGCCGTTACCCGCATGCGGGGTCACGCTCATGTTGTCCTCCGGTGCCGCTCCCGTTTACCGGGATGCAGCCCAGCAAATTCATCCTAGCAGGAACCGTCCGCGCTTTCTACAGCCTTTTTCCACGCAGTGCGCTATCCTGCGGACAGGTTTCTTTTTATGGTGACTTTGATTCTCATTATTGTTGTCGTTCTGGTTGTGGCGTGCATCCTGCAAGCCATGGTCGGCAAGAGCCGCTATGCGGACATGACCGAGGAAGAGTTCGAGGACGAAGCGCGGAAATCCTCAGCCGTTGGCAACGCCTTGATGGCAGCCCAGGGCATCATCGAACCGAATCGCAAAGTGGAATACGTCCTGCAACAGGACAAGCGACTCGAAGGAGATTCCGCCGAATCCGGCGACCGCCCTCCCGACCAAACGCGCCCGCCGAACGGCCCGCCTCGCTAAAGCAGAAATCACGCTGCCGCGCCAGCCAACGCGGGCACGTCTTTGAGTTCGTGCCAGGTGTGCGGGATGCCGCGCATGATAACAGCCGAGTCGAACCCTGCCGCGCCGCGCGGGAAGCGCTTGTCGTTGTCGAAGAAAGCAGAGCGCACGTCTTCGACGGCCAGCGGGCTCATCTCCCAATGTTGCTGCCGCAACTCCACGCCTTCCACGCCGCCGCCATCGAGGCGGCAGGAAAAACCGCGTGCACCGCGTTCAAAGAAGCTCGCCGCGTCCGTCAGTTGCGGAAACAGCAGCGACCACTTCCACGGCACGCCAGTACGAGCGTGCAGTGTCACATCTGTGCTGCCGTCGTTCGAGAGCACCCTCAGGCCTAGCGCGTCCTCCTCCTCGGCAATCTGGAACTCGGCGTCATAATGGACGCCAGGGAACACACGCCCACCAAGCAGGGTGTTGATCAGGCTGCCCGTGTCGCGCCGCCAGATGTAGACACCGTCGCGCATGCCTCCCGCTGACGGATAGCGCACGGCGATGCGGTGCGCCATGTTCTCCGACGAGATGCCCAGCGCCGCCGACATCCCGACCGGGCGCACCTGCTCCAGCCGAATCAGGCAAATCCCGCCCACCGCGAGGCCGTTCACGATGGCCGGCTCGAACGGCTCCGGCACCAACCGCCGCGCCACTTCCGGCTCGATCCACCAGTTCAGCAGAATCCTCCGCGCGATGATCCCTTCCAGTGCTGGCATCATGGTCAGCCTCCTTTCACTTCCCGCGCCACCGTGGGAATCTGGCCGTGGGGCGCAGCCGGGAATTTCGCGATGGACTTAGCGATGACGATTCCCAGAATCACCACTGCGGCAAGCAGTCCAGCGACGGCCGCACCGACTTGTGCGCCCAATTGCCGCACAGCCGGGCCCGGCTCGAAGCGGTCCGGCGCGTAGTAAATGGCAAATAGCAGGGGCGAAAGGCACAACGCCACGTTGCTGAAGGCCACCCAGAATGCCGCGCGCTCCCGCGTGCCGCACAGCTCGCCCAGGATTGTTCGCAGGTGCGGCCGCAGATAGATCACCACCGCCACCGACATCGCGAACGTGAAGCTCAGCCCTGCCAGGTATTGCGTCGTCTCCGTCATCGTGCCTCCTCAGCTGTAGCCGATGCACCTTTGGATTTCGGATCTGGAATCTGCAATCCGATTCTTCCGTGCAGCTCCCCTGGCTTCGTGCCCGTTACACGCGCCAATGCACGCTCGCGCGCGGCTGTCGGCAACATGTTCATGCCCAGCAACCCGCACAAGCTAAACCCGACACCGTTGGCCACTCCGTGCAACCGCGCCATCTCGTGCAATCCAATCAACGAAAGCCCTGCAAATTCGCCGAGACCGTAGAGTCCCGCGAGCACCATACCGAACAGCACCGAAAGCCCACTCGCCGTTAGCAAGACGCGGTTGATCCACCCTTCGCTGGCGAAAGCCAGCCGCACACTCTGAACCGCGAGCACGCTGAGACTCCCCACAAGCGCCAACACGCAGGCCAGCTTCCAAGCGGGCGAATCGAGCAGCCAGCCGAGGGCCAGCAGCGGCGTCGCGGTAATCAGTGTGAGAATTGCCGCGAGCGTGCCTCGATGCACTGCGGTACCTTCTCGCCCGGAGACGGCCTCGTACACCGTCCCCGCAAACACAGGCGTCGCAAAGCCGGTGAAGTGGAAGTGCACCGCCGTGAGCAACACAATGGGTTCGGTTAGATGCAGTGGCGCGATCCCCATCCGCGACATCAGAAGCGCCACGCCACCCACGGTCAGATAGAGCATTCCTGCAATGGCGCCGAGCGCGCTGGCGGTGAGCCGATGGACATTCCCTAAGCAGGCGAGTCCAGCGAGCCCAAGCAAAGCGCAAACTGACAGCCAGGGCAAAGTCGCGGCCCCTGCCAGCACGCCCGGCGGAAATCCAAACGACAGCACGGTCGCCATTGCGGCAAGGGGCTGCAACCAGACCGCGAGGATTAGGGAACGGGATTCTGCGAAGTCACGCAGCAGCAAGCGCAAAGCCAGAGGCACAATCACCAGCGGCGCCAGCAGGAACAGCCACTCGTAAATGCTCAAATCCCACTTGGTCAAACGCCCGAGCATTCCTGCGCCAATCCACGCCGCAAAGCCCGCGCCCGCGCTGGCCCAAGCCCATCGTTGTGCTTGGAAGGATGTCATGTGCCGATACCCATTGCGGCGGTGGTGAACACGCCGGAAAGAAACGCGAGTGCGAGCAGATACAGCGCATCGAGTGCGCGGTTCTGCCGTCGCGTCTCGCGGTCGTAGTAAAACAATTGCAGCGGAATCCGCAGCAACCAGAAAGCAGCCATCGCCCCGCTGAGGAATCGCCCGAGCAGCGAAGCCCCCGCCAACTCCGGCGCAAAGAGCAGGCACAGCGCTGCGAAGATCACCAGCACGATTCCGATGTACAGCCAATGCACATAGAGCACCTGGCGGAGAATTGGCGTGAGCCGCGCCGCGTTTTCGCGCACCCGGAGCCGGCCCGGCAGCCCGAAATTGGCGGCCAGGATTGCCAGATGCACCACGCCCGCTGCCCAAATCCACGGCACCAGCGGGTTTGCATGCAGCATCAGAGGCCAGCTCATCGTGCCTCCTTGTGGAGCGTGTGCGAGGGCATCGAGCATGTGCCCGAGGCGCAATGACGGTGCGCGGCAATCCAGCGATACGCGACGCGTGCCACGCGGCTCATTCCCGGCAGTTGCGCTGCGGCCCACAGCGGCCACACCCACCAGATGTGCCGCGCCAGATGCAACACCGCCTCGGCGCCGCCGCGGGTGTGGCCCTCAGGGCTCAACAGCCGCAGCTCGCTCCATAGCCCGGAGGGCACTACGCGGAATCCCCGCCGCGCCAGCACGCCGCGGAAGCGCGCCGCCGTCGCCGTGCACATCGCGCAGTTGGCGTCGTAGAAGACCCAGCCGCGCATCCGAGTTGTGCCTTCTTCCGTCATTTCTGTAATCACTGAAACGCCACCGCAAAAAAACTCCGGCAGCTAGCTGGCCGCCGGGAATCCCAACACCTTGCGCACTTTCCCGCGCAACTTGGCCGCCTGGCGCAGCGTGCCCGCGGGCAGCCGGCGAACCTCGCCGTAGAACGACGTCATCGTTTCGAAAAAATCCAGCATCTCGCGCAATCGCTCGCGCGTATAGGTGTCGGTAGAGCCGGAACCTTCCAGCTCCGCAACGCTGGTGCGCAGCATAGCCAGCGTGGGATCCACCTCGCGCCGCTTGCGCTCTTCCACCACGATGTTGAACATCTCCCAAACGTCCTTCATGCACTCGAAGTGGTCGCGCCGGTCGCCCAGCACGTGCACCACCTTCACGATGCCCCAGCCTTGCAGCTCGCGCAGGCTGGTGGAGACGTTCGAGCGCGCCACGGCCAGCGTCTTTGAAATCTCTTCCGCGTTGACCGGCTCGGGAGACAAATAGAGCAAGGCATGGATCTGCGCCACCGTGCGGTTGATGCCCCAACGGGTGCCCATTTCGCCCCAGTGGAGGATGAACTTTTGCTGGACGGGAGTGAGTTTCATCGTCGCCTTCCGTTATTTCAGTCTAGACAGAAATTACAGGAATGCGAGGATGCTTGTCAAGCGAAGAAAAAGGGAAAAGGGCGACCGAGCCTAAGGGGCGCCGTGCGCGTGGCTCTCGCTCCCGTGCCGGATCTGTTGATATATGGCCAACTGCTCCGGCGTGAGCAGCTTCCGCGCCTTCAGATGCGTTTCCAGATGCACCCAGCGCAACTGCGCCCGCAACGTGGCAATGCGATAAGTTTCTTCGCGCAATTCAGCCTCGCTGCGCCCCGCGCGGAATAGCTCCTCCAATTGCTTTTCAGCCCCCAGGATTTGCCGGCCCAGCGGCTGTGCCTTTTCCTTCATCGCCGCCATCAGCGAGGTGACCGCCGCCCCCTGCTCCGCTGTCAGCCGTAGCTGCTCGCGCAGCTCCAGGATGTGCTTGGGCCCCGGATAGCCGCTGCGGTCTGCGGCCAGGGCCATGCCGAAGCCCTGCCCCTGTTCGAGTGCCTCGCGTTCCAATTGCAGGAACGCGTGATGGTCGGCTTCGTTCTTCGACACCGCCTGCGCTTGCTGCACGTGCTGCGCATGTTGCGCCGGGTCGTGCTGCTGCGCAAGGAGTGGCTGGGCAAAAAGCATCGCGATCACAGGCAAAGTCTTCCTCATGATTTCACCTCGTTCGCCAAATTGGACGGAACGGAAGCGCAAATCCTTCCCATCGTGATCCTATCTCTACCCTCACGCCTTTTGCCATTTCACTTCACTCGACCCAATCAGCGATGAAAACATTCGTATCGCCCGGCTTGGCCTGATTTCGATTGCTGGCCCAGATCAGCCGCTTGCCGTCAGAGCTGAACATCGGAAAGCTGTCGAAGGTTTCGTGGTAGGTGACGCGCTCAAGCCCCGAGCCATCGAGGTTGATGAGGTACAAATCGAAATTGCGGCCGCGCTTATCGTGCAGGTTCGAGGCAAAGATAATCCGCTTGCCGTCAGGATGAAAGAACGGCGCAAAACTTGCCGCCGTGAAATCCGTCAGCTTGCGTTTGTTCCCGCCGTCCGCATCCATCACAAACAGCTCGAAGCGGGTTGGCCGCAGCACGCCATCCTTCAGCAACGTCTTGTACTCTTCAATTTCCTTGGGGTCGTGCGGGTGGTGCGCGCGATAGACAATCTTCTTGCCGTCCGGCGAAAAAAACGGCCCACCGTCGTATCCCAGCTCGGTGGTCAGGCGCTTTACGTTCTTCCCATCCGCATCCATGGTGTAGATATCGATATCGCCGTCGCGCACAGACGTGAACACGATTTTCTTCCCGTCGCGCGATACCGTCGCCTCGGCGTCATACCCCGGTGTGGTGGTCAGTCGTTTCACGTCGCTGCCGTCCGGCCGCGCCGTGTAGATATCGAACTCCGGATACAGTTTCCACACGTAGCCGCGGCTGTAGTCGGGCGGGGGCGGGCATTCCGCTGCGGCGCCGTGCGTCGAGGCATACAGGATGCGCTTGCCGCCCGGAAAAATGAACGCGCACGTCGTTTTGCCCTTGCCCGTTGACACCATCCGCCGGTTCGCACCATCCAACCCCATGGTGTAAATCTGGTCGCAGCCCGGCCCCTCGTGCGACTGGAAAATAATCTGCCGGTCATCCGACGCAAAGTAAGCTTCGGCGTTTTCGCCGCTGAACGTCAGTTGCCGAACGTTGCGCAGCCGCTTTTCCTCCGGCAGCGCCAGCGGCGTGCCATCTTGCGAGCCGAGGGCACCAGCGCCGGCCATCAGCAGAATCACTGCGAGAAATGGGAAAAGGGAACGAGTCGAGGTCATAAAGTTGGCGCACGAAAAGCTTAGCATAGGCACGGCAAGGGTGCAGCGCGAGGCAGGTGCGCCAGTGAGCCTTGCCCTCGGCCCTGGCCCTCAGCTTTCTTCCGGTGGCTCGGGATGAATCGTTACCCGCGCGATTTGCGCGAACCTCTCCTTCACACGGTCTTCCAACGCCGCAGTCACGTCGTGAATTTGCGTAATGAGCAGCTCGCCCTGCATTGCACAATGGCACGACACCAGGATCTTGTCTTCTGCCCGCCGCACTTGCACCTCGTGACAGTTCACCAGCTCGTGGTACTCCGCGGCCAGCCCATTGATGAACTGCTGCACCGACCGCCCCAGGTCCTTCATCTCGTCGGCGTCGGCAATATGCGCGCCCAGCGGCTCGATGTGGATGTTCACTCCTGCCACGCCGGTCTCGTGCAACACTTCTTGCTCCAGCACCGTGGCATGGCGGTGCGCTTCGCGCAGACTCAAATGCTCATTCACTTCGAGGTGCAGCTCGATGTACAAACGCCCGTCGAGTTGATTCGCGGAAAGCTCGTGAATCGCCAAGCCGTTGCGTTGCGCGATAGCCCGCACCACGTCGAACAGGTCCTCGTTGGCAGGGGCCCGCGGCTCCATGTGCACCATCACATCGGCGGGGATGATCGATTGCACGCGCTTCTCAACCGCGTCGCTCACCGCGTGCACCTGCTCAAAGGTGCGCGTGCGCGGCACGCTGATGGTGACATCCACGAAGTGATGATTCCCCGCGCGGCGCACGCGCACGCGCTCCGTCGCCAGCACCCCATCGAGCTGGTTCACCGCCGCCGCGATGCGCTGTTGCAATCCAGTGGGGGCGGCGTCGAGCAGCGCGTCCAGGCTCCGCCGGCCGAGTTGCCCGCCGACCCAGATGATTACGCCGGAGACGATCAGCGCGGCCACCGGGTCGGCATACTGCAGCCACGGCACGCTGTAGCGTTCGCCCGCCCACACCACCGCGATGCCCAGCATCACCACCAGCGTGCTCCAGATGTCGGTCGAAAAGTGGAGCGCGTCGGCCTCCAGCGCTTCGCTCTCATACTTCTTCGCCACGCGGCGCAACGCGCGCGAACGCACCGCGTCCACCACAATCGTCAGGCCGAGGATCACCAGCGCCACCACGGACGGCTCGATCTGCACCTCGCGAAACAGCAGGCGCTGGAACGCTTCCCAGATGATGTACAGCGCGGCCACCACCAGCAGCCCGGTCACAACCAGTGATGAGAAGTTCTCCACCTTGGCGTGTCCAAACTGATGGTCCGCATCGGCGGGCTTGTCTGCGATGCGCACGGAGAGGTAGGTGATTACCGTGCTCACTAGGTCGAGGCTCGCGTGCAACGCCTCGGACAGGATGCCCAGGCTGCCCGTCGTCACCGCCAGCGCCACTTTCATGAACACCAGCAGCAGCGATGAGCCCACCGACTCCAGCGCAGCCCGCTTCTTTTCGCGAATGGCCTCAGCAGTAGTCATGCATGATGCGGCGGACTCCGGAATATAGCAGCAATCCAGCAGCCCCGCAGCCGTTCTAGGTATCAGCTCTTAGATCGCCCATTCCTGCGATGCCGCAGGCGCTGGTGTAGAATTGCAGCGCGGTGCATACATGGCGAAAAAGAAATCCAAGTCGCCGGAACCGATTGTCGAATCGCTGGCCATCGCCGTTTCGCCGACGCGCGCGTGGGAGGCGCTCACCAGCCCGCGCATCCTGGGCGACGTGGTCATGGGCCACGTGGAAATCGACCCCAAGCCGGGCAAGCCGTTCATCTGGCAGTGGGGCGTGTGGAAGAAGAGCGCGCCGCGCGCCGACGAAGATGCCTACACCTGGCGCGGCCAAGTCCTCGACGCGGTTCCCGGCTCGACCCTCGTACTGGGCGGCGCAGGCCAGTCGCTTGCCGTGCTCACCGTGAAGGGCGAGGGCGAGGCCGCCCTGGTCACCGTCGTGCAGGCCGATGTCCCCAGGGGATACGACTTCGAAGGCTACCGCCGCGGCTGGGCCGACTTCCTGCTCAAGCTCAAGACCCTGCTCGAGCGCCCGCCCTATCAGAACGAGGTTTTTCTGCGCACGCTGGTCAACGCCAGTCCCGCGCAGGTGATTGCCGCATGGCTGAGCGCCTCCACGCTAAGCAAGCTGCTGCCCGGCAAAGTGAAGCTACAGGCCAAGCCCGGCGGCGCATACGAGTGGCAGCGCAAAGATCGGCCCGGCGCAAAAGAAACCGGCCGCTTCCTTGAAATTAGCAAGGGCCGCCGCGTCTCGTTCACTTGGGGCGCGGGCGCGAAGCCGCGCGAGGTGCGCATCTCCGCCGAGAAAACGCCCTACGGCGCGCTCGTCTCGCTCGAGCAGATTGGCACTTCCAGCGGCTTTCACGAAGCCGACCGCCGTATGTGGGCCCATCTCCTCGAGCGCCTGCAAGTGTATTTCTACTACGGCAAGAAAATCGGCGCGTAACGCCCGTGAAACCCGTTTCGCAGAACGCGCTTGCAGCCCGCATTTTCGGCTTCCGAATCAAGTGTTTCTATTCGGTACCTGCGGTCCTTGCATAAAGAACGGTAATGAGCTATTTCTGCGCCCTCAACATGAGAAAAAAGAGAGCCGCCGCGCGGAAAACTGCAAGAACTAGGAAAGCGAAGCACGTCTGGACGCTGGCCGACGTGCGCCGCCGCTGCTCGCCAGAGTTGCTCGAAGTGGTGGAAGAGATGCGGCAGTTGATTCGCGATACGGTGCCTCATGTTGAAGAGCGCGTTTACTCGGAAGGTAAAGCCATCGGCTACCATGTGCCGGGCATCGGCGCGCGCTTCCTGCTGTGGCTGTTCCCCGACCGGTTGGCGGTGGTCTTCGCCTACGGCTCGCTGATTCCCGACCCGGACCGTTTGCTCGAAGGCTCGGCAAAATACAAGAGCCGATGGGTCACGCTGCGCCCAGGCAGGGAAATCCCGCACGAAGGGCTCACCCGCCTGATCCTCGCCAACCTGATGGAATAGGGGCGGACCTGCGTGTCCACCCGAGTTGCGAGCGAGCGCTACTCTTCGCCGATGTCTTCGTTCCACAGCTCGGGGTGCACAGCGATGAAGTCGCGCATCATGGTGATGCACTCGGGATCAGCGAGGTCGACGACTTCCACGCCGCTCTCGCGCAGCCAGTGAGCGCCGCCCGCGAAATTCACCGACTCGCCCACCACCACCGCGCCGATGTTGAACTGCCGAATCAGCCCGCTGCAGAACCAGCACGGCGAGAGCGTTGTGACCATGATTTTGTCGCGGTAGCTCCGCTGGCGGCCGGTCTTGCGAAACGCGTCGGTTTCGCCGTGGATCGATGGATCGCCTTCCTGCACGCGACGGTTGTGACCGCGGCCCAGCAGGCGGCCGTCGCGCGTGAACAGCGCCGCGCCCACCGGTATGCCGCCTTCGGAGAGTCCCAGCCGGGCTTCGTCGAGCGCGACGCGCAGCAGCGATTTGCAGAATTGCGGGTCGAGTGGTTGCACGGCTATTCCGTCAGGTGCGTGGGCACGCTGGTCACCACGATGCGCGGGCGGAACAGCAGCGCGCCCTTCAGCAGCAGGGTAGTCTGGTTGTGCAGCAGATTGTGCCACCACCGCGCGGGGACGTACTCCGGCAGCAGCACAGTGACCTTGTCGTCTTCGCGCAGGTCTTCGATTTCATCAATGAAACGCAGCAGCGGCTGCACCACGCTGCGGTAGGGTGAATAGAGCACCACCAGCGGCACGTCGGGGAACACCCGCCGCCACCCCTCGCGAATATCGTCGTGGTCGCGCGCGTCGGTGTTCACAGTGACAGGCACCACATCCTTGGAAATGGAGAGCGCGTACTCGACGGCGGTCAGCACCACGCGGTTGGGCGTGGGCGCGACCGGCACGACCACGGTGTGGCGCGTCACGCGCGCGCGTTCGGCGCTGGAGAGCGAGAGTTGCTTGGTCGCAAGGAAGTAGTGCCGCCGCGTAATCCAGAACAGGTACATCACCGATGGAACCGCAACCACCACCAGCCATGCGCCTTCGTGGAACTTGATTACCGCGATGATCACCAACACGGTGCCAGTCGCCAGCGCGCCCAGCGCATTCAGCGCCAGCCGCCAGCCGCGCCCGGCCTCGCTCGACTTCCACCAGTGCAGCACCAGCCCGGTCTGCGCCAGCGTAAACGAGAGGAACACGCCGATGGCGTACAGGGGAATCAGGCTGTGCACGTCGCCGCCGAAAGAAAAAATCAGTACGAAGGCGCCCACCCCCAGAATCAGGATGCCGTTCGAGAACACCAGCCGGTCGCCGATGTTGGCCAATTGCCGTGGCACAAAACGGTCGCGCGCAAGAATGGAGGCCAGCCGCGGGAAGCCGGCAAAGCTGGTGTTGGCCGCAATCACAAGGATCGCCATGGTTGAGAATTGCGTCAGATAATACAGCGCGATGCCCATCGTGCCGGTGCCGTACACCGCCTTGGCTAGCTGGGAGACGACCGTCTCGTGAGCCAGCGGCCGGGCTGAGTACACGTAGGCCAGGTAACTCAAACCGAGGAACAGCGACGCCAGGATGGCGGCCATCACGTACAGCACGATTTGCGCGTTGCGCACCACGGGCTTTTGCAGCGCCTGCACGCCGTCGGCGACGGCTTCCACTCCGGTGAGCGCGACGCAGCCGTGCGCAAACGCGCGCAGTACCAGAAACGCCGTAATCGGCCCTAGCGTAGAGGCCGCCCCTTCTGCTATCGCCGCTGGTTCCAGCGGTGCGACCGTTCCCGCCCAGTGGCGATAAATGCCCACGCCAATCATGGCGTATATGCAAAGCAAAAAGGTGTAGACCGGAAACGCGAACACTCGCGCCGATTCCCGCGCGCCGCGCAGGTTCATCACCGCAAGAATGCCGATGGCCACCAGACACAGCAAAGTTCGATAGTCATAGAGATCGGGGACCGCAGAGGTCAGTGCGGCGATGCCGGCGGCCACGCTCACCGCTACCGTGAGAATGTAGTCAATCAGCAGCGCCGCCGCGGCCACCAGCCCCGCGCCGACGCCGAGGTTGTCCTTGGCCACTTCATACGTGCCGCCGCCGCCCGGGAACGCGCGGATCAACTGCCCGTAAGAGAGCACCACGATGGTCAGCAGCACGGCAATAGTGGCGGCCACCGGGACCACCAGGCGCATCCGCTCCGGGTCTGCCGCTACCACTGCGCCTAGCGGAATCAGCACCAGCAGGATTTCTTCCGTGGCGTACGCGTTGGAGGAGAGATTGTCCGAGGCAAAGACGGTGAGCGCCGCCTTTTTCGTCAGCCGCTGCTCATGCAGCTCGGCGCTGCGCAGCGGTGAACCGACCAGAAGCCGTTTTAGGCGGGAAAGAAGAGCCACGGTTGAAAGGGATACCACACCGCGCTACAAGGGCGCAATTTACGTCGCGCGTGAATCGCACATAACGGAGATTCGGGCCGGCTCCTTACTTCTCGCCCAGTTCGCCCATTTGCTGCGCCAGGTAGTTCTCCGCGCCCAGGCGCTTGATGAGGTCGAGCTGTGTCTCCAGGAAGTCCACGTGCTGCTCCTCGTCCTTCAGGATGAAGGTGAGGAAGTCAGCGGTGGCGTTGTCGCTGTGCTTGCGGCAGGTCTCGATGGCCTTGTTGTACTCCACCACCGCGCCGCGCTCGAGTTCGAGGTCGTTGCGAAGCTGCCCGGGGACGTCTTTGCCGATGTTCAACCGGTCCAACTCGCTTAGGTTGGGCATGCCTTCGAGGAAGAGGATGCGCTCGATCAGCGCTTCGGCGTGCTTCATTTCCCCGATGGACTGCTTCTTCACAAACGCGCTTAGTTTCTTGTAGCCCCAGTTCTCCTGCATTTCGGCGTGCAGGATATACTGGTTAATCGCGGTCAGCTCTTCGCGCAGCATGTCCTGAAGCACGCTGATCACTTCGGGCTTGCCCTTCATCGATTGCCTCCTCGTCTGGCTAACTAGTCATTGTATCGCAACCTGCTGAGCGCGCGGCGCTTTTGCGCTTCAGTTGCAACTGTGCGCCGTGCTTTGAAAGCGAGCCCGCCTTCCATTGCAATTTCCTGAGGGGAAAGGGGTTGGGGATCCGATAGCCCGTCGCTGCTTTTCCTAGCAAAACCCCGGGCTACCGCAAACCTTTTTCGTGGCGGGCTCGTCTAATGGGGTGACGACAATGTTGAAGCAGATGGCCAATTCGGTTTCACGGCGCGCGGTGCTGGGGATGGCGGGCGCGGTTCTCTCCCTGTTCCTGGCAGCCGATGGCGCCCTTGTCTCCGCCGGCCGCACTGACGTGGCTGCTGCCACCGGGCTGCTTCAGACCGTACAGGCCACCGCGCAAGTTGCCTTTGAAGGCGGCTTGCGCTTCGCCAACGACATGCGCGCGCTGTATCAGCTTGCGCACTTGGACGAGATTACGCCGCAGCCCAGATCCGCGCCGACCGCATGGCCCGCGGACAGGCAGCGCGACAAACTCTATCTTTGCTCGGAATCCCGGCCGATGAAAGCTTCGGCCAAGGCTACCATCTAGCACAACCCCAACCGACGGGAATCAGCAGCCCCACGGAACGGCACGCCGTGGGGTTGTTGCTTTTCAAGCGCTCTAGCCGCGGAATTTCAAGAACAACCCGTACAACACCAGCGCGGATCCAGCAAGGAACAGAAGCGGCAGGGCGTAATCCACCACCACCAGCGGTACTTCGAAAGGGACCTCCAGCCCGCTGTAGCCGCCAATGAAGTAATAGAAAATCGCGCCCAGCCACAAGTACATCATCCCCCGGCGAACCTGCGCCCGCCCGGCCATCGGATCGCGAAAAGTGGTGTGCGGCACCGACGACATGTCTTCCCGGCAATGCGGACAATTGGCCAGTGAGTCGAGGACCCTCTTGCCACAGTGTGGGCACTGGCGAAATCCCATGGACGCCACCCCCGTCGGATCGCCGAGCGGTCGGCTTACTGTGGAGCCTAGGTTCCGCGGGTTCGGATGTCAACTATGCGATCCCCACGAATTGCCTGGCCGAGCGCATCCGCGTCGAGCTTGCGCCGCTTACGGCCGTCCAATAGGATGATGTTCCCAATTTCACAAGGAGGATTCGCATTATGACCAAGCCGCGCATCGTGATCGCTGCCCTGCTGGCCGCCGGGCTTTTCATCGGCGGCTATGTCGCCGCGCAAGCCAAGAACCAGTTCGGCACGCCCTCAACCATCTTGCACATTTCGCTCATCCAGTGGAAAGAGGGGACGCCCGACGCGGAAAAGCAAAAAGCGCTCGAAGGCGTAAAAAGGATGGCCGCCGAAATCCAAGGCATCAAGAACGTGTGGATCAAAGCCATCCGCGTGCAGCCGCGCGGCTACCATGACGCCTTTGTGATCGAGTTTGCAGACATGGCCGCCCACGACCGCTATGTGGAGCACTCCGCGCGCAAAGCCTGGCGCGAACATTTCCTCTCCATCCGCGAGGAAAGCATCTCGCCTCAGGTAAGCAACTGAACTTGGGTGCACTTGGCTGCACCAAATGACAGCCGCAGGTGCGGCTGTTAGACTCGAAGGCCTATGAGCGCGTCTCAAGACGACCGCGAGCGCAGGATCGACCCGCGCCTTGCGGACGAAGGTGTGGTGCATGTGGAGTACATCGCCCCGAGCCCGCACGTGCGCGACCTTTCGGCGAGCGGCGTTTACCTCGCCGACCCGCGCCAGCTTCAGTTGGGTCAAACCGTCAAGCTGCGTTTGAGCCTCGGTGCAGCGGGCGTTCCGTTTGTGGTTACGGGCATGGTGCGGCGCGTGGATCCCGGACATGGCTTCGCCGTCGAGTTTATCCAGCTGGAGTCGGCCGACCGCCGCCGCCTGAAGGAGTTCATCGCGCGCGGGAATCCCGAGAAAATCTCGCCCGCCGGCGCAGATGGACTCGTTTGACGCAATCATGCCTTTCTCCGCCGAAGAACTCACCCGCCTGCGCGCCGAGACTCCCGGCTGCGTCGAGCGCGTTCATCTGAACAACGCCGGCGCGGGATTGATGCCCGCACCCGTACTGCGCGCCATCACCGGGCATCTGGAATTGGAGTCGCGCATCGGCGGTTACGAAGCGGCAGACGCTCGCGAAGCCGGCATCGAAGATGCCTACGCCCCTGTGGCCTCACTACTTGGTTGCGCCCCGCGCAATGTGGCCATGGTCGAGAATGCGACGGTCGCTTTCCAGCAGGCGCTTTCGGCCATTCCGTTTGAGCGCAGCGATGTAATCCTGACCAGCGTCAACGACTACATTTCGAATCAGCTCATGTTTCTCTCCCTAGCTAAGCGCTTCGGCATTGAAATTGTGCGCGCGCCGGAGGCCGCTGAAGGCGGTATCGACGTGGATGCGGCGGCCCGCCTCATCCGCGAGCGGCGTCCGCGTCTTGTTTCGCTGACGCATGTGCCCACCAATTCCGGCCTGGTGCAGCCAGTCGCTGCCGTGGGCCGCATTTGCCGCGAGCACGGCATCTGGTATCTGGTGGATGCATGCCAGTCCGCCGGGCAGCTTCCGCTCGACGTGAACGCCATCGGCTGCGATTTCCTGAGCGCCACGAGTCGCAAGTTTCTGCGCGGGCCGCGCGGCGCTGGTTTTCTCTACGCCTCCGACCGCGCGCTTGCTGCCGGCCTTGAGCCGCTCTTCCCGGACATGCGCGGCGCGCGATGGAAGGAGGCCGATGGCTACGAAGCCGCCCCGACGGCCCGCCGCTTTGAGAATTGGGAGTTCGCTTATGCGCTGGTGCTGGGCACAGGCGCGGCCGCGCGCTATGCGCTCGAAATCGGTATCGACCGCATCGCGGAGCGAAGCACCGCGCTAGCCGCGCAGTTGCGTGAGTTGCTCGCCGCCGCGGGCCTGCCCGTGCTCGACCGCGGCGTGCAGCGTTGCGCCATCGTCACCGTTGCCATCCCCGGCCACGACGCTGAATCCTTCGTCACCGAGCTGCAGCGCCGCGGCATCAACGCCAACATCAGCCGCCGCGAGTACGCGGTGATCGATTTCGCGCAGAAGGGAGTCGATTGGGCTCTACGGCTCTCGCCGCACTATTACAACACTGAAGACGAGCTCCGCCGAGCCGTAGCCGCGATCGTCGAAATCGCCCGCCCGCGATAGTTTGATGGCTTTCCGCGCGTAGTGAATGGTGGTAGTCTCCGGGCAATTCGGGCTCTCAATCTCACCCGCGCGCTTCGGGAGGCGCTTATGGACATGAAGAAATTTCTTCTTGCAGTGGTGGTGGCTTACGTTCTGCTGATCACTACCACCTACTTCATTCACGGGGTTTGGCTGGGTGCTTTCTACCGGAACTACATGGACTCCTGGCGCCCTCTTGAACAACAGGCGGCCAAAGCGTGGATCCTGCTGGCCGGGCGACTGCTCTACACCGTGATGTTCGCGTGGGTCTACCTGCGCGGGCTGGAGCAGAAATCGTGGATTGGGCAAGGCATCCGCTATGGCGGGGTGGTTTGGCTGCTAGTGAGCGTGCCGGACATTTTGAGCACCTACGTCCTTTTCCGCGTGCCTTACCGATTGGCCCTGCTCTGGATGAGCATCGCGTTGATGCAAACCGTAATGATGGGGCTGGTGGTCGCCTACTTCCTACGGCCCGCCGCGCCGCCCGTGGAGGCGGGCGCAGACGCCAGAAAGGCCTAGCGTAGCCCGTAGGCGCGCAAGGTTCGCCTGTCGATTACCGAGTCCGGCAAGACGCGTTTCGCAACGCTTAGGACGGCAGCGCGCGGCGTGACGGTGTAGCGCGCTCGCGGCGGCACATCCGTGATTGCGCGATGCACCACTCGCGCGCAATCCTCGGGCTTCGATTTTGCACGGCTGATGGTCTGCTTCCACTGCGCGCGGAAGCCGTTGTACACCTTGGCGTACGGGCTCTCTTTCGCGCGGCTCACATACTCCGCGCCCGCTTCCGCGGAGACGTTGCCCATGTTCGACGGGATGAATCCCGGCTCGATCAACACCACGCGGATGCCGAAAGAATGCAGCTCCAGCCGCAAGGCATCGCTGATGCCTTCGAGCGCATGTTTGCTCGCGCTGTAGGCGCCGAAAAGCGGCCATGCAAATTTCCCAGCAATCGAGCTCATGTTAATGATCCGCCCGCAGCGCCGCGCTCGCATCGCCGGCAACACGCGCTGCGTGACGCGCACCACGCCGATGAAGTTGGTCTCAAACTGCGCGCGCAAGTCGTCGAGCTTCAATTCCTCCACCGGCGCGATCACTGCGTAACCCGCATTGTTGACCAGAACGTCGATTTGCCCCGCGCGGCGCTCCGCTTCTGCCACGGCGGCCGCCACTGAATCGTCGCGCGTCACGTCCATCTCCAGCATCTCGAGCGGCAGCTTGCGCTCGCGCGCCACATGCTCCACCTCAGCGCGCTTGGCTGCATTGCGCCCCGCGCCGATCACGCGATAACCGCGTTCGGCCAGGTAGAAAGCAGTGGCCCGTCCCAGCCCGTCGGTCGCTCCCGTCAGAAGCACTGTACTCAGTGTGGTCATGGGCTCTTCTCCGCTGGCAAGATATCGCAACTCGACGTGGCAATATAGGCCTCTGCTTGACCCGCCCGTGCAGGCGGTCTAAGCTGGAAGTAGCTAGCCTGCCCGGTTCCGTTAGCTCCCAGCCCACAACATATTCGCGAGGAGGCACACATGCACCTGCTCTGGTTCCTGCTCATTGGGTTGATCGCCGGCTGGCTGGCCGGGCAGCTCACACGCGGACAAGGGTTCGGCGTGTTCGGAAACATGGTGGTTGGGGTGATCGGCGCATTTCTCGGCGGTTTCGTCTTTGGTGTGCTTGGCCTGAGCGCCTACGGCCTGCTGGGGCAACTGATCATGGCCACCGTCGGCTCCATGGTGCTGCTTTTCCTGCTGCGCCTGATTCGCACGGCGTGAACACAACTAGGAGACAACCATGAAAGCAGCCACACTAATTGGAGCCGTCCTGATTGTGATCGGCATCATCTCGCTCGCTTACGGCGGCATCACCTACACGCGGAAAAAGGAAGTGGTCGAAGTGGGGCCGATCAGCGCCAAGGTGGAGACGCAGGAAAAGTTCCCGCTGCCGCCGGTGGTGGGCGGCATCGCGCTGGTCGGTGGGATTGTGCTGGTCGCCGTGGGCGCCCGCCGGAAGTAACCGAGTTTTGCAATTCCCTGCCCGGCCTTGTTGCGCCGCGGCTTCGAGAGTATGCTGCGCGCTCCGGGGCGAAACGCTGCCGTGGCGCAGCGCGTCCCAAGGAACGGGTAGCGGCCGGTGGTGGTGTGACCAAATCATTCTGAGAGTCGCAATCTCTAAATGGGAGGTTGTCCTATGAAAGTGTCCACTTCGCGCGCGTTTGTGTCCTTCGTCCTGGCACTCACGATGACCCTGAGCCTGACCTCACTGTCGTTCGGCCAGCGGAAAGCCGCGCCGGCCCCAGCCAAGCAGGCCATCGACGAGGCCTATACCGCGAAAATCAAGGAATACACCACCGAGCCGCACTTCCTCACCGAGCTGGTGGATCATCTCCCCGCCTCCTCCACCGTACCGACGCCGGAGAAGATTCTCGGCTACATGATCGGCACGCCGGAGAAACTCACTTACACCAAGGACGTTCATCGTTACTTCCGCGAGCTGGCGCGCACCTCGCCGCGCGTCAAGGTGTGGGTGGCCGGCAAGAGCGAAGAAGGCCGCGAGATGCTGCTGGTGGCCATCAGTGACGACGCCAACATGGCCAAGCTCGATCGCATCAAGGAGATCACCGCCAAGCTCGCCGACCCGCGCAAGCTCAGCGACGCCGACGCCGAAAAACTCATCGGCGAAGGCAAGCCAATCTATTGGCTCTCCGGCTCCATCCATTCACCGGAGACCGGCTCGCCGGAGATGCTGATGGAGCTGGCCTACCGCATGGCCGTGAGCGAGTCGCCGTTCATCCAGAACATCCGCCGCAACCTGGTGCTGCTGATTACCCCGGTGCTCGAAGTGGACGGCCGCGACCGCCGCGTGGACACCTACTACTACTCGAAGGCTAACCCGGGCAAACCCGCCCCGGGCCTGGTTTATTGGGGCAAGTACGTCGCGCACGACAACAACCGCGACTCCATCGCTATGGCGCTCGAACTCTCGAAAGCGCAGATGCGCAACTTCCTCGAGTGGCACCCGCAGGTGCTGCACGACCTGCATGAGTCGGTCCCGTTCCTCTACACCTCCACCGGCACCGGACCCTACAACGCGTGGCTCGACCCCATCGTCGTGAACGAGTGGCAGAAGCTCGCGTACTACGAAGTTGAGGAGATGACCAAGCGCGGCGTGCCCGGCGTGTGGACGCACGGCTTCTATGATGGCTGGGCGCCCAACTACATGTTCTACGTCGCCAATGGCCACAACTCCATCGGCCGCTTCTACGAAACTTTCGGCAACGGCGGCGCGGACACGCGCATGCGCAGCGTGGGCGCGCAAACTACGCGCACCTGGTACCGTCCCAACCCGCCGCTGCCGCGGGTGAAGTGGTCGATCCGCAACAACGTCAACCTACAGCAGAGCGGCGTGCTGCTGGCCATGACCTACACGGCCAACAACGGCGCGGAGTTCCTCCGCAACTTCTATCTCAAGGGCAAGCGTTCCGTGGCCAAGGCCACCACCGAAGGCCCTGCGGCGTGGATTATCCGCAACGACAAGCGCCCGCAGCTTGCCGGCCAGCTTGCCAACCTGATGCAGCGGCAAGGCGCGGAAGTTCATCGCCTCGATGCGGAGTTTGAGTTGAAGTCTGAGCGGCCCGCAACGGATGCGACCGCTGCCGCTGCGCGTCCCAGCGCGGAGGAAAGCACCGAAGGCGGGCGATCGCAAGGCCGCCGTCCCGAAGTTTCGGGACGCGCCGCCCAGCCGGTCAAGGTTCCCAAGGGTAGTTACGTGGTGCGCATGGATCAACCTTACAGCCGCATGGTGGACATGCTGCTCGACACGCAGTATTACTCCACCGCGGACCCGCGACCGTACGACGACACGGGCTGGACGCTCGGCCCGCTGCGCAATGTGGAGACGCACCGCGTCGTCGACACTGCCATCCTCAAGTCGCCCATGACGCTGGTCAGCAACCAGATCCGCGCCTCTGGGCAAATCACCGGCACCAGCGCCACGAAGTATTACGTGGTGAACGCCACCGCTGAGCCGGCTCTGGCTACGCTGCGCTTCCGCATGAACGACGTGAAGTTCTTCGCCGCGCAAGAAGCCTTCGAGGCCGACGGCAAGAAGTTCAACGCCGGCTCGTTCCTCATCCCCACGGAGGGCAATCCAAGTGATTTGCGCTCGCGCCTGACTGCCGCCACCGCGGAGCTGGGCGTCGACGCGCATGCCAGCGACACGGACATCAGTGCCAAGCGCCACGAAATGAAGCTGCCGCGCATCGCCCTGATGCACACCTGGGTCAATACGCAGAACGAAGGCTGGTTCCGCCTCGCGCTGGAAGAAACCGGCGTGCCCTACGCTTACATTTCTGATCAGGATGTGCGCGCGGACGCCAACTTGAAGGCCAAGTACGACGTCATTCTCTTTCCGCCGGTCACGTCGAACCTTTCCACGCTGATTAACGGCGTACGCAAGCGCATGCTCGACGATGGCTCAGACTTCGGCGGGCCGATTCCGTGGAAGAATTCCGCATTGACGCCGAACCTAGCCGGCAACGATGAGAGCGACGACATCCGCGGCGGGCTCGGCTTTGAAGGCCTCGCCAATCTCAAGAAATTCATCGAAGCCGGCGGCGTGTTCATTCCCATCACCGCCAGCGCTTCGTTGCCTGTCGAGCTGGGCATCACCGAAGGCGTTTCCATCACCGATACGCGCGCGCTGCAAGCCCGCGGCACGGTGGTCAACGCAACTGTCGAAGACAAGCTGAGCCCCATCGCTTACGGCTACGACGACAAGCTCTCCGTTTATTTCAACCAGGCGCCGGTGTTCCGTGTCGGCCTTGTCGGTGGCGGCTTTGGCGGCGGAGGTGGCGGCGCCGGAGCAGGCGGGCGCACGGCAGGCCGCGGCTCATCGACCGACCCGGACATCCCGCAGGGCCGCCCGTGGAACACGCCGGAGCGCGAGTCACGCCGCAGTCGTGCCGAGCAAGAAACCTACATCGATCCCGACATCCGCGAATTCCTCGCCGGCAACATCCTGCCCGAGCGCATGTGGCCGCGCGTAGTGCTGCGCTTTGCACGCACTGCCGAGCTCGGCGTCAGTGGCATGCTGGAAGGCGGAAGTGACCTGGCCGAATCGCCGGCGGTGATCGACGTGCCGGTCGGCCGCGGCCACGTGGTGCTGTTTGCCACCAATCCCATGTGGCGCCACGAGACGCACGGTAGCTTCATGCTGCTGCTCAACGCCGCTATGCACTTCGATAACCTGAAGGTGGGTCGCGTTGCGAAGCCCGCCTCGGCCGGCGACCGGTCGGCCGAGGAGTTCGGCCCAGTGATGGACGGCCACCCCCGGCAGTAGCCTTGGAGTGCGGGAGCCCCGAAGCTTCGGGGCTCCCGCCTTTTGGCGAAGCTCGCTTCGCCGGAATGTCACCGAAATCGGGGACTCGCGCGCCGTGTGCTAAAATCGCTGTCCCATGCATCCCAGCATCCCGCGCTTGATTGAATTGCAGGAGGTGGACTCGCGCCTCGCGGAGGTTCAGGCGCGGCTTGACGCGCTGCCCAAGCGCGTGATGGCCGTCAACAAGCGCGTCGAAGAAGCCCGCCGGCAGCTCGCCGAGTCGAAAACCGCACTGACGGGCAGCCTCAAAGACCGCAAGATTTTCGAAATGGACGTGCAGTCGTGGAAAGATAAGGTCACGAAGTACAAAGATCAGTCCGCGCAGGTGAAGTCCAACGAAGCGTACAAGGCGCTGCTGCACGAAATCGAAATGGCCGAGGCGGAAATCACCAAGGCGGAAGACCGCCTGCTCGACCGCATGATGGCCGGCGAAGAGTACGAAGTCCGCGTGAAAGAAGCGGAGAAAACGCTGAAAGAGGTGGAAAAGGGCGCGGAATTCGATCTGGCGCAGATCAAGGCGGAAAACGACGCCGCGCTCAAGCAAAAAGCCACGCTCGATGCCGAACGCAAAGAAGCTGCCGCGGCCGTTGGCGAAGAGCTGCTCGACAACTATCACCGCATCGCCAAACGGCACGGCGGCGCCGCGCTGGCGGAAGTGAAGTCGGAGCGCTGCGGCAAGTGCGGCGTGGTGGTGCGCCCGCACGTCTTCCAGGAGATGCGCCGCCCCGGCAATGAAGAGCTCTACCGCTGCGAAGGCTGCACGCGCATCCTCTATTACATCGAGCCGCCGCAGCCCGCGCAGGCCCAGGCGCAGGCCAACTCCTCATCGTGAAGCGCAAATCGCATGCGCCCAAAGGGGCGCGGCTCTTCAGCGAGCCGCAGCGGCCCTCCGACGCGCACGTCGCGCACGTGGATGGCGCGGCGCGCGGCAATCCCGGCCCGGCCTCCTACGCCGTGATTATCCACGACGCCGCCGGCCGCGAAGTCTACCGTCTCGGCAAAGCCATCGGCCGTCAAACCAACAACGTGGCCGAGTATCACGGCCTGATCGCGGCGCTCGACTATGCCGCCACGCACGGCCTGCGCCGCTTCCGTGTGCGCAGCGATTCCGAGTTGCTCGTCCGGCAGATGCAGGGGCTTTACAAAGTGAAGAGCGCGGACCTGAAACCGCTGCACGAGCGCGCGCAAAAACTCGTGCGCGGGCTGGAGTACTTCGACATCGAGCACGTCCGCCGCGTATTGAACTCCGAGGCCGACGCCCTCGCCAACGAAGCGCTCGACGGACCGCGCAACGCGAATGTAGAGGCCGCCTTCAGGCGGGCACAGGATGGAGCGGGGGATGTAGCGGCGGGCTTTAGCCCGGCAGGCTCCGTCGCGGCGAAGAATGCCGGCCTGAAGGCCGCCGCTACAGAACGCATCCGCGCCGTCTACCGCGACGGCGCCCTCCACCCCGCCGAGCCCCTCGACCTCCCCGACGGCCAACAGGTCGAGATAATCGTCCACAAATTTCGCGGGGACTAAACACAGAGGCTCAGCTACGCTCGTCGGTGGCCGGATCGGGGTGTCCTCGAAGTTTGCGAAACAGCCAGAATAGCGACGCCAGGACAGAGGTCAGCGCAAGAGTTATACTCTCCCAACCCCAAAACAGGCTATTCGTCGGTGGAGGGTCACCGGCCACATCTAACATCGTTTCCTCGTGTCTCCGCTTCTCTGCGCCTCTGCGGCTATTTCAAATAAAATGTCCGGTAGAGGGTGTCGCGTTGCACGGGGATGTAGCCCGCGTCGTTGATGATGCGGCGCAGCTCGGTTTCGTTGGTGCGATTGCGCACGCCCGCGGCGTACACCACGTTTTCCTCGATCAGGATGCTGCCCACGTCGTCGGCGCCGAATTGCAGCCCCACCTGGCACACTTTGATGCCCGGCGTGAGCCACGACGACTGGATGTGGTCCACGTTGTCGAGGTACATGCGGCTCACCGCCAGCGTCTTCAGATAATCGACCGCGGTGGTCTCCGGCACGCGCTTGCCCAGCGAAGTATTTTCCGGCGCAAAAATCCAAGGGATGAACGCGGTGAACCCGCCGGTGTCGTTCTGTATCTGCCGGATGCGCTCGAGGTGGTTCACGCGATGGCGCAGCTCTTCGCCGCAGCCGAACATCATCGTCGCGGTGGTGCGCATGCCGAGCGAGTGCGCCGTGCGATGCACTTCGCACCACTCGTCGCTGGTGCACTTGAGGCGCGCGATGCGAGCGCGCACCTCGTCGTCGAGAATTTCCGCGCCGCCGCCGGGGATGGATTGCAGACCCGCGTCGCGCAGCCGGACGAGCGTCTCGCGAATCGAAAGCCCGGAGATTTCCGCGATGCACAGAATCTCCGGCGCGGAAAAGCAGTGTAAGTGCACCTGCGGATAGCGCTGCTTGATGGAGCGCAGCAGGTCCTCGTAATAGCTGAGTGGCAGCTCCGGGTTGAGCCCGCCTTGCAGCAGCACGCCGCTGCCGCCCAGCTCAAGCATCTCTTCGATCTTCGCGAAGATTTCTTCCATCGGCAGGATGTAGCCTTCTTTGTGGCCCATCGGCCGGTAGAACGCGCAGAACGAGCAGTACTCGGTGCAGAAATTCGTGTAGTTGATGTTGCGGTCGATCTGGTAGGTGACGATGCGCGGATCGTTCTTCTTGCGGCGCACTTCGTTGGCGGCCATGCCGATGCCGATCAGGTCATCGCTGGCCAGATAGTCCATCGCTTCTTTGTGCGTGATGCCCATTTTTCTCCGACACATCGGGCGCAGCAAGCAGCGCCCCTACATTCCCTTTGCCGCCGCGGGCGCCGCCGCATACTCCACCGCACGCGCCTGCGGAATCAGCCCCAGCGCTGCGGCTTTGCGGAAATACGATTCTAGCCCGGCGCGATTTTCCGCGTCCAATCCAAAGTCGATGTTGTCGCGCAGATAGCTTTCCAGCTCCGCTGCCGGCAATTCCAGCTTCTCCGCTGCGGCTTCAGCGATCTCACCGATGCGGGCGAGGCCGTATTCCTTCGACGCCACAAAGTCCGCCACCACCTGCGCGGTGATCGCCTCGCGGCGCCCGACCCACACCGCCAGCACGCACGGCAGGCCGGTCAGCTCGCGCCACTCGTGGGCCACGTCGTATAGATAAATCGACTCCAGCCCAGCCACCGGCCACTGCTTCGGATCGCCGCCGCAACAGTATTCGCCGTCGCGCGGCTTGGCGGCCAGTTGGGCGAGCTGCACATCGATGCGCAACGCCGGGTCGCCAATCAGCAAAGCCGCGTCGGCATCGCGCAGCATCGCAGGCACATCGGGCTGGGCACTCACAAACTCCGGCTGGATGCCCCAGCGCTCCGCGCACAGGATGCGCACCAGCGCCTGCGACGAGCGCGAGCTCGCATCGAGCGCCAGCCGCCGCGCCCGCTCGATAGGAACGCGCGACACCACCAGAATACTGCGCACGGCTTCTTTCGCTGCAACGGCCATCCCCGGCAGCACCGCCGTGCCTTCCAAGCGCTGATACTCAATTGCCGGGATAATGCCCAGGTCCACTTCTCCACGTCGCAACTGCTCGGCGCACACTGACGGAACGGCAAACGAAAGCTCATACCGCCCGGCCAGCGGCCCATTGGTAAATCCCCACACCAGGGGCGCGGTGTTCAGGTACTCGACCACGGAGACGCGTAACTTTGCCATCGCGATGCGACTGGTATCGCCAGCACTTCCGGCCAAGCCGCCGAGACGGCGGCGATACGAGCAACAGAAGAAACGCAAACTATAGCATAGCCGCTCTGCGCGGGCAGGCGGCGGCCCGGGCTCCGCGATTCAGGCAACCGCGGGCCGCAGCCGTCATCCAATCTGTAGAGGTTGAAACCGATGAAACCGCGGACCGAAGACGTGGCCGGCGATCCCACCTGACACGCCCGCTGCTTAGACCCGAAAGATTAATCGTTTACGCTACGGTTGAATCGCTACAGGGCTGGTCAGCCGGAAGCGCAGTTGCGTCTCCGCAGGAAAATTGATGTCGCGCTGGCCGGTCATCATCGCCGCCGCGGTGCCTGCGCCCGCGCCGATGGCCGCACCAATCGCCGCGCCCTTGCCGCCACCTGCCAGCCCGCCGATGGCCGCACCGCCGCCGGCGCCGCCACCGATAAAGATGATGTCGCGCGTGGCCTTGCTGCCTTCTTTGTGGCCGGTAGTGCTGGTGGCGATGTCGTAGCTCCTGTTGCCGACCTTCACACTGTTCAGCGTTACCCACAGTTCAGCGCGCTGCTTCAACCGGCCTGATGGGACGGCCTTGGTCACTGTGCCGGTCACGTCCGCGCCCTTAGGGATGATGGTCTTGCCGTTCACTTCGACCGCCTTATCCACGCTGGCGGTGAACGTCTGGCCATCCTGGCTGGTCTTTGAGCTGAGCGCGCTGATCAGGCGCACGTCGAGCTCGGTGTCCGCGGCCAGCGTCACCGGTGGCGCGGCGGCCGCTTTCGGTGCAGAGCCTTTCGCGCCGCCTCCGCCGCCAGCGGCAGACTCAGACGAACTCGTCTCCGTGCTGCCAGCGCATCCGGCAAACAGCAGCACCACCGACAAGATCGAGAGCATCCAGAGGGATTTTCGGGTACGCATAGTGGCACCTCCACGGGGCAGACTGAGATGCCACCGACTATATCACGGCTGCTTCTTCGTGACCTTGCCTGGTTCGGCAGGGCGGGAGCCCGGCGGATTGGTGTCGATGGCCAGCCGCGCGATGCCATGCGGTGCAGCGTCTTCCGTGGTTAAGTCAATTACCGTGAGAGCAGCCAGCGCCGCGACGGCCACACCTTGTGAAATCCGGTTCCAATTTGCTATTCGAAATCTCTCCTTGTCGAGAAATTGGACGAGCAGACCAATTCAACGTGAGCACAGCGACCGCCCACAGGCCTGCCTAGCAGGCCATCGAAGTGCATATCGGGCTTGACAGGTTTGTTAACCTCCCCGTAGGCTGCGCGGGGCGCGTCGCCAAGCGCGGCGGGCCTCGAAGCATCATCCGCATGAGCGAAGCAAACTATCTCTACTGGGCGGCGCTGGCGCAGGTGCCGCAGTTGGGCGCGCGGCTGGAAGCGCGGCTGTTGCGCGCTTTCGGCTCGCCCGAAGCCATCTTCCGCGCGTCGCTCACGTCGCTCGAGGCGCAGCGCATCCCCGCGCCGGCCGCGCAAGCGATTCGCTCGCAGGAACCGCTGAAAGCGGCGGAAAAGGAGCTGGCCGAGCTGAACAAGCTGGGCGCGCGCCTGCTGCACTGGGGCGAGCCGGAATATCCCCAGCGGCTGCTGCAAATCTACGATCCGCCGCCGCTGCTTTATGTGAAGGGCCGTGTCGAGCTGCTGAACCGGCACGGCATCGCGCTGGTGGGCACGCGCAAGCCCACGCCTTACGGTAATCAGATGTCGGAACGCATCTCGCGCGATTTGGCCGACCGCGGTCTCGTGATCATCAGCGGGCTGGCACGCGGCATCGACAGTTCAGCCCACAAAGGCGCATTGTCTTCCGCGCGCGCCGCGCAGGGAACCACCGTCGGCGTGCTGGGCACCGCGATTCACGTCGTCTACCCGAAGGAGAACAAGAAGCTCTTCGAGCAGATGGCCGAGCGCGGCTGCATCATCAGCGAATTCCCGCTGGCCACGTTCCCCGCGCCGCAAAACTTCCCCATCCGCAACCGTATTATCGCCGGCATGTGCCTGGGGGTTGTGGTGGTGGAGGGCGCGCAGTATTCTGGTTCGTTGATCACCGCGCGACTGGCAATGGAAGCAAGCCGCGAAGTGTACGCCGTGCCGGGCAACGTCACGCAGCCGCCGAGCTTCGCGCCGAATCATCTGATCAAGCAGGGCGCGAAATTGGTCACTGGTTGGGAAGATGTGGTCGAAGAGTTGCCCACCGAGATTCGCGCGGAGTTGTTCCCGGTGGAGGCAACCACGGCAGAGCAGCGCGCGTCTTTGTTCGAACAGGATTTGTCGCCGGCTGAGCGCGCGCTTTTCGCTCTGCTCAGCACCGACGAGGCGCGGCACGTGGATGAATTGCTCGAACTCTCCGGCTTGAATTCGTCGGAGGCGCTGGCCGCGCTGCTCGAACTGGAAATGAAAGGAATAATCCGGCAGATGCCCGGCAAGAATTTTGTTAAGGTGTTGCTGTGAGCCGCTGGGCGTCTCCGGCCCGCTGGCTGAATCGATTTCGGACAGAGCGCATCTACCTAGGGGAAAATGGCTCGATCACTCGTCATCGTTGAATCGCCGGCCAAGGCGAAAACCATCAACAAGTACTTAGGACGGAATTTCTCCGTCAAAGCCTCTCTCGGCCACGTGAAAGATCTGCCGAAAAAGGTAATCGGCATCGTTCTGCCCGGTGAAGACGGCAAAAAAAAGCGCGGCAAGAGCAAGAAGTCCAAGGCTGCCGAAGAAACCAGCAAGCCCGCCGCCGCTCCCAACGGCGACAGCCTTTTCGAGCCGACCTACGAAGTCATTCCCGGCAAGACGAAAGTCATCAGCGAACTGAAGAAGGCCGCCGAAGGCGCTGAGGCCATCTACCTGGCCGCTGACCCCGACCGCGAAGGCGAAGCCATCTGCGAACACCTGGCCGAGGTGCTGGCCCCGCGCAAGGCCGACCGCAAGCGCGTGTTTCGCGTGAAGTTCAACGAGATCACCCAGAAGGCTGTGAAGGCCGCCTTCGATCAGCCTGGCCAGATCAACACCAACCTGGTGGACGCGCAGCAGGCCCGCCGCGTGCTCGACCGCATCGTGGGTTACAAGATTTCGCCGCTGCTGTGGGACAAGGTCCGCCGCGGACTCTCTGCCGGGCGCGTGCAGACCGTCGCCCTGCGCCTGATTGTCGAGCGCGAGCAGGAAATCCGCGCTTTTGTCCCGAAAGAATACTGGACCATCCACGCCCTGCTGGAAGCCGGCGAGCCGCCGGTGTTCGAGGCCAAGCTCTGGCGGCACAAGGGCGAGGAAATCGAGATTCCAGACGGCGCGACAGCCGAGCGCATTCTGGCCGAGCTCGGGCGGGCGCAGTGGAAAGTGGCTTCGGTCACGCAGCGCGAGAAGCGCCGCAACCCTACGCCGCCCTTCACCACCTCCAAACTCCAGCAAGCCGCGTACAACAAGCTGCGCTTCACAGCCAAGCGCACCATGATGCTGGCGCAGCGGCTGTACGAAGGCATCGAGCTCGGCGACGAAGGCGCGGTCGGCCTGATCACCTACATGCGTACCGATTCGGTGCGCGTTTCCGCCGACGCGCTGCAGCAGGTGCGCGAGTTGATCGGCAAGGACTACGGCGCGAACTATTTGCCGGAGAAGCCGAATTTCTACCGCTCGAAGAAAGATGCGCAGGAGGCGCACGAAGCCGTCCGCCCCACCGACGCCATGCGCACGCCCGACGAGCTTCGCCGCTATCTCGACGACGATCTCTACAAGCTCTACCGGCTCATCTGGCAGCGCTTTGTTGCTTCGCAGATGGTGCCTGCGATTTTCGACCAGACCACCATCGACATCGCGGCCGCCGACTACACCTTCCGCGCTTCCGGCTCGGTGCTCAAGTTCAACGGCTTCCTCGCCGCCTACGAAATCGACCGCGACGAGCTCGATAAGGACGACACCAGCGACGAAGAGTCGCGCTCGCTGCCGCGCGTCAGTGATGGCGAAGCCCTGCGCCTGGCCGGGCCCGAGGCGGTCGCCGCCGTCGAAGCCGCCAAGGGCAAAGCCGTCCGCGGCGAGCAGCACTTCACCGAGCCGCCGCCGCGCTATAACGACGCGACCCTGGTGAAAGAGCTGGAAGAAAAAGGCATCGGCCGCCCGTCCACCTACGCTTCGATCATTTCCACCATTGTCGACCGCGAATACGTCTCCAAAGACCAGGGCCGCTTCACGCCCACCATGCTCGGCGAAAAAGTCAGCAACCTGCTGGTGAAGGGCTTCCCGGATATTTTCGATATCGGCTTCACCGCGAAAATGGAGGAAGAACTCGACGAAATCGAAGAGGGCAAGCTGGAATGGCGCCGCGCCGTCGGCGATTTCTATGGGCCGTTCGTCGAAGACCTGGAAAAAGCCGGCGACGAGCTGCAATCCTACAAGGCCGGCATCCCCACCGGGCGCAAGTGCGAAAAATGCGGGCAGGGTGAGCTGCTCGAGCGCATCAGCCGCCACGGCTTTTTCCTCGGCTGCTCGCGCTACCCGGAGTGCGACTTCACCGAAGATCTCGAAGTGGTGGCTGGCAGCGAGGAACTGGAAAGCGAAAACACCGTCGAGTATTGCGACAACTGCGGCAAGGAGATGGCCATCAAGCGCGGACGCTTCGGGCCATTCCTCGCCTGCACCGGCTATCCCGATTGCAAGACCACGCGGCGGCTGGTGGCCGGCACGCGCAAAGCGCGCCAGCCCGATGAACTGCTCGACGAGAATTGCCCGGAATGTGGCAAGCAGCTTGTGAAAAAGCACGGCCGTTACGGCGAGTTCGTCGGCTGCACCGGGTATCCCAAGTGCAAGTACATCCGCTCGAAGACGCTGGGCATCAAGTGCCCCAAGTGCAACGAAGGCGAATTCGTCGAGCGCCGCGCCAAGAAGGGCCGCATGCGCGTCTTCTACGGCTGCAACAAGTATCCGGAGTGCGACTTCACCTCACCGCACAAACCAATTGACCAGGCGTGCCCCAAGTGCGGCGCGCACTTCGTGGTGGAAAAACGCGCCAAGAATGCGCCGCCGGTGCTGGCCTGCATCAAGGAAGGCTGCGACTGGGAAGTCCCCGCGCCGGAACAACAGCCCGCCGAGGAAGCGGTTACAACCGGGACCTAGTCAGCTGGCGATCCGCCGATTCCGTCTCTTGACTAGCGCTTGCCTCCCGCCTATCGTCAAACCACACCACTGGAACGGGCCCTGCATTCTTCCGATTGGTGTAAGGAGGAGACATGGGGCTTTCCGCGCCGCATTCTAGCTTTCTGACTCGCTGGTTCGCTGCCCTAGTCATGCTGCTGCTCTTGGCCGTAACCGCAGCCACCGCGCAAAAAGAGAGCGTCACCGTGAAGGGCAAGACCTATGAGGTCGCGACAAACCGAGGCATGCCGGTCGGCTTTGAGAGTGATCAGATCCGCGTAACCAACCTTTCGTTCGGGGGGAGCACGCAATACTCTCCCGAGATGGCCTTTGTCTGGCTGGTCACCGCCGAAGTGCGGGCCAAGGGAAAGTTCACGGTCACTGTAACAACGCCCCTCGACGAAAGAATCTCCGTCCGTTTCGATTGCAAAGGGCCGGGTGGCATCACACAAACTTTTTTCGATAGCTCGCGCTACCCCACACTGTGGGCCTGGCTGGAGGAACCCGAGACCACCTGGATTCCCTTCACATTTTCCTTCCAGGAGAAGGATCCCCGCAAGAATTTCGAAGCGACTCAGTGGGTCAAATTCGATTCCGCCACCAAACGCCAGTTCCGTGACATCATGAAGCAAGCAAGAAACGTGTCGAACGACCGTGGTGCTCGCAAACCAGCCGGTGAAGCCGGCCCTCCGCCCAAGAAAGAATCCGCCGACGCAGCCCCGGCAGAGCGAATTGTTTTCGATTTCGACGGCAGGCAATGGAGCGTCGGCTATGAGGTGGATGCAGGAGCCCAGCGCATCACGGAGTTTGTCTTGCCGGGCGAAACGGTAAAGAACTGGAAGGAGTTAGTCACCACGCAGGTCTTTCCGAGCGCGCAAGATCAAAAGACTGCACAGGAAATTGTCACGGGCCTGCAAAAGGTGACCGTGGGCCGCTGCCCCAAGGCGATGTGGAGAATCATTCAGCAGAGCGAGGATGAGGCTCTCTACGAATGGCAGACCACAAAATGCCGCGGATACGACGACCAATACGAGGTGGCCAAGATCATACGCGCTCGCGGGGGCCTCTATCGCGTGGCCTACGCGAACCGCAAGCTGCCAATTTCCGACGATCTGAAACACCGCTGGATCGGATTGATCCAGAAAGCCCGGGTCGAACTCCCAGCGCCACCAGCCTAGGCATCATTGGTCAGGCTGCAAGTGGGGGCTCTTACGCCGTGCGGGCGGCAGCCTTCTCTTTCATCGCCGAGCGCAGCATCATGGCGGCGGTGTAGAGCACAACGAAGAACACCAGCCCGCGCACCTGGTTTACTTCCAGGCTCTTCACGATGTACGCCGCGATAAGCACCGCGGGAATCCCAGCGATGCTCATCACCACGGTGGTCCACGGCGCGTAGCGGCCGGCCTTGATAAAGCGGATGCCGCCCACCGGCATCAGGAACGCGCACGACCCCATCATGATCGGAAACGCCGCCACCGGGCTCATCCCCAACAGGCTGACCATTATCAGGCACGGCGCGTAGAGTCCGATGCCCAGCGTCATCAGCGCCCCAAGCAGAAAATTGCCGCCGAGCCCGATTCCCAGGCGCGCGCCGGCCAGCGCCTGACCCTCGCCGCCGGAGAACAAGTGCTGCACGCGCTCCACCGTGCCCTGCAACGCCGGTGCATTGCGGACGATGAACTCCGCGGCCGGCTGGTAGTTGCCCACAATCTGCAACGCAATCACCGCGCTCGCGCCCAGCAGGCAGAGTCCCATGCCGATCTGCACCTTGCGCCGCGACCAGTGCGACACAATCCCCGCGCCCAGCCACGCCCCGGCCACCGCGGCGGCGATCATCAGCACCAATGTCCACACATCCACTTCGATGATCGAGATGTAGATCAGCGCCTGCGCCACGGTCTGCATCACGTAGCCAACGTTCAGCGTGCCGGGAATAATCTCGTCGGGAATCGTATTGCGGAACTTGAATGCCGCCGTGGTGGTGGCGAAGTTGCCCACGCCCAGCGTATCGAAGAAGCACATCACAAACGCCACCGGCGCGTGATACCAGGTGTGCTTTTTCTCGTCCGGTACGTTGGGCATGGACTTGCGCGCAATCCGTACCCACGCCCAGAGGAACCACACCGTCACCGCTACCAGCGCAGCCAACAACGCAGTCTTTGGACTCATGGCCCGCCATCCTAACTCAGCGTCCCATCGCGCGCAAAACGGAATCCTGCGGGTCGGCGGCTGCGGCCACCTAGTCCGCTGCTCCCAGTTCCAGGGCCACGATGCGGTAGCGGTCACGAAGGTAGAGCCGCGTGCCGACCAGCGTGGGCACGGTCCAAGAGCGGCCGCGCAGCACGTCAGACTCCGCGAGCAGATTGAACCCCGCCGCGCCGGGAATGGCCAGCCCCAGCTTGCCGTCCTCGTCGAGGATGAGGAATTTGCCGTCGGCATACAGAAAGCTGGCATGAGAGAAGCGGCGGTCCTTCCACAACACGCGGCCGCTGCGCGCGTCGATGGCGGTGAAGAACGCCGGGCCCAGGTGGCCGGTGGAAGCATAAATTGTATCGCCGATGCGCATCGCGTTCTCTTTGTGCACGCGCGCCGGCTCTTCCTGCCACAATTGGCGCACTTCGGTACGGTCGCCTGCGGCCCGCAATTGCAGCACGCGCCCGCCGATGCCGTATGCCGACGACACGAACAGCAGCCCGTCCGAACTCCACACTGGCGTGCTGATATTGAAATGGAAATTCCACTGCTGCCCGGCCGCGGTGATGGGATGCTTCCAGAGCAGCGCGCCGCTCTCCAGATCCAACCCGACCACTTCGTGATGCATGTAGGCAATGAGCTGTTCACGCCCGCCCAGCCGGATGAAGATTGGCGTAGAAGAGGAATTGCGCAGCACCGGCGAGCGCCACGCCTCGCTGCCGTCTTCGCGCCGGAAAGCGATCAGCCCCGGCCCTGGTTCGCCGACCTGCGCGATTACCAAGTCGCGCCACGCCACTGGGCTCGACGAGTAGCCCACGCCGATGCGTCGCGCGCCGTACTCCTGCCAGAGATCGCACTTCCAGCGCAGTCGCCCGTTGCGCTTGTCGACGCAATGCAGTTGCGCCAGCGTTCCCGTTCCGCATACGACGTCACCGGTGATGAGCGGCGTGGCGTGCGGGCCGTCGCCGTACTGCATCTCCATCTTCGGCGGGTATGGCGCGTCGTAGGCAAACTCCCACAGCATGCGCCCCGTGGCCGCATCCATTGCGATAAGGAATTCGCGCTCGCCACGCCGGTACATCGTGTAGAGCCTGCCGCCCTCAGCCACGATCGCCGAATGCCCCAACCCCAGCGGACGCTCCCACACCTTGGGCGGCCCGCTTGTTGGCCAGCGCTCCGCCAACTTGCCGGAGTTCACTTTGAAGTCGCGCGTCGGCCCGCCCCACTGCGGCCAGTCTTGATTCGGCGCCTGCGCAATCAGCGACAGCGACACTCCGGCGTCAGCGACCAACATGAGGAGGAATAGGCGAAGAGGGGCTCTCACTATGCCGTCTTAGACGCTGCGATCGTCATTTGGCTTTCCCGAATATTTCGTACCGAGGCTGTCTGCATTTGAACTTCGCACCTGGCATCTGTGTTTATCTGTGTTCATCTGTGGTTAAATTCCTTCAATGAAAGAGGCGGTCGAGAAGTTCGTGCGCTATTTGCGCGACGCGCGCAACGCTTC
>Ga0187893_10002607_pt1 | contig 39077 bp, 24 predicted proteins | sample MA1701074metaG_FD_139574 | JGI IMG/M metagenome (GOLD analysis project Ga0187893, IMG submission 139574) | White microbial mat communities from a basaltic lava cave in the Kipuka Kanohina Cave System on the Island of Hawaii, USA - MA170107-4 metaG ...
AGCATGGCGCCAAAAGCGCCCGGCCCGCAGGGTTGCGCCCGGATGAACTTCCACGAGTCTTGGGTCTTCGAATATTCAGGGCGCAACAAACCCTACACGGACTTATGAATGGGGGCACTTAGACCCGCGCCGTCTCCTGGATCGTCACCCCCGCTGCGGCCCGCAAAACCCCTCCCGAAATGCCCCCGAGGAGGGCCTCCAGCGCATCGCCCACTTTCTCCGCGTCGTATCTTTCGGCGGTGCGGCGGCGGGCGAGTCGCCGCAGTTCGGCCCGCTCGCCCTCCGGCATGCGCAAGACGCGCCCGAGCGCCTCCGCGAGCGACTCGGCGGCCGTGGACGTGGCGAGGAGTTGCGGATCGATGCCGCCGAGGACCTCCGGAGTCGCGCCGATGGGCGTCCCGACCACGAGGGTCCCGCAGGCGAGCGCCTCCACCGTCACCAGCCCGAAACCCTCGAGCTGAACCGTCGGCAGGACGAAGAGGTCGGCGGCGGCGTAGAGGCCGGGCAGCTCCGGCTCCGGAACATAGCCGAGGAGCCGCACGCGCCCGTCGATGCCGAGATCCCGAACCCGTGCGCGGAGCGTTTCGGCGAGGGGGCCCGAGCCGCCGATCCAGAGGCGGAGATCGGGGATTTCGGCCGCGGTCCACTGGAATGCCACGAGCAGGTTTTCGAGCCCCATCCGGGGGACGAGCCGGCGCACGGTCAAGAGGATGGGAGCGTCGGGCGGGAGACCCAGGGAGGCCTTCCGGGCGCGGCGCTCGGCTTCGTCGAGCGGGGTGAACCGCGAGAGGTCCACCCCCCCGGGAATGAGAGCGAGCCGCTCCGCAGGCACGTGCGGATGCAGCTCGGCGATCTGGGATCGCGAATAGCCGCTGAGATAGGTGATCCGTTCGCAGCGGGCCAGGACCCACCGCTCGATCGCCAGCCGGGCATTGAACTCGAGGCGGCAGCGCAGCCCCGAGATTGCCCGCCGCCCGCCGGGCTGGATCTTCCCGCGCTGCACGGCCCATTCGTCCGCCCAGGGAGAGAGAAACGTGTAGCAGGCCGGCGTGCGCCGCGACAGACGCGAGGAGAGTACCCCCCAGGAGGAGAGCGGCTGGTAGAGGAGCATCGCGTCGAACCGCCGCGCGGGGGAAAGTCGGTCGCAGGCCCTGCGGAAGCCCCTCACGAGGCGCCATAGAGCGAGGGGCCCTCGGCCGCCGGCCGTGTACGGGAGCAGCTCGGGTTCGAGCCCCCGGGCTCGGGCCGCCGCCGACTCGACATCGAGCCGGTCCGGGTCGGTTCCGGCCAGGAGCGTCACTCGATGGCCGCGGCGGGCGAGCGCGGCGGCCCTGTCCTCGATGATCCGCCCCGCGCCGTGGCGGTAGTAATCGGCGACGACGAGGATGCGCATGGGCCCTCCGAAAGCTTCCGAGAATGCCGCCGTTCGGGACAGCATGTCCCGAAAAAGATGATCGGTCGGACGCCCGGTGCGCCTTCACCGCATCCGGGAAATCCGGAGCATCGTTCTCATGGGCCAACGGAAGAGTAAGATGCGTCTCATGAATCGCTCGGACCATCCCGAGGCGGAGCCGAATCCCCTTCGCGCTGGTCTTGCCCGGCATCGGAGCCCCGACCCTTGCACGATCGTCCTCTTCGGGGCGAGCGGCGACCTGACCCATCGAAAGCTCGTCCCGGCCCTCTTCAACCTCTTCCGCGCCGGCCTTCTCCCCCCAAAAATCGGCATCGTCGGGTTCGCCCGTCGCCGGAAGAGCGACGAGGAGTTCCGCCTGGAGATGCGCGAAGCCGTCCAGCCGCAGCTCGAAGGGCCCGAGGATTCGAGCGAAGCCGCGGAGGCGGAGTCGAAATCGCTCTGGGGGAGGTTCGCCGGTTCGATCCGGTATCACACGGCTCCGTTCGAGGATGCGGCCGGCTACCGATTGCTCGGGGAGAAGCTGGAAAACCTGGAGCGCGAGCTGGGCCTTCCGGGCCACCGCATCTACTACCTGGCCACGGCGCCCGAGCACTTCTCTCCGATCGTCCGGCGGCTCGGCGATGCCGGGCTCGCCCGCCCCGCGCCCGGATCGGGGCGCTGGGTCCGCGTCGTCGTCGAAAAGCCGTTCGGACGCGACCTCGAATCGGCGCGACGACTGAACGGCGAGCTTCTCGATGTCCTTGAAGAGAGCCAGATCTTCCGCATCGACCACTACCTCGGCAAGGAGACCGTGCAGAACCTGCTCGCGCTACGCTTCGCCAACGGGATATTCGAGCCGCTCTGGAACGAGAAATTCATCGACCACGTGCAGATCACGGTCGCCGAGCAGCTCGGCGTCGAGGGGCGCGGCGGGTTCTACGAGACGGCCGGAGCGCTCCGGGACATGGTCCAGAACCACATGCTCCAGGTGCTCTCGCTGGTGGCCATGGAGCCTCCCGCGGCGCTCGAAGCCGACGCGATCCGCGACGAGAAGGTGAAGGTACTGCGGGCGGTCCGCCGGATCTCGCCCGGCTCCGTCGAGCGCCATGCCGTCCGCGGCCAGTACGGGCCGAGCACGATCCTCGGGCGGGCGGTGCCGGGCTACACCGGCGAGCCGGGGACCTCTCCCGACTCGCGCACCGAGACTTACGTTGCGCTTCGGCTCGCGATCGAGAACTGGCGATGGGCGGGAGTGCCGTTCTTCTTGCGCTGCGGCAAGCGGCTCCCCAAGCGCTCCAGCGAGGTCAGCATCCACTTCAAGAAGCCCCCCCTCCACCTTTTCGATCAGCGGGAGGCGTCGACGGTCTCCCCCAACGAGCTGATCATCAATATCCAGCCGGACGAGGGCATCGCCCTGCGCTTCGGCGCCAAATCGCCCGGCCCGGACCTCCAGGTGCGCCAGGTCAAGATGGACTTTCGCTACGGCAGCGCCTTCGGAGCCCCGAGTCCGGAGGCGTACGAGCGTCTCTTGCTCGACACGATGACCGGCGACTCGACACTCTTCACGCGACGGGACGAAGTAGAGGCGGCCTGGACGCTCGTCACCGACATCATCGAGGGCTGGAGGCTCTCCACCAAACCCCCCGCGATCTATCCGGCGGGTTCGTGGGGGCCCGAGGAGGCGGACAAGCTCCTTGACGCCGGGCGGGCGTGGAGAAGGTTGTAGGTGGAGCGATGGAAGCAGATTTTCTTTCCGGGATACCCGTCGCCGTGGACCCCGGAAAGATCGAACGGGAGCTGTCCCGCCTCTGGAAGGCCGAGGGAAATGAGCGGAGCGCTTCCTTCTCGCGAATCTGCCTCTCGAACTTGATCGTCTACCTCCCGGACGGTGCCGCGAGGGACTGGGGGGGCACGATCTTGCCCGAAATCGGCCGACGCTTCCCGAGCCGGCTCATCGTTCTCATCCCACAGTCCGCCGCGAGCGGTCCCTTGTCGGCGTCGTTGATGGCCCGTTGCCACGTCCCTGCGCCCGGCCACCCCCCGGTCTGCTGCGAGGAGATCCTGCTGCGCTCGAGCGGAGGGCGAACCGAGGATTTCCCCTGGGCCGTCCTCTCGCTCCTCGTGCCCGACCTGCCGGCCCTCCTCCTCCTTCCGGGCATGGAGGGAGGCCACTTGATCGGCCCTCTCGGCCGGGCGCTTGACCGCGTCATCTTCGATACACGGCCTTGGCGCTTGAGGGACCTTGAAGGATTCGGTCGGCTCTTCGACCTCCATCCGACGCTCGGGATCGACGACCTCGGATGGCGCGAGACCGTGGGCTGGCGCCGCATCCTGGGCGATCTTTTCGACGATCCCGGCATCCGGCCCCATTTCCTCCGCATGGATCGGATCGAGATCAGCCACGACGCGGCGGCGGCATGCTCGGCGGCGCTCCTGGGTGGTTGGTTGACCGCCCGGCTCGGCTGGGGAGGAACACGGGGAGGCGAACCCGGCCTCCTGCGCCGCGGGGGCGAGACGCTGCGCTTCGTCCTTCGCGGCACCGCGGACGAATCGGCCGCGGCTGGAGCATCGCCGCGCGCGGTCGCCTCGGGTTCGATCCGCGGTCTGAGACTCTCTCAAGTCGGTCCCGGGAAGGAGACCGCTTACTTGCAGCTCTCCCATGATGCCCCGCAGTCAGCCATCCGGATCGACCATCACGCGGAGGATTCGTGCGTGATCCCGCGGCGAATCCCGTTCCCTCGTCCCTCCGAGGCGGAGCTCGTGGGGAGCATCCTCGAGCGCCCGACCCGGCGCGACATCTTCGAAGAAGCGGTCAGGGTCGCTTGTCGGCTGGCTTGACCGCGGGGATCTTCCCGCGGATCGCTCCGGCGAGCCGCTCGGCGATCCGGGTGCAAGCGAGCCGGGAGAAATGGGACTCACTGGAATCTCCGCGCGAGTGGCGTTCGCCCTCGGGGAGCGCCCGCACGGCATCAGTGACGTCCACGACCTCGATTCCCGCCAGATCGAGGACGCTGCGGGCGAGCGCGGGGGTTCCCTCCGGGTCGTCCGGCGCGTCGAAATCGGCCTTGGCGGGCAAGTAGACGGCGATCGGTAGTGACCCTTCGGCGGTCGCGAGCCGCTCGAACGCGCGCAGGATCCCCGCGTTGACGGTCCGGACCTCTTCGGCCAAGGCTCCGCGGTTCAGGTCCGGCTCGCTCCGTTTCTCCGGGAAGAGGAGACGGGCGAGATGCAAGCGGCTCCGGACCCCCCGCCGCCAGCTCTCCGGCGAGTAGGCGGGGTCGAGAGCGAGGAAAGGAAGCCCGTGGATGGACTCCCGCGCGAAGATCTCTTCCGGCGCAAGGACGGGCGAGTTCGAGAGCTTCAGCTCTCCGCCCTCCACGGAGAATCGCGGCTTCGAGTACGGGTACTCCCAGGTCGGGAAGTCGAGGAAGCAATAGACGGCCATCGACCGCTTGACATCGTGCGGCAGAATGCCGAACAAGACGATCTCGGGCTTCCACGGGACAACGTCCCGTTTGTAGCGAAGGAACGCTTGATCGACGCCGTAGCCCGTGACGCCGAAGTTGAGGACTTGATACCCGGGTCCGAGGAGTTTCTCGAGCTGGTGCCCCCAGGAATCCTCGAAACGGATCTCCCAGCCGAAGGTCTGCGAGTCGCCCACGAGCGCGATGCGCCGGCGAGGCCTCGGCTCCTCGGCGAATGCGACCCCCTCGCGCCCGCTGCGGATGCCCTCCGCGCTCGCGAAGTAAAGCCCGTTCGTGCTCCGGCGGGACTTACCGACCGACCACCCGAGGAGGTCATCGCGGACGATGTAGAGGTCGGGCGCGGCGGACTTCTCCACGAGCGGCCCGTAGAAGGCGACGACTTCCTCCCAGAGCCTCGGGCGGAGCCGAAAGCCTTCGAAGACCGGAGGAATGCAGGCGAAGACCGGCCCTCGCGATGTCGGCGTCGAGAGGAACCGCACGGCCAGCTCGCCGACGAGAGCGACAGCCGCCACGACCATCAAGTTGGCGACGACGGCGAACTGAAGGCGGCGTGGAGACGATTCCCGCAGCGAGCGGAACTGCCGCCCGATCGCTACCGCCAGCGCGACCGCGCCGGCCGCCGCACAGAGCGCGATCCCACCGCGGATCGTGGCGAACAGGGACCCGATGGCCAAGGTTCCGCCGGACTGTCCCGCCAGTCGGTGGAACGAGACCGCGGCGCCCAGGAGGCAAAGCTCGAAACCCAAGAGCGCCGCGGGCAGGACCCACGGCCGGCTCCATTTCAAGCTCATCGAGCGGAAAAAGGCCGAAGGACTACGGACACGTCTGCGTGCAGGCGAGCGGATCGTCTCCCGTATCCGGCCCGCATGCCTCGGGCCCGGGGGGGGCGAGCAGGTCCCCTCCGAGGAAGAGCCGGTTCAAGACCGCGATCGGATCGTTGAGCTGCAGCGTGCCGTCGTTGTCGGCGTCCGCCGCATCCTCGCACGGGATCGCCTCTCCGCCGAGGAAGAGCCGGTTCAGGACGAGGATCGGATCGTTGATCTGGAGGGCTCCGTCCGCATTGGCATCCCCGCGCTTGAATTGGGGCTCGCCCGTGGACGGTACCGCGTGGCCGAGGAGGATCGTGCAGGAAGTCGACATGAACGAAACCAGGTCGAGTGCGCCATCGCCGTTCATGTCGACGACCCGGTGGAACAAGCCCGCCAGGCCGAAACCGTAGTTCACGGGCGTCGCGAACCCGTCCGTGCCCTTATTCAGAAATATGGAGGCGGTGCGCTTGGTGGCGCTGCTCGTCGTGATGTCGAGCTTGCCGTCCGCGTTGAGGTCCGCGAGCACGACCGCGATCGGAGCATCGGTGGTCTTCAAGAAGACGGGCGGATCGAAGGTGCGGTTACCTTTGCCGATGATCAGGACGGCCGCCAGCCCTTTCGTGTCGCTCAGGACTATGTCCAGGATCCCGTCCCCGTTCGCGTCGCCCGTCCCGACGTCGGTGAAGAGCTTGGCCGGGTCCTTGAGCAACTCGGCGAACTCCACGAAGTCGCCCAGCCCCTTGCCGTAATGGATGCCGGCGGCCGTGTCCGAGATGACCACGAAGTCGTTGAAGCCATCCCCATCGAGGTTCCCGAGCGCGACCATCTTCGGCTTTTCAAGGGTGGGAACGATCTTTGCCGCCGCAAAGTTCCCGTTTCCCGCCCCGTAGAACATCGCCACGTGGTTCGATCCCTTGCAGGCGACCGCGAGGTCGAGGGTGGTTCCCTCATCGATGGTGCCCAGCTTCGCGCTCGAAGGCTGAATGCCGGCGTCGAGCACGAACTGCTCCTTGGGTCCGTTCTGGTCGGTGAGGAGCGTCACCAGGGCCTTGCCGCCCGTCAGATCCGTCCCCACGAGATCGAGGAGCCCGTCGCCGTCGAGATCGGCGGTCTCGATCAGCGTGAACTTGCTCTGGGTGTTGATGGTCAGCGTCGGCCGGGTCGCGCCGATCGCGCCCGCGCCGGTGTAGACGTTGATCGCGGCACGGTCGGCGCGAGGGAAGAAGAGGTCGGGCTTTCCGTCCTTGTCGAGGTCCCCGATACCCATCCCCTTGGCCCCAGCGAAGCCGGTGACCTGGAGGCCCGATTCGAGGAACCGCTCTCCCGCCTTCCCCCAGAAAATCGTGACCGAGCGGGAAGTCTGCTCGGCGGAAATGACATCGTTATGGCCGTCACCGTCGAGGTCCTGAGAGATCAGGAACACGGGATCCGTTCCGGTCGGCCCGAACGTGACGGGGGGCAGGAAATTGCCGTCGCCCTTTCCTGGATAAACCAGGAGGTTCGTCCCCTGCCGGCTCACGACAGCAATGTCGACGTTGCCGTCGCCGTTAATGTCGCGCAGGGCGGTTGAGTCGGTTCCGCCCCCCCCGACGGCCTGAAGGGTCCGCCGGTAGGCACCGGTCCCGAGGCTCGTTCCCCCGTAGGCGGTTCCATCGTCGATGCAGGTGACTGCCAGGTCCGCTTTGCCATCCTTGTTCAAGTCGCCTGTGTAGACGTATTCGCCTTTCTCGTAGTGACCGACCTCGGAGATGTACTCGATGCAGCCGAGGTTCCCGACCTGCCCGCGGGCGGCGAACTGGGCCTGGCCATTGTTCTTGAACGGAGTGACGCCCGGCAGCCCACTGCCCAGCATCAAGTCAATGAAGCCGTCACCGTCAAAGTCCATCGCCTCCAGAGTGTGCTCTCGGGAGCCCGCGAGCGTCTGCTTCAGCGTGAATTTCCCCGTTCCATCACCCAGGAAAATGGTGATGTTGCTGGCACCGAAGTTCGCCGAGGCGAAGTCGAGGTTCTTGTCTTTGTTGAAGTCGCCGAGGGCGATCCATCGCGCTCCGCGCGCCTGAGTGATCGCGACCGGCGGATCGAATGTGCCGTCTCCCTTGCTGTGGATGAACATGGCGGTCCGGGCCACATCCCCAACCATGATGTCGTCGTAGCCGTCGTTGTCCATGTCCGCTCCGCGGACGAAAACGCTCGACGCTCCGGTGGTGATGAAGAGTGGGCTCCATTCCTGGCGGTTCGTCGGGTTTTGCATGAGGACCAGAATCTTGGCGGAGCCCGTCGCCTCGTTGCTGGCGATGCCGTTCGCCACGATGAGGTCGAGCTTGCCGTCTTTGTTGAAGTCCCCGTAGCTCACCGTCACCGCCGATCCGCCGGACGGAATCGTCAGGGGAGCTTGAAAGCTCCCATCACCTTTCGCTTCGACGGCAGACGGAAAACCTACGACGGCGAGAAAACAAGCCGCCACGACCCAAACACCGTTCCCTAGGCTCATAAGACCCCTCTCATCAACCCGTCCGACCTGGACAGTAACCTTCCCACGCCGCTCCTTTCCACCCCCGCCGAGAGTGCAAACTTTATCCCGGGAACCGCAATCGGGCAAGTGTCTGTTCCCTGACAGAGTCTGTTCCCTGACCTGCCCATTCCCCGCGACCGGACTCAACCGTTTCCCGGCTTCAGAGCTGCGGGCGGGATTGACGCTGGCGATGCTCGAACTCGTGTGCAAGAATGCCACCTCGGTGTTTCTACAGGGGACGCTGGTCTCAATCTGGAGGCGATGGGTCATGCCACGGAGAGGTTTTCTGGTCTCTGCGTTTTTACTCCTTTCGGGCCCGAGCTGGGCGGGCGAAGGCGAGGGGTACACGTACAGGATCGATAGCACGGCGACCTTCGAGAAGTTCGCTTACCCGGAGCGGTTCCTTCCGGCGGTGGACCGGACGACGAAGTTCCTCGTCCCGTCGAAGGACGATCCCCAGTTGCTCAAGACGGTCTACCAGAATGCGAACACCTACCCTTTCCACCAGGAATTCATGGTGACGGAGTTTCCCGACCGGTTCGCGGGGATGACCGGCCCGGAGTACCTGGCGCTTGTCGAGACACGAGCGACCCGAAGCTACTTCGCGGGGATCGTGCTGCGCTTTCCGGGCGAGCCGGACGCGACGTATGCATTCGACGTTTTCACGCCCGCCGGCAACCGCAGCGAGCTGCCGAAGCTCGAGGAGATGCAGCGAGTCCACCGCCTCCTGTCGGCCTCGTTCACTCTCGGAATCCTCTCCTACGCACCACGCAGCCAGGACGCCATCAACAACGCCAAGACGTGGATCGATCCCGGCTTCCCGATCAACTTCTCCTTCGGGAGCGGGCTCCCGGAGTACATCGCTTACACGCTGGCCGAGAACTACGGTCGGGTTCGGGTTATGACCTCGGAGGAGTTCCACGAGGCTAACGAGACCGGTGGGTTCGGAGCCCAGGACATCGTCGTCGTCGAGGAAGCCCCCACCGACATCGAGGGCGTGATCGCCGGCGTCTTCACGGGGAGCATCCAGGGCGAGCTGGGCCACCTCGCGATCCGCACCGGACGGCGCGGAACGCCGAACGCGTACTTGAAGAACTGCACCGAGGTCCTCAAACCCTACGACGACAAGCTGGTGCGGGTCAAGGTAGAGCTGACCCGCTACGAGATTCGTTTGGCCGAGCTTGCCGAGGCGGAGGCCTGGTGGGCGGAGCACCGGCCGAAGATCGGCGCCATCCAGGAAGCCGATTTGACCTACAAAGGCTTCGATGCTGTCTGGGAAGCGCCCGTCGACGGCTCGGTCAACCTCCTGAGCCGCTTCGGCGGCAAGGGGTCGAATTTCGCGCGGCTTTACTCCCTCCTGGAGCCCGAACAACGCGTGCCGGCGTTCCTGATTCCCTTCCACTACTACCAGAAGTTCATGGAGTCGAACCGCACGAAGGCTCCGTTCGATCCGGCCCGGGAAGTGAACTACATGCAGTACATCGAAGAGCTGACGGCCCACCCCGACTTCCGGGGCGACTCGCAGCGGCGCTTCGCCGAGCTGGAGAAGCTGCGGAATCTCATCAGGAGCGACGACAGCAAGGTGGACCCGGCGCTCGTCCAGACTCTCGCTCTGCGGGTGGTCACGGTGTTCGGTTCCGGGAACCTCAGGGTCCGCTTCCGCTCATCTTCGAACTCCGAGGACCTACTCGAGTTCAACGGCGCGGGCCTCTACAACTCCACCACAGTCTGCGCCGCCGACGACCTCGATGCCGGAACCGCCGGTCCTTCCCGCTGTGATGCGACGGAGCCGGAGGAGCGGGGCATCGCTCGGGCGATGAAGCTTGTCTATGCGAGCCTCTGGAACTTCCGCGCCTTCGAGGAACGCGACTACTATAGCATTCCCCATTCGGAGGTCCGGATGGCGATCACGGTCTCCGAGGCCTTCCCGGACGAGCTCGCCAACGGGGTCAGCTTCACGGGGAACCCGACGCTCGCAGGCGATCGGAGGTTCCTGATCAACGCCCAGGTCGGCGACAACGAGGTGGTCTTTCCCGATCCCGGGGTCGTGGCCGAAAAGGACATCCTCGAAGTCCAGAACGGTCAGGTTACCGAAATCATCCGGGCCCGGGCGTCGACCCTCGTCAAACCGGGCGAGCTGGTACTCGAGGACGATCACCTGAAGGTCCTCGGGGCCGCCATGGCCCGGGTTGAGAAAGGGTATCTCGAACGGAATTACATCAATTTCGGCACCCACGACCCCATGCAAGTCGTCCTCGATTTCGAATTCAAGCTCGACAAGAACAAAAAGATCCGCCTCAAGCAGGTGCGCCCGTTCCTCATTCCTTCGACGGGGCCCGCAACGATCCCGGAGTACAAGTTGAAAGTCCCAGAGGGGTACGTCATGTGCACCAGCTTCTTCGAGGGGCGGCCGGTCAGGGACACGCTGAACCTCAAGATGATGTTGAAGCTCAAAGCCGGCGAACACGTCGTCCGCGCGGACAACTCCAGCTCCGGAGACTTTTTCGAATGGCTCCAGCTCTCTCCCGACGGGCCGCTCCTCGCGCCGCTCGGAAAGGGCGTCTGGACATCGGAGGTGGCGCTCCCCCCCGATCCCGGGATCCGGTTCAACATGTTCCAGGACTTCAAAGCGGGCAACGAGACGCTGCGCGTCTCGGTCTTGAACTTCCTCGCGCGAGAAGGCGGCGATACCGACATCGAGATCGACGGTACGGCCCTCACTTGGGCCATCAACCAGTACACGACCCGGATCGAGTTGAGCTTTCCGAACGACCCGCCCGACACGTACCGCAGCACGTGGTTCTTGCCATGCGATCCCTCCCACCTGCCGCTCATCAATATCACCGTCCAGTTCGCGGGCGGCGACCGCGTTCACTTCACCGAGCGGTTCCAGGATGTCCTCGATGGCACCGGACCGGCCGAGCTTGTCGGCGCCAAGGTCACGCTCGCGGGTTCGGTTCAGGAAGTGACCGACTACTGGAGGCTCGGCTATACGGCGGGCCACCACAACGATACGCCCTTTCCGGACCACTGGGTGATCCTCGATCGAGCTGTCGACGTGCCGGGGGCCGGCCCCGTGAAGGTGATCTCCGTATTCCAGGGTTTCCTCGGAAATGAAGAAACGACGCGGAAGGCGACGTTCATGGACGAGAACTTCATCGTCCTCTCCAATCCGGAAATCATCCTCTTCCGCCGCCAGCGCGAGGGTGACCCGGAGATTCCACAGTTCCGCCGGGGCGACGCCAACTCCTCGGGCCGGGTCAACCTCACGGACGCGATCGCTGTACTCCAGTACCAGTTCGCGGGAGGCGAAGTCGCCTGCTTGGACGCGGCCGATGTCGACGACATCGGATCCGTGGACATCTCGGACGCGATCCTGCTCCTTCAGTATCTCTTCTTGAACCTGGATCCCCCCGTGGCACCGGGCCCGCTGCGATGCGGACCGGACCCGAAAGATACCCCGGACGACCTGGCGCCCTGTGAAGGCGCGGGGTGCCGGTAGCCGGCGGGGTAACCGTTCACCGGGCCTGACGGCCCGGAACGGTTACGATCCGCGCGTTCAGTCGCCACGCAGGCTCCCTGAAGAGGGCTTCCCACGGCGAAGTATCCGTGCCAAGCGGGGATGAAGCACTCCGTGGTAAGCACCTGATCCGGTCCGAGAGACTCTGCGTGGTGAGCGATTACCGTTCCACCACCAGCAGATACTGCAGCTCAAGCGGCGGCAGATTGATCGTGGCGATGTCCCCGCCGGCGGAGACCTCGCACGTCACTCCCCCCGGCTCGATCCTCGCCGTGCGCAGCGGCATCCCCTGTACCCGAACTTCGATTCCGTGGACCGGCACGGTCTCCTCCCTGAGCGGCACATCAATGCCGGGGAGGCCGTGGCCTGCGGCGGAGTCGATTCCGTTATAGAAGTGGATGACGCGGCGCGTCCCCGCGGCCGTTCTCTGGACCCGGAAGCTTGTGTGGACTGCCATCGGAGCCTTCACAGCGATGGGAGGGGGCCCTCCGGCGGCGAACTCGAGCGACCGAGCGAACACCCGCCTCTGGTAGGGGTACGCGTAGCTCCAGAGCGCCGCATCGATCGACGCTGCCATGTAGACGACGCGCCCGCGGCCGGATTTGCGACCGACAATCGCCGGCGACGGCCGCTCCGCGCTCCCCTCGACCCGGAATCGGGCCGCAACCTCTGCCGACTCCTTCGGCTCGGAAACGAGGTGAAGCGGCCCCTTGAACCGCACGCTGCGCATGGGGACGAGATCCTTCAGCTTTGGGTCGTCGAGGAGCGCGTGGTCCGTCCACATCAGCTCCGCCGAGCCGGAGCGCTTTCTCCAGTAGTCCCCGTCGATCGCGATGGCGAAGTTTGGATCGACTTCGGGTCGTTTCACGGCCGCATCGGGCCGCCCGAGCCGGGAGACACCGAAAAGTTCGGCGAGCCCGAAGTCGCGCCGTGGTCGGCCCAGCTCGTCGCAAAGGGAGGCTTCGCCGGTCGCGACGAGCCCCCCACCGGCCTCGACGAACCCCCGGATCGCGCGCACTCCGTCGTCGGAGACCGCCGCCGCGCCCGCCAGGACGAGGACGCGGAACCGCGCGAGGCTCTCCGCGGTCAGGTCCCAGTCGTTTAGGAGCGCCAGGGGCATGTGCTCCTCCAGGCAGGCGCGGAAAGCCCCGTAGACGTGGGGCAGGAACCGCTCGCGGATGTCGCCGTACGCGTAGAACTGGCGCGTCGCCTCGCTCACGAGGAGCGCCGCCCATGGATCGTCCGTGGCATCGAGCAGGTACGGCTCACGCCGGCGGATCGCTTCAAAGATCTCGCGGGTCGAGTCGGCCGAGCCGTTCCAGGAAACGAGCTGGGCCGGGAGGCTGCCGTGCGTCAGGGCGAGGAGCGAGCGGGCGAGCCGCTCGTGCCTCGGGAAGCTGTCCGGGCCGTAGGGGTTCCCCCTCGACATGATGTAGGGCTCGGACGCGCTTGGCCGGCCGCCCATGATCGCCCTCAGGTAGGCCGCGCCGAAGGCGGGCGCGACGCTCGAGCCGAGGTTCGTCTCATCAAGCCACCACTCCTGCATCGGCATATCGAAGAGGAGGTTCATCCGCGCGCTCATGACGCGCGGCGAGGTGAGGAAATGGCCGAACCGGCCGCCGTTGGCCGTCCAGGAGATCACTGCGCAGCCGGGGTCGGCGGCCTTGAGCCGCGTTTGCATCCTCCGGTAGTGCGCTTCGAGCTTCCCGCCGCGCCAGACGAGGTAGCGGCGATATGCGACGTCGTCGAGGTCGATCCGGGGCGGGATCGCGCCTCCGGTCTCCGCCTTGAACGCCGCCTTGCACGCCGGACAGTAGCAGAGGGGCGCGTGGTAGTTGCCGTCGAACGAGTAGCCGTCGAGGCGGTAGTCCTGGACCAGCTCCACGAGAAGTTCGATGAAATAGTCGCCCCATGGACCGACGGTGCATCCGATCCGGGTCCCGAGGTTGTCCTCCTTCGGCTCGACCTTGAGGACGGAGCCCGCGTCATCGGGATGCACGCGCCAGTCCGGATGCGCCCGGACGAGGCCCACCGAGGGAAACGGCGGCAGCCCGAGAACGGCCTTGATGCCGTGGTCGTGGCAGGCATCGACGAACCGGCGCAACCGGTCGCCGTCCGGCGGCGAAAGCCCGCCCCCATCGCGGCGCAGAGGGTAGTAAGGCCAGACGAGGTTGAAGTGGGCGACCTGGACTCCGGCACCCGCGGCCCGGTCGACCTCGTCGGGAACCATGTAGCCCATCCGCGTGACGCCGGCGATCCACGGGGCAAACTGGACGGCTTCGAAGGAGTCGGCGCCGAGGGTCGCGGAAAGGCCGAAGAAGCAGAGCGCGATGGAAAGCCGGTGTGGACGATTCAAGGGCTCGGTTGATCCATCCCCTGCCGCTCCTCCGCATCGGTGAATGCCTTCTGGGCATTCCCCTCGATCGTGTAAGTCTTCCCTGTTTCGGCGACGCGGATGGAGATCTCCTGCCGGATCTTCCCTTGCGCTGCATTCCAGTCGTCGCTGCTGGTCTGGGCGACCTCCGTCGTGGCCATGAGCTTCGCGGTCCTCACGCTCCGGCGGACCACCGTCCCATCGGGATGACCGTGGCCGCCTCCCGTCGAAAAGAGGATGAACTCGGGATCGAGCGCCTCCAGGAGCATCGGACACGAGGAGAAACGGGATCCATGGTGATTAGCCCGATAGACCTCGACGTCGGACTCCCGGCCGGTCGCCTTCCAGCGCTTCACGAGGTGGCTTTCCACGTTCGTGTAGGTCTCCTGATTGGCGGTGCTCGGAGAATTCCCGAACTGCCGCGGCGTGAAGAGGGGAACGATGTTCCAGTCGTCGGCGTTGTAGCCCGTGAGGTCTCCCGCCGTGAACAGCTCAAAATCCTTGTAGGAGATCTCGAGCGCGATGGACAGGTCGTTCTCCGAGGCGGGAGCCCTGCGGTACCGGCCCGGGAAGTTCCGCTCGACGAGATCGAGCGCACCCTTGTCGTTTTTATGCACGCGGCCGGCGAAGGCGAGGATCTCGACCTTGACGCCCGGGCCGAGGTGGATCTGGCCGGTTCCGAACCGCGGTTTCTCGCGGCGCTCGACGGTTCCCTCTTGCAGCCACCGCTTCACATTCGCATCGAAGCGATCATAGACGTTCCGATGCAGCTTCATGAACTCCTTCGCCTCTTTCCCGACATCGATGAGGGTCCCGATCTTGAACCGCGTGGTCAAGCCGTCGACGAGCCCGGCGATCCCATCTCCGGTATCGCCGATGTGGTCGGCATGGTAGTGGCTCACGAGGAGGTAATCGAGGCGCTCGGAATTCGTGAGCTGCCGGAGGCGGCTCGCCACACGGCGGTAGTTCTTGGAACCGCGGCTGCGGTCCTCTCCCAGATCGATCAGGAGGGTTTTCTTCTCTGGGGCAGGGCCGATGACCAGCATCGAATCCGCCTGGCCGGCGTTGAAGATGTGGAATGCGAGTCCCACCGGAGCCGCCAAGCGGGCAGCCTCGGCCGTCTCATCGCGAGAGACGGCGGAATCGAGATCGGGCTCGGGCTGGACTTCTATCCGAGCGGCGGGCGCTGCCGGAGGCGAATCGGGATCCTCGACCTCGATCGGGTCGAGGCGCTGCTCCAGCTCGCGGGCGCGCGCGTCGAACTCGCTCCGTTCGGCTTCCGTCAGGATCAACGGGGCCGCACAGGCCGACAGAACAAGCGAGCCGAGAAACGAAACGAATCCGAACCGACACCGAAGGGTTGCGCGGATACGACGGCGAACGATCATACAATCACCTCCGTTTCTGCCGATCGGGGAGCGATTGCGCAGAGATGCCACACTCTTGAAGTCCACCGGACGGGGGCATTGAAGACCGTGCGCTGCGCGCTTTCCAGCCTTTTCTTCCGTGCCTCCGGTGTACCTAGAAGTGCTGGAGGACCATCGACCCTCCGAAGGCGGGCGGATTAAGCGCCGGAGACCGCCTCCTCGGCTCAAAACGGGCGCGTCCACTCCCGAGGCCACCTCTCCACGACCACCTTCGTCCGCGTGAAGAACTCGAAGGCGTGCCGTCCCTGCCCGTGCAGGTCGCCGAAGAAGCTCTCCCGGGCGCCGCTGAAGGGGAAGAAGGCCATGGGCGCCGCCACGCCGACGTTGATTCCCACGTTTCCGACCTCGACCTCGCTTCTGAACTTGCGCGCGCTCGTCCCGCTCGACGTGAAAAGGCACGCCATGTTGCCGTGACGGCCGCCGTTGACGACGGCGATCGCCTCCTCGATCGAGTCGGCGTGAAGGAGAGAGAGTACCGGACCGAAGACCTCGGTGACCGCAAGCTCGCTGCGGGGATCGACTCCGTCCAGGACGGTCGGCCGGATGAAGTTCCCGCGCTCGAATCCGGGGATCCTCGCGCCGCGGCCGTCGACGAGAGCCCGCGCCCCCTCGCGGAGGCCCCTCTCGACCAGACCTTCGATCCGCGCCTTGCTCTCGGGTGAGATGACGGGCCCCATCTGGACTCGGCCATCAAGCCCGGAGCCCACGACGCGCCCGCCGGCCGCCTCGACGATCGCCTCGGTGATCGCCCGCCGCGCATCCCCTACCGTCACGAGGAGCGATGCCGCGAGGCAACGCTGCCCCGCGCATCCGAAAGCGCTGTCGGCCGCGATGCGGCTCGTCATCTCGATGTCGGCGTCTGGGAGGACGATGATCGGGTTCTTCGCCCCCCCTTGGCACTGGACGCGCTTCCCGTTCGCCGCCGCTCGAGCGTACACGTGCCTGGCGACAGGAGTCGACCCGACGAAGCTGATCGCACGGATCTCGGGATGGTCCAGGATGGCATCGACCGTGTCCCGGCCGCCATTGATGAGCTGGACGACGCCCGGCGGAAACCCGGCTCCCTCGATCAGCTCGAAGACCCCTCGCATCGCGAGCGGGACCCGCTCCGAGGGCTTCACGATGAACGTGTTCCCGGAGGCGAGGGCGTAGGGCAGGAACCACAACGGGATCATTCCGGGGAAATTGAAGGGGCAGACCGCCGCGCAGACGCCGAGCGGCTGGCGGATGGTGAACTCGTCGATGCCCGCCGCCGCGTCCTCGGAGAAGTCCCCCTGGAGGAGGACCGGCGCGCCGCAGGCCATTTCGACGTTCTCGACGGCCCGCCGCAGCTCGGCGCGCGACTCGGCGAGCGTCTTGCCGCACTCGATCGTGATGGTCCTCGCCAGGCCCTCCATCCGGCTTTCGAGGAGGTCCTTCAGCTTGAAGAGGAACTGGATCCGTTCCGCGACGGGCACGCGGCGCCACTCTGCGAACGCAAGGGCCCCCCGGCGCGCCGCTTCGTCCACGTCCCCAGCCGTCGAGAGGGGGACGCGCCCGAGCGGTTCCGCCGTGGCGGGATTGAGGACTTCGACGTGCTCGCTGGCCTGCGATACCCGCCACTGGCCGCCGACATAGTTCGAGAGGATCAAAGGAAGTACCTCTCCTTCTCCCGGGCCTTCACGTACGCCTCGTAGGCATCCCGCACGGATGCCGACTTCGACACTTCCGGGACAGGGACGTCCCACCAGGACTCGTAGCCGGGCACGCGGTTCTCCATGTCCGTCTCGATCACGATGACCGTCGTACGGGCCTGCCCGCGCGCTTCCTCAAGTGCGGCCTCGAGCGCTTGGAGGTCCTTCGCCTCGATCACGTGCGCGCCGAGGCTCCTGGCGTTGGCGGCGAGGTCGACGGGGAGCACTCCCCCGTCGAGCTGGCCCGTGGCCGCACTGCGGAACCGATAGCGGGCGCCGAACCCGCCGCAGCCGATCGACTCCGAAAGGCCGCCGATACTCGAGAACCCGTGGTTGTCGAGGACGACGATCGTGAGCTTGCAGCCTTCCTGGATCGACGTGACGATCTCCGCCGACATCATGAGGTACGAGCCGTCCCCCACGAGAACGAAGACCTCTCGACCGGGATCGGCCATCTTCACGCCGAGGCCGCCCGCGATCTCGTAGCCCATGCAGGAGTAGCCGTACTCGAGGTGGTAGCCCTTGGGGTCGCGGGTGCGCCAGAGCTTGTGCAGGTCCCCTGGCAGGCTCCCGGCGGCGCACACGACCACATCCCGCGGCCCGGAGATCCCGTTGACGACGCCGATCACGGCGCCCTGACTCGCGGGAGACCCGTCTCTTGCCGCATAGATCCGGCTCACCTCGCCGTCCCACTCCCCGCTGAGCCGCTCCGCCCTCTCGCGGTAACAGTCCGGAACGCGATAGCCCTCAAGGGCCACCGCGAGGGCCTCGATCGCGGCCCTCGCGTCAGCCACGAGCGGAAGCGCCGCGTGCTTGAAAGCGTCGAACTCGGCGACGTTGATGTTTATGAATCGGACGCGCGAGTCCTGAAACGCCGTCTTCGATGCGGTCGTGAAGTCGCTGTACCGGGTGCCGATCCCGATCACGAGATCCGCCTCGCGCGCCGCGATGTTTGCGCCGCGAGTGCCGGTGACCCCGATCGCCCCGAGGCACTGCGGATGGTCGAAGCGGAGCGATCCCTTGCCCGCCTGCGTCTCGCCCACGGGAATGCCCGTCCGCTCGACGAACGCGGCCAGGGCCGCGCTCGCCTCGCTGTAGAGGACGCCCCCTCCGGCGATGATGAGCGGCTTGGTGCTCGATCGGATCCACTCGACGGCGCGCCCCAGGAGTGTCGGCTCCGGCGGGGGCCGGGGGATGTACCACACGCGCTCGTCGAACAGCGCCGCGGGGTAGTCGAAAGCCTCGGGCTGAACATCCTGGGGCAGGGCGAGCGTCACCGCGCCGGTCTCGGACGGTGAGGTCAAGACTCGCATCGCCTCCGGAAGGGCCGTGATGACCTGCTCGGGCCGGCTGATGCGGTCCCAGTATCGGGAAACCGGCTTGAAGCAGTCGTTGACCGAGATGTCCTGCGAAGACGGCATCTCGAGCTGCTGAAGAACGGGCGCGACATTCCTTCGAGCGAAGATGTCGCCGGGAAGGAGGAGCACGGGCAACCGGTCGATCGTCGCCGTGGCGGCGCCCGTGACCATGTTCGTCGCTCCGGGCCCGATCGAAGTTGTGCAGGCGAAACAACTCAATCGGTTTCGCATCTTGGCGTAGGCGATGGCCGTGTGGACCATGGCCTGCTCGTTGCGGGACTGGTAGTAGCGAAACTCCGGACGCTCGAGGAGCGCCTGCCCGATCCCAGAAACGTTGCCGTGGCCGAAAATGCCGAAACAGCCCGCAAAAAAAGGCCCGCGGCGGCCGTCCCTTTCGACCTGCTGGCTCGAAAGGAACCGGACGATCGCCTGCGCGGCGGTCAGACGTTCGGTCTTCATGGCGAGTCGACCCCTCTCTTCGGATGACCATCGGGCCCCGCGACGGGATCGATTCTCGCGATCCCCGATCGCGAAGCGCCGACATCCTCCGCGAGCGCAGGCGTCCCGGCAAGCCCGCGCCGCGACGGAGCGGGTTTATTGGAGCCTCTACTCCGAAGAAATCGTCTTTGTTCGTGGGAGGGGGCCGGCGAGATCGACTCCGGCGCCTTGACGGGGTTCTCGACACGGATAAGGTGGACCCGTATGGTCCGGTTGCTATTCCTCGCAGCCCTGATCCTCCCGGGGGCGGGCCAGGAACCTCCACCGACCGGGCCGGAAACCGAGAAGCGCTTCCCGCAGCTCCAAGTGCCGCCGGGATTCAAGGCCACGCTCTTTGCGTGCGACCCGCTGATCGAATACCCATCCGTCCTGGCGCCGGGCCCCAGGCCGGGCTCGGTCTTCCTGGCGCACGATTACATGACCGGGCTGGGCCTCGAAATCGTTCGGCGGAGCGAGATCCGGCTCGTGGAGGACACCGACGGCGATGGCTACGCTGACAAATCGACGGTCTACGCCGGGGAGTTCAACTCCATTCAGGGGCTGGCCGCTGAGGGCGGGCGGGTCTATGCCATGCACTCACCGTTCCTTACCGCCCTCGGCGATACGAACGGCGATGGCATTGCGGATGAGCGCCGCGACCTCTTCAACGGCATTGGCTGGCCGCCGGAGAAGGCCCCCGACCGCCTCCACGGCGCCAACGGTGTGGCGGCGGGGCGGGACGGATGGCTCTACCTTGCGCTAGGAGATCGTGGCTGCGACGGCGTGCGGCCCGAGGGCGACCGGCTCGTCCTCAACGGCGGCGGGATCCTTCGCTGCAGGCCCGACGGCTCGGATCTGCATGTCTTCTCGACCGGGCTCAGGAACATCTACGACGTCGCCCTCGATCGGGATCTCAACGTCTTCGTCCGCGACAACGAGAACGATGGCGGCACCTACATGATCCGCGTCTGCCGGAGCTTCTTCGGAGCCGATCACGGCTACCCCTACCTCTATGAGGATCACCCGCGGGAGAGTCTCGCGCCCCTCGCGGACCTGGGACGCGGCTCGTCGGCGGGCAGCGTCTTCTACCTCGCAAACGCCTTCCCCGCCGAGTACCACGGCAACTTGTTTTGCTGCGAATGGGGCCGTTCCATCGTCAGGTACCGGTGCCAACAGAGCGGCGCCGGCTTCGCGCCCATGGAGGAGATCGAATTCGCGGCCGGCGCGCCGGACGATCCTTACGGCTTCAGGCCGACCGACCTAGTCGTCGATCGCGATGGCTCGCTGCTCGTGTCCGATTGGGCCGACGACCAGCGCCCGAAGCGGGGGCGCGGCCGGGTTTATCGGATTCGCTACGAGGGCGCGTCCGGCGACGCCGCGGGAGCCGACCGCCTCGCGGAGGTCTGGGCCCTGGCCCGGACGGGCGGGGATGCGGTCGCGACGCTGTTCGGCCTGGCGGAAACCGATCCAGACTTGCGGGTGCGGATCCAGGCCGTACGCGCCATCGCCGATCTCACCGATCCGGTCCTGCTCAAGCACCGGCTCGAGGGGGGTCGGGGCGATCCCGCCGTGACCCGGCGGCTCGCGGCCCTCGCCCGCGGGCAGGATCCACGAATCCTCCTGGAGGTCGTGGTCGCTCTCGGCCGCCTGCGCTGGGCCGATGCCCCGGGTTGGCTCCGCCAGAACCTGGGCTCGCCCGATCCGTCCCTGGCGCACGCCGTGCAGCAGGCGTTGCGGCGAGCCGAGAACTGGCCCGCCGTCCTCGAGTGGCTCGACGAGACCGATGCCTCGCCGCTGCGCCCGATTGCCTTGCGGTCCCTGGCCGAGCAGGCGCATGTCGATGTCGCCGACGGGCTCTTGCGCCGACTCGAGACGACGCCCGCCCCCCAGCGGCGCCGGGAGCTTGCCGAGCTCTTGGCCCGCATTCACCGAAAACCCGGACCATGGGTCTACTGGGGGTTCCGTCCCGGCCCACGGCCAGCGAATACTCAGCTCTGGGAGCGGACCGAAGCCATCGAGAAGGCGCTCGACGGCGTCCTGCGCGATCCAGATCGCAGCGTGCGCCTTGCCGTCCTTCGCAGCCTCGTGCGCGAGAAGATCCCGCCGGTGCCCGAGACGCTGATCCGCTGGCTCCGCGAAGATCAGGATTCGGAACGTGCCGGCCTCTTACTTGCTTCTCTGGAAACGGTGACCGGCCCGACACTGCGAGATTCCGCCGAGGCAGTCGTCCGCGACCGCAATCACGCCGCCCCCAATCGACTCGCCGCGCTGAAGCTCCTGGTCCGCGACCTCGATGCGGCGTCGGAGCCCCGGCTGCTCGACCTCGCCGGATCGCTCGAGGAATCGGCCGTCCTGACCGAAGCGCTCCGGCATCTCGCGGTGCGGCCGGGTCTGGACAGCCGTGCGTTGATGCAGGCCAAGCTGGGCTCCTCGTCGGCGGACGTTCGCGCCGCTGCTGCGGCCGCGGTCGGCAAGCTGGCGATACGCGAGGCGGCGGATCAACTGTTGGCGCTGGTGCAAGATCCGGACGCGCCCGTGCGTGGACGAAGTCTTGAGGCTCTGGCGCAACTGCGCGAGCCGCGCGCGCTCGAGCCCGCGCTTCGAGCCCTGGAGCACGACCCGGAATCCGAGCTGTCTGCCCTCGAGTGCCTGGCGGTCATCGGCGGCCCGGAGCAGACGGAGGCCGTCGCCTCGTATTCGATGCAGAGCCGGTCGCTGGAGGCGCTGCAGGCGGCCGTGCGCGCGCTGGCGGCGTGGAGCCAGGCCGAGGCCGTCGCCCGGATTCAGGGGGCGAGCGGCGTGCTGTTACAGTGGACCTACGGTGGACCGTTCTCGCCGGAGCAGGCGGAGCGTGCGGCTGAAACCTTGGGCCAAAGGCCCGTCGTCACCGGCTGGCGGTCGGCGGCGGCGGAGGGTACGGACTCCCGCGCCACCTTCGGGCCGGCGGAGGGCGCCGCCGTCTGGCTCGGGGCCGCTGAATTTATCGCTGCGGAGCGATTGCCGGCGCAATTCCTGGCTTCGAGCAACGGCACCCTGACCGTCTGGCTCAACGGTCATCTCGTCCACCGCCGGGCTGTGTCCGGAGGGTACGCACCGGACTCCGATCGGTTCGACGGCGATTTGAAGCCGGGGCTCAACCGCCTTGTCGTCCAGGTCTCCGGAAAGGGACCCGCCCAGGTCCACGCTCGTTTCCGCCGCAAGAGCGCGGTCGAGCGGCACGAACGGCTGGCGCAGCTTGCCCTGACGTCCAAAGGCAATGCGGCGCGGGGGCGAGAGCTGTTCCTGAGCACGGACAGGACGGGCTGCGGCAAGTGCCACCGCCTGGGAGGATCGGGAGGTCGCGTCGGTCCGGACCTCACGGGCGCCGGCCGCCGCTTCTCGAGGATCCACCTGGTCGAATCGATCCTCGAGCCCAGCCGTGCGGTCGCCCCGGCGTACCGCAACGTCGCGGTCCGTCTGAAGAACGGGCGAGTCCAGATCGGCGTAAAGGTCGTCGAGACCGAGGGGACGATCACTCTAGGCGACGCGCAAGGGCAGACTCACCTCCTGCAAAAGTCCCAGATCGACGAGCAACAAGTGATGGATCTGAGCCTCATGCCGGACGGCATCGAGAAGGTCCTCAGCGATGAGGAGCTCGTGGATTTGATCACGTTCTTGGCCGAACAACGTTGAAAGGAGAAGTCATGGTCTTGGGACGCTCATGGCGCCTCGCCGCCGCATTCTCGATTTTCGCAGCCGCCGCTGGCGGCGACCCGGCCGCCAAGCAGGTGGAACTGAAGAAAGGCGACCGCGTCCTCTTCTTCGGCGATTCGCTGACAGCGCTTGCCATCAAGGACAAGAACGTGCCCGAGGGCATGGGATACCTGCCCTTGGTGCGCGAGGCCCTGAAGGCAAAAGGGGTCGAGGTGGACGCTGTGGCCACCGGCGGCCACAAGGTGACCGACTTGCTCCAGCGCGTGGACCAGGACGTCCTGGCGAAGAAGCCGACCTACGTCGTCATCCAGATTGGGGTGAACGACGCCAGCGCGGGCGTCACGCCGGCGATGTTCAAGTCCCAGCTTGAGGAGCTGATCAAGAAACTCGAAAAGGGTGGTGCCAAGGTGATTCAATGCACTTGCACCTGCCGGATCGAGGGGTATTCCCCCGAGGACCCCATGGACAGGAAACTGGATGCCCTGGCCGAGGTGGCCCGCGCCATCGCCAAGGCGAAGGATCTCGCGCTCGTCGACCTTCCCCAGACATTCCGGGAGTACTGGAAGACGCACAATCCGGAGAACAAACCCAAGGGCTTCCTCACCTACGACGGCAATCACTGGACGGAGGCCGGCCACAGGCACGTTGCCGACCAGATGCTGAAGAAGTTCAAGTAGTCTTCGCCTGGCGACGATTCCACCCAAAAAATAACCCCCTCAGATTCAACGTATCCGAAGGGGTTCATCGTTGGTTGCCGGACTAGGACTCGAACCTAGACTAGGAGATCCAGAGTCTCCCGTCCTACCGATTAGACGATCCGGCAGCGGGTCGGGCGCCGGCTATGCAGGGGCTCCGGGGCACCGAGAAATTGCCATCTAATCGGCAGGATGGGGGGATTCAACTTCAAAATCCTGCCCTCGAAGCCTACGCGCAGGCCGGCTTCAGCGGGTCGAAGGCTGGGAGGCGGCGGCGATGATCTCCCTCGCCTTCGCCAGGCGCTGCAGGCAGGTCTCGCGGCCGAGGATCGCCATCACTTCAAAGAGCGGCGGCGTGGCGCTCCGCCCCGTCAGGATCGCACGCAGCGGCTGCGCGAGGTCGCCCAGGGGCAGCTTCTCGGCCTCTGCGAAACGCCGCGCGGCCTCCTCGAGCGGTTTGGGCTCCGTCGGGAAAGACTTCTCGATCGCCGCCCGGTAGCGCGCCACGACGTCCACGATCCCTTCGCGCTTGGCCAGCGCCTTCTGCGCCTGCGGGTCGAGGTCGCGGGGCTCCTCGAAGTAAAACCGCAGCTTCTCGACGATTTGCGAGAGGTGTTCGATGCGATCCTTCTCGAGCGAGATCATGCGGATCAGGTTCTCTCGCCCCGCCGCGGATTGCTCGGCCGTCAGGAGCCCCGCCTCGATGAGCCGAGGCACCGCAAGGGCGGCGATTTCATCGAGCGGCCGCCGGCGGATGTAGTGCGCACCGAGGTGGTTGAGCTTCTTGATATCGTAGACGGCGCCGCTTTTCGAGATGCCATCGAGGGAGAACTTCTCCACGAGCTCGTCGAGCGAGAAGATCTCTTGCTTGTCGTCGTAAGACCAACCCATGCGGGCGAGGAAGTTGATCATCGCCTCGGGCAGATAGCCGGCACGCTCGTACTCGGTCACGGACACCGCGCCGTGGCGCTTCGAGAGCTTATCGCGCCCGGGGCCGAGGATGAGCGGGATGTGCGCGTAGAGCGGCACGGGGAGGCCGAGGGACTGGAAGATCAAGATCTGCTTCGGTGTGTTCGAGAGGTGGTCCTCTCCGCGCACGACGTGCGTGATCCTCATGCCCGCGTCGTCCCCCACCACGGCGAAGTTGTAGACGCACGTGCCGTCTGCTCGCCGGATGATGAAGTCGTCCAGCTCGGCGTTCTCGAAGACGACTTCGCCGCGGATGATGTCCGGAACGACGGTGCGACCTTCGGGGATCCGGAGACGCACGACGGCGGGCTCGGCGGTCGCGGCGCGGGCCGCGGCGTCGGCCGGAGGGATCGCGAGGCAGCGGCGGTCGTAGTGGATGCGCTCCTTGGCGGCCTTCTGCCCCTCCCGCAGCCCATCGAGCCGCTCCTTCGAGCAAAAGCAGCGGTAAGCCTTGCCCGCGGAGAGGAGCTGATCGACGAGTCGCGTGTAGCTCGGCAGACGCTCGCTCTGGAAGTACGGGCCATGGTCTCCTCCGACGCCCGGTCCTTCATCCCAGTTGAGTCCCAGGTAACGCATGCCATCGAGGATGGCCTGCACGGCCTGCGGCGTCGAGCGCTCGCGGTCGGTGTCCTCGATCCTGAGGACGAAGACGCCGCGGTGCTTGCGGGCGAAGAGGTAGTTGAAGAGCGCCGTGCGGGCGCCGCCGATGTGGAGGTAGCCGGTCGGCGACGGAGCGAAGCGGACCCGCACCGGGTTATCGGACATGTCGTGGGCCTCTCAAGAAGTCTCAGGAACCGCCGCGGCGTCGCGGCGGGCAAGCGTCGAGAAGGTACCGAGGGGAACAGGCCCCCGCAAGGGATGAAGGAGCGATGGAAGCGTGATGGACAAGCGGGAGGCCGGGGCGTAATCAGGCAGGCCCACGAGGCAGGATGGCCCTCCCGCTCCGGCCGTGTTACGATCCTCACCGCACAACTCGCCGCCGCGAACGCGAGAAAGTAGAGTCCTGGCAATGGCCGTCGTCGTCCGAGACCGTTTCGATCGGTTCGTCCGCAGCCTCTTTAACTCCGCACCGGACGGCGAGGCCGGGTCTGCGGCGCTGCCGACCACCCTCGCCGAGACCGTCCGCTCGATCGATCCGCGGTGCCTCCAGTCGATCGCCCGCTCGACGCTGGCCACTCAGCCCTTCCTACTCGCCCTCGAAGAGGCTCAGCTCCCGGAGACGTCGCTCCGCTACGTCCTCGTCCACGACGAGATCGGCCCGGCCGCGTTCGTCCTCTTCACGGTCGTGCAGCTCGACCTCGAGGGGCTCGCCTCGGGCGCCTCGGAGAAGCGAAACAGCAGTCGCGTGCGTCTCCTGCGGCGGGCGGGAAAAACTCTTCAGTCGGCCGGCGGCATCGAGCGCATGGTCATCGGCGGCCATCCTCTCTTCTGGGGGAGCGACTTCTTCGCATTTCGAGATCCGCAGCCTTCCCCATCGCTCCTTGCGACGCTCGTGCGGGCCGGTTATCGGCTTCGCAAGCTCGAGGAGATCAAGGTGAGCCTCCTCAAGGACTTCACCGCGGGCGAGATCCCCCTCTTCGGGCCGCTCATCCGGTACGGCTACGTCCCCTTCGAGACACAGCCGAACATGGTTCTAAATGTCCAGCCCGGATGGCGGAATTTCGGCGCCTACCTCACCGCCCTGTCGCCGCGCTACCGCAAGGCGGTGCGCGAGAGGCGTCACGCCTTCGAGTCGGGCGGCTTCACGCTCGAGCGGACTCGTCCGACTCCGATCGCCGCCGAGCTTGCGGAGCTGTACGCCAACGTCTCGGCTCGGGCCGTCACCCGCTGGGTGAAGCTCACTCCGTCGTTCTTCCGGTCGGTCGAGGACCACATGCGCGATGCGTTCCGGCTCTGGGTCGTGCGCAAGGACCAGCGGATCGTCGCGTTCGTCTGCGCACTGCACGACCGGCTGCCCCACAAGGGGCGCAACCGGCTCATCGGCCTCTTCCTCGGCCTCGATTACAGCCTCAACGACGAGTTCAAGCTCTACTGGAACCTCCTCTACAAGCTCGTGGAGGAGGCAATCGATGAGGGCTTCGAGACGCTGGACCTGGGGCGGACGGCGCTCCAGGCCAAGGCCGAGCTGGGGGCTCAGCCTGAGCCCCTCCACTGTTTCATCCGGCACCGAAACCCATCCGCAAACGCCCTCGTTCGCCTCCTTTTCGATCAGCTCGTCGAGCCGGCGCGGGCCCCGGAGCGCCATGCCCTTCGTTAAGTTGATGCCCCGAACCGTCCGTCCCATCGCGACTCCGTCGATCGCCGCCGCGCTCGCGATCCTCCTTCCGACCTCCGCGTGCGAAAAGCCCCTCGTTCAGGTCGTCCCGGCCAAGCTGAGCGCCGTGGAGGCCACGACGACGTCCGTCGAGCCCGGCGTGGTCAAGTCGAGGAACGATTCGACCCTCTCCACCCCGGCTTCGGGGCGCATCGTGGAGGTCTTCCACAAACAGGGAGACCGCCTCAAGACCGGCGAAGCGATCATCCGTCTCGAGAACGACCTCGAGCGGACTGCGGTGGAAGAATGGAAGTCCGAAGTCGGCCGCCTCGAGACATTGAAGCAGGCCGACGGAGCGGCGGCCGTCGAGCTGGAGCGCGCGAAGTACATCCTCGAGCGGGCGCAGGTGAACTACGAGCGGACCTTCATCCGGGCGCCGTTTCCGGGACTCCTCGTCGAGCTGAACGCCCACCTCGGCGAGATGAGCTACGGCTCGATGCCTCTCAACATGATGGTGAACACGAAAGGCGGGACTCCGCAGGAATCGATGGCTCGCGTCATCGACGATTCACAGCTCTTCGTCGAGGCCGATATCGACGAGGCGGACGCGGGCAGGCTCCGGCTCGGCCAGAAGGCCCGCGTGACGGTCGAGGCGCTTGGCAACGTCGTCCTCATCGGCCGCCTCGTGCGCATCGCGCAAGTCATCTCGACGGTCGAAGGGCGCAACCGCACGATCCGCATCGAGATCGACGTCGAGGGCCACGCCGGCGCGGGTTCATCGCCCTCCAACGGTGGACCGGGCACACTCGGGCTCCTCGTCGGCATGTCGGCCGACATCGAGGTGATACTCGACCGCGCCGAATCGGTCGTCAGCGTTCCGACGCTCGTGGTCCTCGAAGGGGACAACGAGAAGGAGGTCTATGTCGTCGAGGCCGGCAAGCTGGCCCGGCGCCGCGTGCAGACCGGGGTCGCGAGCTGGACGCTCACGGAGATCAAGGATGGGCTCCGCGCCGGAGAGCTTGTCGTGATCCCCACGGATCGGAGCCTCCTCGTCGAGGGACGCGAGGTGCGCGCCGAGCTGCGCGATAAGGCGGGCGACAAACCCGGCGAAAAGGCGGTACCGGCGCGATGAAATGGTGGATGGGCTTCGCCGCGGCGTACGAGGCGCTCCGCCGCCACAGCCTTCGCTCGGCCCTCAGCATGCTCGGCATCGCCATCGGCGTCGGCGCGGTGATCCTCCTCGTCGGCCTCGGCGAAGGAGTCAAGGTCTACATCACGAGCGAGTTCAACAGCCTCGGCACAAACCTCATCATCATCCAGCCGGGTAAATCCGAGACGAACACCCCGTTCGGGCCGCCGCCGGGCGGCGCGACGCGCAATCTGACGCTCGAGGATTCGAACGCGCTCCGCCAGCGCTCGACGCTCCTCACAGCCGTGACGCCGGTCATGTTCGGGACGAACCGCATCAGCCGCGGTGCGCGCCAGCGGGACGTGACCGTCCTCGGCACCGACGAGCATTTCCCCAAAGTCCTCACCCTCAGCGTCATCAGCGGCCAGTTCATCCACCGGGACGCCTCCGTCACCGGCCGCCGCGTCTGCGCGATAGGAAACAAGATTCAGGCGGAGCTGTTCGGCGACAAGAACCCGCTCGGCGAGCTGATCCTCATCAACCGGAGCCCCTTCCGCGTCGTCGGAATCCTCGAGAAGAAGGGGGAGACGCTTGGCATCGACATGGACGACATCGTTTTCATCCCGGTCAAGGCCTACCAGAAGCTCTTCGATCAGACCGCGCTCTTCGGCATCCGCGCCAAGGCACGCAGCCAGGAAGAGCTGGAGGCCGCCATGGACGAAGTGACCACGATCCTCAAGAAGCGCCACCACGGCAGCGTGGATTTCACTCTGATCTCGCAGAGGGCCATGATGGGCACCATGGACACGATCCTCGACATGATGACGCGCACTCTGGCCGGCATCGCGGCCATCAGCCTGATCGTGGGCGGGATCGGCATCATGAACATCATGCTCGTGTCGGTCGCCGAGCGTACGCGCGAGATCGGCCTCCGCAAGGCCGTCGGCGCCCGCCGCAAGGACATCCTGCGGCAGTTCCTCGTCGAGAGCGCCACGCTGAGCGCCATCGGCGGCCTCGTCGGGATTGGACTCGGGTTCGGAGGCGGTTCGGGGATCACGCTCATGGCCGAGAACTTCCGGACGATCGTTCCACCGGAGATGGTCGTGCTCGCGTTCGGCTTCAGCGCCGCCGTCGGCATCGTCTTCGGGGTCTATCCGGCCGTGCGTGCCGGGAGCCTCGACCCCATCGCGGCGCTGCGCCACGAGTGAGGATCGAGCGATGGCCGAAACGGACCGGCGCGTGGCCCTCGTCACCGGCGCATCGCGCGGCATCGGACGCGCGATCGCTGTCGAGCTGGCTTCGGCCGGCTGGGACATAGGGATCGGCTTCGCGCGCAAGGCCGAGGCGGCCCGGGAGACGCAAGCCGTGGTCGAAGCTCACGGCCGGCGGGCCGTCCTCTGCCCGGGAGACCTCGCGAGCCCCGAGGACCGCCGCGCGATCCTCGAAGCCGTCCGCGGGGCCTTCGGTCGCATCGACGCCCTCGTCAACAACGCCGGCGCGCCTCCCGCGGTCCGCACCGACCTCCTCGAGTCGAGCGAGGAGAGCTTCGACGCGGTTCTCGCGGCGAACTTGAAGGGCCCTTACTTCCTGACGCAGGCCGCATCGAAGTGGATGGTGGAGATCCGCCGCCGCGCGCCCGAGCGGCCGCTCCAGATCCTCAACATCTCGAGCATCTCCGAGTACACGGCGAGCACGAGCCGTGGCGAGTACTGCATCGCCAAGGCGGGGGTCGGCATGATGACCCGCCTCTTCGCCGACCGCCTGGCTGAATACGGAATCCGCGTCAACGAGATCCGCCCGGGGATCATCGCGACCGACATGACCGCCGGCGTCAGGGCGAAGTACGACGAGCTCATCGCCGGCGGCCTGACGCCGCTCCGGCGCTGGGGAAAGCCCGAAGACGTCGCCCGCGCGGCGGCGGCGATCCTCGGAGGAGCCTTCGACTTCACGACCGGGGCCGCGTTCGAGGTGGACGGAGGGTTTTCGGTGAGGAGGCTATAGTGCCAATGCGAGGATAGGGAACGACAGAGAGTAACACAGAGGGGGCGGAGGGGAGAACGGCACATAGGTTGGAGTCACTCTCCGTGTTTCATCCGTGGCTCGCAATCCCCATGGCTTTGAACCCGATCGGATTTCGACGAGGCGTTGATGCAGGATCCGGTGGCATGCGCGGCGCTCGGGGGGCCTCATCGTGAAGCCGGCCTCGAAGATCACCCTCCTTGGCATCGGGGGCCTCCTCGCGGTTTCGTGCGTTTTGTTTTTCTTCTGTCGGTCCCATGAATTGCCGAGGGACTCGCGGAAGCCGCCAGTCACCGGAACGGCGACCTCGCCGACTCGCCGGGCGGAGAAATCCACCGGCGCCGGCTCACCCGCCTCCGAAGAGGCGGAGAAGGTCGGCGGCGCCGCCCCTCCGGGGGAGGTCCGCGTCGCCGTCGCCGGCCGAGTTGTCGAGGAGGGCAGCGAGCGGCCGATTCCTGGTGCCCGAGTCGGCGCCGAAGACCGATTCGTCCTCACGACACTCCAAGGCGGCGATCCCGGCTGGGGGTGGCGCTCAACGGCGGGCAACCGGGGGGTTCATTTCGACCGGAGTCTTGGGTTCGACTCGAAGGACCTCACCGCCCGGGTCAAGACGCACACGGGAAATTACCGCATCCGTGCCGAAGTGACGCCGCTCTTCGAACTTCCTCGCGACCTCGTCTATCCGCCAGCGAGGCCCGTTTTGACCGAAGAAATCGAGGTCACCGTCCCCGAATCAGGAGAGGCTGTGCTCCGGCTGAAGCTGCCCATCGAGCGGGGTTGACCTCGCAACCCCCTCTGCGTCCTTCGCGCTTCCTCTGCGTACTCTGCGGTTCCCGTCGGGCCCAGGCTCAAGCTGCATCGGACGCCGGGCCGGGCGCCGTTCACCCCACCGGCCTAAACTCCCCCTCCGCGTGGCGGCGCGCCAGGGCGACGTAGTCCCTCAGGACTCGCTGAATGTACGCCCGCTCCTCGTCGCGGATCGCGCGGACGACCTTGCCCGGGCTTCCCATGACGACCGAGCCGTCTGGGACGACCGTGGCGGGGGGGACGAGCGCGCCGGCGGCAATCAGGCAGTCCTCGCCGATCTCCGCGTCGTCGAGCACCGTCGAGCGGATGCCGATGAGGCTCCGCGAGCCCACGCGCTTGCAGTGGACCACGGCGAGGTGGCCGATGACGACGTCGCTTGAGATCTCGAGCGCGACGCCTTTCTTGCAGTGGAGGACGGAGCCGTCCTGGACGTTCACCCGCTCGCCGAGGCGGATCGGGGCCACGTCGCCGCGGATCGTCGTGTGGTGCCAGATTCCGGAATCGGCGCCGATCTGGACATCGCCCACGATGATCGCCGTCTCGGCGGCGTAGAACGATCCCACGCGGCGGAGGCGGTACACGGCTCAGTCCCTGCGGCCCGCCAGGACCCGCAGCTCGCGCTCGAGGCCGCTCAAGCCGTGCTTGTCGTAGACGCGGATCAGGTGCGATCCGATCACGGCGATCTCGGCGTGGCCGCGCAGCGCGTCGACGTGCTCGCGCTTAGAGATGCTGAAGCCGACCGCGAGCGGGAGGCCGCAGATCTTCCGCGCCCGGGCGAGGAATTCGCCCAGCTTTCCGAAGCCGATCTCGACATCTTTCCCGGTCGTCCCGGTCCGCGACGTCGAATAGAGAAAGCCGCTTGAGACTCGAGCGACCGCCCGGAGCCGCTCCTCGCCGATATTGGGCGAGATGACGGAGATCGGGTGGATTCCGTGGGCCTTGCAGGCGGCGGGGTAGCCCTCCTCTTCTTCTTCGGGCGGGATGTCGGGGACGATGATCCCCGCGGCGCCTGCTCTGGCCGCCGCGGCGGCGAACCCCTCGACTCCCCCGCTCGAAGCGTTCCGGTAGTTGAAGACCAGGTTGAAGTAGCTCATGAAGACGACGGGCACCGCGTGTCCAGCCGCCCGCTCTGCCGCCATCCCCGAGGTCAGATCGGTGACGAAGCGAATCCCATCCGCCACGCGGACGCCCCGCTCGAGGGCGCGATGGCAAGCGAGCGTGATCGTGGGGCCGTCGGCCGTCGGATCGGAAAAAGGGAGCTGCACCTCGATCAGGTCCACGCCCGAGCGGACCATCACCTGTGCGATGTGCCGCGAGGCCTCCATCGTCGGGTAGCCGAGGACGAGGTGGGCCATGATGCCCACGCGGTTCTCGGCGCGGAGCCGCTCGATCGCCCGGTCGATGCGCGCTCCGCCCCGCGCCTCCGCGGCGGCGCTCATCGGATCTTCCCCTCCGCGTACTCGCGGCAGTAGGTCTTCCATTCCTTGTCGCCGAGCGCCTCGGCAATGATGAAGATGTCCTTGTCGCCGCGGCCCGAGAGGTTGACGACGATGACCTTGTCCCGCCCGAGCGTTGGGGCGAGCCGGACCGCGTGGGCCACGGCGTGGCTCGATTCGAGCGCGCCGAGGATCCCCTCCGAGCGGGCGAGCTGTCCGAAGGCGTCGATCGCCTCGCGGTCGCTCGCACTGGCAAACTCGATGCGGCCGGCGTCCTTGAGATAGGCCAGCTCGGGTCCAACGCCCGCGTAGTCGAGCCCCGCGGAGATGCTGTGCGTGGGGAGGATCTGGCCGTCCTCATCCTGGAGGAAGTAGGACTTGTAGCCTTCGACGATGCCGAGGCGGCCGCCGGCGCCGGTGAATCGCGCCGCGTGCTCGCCGGGCTTGAGGCTTCTCCCGCCGGCCTCGACGCCGATGAGCCGCACGGAGCGCTCGGCGAGGAACGCATCAAAGATGCCGATCGAGTTCGATCCGCCGCCCACGCACGCGACGACTGCGTCGGGGAGCCGCCCCTCGGCCCTATGGATCTGCTCGCGGACCTCTTTTCCGACGATCGACTGGAAATCGCGCACGATCGTCGGGTACGGATGCGGCCCGAGCGCCGAGCCGAGGAGGAAGTAGGTGCCGGCGACGTTCCACATCCAGTCCTTCATGGCCGCGTTGACCGCGTCCTTGAGGGTCCGGGTGCCCTCCTCGACGGACACGACGGTCGCACCGAGCTGGCGCATCCAGAAGACGTTCGTCGCCTGGCGGCGGACGTCGACGGCGCCCATGTAGACCGTGCAGGGGAGGCCGAAGCGCGCGGCGACGGTCGCGGTGGCGAGGCCGTGCTGGCCGGCGCCGGTCTCGCAGATCACCCGCTTCTTCTTCATCCGAGAGGCGAGGAGCGCCTGGCCGAGCGCGTGGTTGATCTTGTGGGCCCCCGTGGCGCCGAGCCCTTCCTGTTTGAGGTAGATTCGGGCCCCTCCGCACTTCTCGCTCAGGTTGCGGGCGAAATAGAGAGGCGTAGGGCGGCCGGAGTAGTTCTCGAGGAGGGAGCGCAGCTCGCTCTGAAAGTCCGCCCGCTCGCGCAGGTCGAAGTAGGCGTGCGCCAGCTCATCGAGGGCCGGCGCGAGCATCTCGGGCACGTAACGGCCGCCGTAGGGGCCGAAATGGCCCCGCGCATCGGGCAGCGGCACTCCGTCGAGGCGGTCGAGGCCTCGGATGGGGTCGTTCATGGAGGGTGATTGTGCATCCCGAGGGGTAAAGCGCAACCGACGGACGATTGGAAGAAGTTAACCACAGACACAGAGGAACACGGAGGGGGTGTAATCCGAGTCGAGACTGTGAACGACCGCCTGTGGGGGCTTTACTCGAGCTTCCCCTTCGTGCAGGTGAGTCCATCCGGGACGGTGTCCTCCCCAAGGGCGGGGAACGGGACTTTGGGAGGCTGTCCGCTGCCCTGGAAGAGGTATCTGAGGATGTAAATCGCGTCGCTCAGGTCGACCACGCCGCTGTCGTCGGCATCACACCCCTTGAGGCAGCCCGGCTCCGGATATGCCCCGAGGAACTTGTAGCGCAGGAGGTAGATCGGGTCGCCGATATTGAGAACGGCGCCGTCGAGCTGCGAATCGGGGTGCCGGCACAGTCCCCGTACGAATTTCGGCCTGATGACGGGACCGAAGGAGATCTCGTAGGGGCCGAGGTCGGGGGCGTCGCCCGAGAAGCGCTCTTTCCCATCGGCGTCCGCCTTGGGGCCGTCTACAGGGTCGACGACCGGGTTTCCCGCGTTGACCAACGTCGAGGTCGCCTTCAAGTGGAAGTCGGGAGGCAATGCCCCCGGGTTCACCCACTGCGGGTCCTCGCCGATCTTGATGCCCTTTCGGACGGCCGGGATCGTGCCCGAAACGATCTTCAAAGCGGAATAGCTGATCTTGGCGCCGTCGTTGGCGGCGTTGAGATCGTAAGGGGTGTTCTCCCAGAAGATGCAGTTCTGGATGTCGGCCGGGTTCCCCGTCGTATCGGACTGGAAGCCCCCCACGTTCCCCGCGCCGGTCGTGTTCTTGTAGAAGATGCAGTGGAAGACCTTGACCCTCTGCGAAGTGTTCTTGTGCGAGATCGCCCCGCCGTGCGTCGATGAGCGGTTCTCCTCGAAGATGCAGTTGGAGAAGGTCATCTGAGACGCGGCGCTGCTGGAGACGTAGACGGCGCCCCCCTGGTCCGTTGCAGTGTTTCGCGCGAACCAGGTCGCGTTGCAGCGCATCTTCACGCCCGAGCTGGCGAGCCGGATGGCCCCGCCGTCATCGGTCGAAGAATTCCCGATGAGCCGGCACGATTCGAAGTTGGGCGCGCCCGCGTTCACCAGGACTGCGCCCCCGCCGGCGGTGCCCGCCGTGTTGTCGGAAATCTCGACGTTGGTGAGCGTCATGCGGGTCGTATTGGAGACGGCCAGGAAGATTCCGCCTCCTCCACCGGCGGTTGCCGTACCGTTGGCGCGGATGACGGTGTTCTTGACGAAGGAGTTCTCCCCCTGATTGAAGAGGGAGAGGCCGCCGCCGTTCGTGGCTTTGTTGTCCGCGATCTCGCATCCGTCCATCTCGACAAGGATCGTGGCCATGTAGACTCCCCCGCCCTCCCCGCCGGGCGCGGCAGTCGATCCGCCGAGGTTCTCGTTGAACTTGCAACCCGTCGCGACCACCTTGGCCTTGACGTTCGTTCCCCCGAAGAAGGCGCCGCCTCCTTGCATGGAGGCCTGGGCCGCGGTGTTCTTGATGAAATTGCAGTTCTTCAGGGTGAGGACGGGCGATTCGGTGCTCGCCGCGAAGACGACGGAGATCCCGCCGCCGGCCTGCACGGTGGTCGTCGCTCGGTTCTCCGTGATCGTGCAGCCCTCGATCAGCCCACCGGGCGTCGCGCCCTGCACCACGATCCCTCCGCCCTTCGTGGCGCTGTTGTTGCGGATCTCGCAGTTGCGGATCGTCGGCCGCGCGTTGTCGATGAGAATTCCCCCGCCTACCGTCACGGTTCCGACGGTGGTGCCGGTCCCGCCGCGGAGGGTGAAACCCTCCAGGACGCTGGCTTCCGTTTCCCCCGTCCTGAAGCTGACGACGGAGACCCGCTGGATCCCGGTGGCGTCGATCACCGTCTCCGGCGGGGTGCCGACGGCCAGTACCGCGATCTTCTTCCCCTTGAAATCGACCGCTTCCGTGTATGTTCCGGGGTGGACCTTGATGGTGTCTCCGTCGGTGGCCGCGTCGATCGCCGCCTGGATCGTCGCGTGCGTCTGTCCGGTCCCCACGGCCAGCTCGAAGGCCCTGATCAAATCGCAGGGAAGCGCAAGGGCCATCATGGAATAGACAAACACGAGCCGATTCGATCTCGATCTATGCATGTTCAGCACCCGGATCAATCAACTAGGGGCCAGGAAAAACCCGCGACGAAATCTCCAACAGAACCAACCTCCCCGGCAGCTTCTCTGGTTGTCCCTCACAACCCTGTGCCGGCAAGACCCCAAGAGCGCCGGAGGTTGCGCAGATTATATCTCCCGATCCGAAGGGCTCAAACGGCCATTTTCGCGGGCATCAAGACCGTTGAAAGCTACGGCGCGCTGCCTTAGATTCTTCCCCTTCGCCCGCGGGCGGCGTGCTCGCGGAAACTTCATGCCAGCCTCGAACGCATTCGCCAAGGGACCGCCGTGATCAAGATCGCTGTCCTCGGAGGAGATGGAACGGGCCCCGAAGTCGTCCGCGAGGGTCTCAAGGTGCTCCAGGCCGTCTCCCGCAGGGAGAGCTTCCAGTACGAGTTGACCCACTTCGATTACGGCGGCGAGCGGTACTTGAGGACCGGCGAGGTGCTGCCGGAGGGTGCAGTCGAAGGACTGAAGAAGTTCGACGCGATCTACCTCGGGGCGGTCGGCCACCCGGACGTCAAGCCGGGGATCCTGGAGAAGGGGCTCCTCCTCCAGTTGCGCTTCGACCTCGACCAGTACATCAACCTGCGCCCTGTGAAGCTCTATCCCGGCGTCGACTGCCCCTTGAAGGGCAAGGGGCCCGAGGACATCGACTTCATCATCGTCCGCGAGAACACGGAAGACTTGTACGTCGGCTCGGGCGGCTTCGCCCACAAGAACACCACGAACGAAGTCGCGACCCAGCTCATGGTGAGCACGTACCACGGCGTCGAGCGGTGCGTCCGCTACGCCTTCGAGCTGACACGAAAGCGCAACCGGCGCAAGCAGCTCACGCTGGTCGCGAAGACGAACGTCCTCACCTTCGCCCACGACCTCTGGTGGCGGGTCTTCAACGAGGTGGCGAAGGAGTTCCCGGACGTCAAGACCGACTACAACCACGTCGACGCCTGCTGCATGTGGATGGTGAAGAACCCCGAGAGCTACGATGTCATCGTCACGACGAACATGTTCGGCGACATCATCACGGACCTCGGGGCCATGATCCAGGGCGGGATGGGCATCGCGGCCGGCGGGAACATCAACCCCGGCGGCGTGAGCATGTTCGAGCCGATCGGCGGATCGGCCCCGAAGTATACGGGGAAGAACGTCATCAACCCGCTCGCGGCCATCGGCGCCCTCGCCATGCTCCTCAGGCAGTGCAAGCTCGAAAAAGCCGGCGACCGCGTCGAGGCCGCCGTCGCCAAGACCGTCCTCAAGCTGAAGAGCCTCTCCGCCGGCAAGATGGGCTACTCGACGACCCAGGTCGGCGACCTGGTCTGCGAGGCGCTGTAAATTGCGTATCCCCCGGAGTCGGCCGTGACCGCGCCCCGCGATCCCTTCCGCCGCGACGCCGCGGAGCGGATCGGCCTCATCGCGGGCATCCCTCCGGACGAAGTCGCGGCCGCGCTGGTCCCGCCGCCCAAACCCGAGATGGGCGACGTCGCCTTCCCCTGCTTCGCCCTCGCCAAAGCACAGCGCAAGGCGCCGCCGGCGATCGCGGCCGAGCTTTGCGAGAAACTCGCGGCGGAGATCGCGGCAAAGCAGGCGAGCGGAGGCCTCCTCGCCCGCGTCGAAGCCGCAGGACCCTACGTCAACGTCTCCTTCAATCGGGCGCGCTACGCCGAGCACGTACTGAAGGCCGCCGCCGCCCGGGGCGATGCGATCGGCTCCTCGGATGAGGGGGCGGGCCGCGTGATCGCGATCGACTACTCGTCGCCGAATATCGCCAAGCCGTTCCACGTCGGCCACCTGCGCTCGACGATCATCGGCGGCGCACTCTATCGCCTCTTCGCCGCGCTCGGCTACCGGCCGGTCGGAATCAACCACCTCGGCGACTGGGGGACCCAGTTCGGCAAGCTCATCGTCGCCCTCAAGCGGTGGGGCAAGGAATCCGACCTCGGCGATGTCATGGCCCTCAACGGCCTCTACGTGAAGTTCCACGAGGAGGAGAAGCGCGACCCGGCGCTCACCGCCGAGGCTCGCGACTGGTTCCGGCGCCAGGAGGCGGGCGATCCGGAGGCCGTCCGCCTCTGGCGGGCCATCCGCGACTCGAGCCTCGACTATTTCAAGAGGATCTACGATCGGATCGGCGCGCACTTCGACCACTACACGGGCGAATCGTTCTTCAACGACAAGATGGCCGCCGTCATCGAGCGGGCTGAGCGGATGGGGCTCGCGACCGTGTCGCAGGGAGCCCTGGTCATCGACCTCTCGAAGGAAGGGATCGAGACGCCGGCCATGCTCCGCAAGGCGGACGGCACGACGCTCTACCTGACGCGGGATGTCGCCGCCGCCGAGCACCGCTACGCCTCCCTCGCCTTCCACAAGCTGATCTACGTCGTGGGATCGGAACAGTCCCTCCACTTCCAGCAGCTCTTCCGCGTGCTGAAGCGGCTCGGCCACCCTTGGGCCGAGAGCTGCGCCCACGTGGCCTTCGGGCGCGTGATGGGGATGTCGAGCCGCGAGGGGAACGTGATCTACCTCGAAGCCCTGCTCGACGAGGCCCGCGGCCGCGCCCTGCGGAACATGCAAGAGAACATCGAGCGGCGCCCCGATCTCGAGGACTCGCAGGCGGTGGCCGAAGCGGTCGGGGCCGCGGCGATCTACTTCTCGGACCTCGCCAACAAGCGCATCAAGGACTACTCCTTCGATTGGGACAGGGCGATCTCTTTCGAGGGGGACACGGGGCCGTACCTGATCAACGCCCACGCCCGCATCGCCGGGATCATCCGCAAGTGCGGCGTGACCCTTCCCGAAGCGGACCGCATCGACTGTGCGCGCCTGTCCGAGCCGGAAGCCCACCGCCTCGTGGGCCTCATCGCCCGCTACGACGAGGTTCTTCGCGCCGCCGGGGCGGAATTCGAGCCCTCCCTCCTCGCCGGCTACCTCCTCGACCTGGCGAAAGCTCTCCACTCTTCCTACATGAAGCTGCGGGTGAAGGACGAAGAGCCCTCGCTGGCGCAGGCGAGGCTGCTCCTCTTCACGATCGTGAAGCGAGTCCTCGCCAACGGTCTCCGGATCCTGGGGATTCAGCCGCTGGAGAAGATGTAGGCCAGCCCTCGGCGGGAAGAGATCTACCGCGGAGACACGGAGGGCCATTGGAGGAATCTTCGCCCCGCCGGCGGTGCCTGCGGCAGATCGCCGGTCGAGGAAGACGATCTCGAATCCGGTTTTTCCGTTCCGTCTCCGTGCCTCAGTTCGAGTTTTGCCATTTTTGACGAGTCCGGGAGCGCCCGGATCGTCGAGATCGAGGCGCGACGACGAACGCCCACCCACCGGCCGCGGGGACCCGCGGGCCGGCGGGTACCCGACGGAGAGTATCGCCGAGGGTTCGCTGCGAGCAATGCGGAGCAGCTAACGGTCGGAGGAGGCGGGGACCCCGGAGGGGTCGCCTCCGAGACGTGCCCGGAGGGGAGCGGCGAGCAGCGCGGAGCCGCGGACCGCCGGAGCAGCCGGGAGCCCGCGCCAGCGGGCGGCTGCGAGGCCCGCCTGGAGGCCGAGCGCGCCAGCGCGAGGACCGGAAGGGCCGCGAGAGCGGCCGACCGGAGGGGAGCAACGAA
>Ga0187893_10002608_pt1 | contig 39058 bp, 34 predicted proteins | sample MA1701074metaG_FD_139574 | JGI IMG/M metagenome (GOLD analysis project Ga0187893, IMG submission 139574) | White microbial mat communities from a basaltic lava cave in the Kipuka Kanohina Cave System on the Island of Hawaii, USA - MA170107-4 metaG ...
ACCCCGGAGCGGGATGCGGCGCCGCGCTGGCCCGCGTGCTTATGTGCGCCTCCACGGTCGCATCCCCGGAAACCGGGGCCCCTGCTCCACGTTTCGGCGCACCCTCGCCACGGGGGGAGAGGGACGGGGGTGAGGGGTGAGCGGCGCCAGGCATTTTTGCGACGCTCGTTAGGACTGCGTCCACGGCAGTCCCGCGACCCGCCATCCGCCGATGGTATTGCGGTGGCCCTGGGCATCGCGGTCGCCTTCAAAGCCTTCCAGCACGTTGTAGGCTGCGGTGTAGCCGGCCTGGTGCGCGAGCATGGCGGCGTTGTGCGAGCGGCCGCCGCTGCGGCAGATGAACATCACCGGCGCCGTCTTGTCCGCGTTGTCCGCAAGCTCGGCCATGAACTCGCCGTTCGGCTGGTTGCCGGGGTAGCTCAACAACTCGATCTGAACGGCGCCCGGTATGCGCCCCACATAATCCCACTCGGCCCGTGTGCGCACGTCGACGAGCTTCGCGCCCGGGGCGTTGCGCCACACCTCGTAGGCCTCGGACGGCGTGAGCGCTCCGCTGTACGGCAGGCCGTGCTGGCGGGCACGCTCGGCGGCTTTCTGAAGGATTTCGGCGACAGTCATCTTGCGGGTCTCGCTCATTGGCGTCGCAGCGGGCGCTCACTTACATGAACCTATGCGACTGGAAAGTAACGCCTATTCTAGCCCAGCCGGAAGGATAGATTCGCCGCACCAATATGGTGCACAATGCTCGCCCGGGCACGAATCCGGTGCGGAGGGAAGCCGGTGGGGGAAACAAACCCCTTGTGGCACAATGCGTTTCGCAGAAAAAACCTTGGCACAATTCCTGCTCAACAGGAAGGCCCGGAATACCGGATTTTCGCCATAACAATTCACTCAGGAGAGCTCGATGGGAACCGTCGCGGACGTAATGAAAATGGTCAAGGACAACGAGGTGAAGTTCGTCGATCTTCGCTTCACCGACACGCGCGGCAAGGAGCAGCACGTTTCGGTCCCGCTATCGGCGTTCGGCGAGCACAAGTTCAGCGACGGCCACTACTTCGACGGTTCCTCCATCGCCGGCTGGAAAAGCATCGAGGCCTCCGACATGGTGCTGCTGCCCGACCCCGACACCGCCCGCATGGACCCCTTCACCGATGAGCCGACGCTGCTCCTCACCTGCGACGTGATCGAGCCCTCCGACGGCAAGGGCTACGACCGCGATCCGCGCTCGATCGCCAAGCGCGGCGAGGCCTATCTCAAGTCCACCGGCATCGCCGACACCGCCTACTTCGGCCCCGAGCCCGAGTTCTTCATCTTCGATTCGGTGACCTGGAAAATTGAGATGGGCCAGGCGTTCTACAAGATCAAGTCGGAAGAGGCGCCGTGGTCCTCCGGCGAAGAATTCGAGGGCGGCAACATGGGGCACCGCGCGCCGATCAAGGGCGGTTACTTCCCGGTGCCGCCGGTCGATTCGCTGCAGGACATCCGCTCGGCGATGGTGCTGGCGATGCAGGAGATGGGTGTCGAGTGCGAAGTGCACCACCACGAAGTGGGCGCCATGGGCCAGAACGAGATCGGCACCAAGTTCGCGAGCCTGGTGAAGCGTGCCGACTGGATGATGATCTACAAGTACGCGGTGCACAACGTCGCGCACTCCTACGGCAAGACCGCGACGTTCATGCCCAAGCCGGTGGTCGGCGACAACGGCTCCGGCATGCACGTGCACCAGTCGCTCGCGAAAGGCGGCCAGAATCTGTTCACCGGCAACGGCTACGCGGGACTCTCGGAGCTGGCGCTGCACTACATCGGCGGCATCATCAAGCACGCGAAGGCGTTGAACGCCATCACTTGCCCCGGGACCAACTCCTACAAACGCCTGGTGCCGGGGTTCGAAGCGCCGATCAATCTCGCGTATTCGTCACGCAACCGCTCGGCCGCGGTGCGGGTGCCGCTGGTAGCGAACCCGAAGGCACGCCGCATCGAAGTGCGCTTCCCCGATCCCACCTGCAATCCGTACCTCGCGTTCACCGCGATGTTGATGGCGGGGCTCGATGGCATTCAGAACAAGGTGAAGCCGGGCGACCCGATCGACAAGAACCTCTACGACCTGCCGCCGGAAGTTGCCGCGCGCGTGCCCAAGGTGTGCGCGTCGCTCGAGCAGGCGCTGGAGGAGCTCGAGAAGGATCACGAATTCCTGACGCGCGGCGGGGTGTTCTCGAAGGACATGCTTCAAGCCTACATCGCGCTCAAGGAGGAGGAACTCACCGCGTTCCGCATGCAGACCCATCCGCTCGAGTTCCAGCTCTATTACAGCCTGTAACGGATTTCCCGCGCGCCACGGAAAGGGCGGGATTCCCCCGCCCTTTTTTTCGGAGCGCCCTGGCGCACCATTTGAGTGCGTTGCATATTTCCTCGTAATGACATAGAGTTACGGGTGAACCATGGCCTCCCTCCGTCAACCGCTGGAGACTGCGGCGCGTTCCTTCCAGGCATGACACGCTTGCGGCCGATGACACGCTACCTGGCTCTCGCGGGGGCTCTCGCGCTGTTTGCGGTGACGGCGCGCGCGGATATCTGGGAGTGCGTGGACGACAGCGGCAACAAGCTATTCACCAACAAGCCCGCGGGGATCAAGGGGTGCCGGCTGCTCCACGTCTCCCCGCCCAACACCGTCCCCGCCCCGAAGCCGCAGGCGCGTGCGACGGCGACCCCGCCCGGCTTTCCCAAGGTGGACGGGGAGACGCAGCGGCAGCGCGACGTGGACCGGCGCAGGATACTCGAGCAGGAGCTCGCCAACGAGCAGAAGCTCCTGGAGCAGGCGCGCAACGAGCTGGCGGTGCAGGACTCGATGCGCCTCGGCAGCGAGCGCAATTACCAGCGCGTGCTGGACCGCCTCGAGCCCTACAGGAAGAAAGTCAAGCTGCACGAGGACAACATCGCCAACCTGCGGCGCGAGCTGGCCGGCGGCCGGTGAGCGTGCGGGCCGGCGCGCCCTTTCCGCCCGCCGCGCTCCCCGTGGCGCGGTTCTTGCTCCAGATGAGCGGAACCCACGACATGACACCCCCGGCGCTCCGTGGTCTGGACCTGCTGGCGACGGCGGTGGTGCTGGTGGATGCGGAGCTTAGCGTGCGCTACATGAACCCGGCGGCCGAGAACCTGTTCGAGACGAGCAGCAGAAACGTGGCGGGCCGCTCGCTGGGCGAGCTGTTTGCGGATACCGCGGTGCTGATGACGGCAATCGGGCAGGCGCGCGCGACCACCGCGAGCTATACCGAGCACGACGTGGAGCTCGAAGTGAGCGAGCGCCTGCGGTTGCATCTCTCGTGCACGGCCACCCCGATCGAGCTCGACGCCGGTGCCGCGCGCAGCGGCGATATGCTGCTCGAGTTCCGCCATATCGACAAGCAATTGAAGATCGCACGCGAGGAGCGCCTGCTCGACGAGGGCCAGGCGGCGCGCGAGCTGATCCGCAATCTCGCGCACGAGATCAAGAACCCGCTGGGCGGAATCCGCGGGGCGGCACAGCTGCTCGACCGGGAGCTGGAGCGCCCCGGCCTCCACGAGTACACGCAGGTGATCATGAACGAGGCTGATCGCCTGCAGTCGCTGATGGACCGGCTGCTCACCCCGCACCGCCTGCCGCAGCCGGCCCAGTTGAGCCCGCACGAGGTGCTGGAACGGGTGCGCAGCCTGATTCACGCAGAGTTTCCGCAGGGCGTCGCCATTCGCCGCGACTACGATGTGAGCGTGCCGCGCATCTGGGGCGACAAGGAGCAGCTGATACAGGCGGTGCTCAACATCGCGCGCAATGCGGCCCAGGCCATCGCCGGGAGCGGCCGCGGCGGCGAGATCCTGTTTCGCACTCGCGTGATGCGGCAGGTGACGCTCGCCCGCCGCCGTTATCGCCACGCGGTGCAGCTGGAGATCACCGACGACGGCCCCGGCATTCCTGCGGAGCTGCAGGAACGCGTCTTCCATCCGCTGGTCTCGGGACGCCCGGGCGGCAGCGGCCTCGGCCTGACGCTGGCGCAGGCTTTCATCGTCCAGCACCACGGCATCGTCTCGTTCGAGAGCATGCCGGGGAGCACGATCTTCACCATCCTGCTGCCGGTGGAGGAGCGATGAAGCCGGTGTGGATCATCGACGACGACCGCTCGATACGCTGGGTATTCGAGAAGGCGCTCGCGCGCGAAAACATCCCCTTCAAGGCGTTCGCGTCGGCGCAGGAGGCGCTCGCCGCGCTCGACACCGAGACGCCGCAGGTGGTGGTGAGCGACATCCGGATGCCGGGGGAGTCGGGCCTCGAGCTGCTGCAGCGGGCGCGGGCGCTGCACGCCAATTTGCCGGTCATCATCATGACCGCCTACTCCGACCTCGAGAGCGCGGTCGGCGCCTTCCAGGGGGGCGCCTACGAGTACCTGCCCAAGCCATTCGACGTCGACCACGCGGTCGCGCTCATCCGGCGCGCGATGGGAGAGGGCGCGCGGCAGGAGAACGCCGCCGGCGAGGCGGAAATCGGCCCCGAGATCCTCGGCCAGGCGCCGGCGATGCAGGAGGTGTTCCGTGCGATCGGCCGGCTCGCCCAGTCACACGCCACGGTCCTCATCACCGGGGAATCTGGTACCGGCAAGGAACTGGTGGCGCGCGCGCTGCACCGCCACAGTCCGCGCGCGGCGCGGCCCTTCATCGCCATCAACACCGCGGCCATCCCGCGCGAGCTGCTCGAGTCGGAGCTGTTCGGCCACGAGCGCGGCGCGTTCACGGGGGCGCAGGCGCAGCGGCGCGGGCGCTTCGAGCAGGCGGAGGGGGGCACGCTCTTTCTCGACGAGATCGGCGACATGCCGCCCGAGCTGCAGACGCGCCTGCTGCGGGTGCTGTCGGACGGGCACTTCTACCGCGTGGGCGGCCATCAGCCCATGAAGGCCAACGTGCGCGTTATCGCCGCCACCAACCACGACCTCGAGGCGCGCGTCGCGCAAGGGCGGTTCCGGGAGGACCTCTTTCACCGGTTGAATGTCATCCGCCTGCGACTGCCGCCGTTGCGTGAGCGCCGCGAGGACATTGCACCGCTCGCGCGGCATTTTCTCGCCAGGAGCGCGCGCGAGCTCGGCGTCGAGGCGAAGCGGCTTTCGGAGGCGGCGTTGAAGCAGCTCGCCGTGCAGGACTTTCCGGGAAACGTGCGCCAGCTCGAGAATCTCTGCCATTGGCTCACGGTCATGGCCCCCTCGCTCACCATCGAAGCGGGCGACCTGCCGGCGGAGCTGCGCGCCGGGGCCGCGCCTGCGGCAACGAGCTGGGAAACCGCCCTGGCGCAGGAGGTGGAAGGGCTGTTGAGCCGCGGCGAGACTGGCGTGCTGGAGGAGCTCGCACGCCGCTTCGAGAAGGCGCTCATCACCAAGGCCCTCGCCCACACCGGAGGGCGCCGCATCGAGGCCTCGCAGCTCCTCGGGCTCGGACGCAACACGCTTACCCGCAAGATCCAGGAGCTCGGAATCGACTCCGACAAGAAGAGCGATTGATTCGTGAGTAGTGAGACCACTCACTACTCACGCCTTTCGGTCAAGGGCCGGCGCTCTGGGGGCCGATCATACGCAGGTCACGCACCAGCAGGTTGCGCTGCGTATAGGAAAACATCGCGTCCCCGCTCGCGATCTTCTTGAAAGTCAGCATGACCCGGCGCTGCCTGCCGCGCGCGTCGTCAAGCCGCGCGTGCAACTCGTCCACGTCGAGCACCGGTGCGCCGTCCACCGCCTCGAGCAGGTCGGATTTCTCGATTTCCTGCGCTTCGCCGATCGAACCCGGCTCGACGTGGTGCACCATCAGGCCACGCGCGCCGATCTCCAGCGCGTCGCGGATCGTGATTGGGCCGAACAGCACTCCGGAAGCGTAAACGCCGCGGGTTTCGAGCACGCGGCGCATCGGCGCCTTCGTTCCGCTGACGACGGTTTCCCGATCCTGGCGCATCACCTTGAGGCTCGAATTCGCGAGGCGGCCGCGCAGGGCGTGCAGCAGCTGGGTCTCGTTCTCGATCGTTCCGGCCTCGCCGACCACCTGGCGGATGACGTCGCCCGGCAGGAGCTTCAACATTCCGTCGCCGGCGTAGCTGCGCGCGACGCGGAGCTCCTTGCGGTTGTCGATGTCGCGGAAATACACGAGCTTCAGATCGGGGGGCGAGGGGTCTTTGTCCTCCTGCAGCAGCTGCAGCACCCGGCAGGCATACTTGATCGCCACCGCGAAGTTGGTGTTCTGCGCGCCGCGGATGCCCGCGGTGTTGATGCCGACGATGCGTCCGCTCTCGAGGCTGATCAGCGGCCCCCCGGAGTTGCCCTGGTTGATGGGGGCGTCGGTCTGCAGCAGCTCGGTCCGGTAGCGCGCGGTGACGCCGGAGATGATGCCGCGGGTGCCGGTGAAGGGCAGCCGCCACGGGTGGCCGAAAGCGCCGACCGGGTGGCCCACCGGCGGCACGCCGTCGCATTCGAGGCGTGGTTCCGCGATCCCCCGGGTGTCCACCCGCTCCGCCACGCGGATGATCGCGAGGTCGAGGAACGGGTCGACATACACCTTGGTGGCCTCGGAGTACTCCTGCGCGTAGAGCGCCACTTCCACGCGCGACGGCGAGCGCCCGACGACGTGAGCATTGGTCATGATCCAGCCGCGGCCGGCGTCCACCACGAAGCCCGCGCCCAGGCCAGAGCCTTTGCGGTCGCCGTGAAACGGCACCGGCAGCGTGGTCCGCACCTGGACCGTATAGCGCAGGGCGCCCTTGAAAATTTCCTCGCTCAGGTCGGCTCCCACCGCCAGCGGCGCGGCGGCTGCGAATAGTGGCGGAAGGAGGAAGCGGTACGCCGGCATCGGTTGCGCGCCAGAGGGACGAAGTGGATCATTCTACCGGGTGTTAAATCCGGACGCGATGCGCCGGTTTAACTCCGCGCGTTCGAACAGACGAGATCTTCGCAGTTCAACGCGCGGTCAGCTCGACGAATCCAAGGGATACGGGAGGTTATGTGCCGAAAGCGGTCTGGAACGGACAGGTGATTGCCGAGAGCAACCGGTGCGAGGTCGTGGAAGGCAATCCGTACTTTCCTCCGGAAACGGTGAGACGTGAAATGCTGAGGGACAGTACCACGCACACGACCTGCGGCTGGAAGGGCGTTGCGTCCTACTACGACGTGGTGGTGGACGGGCGGGTCAACAAGGACGCGGCTTGGTACTACCCCGATCCCAAGCCGGCGGCAGCGACCATCGCCGGCTATATCGCGTTCTGGAAGGGCGTGAAGGTAGAACCCTAATTCAGGTCGAGCTCGGCGATTACCGGGGCGTGGTCGGACGGGCGCTCGGCTTTCCGCGGCTCGACGTCGATCGTGCACGCCGTGCAGCGCTTTGCCAGTTCTTCCGACAGCAGGATGTGATCGATCCGCAGGCCCATCTTGCGGCGGAACGCGTTCATGCGGTAGTCCCACCACGTGAAGGATTGCTCCGGCTGGGGAAACAGCCGGAAGGCGTCGCTCAGCCCGATGCCCGTCAGGCTGCGAAACGCCGCGCGTTCCGGCTCGCTGAACAGCACCTGGCCTTCCCACGCCTTGGGATCGTGAACGTCGCGATCCTCCGGCGCGACATTGAAATCGCCCAGCACGGCGAGCCGCGGATGCCGGGAGAGCTCCTGCCCGAGCCAGCCGCGGAATGCCTCGAGCCAGCTCAACTTGTACTGGTATTTCCCGGACGCGATGCTTTCGCCGTTGGGCACGTAGGCACAGATCACGCGCACCCCGGCGATGGTCGCTGCGAGCACGCGCTTCTGCTCGTCGGTGAAGCCGGGGATGGCGGTCGCTTCGTCGCTCGCCGCCGCGCGCGCGAGGATCGCCACCCCGTTGTAGGTCTTCTGGCCGTTGGCGAGCGGCTCGTAGCCCGCGGCGCGGAGTTCCATCGCCGGAAACCGGTCGTTTTGCAGCTTGGTTTCCTGAAGGCACAGCACGTCGGGCCGGTGCCTGCCGGCCCAATCGAGCACCTGCGGGAGACGCACCTTGAGGGAGTTGACGTTCCAGGTCGCGAGCTTCATCTACACAATAACGTATTGTTTATAAAAGTAAATTGTGATGTCCGTTGGCTCCAGTGGGGCAAAGCGTGGGGCCAAGCGGTTCCGTCAACCCCTGGATTCGGGCATAATTTAGCCGGGCCTAGCCCACGAGGTCACCCGAATCACGGTGGCCGCCAAGAGCCCGGAGCGATCCGGGCTTTTGCATTTCTGGGGGTTCTTCAAGTCTTGGGGGTAACTAGGTCAAAGCAGCTGTACTTTATTCCGAGTTCGGCGACGTCCTTTTCGGGGCACTGACAATCCATCAGCCGTCCCGTTTCTATTAGCCTCCTGTACGGATGGTTTGTCTTGTCGTAGCCCCCCATGCACATAGGCCACAGGTAGAGATCCGCGACCTGCATCATGGGAGACGATTTACTCTTGAACCGAAGTTCGTACAAGACATTGGCAAGGGACTCGGCCCCAAGCGGAGAATACTTGCCGGAGTTGGTTGCATCAAAAGGCGCGCCCCTTGCCTTCATGTCTGCGTAATACTCCGCCAACTTCTCGTCATCCTTCTTGGTGCATCGTTCAGGTATAACACGGAGTTTGAGACTTTGAGCCATAGCGTACTTGGCAGCTCGTTCAACTACGATGTAAAACGCGGTCTTGCATAGAGCCCACCGCTGCCTTCCGTATTTTTTCACGTATCTGTGGTTATACCCCGGCCGATCTATCACACATGCAATACCGATCGCCGGGATGCCAAGTAGAAATCGTTCTATCATGCGAAAGAAGCGAGTTCGTTCGGCGTCCGAAAGTTTCCGAATCCACTGAAAGTCCTTCGCGTTATTCCTTATATCAACTGAGTGCAGCGGATACTTGATTCCCCAGTATGTGCAGAACTTTTCGTGGGCCAGGCGTGCCTCAGCCTCATCGCTGTCCCGAATAAGGACGCCTCCGAGCGCGAACCAGTCTTTGGTTGCCTTGTTGTCGGTACTCTGGCGATCCGGGTGGCGCGTCCCGGAGTCATCTAGGTAGAAGTTCAATATCGCAACCACCGTCGGCCTTTCGCGTCCTGACGTTCAGTTGCCGTCAGCTGTTACTGGAGTGGCACAGTAGTGTAACTCCCGGGGGATGAGTAGCCAGTGTTTACTGGTGCGAAGAGCCTTTCTTGATTATGCTTTTTCGTTTCAGCAACACAACGTATACATTGGCCGACGTAGGGCACCTGCGTGGGTTCCCAAACCAGAAACAATGATGATTTTGCCTCACTTGTCTCCGAGGTGATGCGAGCAATTGGGATTGATCGCAAAGCGCGTGAGACGATAGAGCAGCGGATTAACAGGCTCATCCGCGAACAGCTTCCTGAGGCGCCTTTGCTGACGGAGCGGAGTCTAAGTGTGACGCGAATCATGCTGACTGCCGATGAGTTACGAGCAATCAAGCCGAGACACCAAAGCGAGAACCCGAAGTATCTGGAGGGGCCACTGATCCTAGCCGAGATGCGCGGCCGCGTCGTAATCATCGACGGTGCGAATCGCCGCAACAAGTTCTTGCGTACGAACGAGCCGGGTCCGTTCGAGGCATTGGTAATCCATGTACCCGCTGCCGGGAAAGATAGGGCTCCTGGATAATGAACGCCGATTCCTTCGCATATGATGTCGCGTTTTCGTTCCTGACCGAAGATGAGCCGCTTGCGTTGCAGCTTAACGATCGGCTACAGGATCGGGTAAAGACATTTATCTATTCTGAGCAGCAGAAGGTAGTCGCTGGCACTGACGGCGAGGAAACGTTCCATCGAGTGTTTGGTAAGGAAGCTCGAATAGTTGTCGTTCTTTATCGCACTGGATGGGGTGAGTCACGCTGGACCCGAGTTGAAAGGACAGCAATCCGCAACCGTGGCAATGAGCATGGATATGGGTTCGCAGTATTTATCCCGCTCGAGGCGCCACCGAAGGTCCCACCGTGGTTACCTACCACCCAGGTATGGGTTGACCTGAACCGATTCGGGATAGATGCCGCTGCCGCAGTCATCGATGCGCGCATCCGGGACGCCGGGGGACAGGTTCATCAGGAAACCGTCGAAGAACACGCCCACCGGATCGAACGCGCGATTAGGTTTACGAAACGGCGCGAACAATTTCAGTGGGATGAAGGGGTCAAGGCGGCACAGGGCGAAATCAATAGGCTCAAGGAAGCTTTGGAATCGCGAGCTGAGATAGTGAGAAAGGCGACATCGATTCAGCTTGCGGTGCGTCAAACCGGAAAAAGCTCTTTCTATCTAGTTGGGCTCGGTCGTGCATTAGGAATCGCGTGGAACCTAAAAGCAGCCAACCATCTTGGTGATGCTTTTCTCCTTGTGGTCCTGTTCAATCATCCTCCGGCTGGACGGGGAGAGTTTCAGTGGGAATCCCCCCACCGGATCCGATCGATGCGTTTCGTGTTTGATTTGCTCCCTTCGGAAGTAGGTGGATGGATTTTGGATGACGAACAGCGACGTACATTTTCGACAGACCTGCTTGCCGAATACCTAGTGAAGAACTACCTCGAACACGGCCGACCCAGCTAGTGCATCGCTCTTGGCGTTAGTGATGACCACACAAGATCCCCTCTCCATAATCCTTTACAGTTGGCGCCGCAAAGACCCTCACACGGGGCGCTGGCGCCTGCTGGCTTGGAAAATGACAGATGATGACGCCAAGCGTTCGGCGCTACGGGAACAGGCTGCAATCGAGAAGGTCCCGAACTCGGAAGAGGTCAGAACCTCAGTAACTGGATATGGCGCGGTGTTCTTCCCGGCGCAAAGCACCAATGCGATCGAGCAGCATTTCGACGACTTGGGCGCTAGGCCGGAGGAAGACGGTGACTCAAATCCAAGATCGTACTTGGCCTAACAAGCAGCGTCCGACCTGAAGCGGGGTTATGTAGCATTTGACTGAGTCACTCGGTCGCCGTCCTGAATGCCGCTGCTACCCAGCCGCGGATCGAATTGCCCTTCTCCCATACTTCCGGGCGTACCGCATACCGGAGAGCGTTCTCGTTGCGCAGCCCTACCTCGCTGATCCGCGCTTCCTCGACAAGCTCCCACGTGTCCTGCACGAGTGTGCCGACTCGGGGAACTAAGCGTGCGAGCGAAAGCACATCCTCGATCGACCACGGCTCGTCGAGACGCACTTCGGAAATCCCTCTCAGGTCGACGACGCACAAGACGTAGCGATCGGCTTGTAGCGAGGCCGTCTCGGCTTGCTTGGATGTCAGTTTCACGTCGCCTTGCGTCGTGGCCTTTACCTCGACGAAGTATGAGCCGACCTCAAACCTGCTTGCCGCGTCACCAAGGTCGCTACAAGAAACATCGAAGTCATAGCCAACATCGACGACCTTCACCGTCAAGTTCTGCGCCTCAAGGGCGACTTTAATCGCGGCCTGAACGTCGAGGCCGAGCTTTTGGCAGCGCGCGATGTCTTGCGCGCGCTTCTTCTTCACCTGGAGTTCTGCCTCCACCTCGACGAGTGTTTCTGGACTGGCGCTGGCGAGCTCCACAATCCGCGCGAGATGGTCGCGAAGCTCTTGTCGATTCTCGTCATTGGGCGCAGCAAGCAACTGCAGGTCGAGGGCATCGAACCCAAAGAAGCGACCTAGTAACTCAAGCGCCGCGGCGTTTCCACGAAGCCACGCAGGGTCCAAGAGGGATCTCATCGACTCAGGAGTGGGAATCACCTGGCTTGTCTTGCCTTCATCGCTTCGCACAGGCACCCACGCTCTCGCCCGAAGGTCCGCGAGCCAGAGCGCCCCCCTCACCTTGATCGGAACCTCCTCACCAGAGCGGCGGCCTACTACGACGCGCTCATCCCGCCATGAGTTGTCTGCTGGCGCCATGTAGCATAGGGCTAGCCCAAGCAGCGAGGCGGCTTCTTCTCGTTCTTGGCACCGAGGGATCAGCTCGTGCAAAAGGGCGATTTGAACGAACTCCTCGCCATGGACTTGGACGCCGTCCGTCCCTTCTCCCTCGATTGCAAGGCAGCGAAGCCGATCGTCTTTGATGGGGTCGGCGAGGGTCATTTTGATTAGGGGGCCGGAGAACGCAATGCCCCAGTCTATGAGCGCCACGACAACGTTCGTACCCAGGTACTCTGCTGCGAGCACGCGATCGGGCGGATATGCGGTGCAAAATGCCCGCGCACGTTCGTCCCAGGCCTCGACAGGAGAGATCATCTTTCGTTGGACTGACGTACGCGCATACATCCCGTCGCGCGCTAGCAACGGCACGCGGGCAGCAAGCGGGGCAGTCGCTGCGCCCTTCTGCGCAAGGTAGTCTAGGAGCCGGATACTCGCGACGATTAGCGTGCGATTTGAGTCGGATAGCCGCTCCGCCTTCGGAAACCGCTTTTCAAGTAGACGCACACACTCGTCGAGAACGTCTTCCTCCGTCATCGCGACCGGTACGGCTGATTTTAGTACGCTCTCGACATGCTCGAGCGACTGCTCGCGCGCTATCTCGAGGATCTTCAGATCGACCAATCGTGATCGGACGCCACATCCCAGTGAATCGGCGATATCCTTCAAGGCGTCAGGGATGCCGTCGTCACGCTTGAGGTCCTTTCGAGCGACGAGTACCCCACTCTGGTTAGGCACCAACCGCTCCACGAGGTCGGCGTTGACTCCACGACTAGCCCAGCATTCACCGACAACGTCTAGAAAGCGGGCAAGCCACTCCCGCTCGTCACAGCGGACGCCCAGGTCCTCGACTCGCTTCGCGTCGTGGCGCACATATTTGGCCAGGAAGGCAAGCCCAATCCGGTCTACCGGTACACCAAGTTCGTGCCATCCTGAAGCAATTGTCGACCATGCGTCAGCGAGCGCAGAAACGGGCGGGCACAAACCCCTGACGTCATCCACAAGTGGCCACAAGCGGTTCATGGTCGTGCCGTCGCATTGCGCGTCGACGAAGTCCGCAAACCAGTCGCTGTTTGTCTCCTCGACCGACGGAATAAGGCCGTCCCTCGTCGCGACGAGCGGTAGCCGAGCGAGCTTTTCTGCCAAGGAGCGCATTTCGCTTGTCAACCAGTCGGTCTCCTGCTTATCCTCCTTGTCTGCGAACGACGATGGTGACGGTGCTACACGGGCGAGCCAGTGACGGTCATTCCAGCTGTCCTCGTAGGCGACGCGAACGAGCGGCACAACTGCGCTGACCGACAAGTGAAAGACTCGCTTCACCTCGTCCTTGTCTAGGAGTATGCGGCGGCGTTCCTGATCAAGGTCGAACGGCGCGTCCAGTACTGCATTGATGGGCAAGAACGTCGAGGATCGGATCGGGTATCGACAGAACACACGTGGGAAGTCGTTACCGGGAATCTGCATCCGCCACCGGTCATCGACACGGAGGAGAACGGCGACCGCTGCTTGGTTCGGAGATGAGGCCGCGGCGACCCGAACGGCGCGGTACTCTGCACTTCGATCACCTTGCCGATACGAGAGGGTACATTCGCGCACCATCGCGTCAGCCATGGTGCGTGACGTCACGGGTCCGGCTTCCCATGTCTCCCGGGCGCCGTTCTCAGTTTCAAAGGTCACACGACCGAGCCGCTCACAGGTTGCAAACAGGTACGGCACGGTACTTCGAAACGAGGCCATGCCGAGTTGAAGCGTCTCGGGATCGTCGGTGATGTACGTGAAGCTGGCGGAGGGAATACCGCCTGGCGTCTGCAGCGGGTTGGCTGATTGAATCGCGGCATCGCACGCCGCTATGTTGGCGACGATCGAGTCCTCATCCCCGCCGCGATCAAGCATTAGCGTGAAACGTTCGAGGCCCTTGCCCGTAGAGAAGATCCCCGAAACCGTCGTCTGTGGGGCGAGCACGTGGGTCACAAGAAAACCGGTGCCGAAGCGTCCGGTGGTGTCCTCGGACTCGAACTCTTTGCTGGAGCCACCTGAGAGGAGCGCCGCCAATTCCTTAATCGTGAAGAACGCGCCGTCGTGCTCGAAAACGAAAGTACTGCCGTTTTGACCGAGGCGTACCTCGACGTGGTCGCAACCTAAACGCGGCCCGGCATCGAGGGCGTTCTGCAAGAGCTCGAAGGGCCACCGAACTCCGGCGTCGTGGCGGCTACCTCGGGCGTCGTTAATCTTGGCCCGGATGTGCCTGGCCTCGTTGCGGACGAGCTGGGCCTCACGAGCATCGCGGTAGGCGGTGAGGGCCTGGTCACTCATCCTGGGCTTCCCTCGAGCGGCATTTCATGCCAGCTGTACGTCTATTCCGTATTTCAACGATCCGGCGTTCGCCGTGTTTGGCAGCCTATGATCGCCCGTTGCCGGGGTAGTTTTCACTTGAGTACGGCTGTAATGCCAAGAGTGTTAAATGCTTCGAGATAGCGTTGTGCCTCAATGTGAGCTCCCACCGTTACTGCTGACGCGTCACGTGTGCGGCCGCGAGGCTTTTCGTCCAAGCGCAGCGTGTAGCTCGGGCTCCGGGAAAAGCGGCCGCCATAGAAGTAGTGCAACCCTCTTGCCACGACTTGTGCAGGAAAAACGTAAACATTCGGCGCTGTGTCGGACACGGTGAGATCAACGCAGCACACGAATCGACGAGCGACGGGAATAGGGTCGTTCTCGGGGTGCGCGAACTTCTTCTGAAGAATCCAGGCGCGTCGGTGAGACGCAGTCGACTTCACCTCCAAGAACGCAACGGTTCCTCTCTTGTCAAAGGCCAAGATGTCGTATCCAATGGCTGTGCCCCACTGAAGCGTGACCATGAAGCCGCGCTGAGTGAGGCGAGAAGCAACGAGAAACTCGCCCGCGAGGCGACTAAGGTTCTTCTTCTCATTGCTAACCGTGGGCACAGTTATTGGTGAGATTCAGCGCTTGCGCTGTACCGCCGCCGACGAGCGAAGCGGCGAGGGCACCGCCAGAAAACGGCGCGTGTGGGCGGTGGTCGGCTCGAGCACGTTGTTAGGGTCTCCTTACTTCAACGACCTTTGCCTCACCTTACCCACGGGAGCGGACGAAGCCCGTTGCAGCGGGACCGGTGCATCGACGGATCGGGGATCTTTCACTCCTAGCCAGCCACGAAGCACTCGGATGAACTCGTGCTCCGAGAGTCCTGACCGCTCCCGAAACAGTTTGACCTTGATGTTGTTGTACTTGTGCTCAACTTTGTTGCCGGATACGTACTTCCTCCTCAGCAACTCGGATGTAAGGAAGAATATCTTCCCAGGCTGGTGAGTTTCGCTCGCGAGCGCCCAGCGCAGCTTCTTCTCAAAGTAGGCCGGCTTTCGGCTGAGGAGCTCGGGCTGAAAACCACCGCCTTTGCCTCCGCCAAAACCGAGCCGACCATGATTCCGCTTGTGGTACTTGACTTCTATGAAGAACAGTTCCGCTTGCGGAGCGTCCCTGCAAACGACAATGTCTACGGCCTTCTTGCTTTTCAGCGCGTATACATTTGGGTCAAGTGAAGTCACGTGATCCTCAAGCAGGCCCCTGATTTTGGCTTCAAACTGACGCTCCGACCGATAGATCATAACGCTTCCGAAGACGCCCGACCTGATGGCCCCAAAAGCTGTCTCGCAAATCGGCATTGTGCGCGTGACATTGTCATCCTTCAAGGCAGTTAGGAATTACGCGAAAGGTGATTTTGCTGGTGTAGCATTTGTCTCGTGACTGTTGCCCTCTATTCTTGGCGCCGCAAGGATCCGCGCACCGGCCGCTGGCGCGTGCTAGGGTGGAAGATGACCGATAACGAAGCAGCGCGTTGGGCTGAAAGGAAAGGGACCGAGGTCGAAAAGGCTCTCAACTCGGAGGAGACCAGAGCCCCCGTAGCCGGATATGGCGCTGTGTTCATTCCGGCGCGAAGCAGTGCCATGATTGCACAAGATTTCGCTTTTCCAATGTTACCTCTACCGTGACGACAGCCGAGAACCGCGCCGTTCGAAAGATACTGTTTGTTGTCGGCGCGGGCGCAAGCGACGAAGTGGGCCTACCGTTTGGGGACGATTTCAAGAATTCGATAACCCGTCGGCTCGACTTCTACTTCGACTCAGGACAGCAAGTTCGCGGTGATGAAGTTATCGCTAGTGCATTGCGGATAGCGGCTAGCTCTGAGAATCCCTCAATGCGTGACATCCAACTTCATTTGCAAGCCAGTTGGCGCATACGCGACGCACTTCCTCAAGCGATTTCAATCGACCACTTGCTCGATGCTCACAAGGAGAACAAGCGCATTACGCTTTGCGGCAAGCTCGCAATCGTGCATACCGTGCTTGAGGCGGAAAGGCGCAGCAAACTTTTTGTCGATCGTGCGCGAGGCAAATCGAACTTAAATCATGTCGACCTCAACAAGGCGTGGCATAGCAGCTTATTAAGGCTACTCACAGAAAACTGTTCGGCTACGGAGTTCAGAAAGCGCGTATCGACCGTTGCGTTTGTGGTGTTCAACTACGACCGTTGTGTTGAGCAATATTTGTACTACTCGCTTCAAAACTACTATTCCATAAGCGAGGCGGACGCTGCGTCGCTAGTAAATGAACTCAAGATTTATCACCCCTATGGCTCTGTTGGTCCGTTGCCATGGCAAGAGCGTGCGACAGGTATTGAATTTGGTGAAACTCCGCCTGCCAGTCAACTTCTTAAGCTTTCCGATCAGATCAGAACGTTTGCCGAAGGAATCGACGCATCGACGAGCGCTGTGGGGGAAATTTGGGACAACGTTCGATTTTGCCAGCGACTAGTGTTCTTGGGATTTGCGTTTCACCAGATGAATCTGAAGATTCTCTTGCCGCCCCCAAGCTCTCCATTTGAGAATACTGGCAAGCTAGTCTTTGCTACCGCGTTTGGAATCTCAGACAGCAATATTGAAGAAATCCGAAATGAGTTAGTGGCACGCGGGGGAATGTCTTCTGGAAACATACGGATTCGCCGCGAACTTAAGTGTAGAAATCTAATTGATGAGTACTGGCGTAGCATGTCGCTAATCTGAGGCCGCTCCGATGCGAAGTATGTAGCAGCTGGCCTCCCTGAATTCTTGGCACCGCAAGGACCACCGCACCGGCCGCTGGCGGATGTTGGCGTGGAAGATGACCGAGGACGATGCCTGCCAGTGGGCAGCCAGGGCGAGCGCCGAGCTCGAGAAGGTTCCGAACTCTGAAGAGGCGCGAACTGCCGTGAGTGGATATGGCGCGTTATTCTTCCCGGCGCAGAGCACTGAGGCGATCGAGCAGCATTTCGACGACTTGGGCGCAAGGTCAGAGGGCGACGAGTTACCAGATACGTTGCGGGCTACACCAGCGAAGGGCGGCGGGTATTACTGACCACGCTTGGAGGGAATTGCCAGGCTCGCCAACTAAGCAGGAGGACTCCATGGAGCCATTCAGTTTGAAGGGGGCGCAAGAACTGGACGATATAGAAAGAGAGGAACTCGCGAGGGTTCGCGCGGAGATCCTATTTGAGAACGCCGCACGAGACGTACCAAGAATCTTGGAGCAACTTCAAAGACTTCACAAAGAAGTCGCGAACATCGGCAGCTTCCTGGCTCCTGCGCTTGTCGCTGTAGTTGTCCTATTGGCCGGTATCCTTTGGCGCGTCTGGTAACAAGAACGCTGAGATACCACGATGAGAGATATGCCGTTACGACTCGTTTAGATTGACAATGGGCGACTAACGAAAGTTGAAAATGCGGTTCGCTGACTACAGAGGGTACTCAGTGATTCCTCACGCTTCGGGTATAAGAGGTGGGCCATACGAAGCTTATTACGCGATACTGCGAGATGAGGGTAATCACAAGTATTCGCTGGTAGCCGATGCTACCTTGCCGGAACAGTTCTCCAGCATGGACGACGCGTTGGCGGCAGCAAGTATTGAAGCGCATCGAGCCATCGATCGCTTATTGAGCGACAAATGACCAGGATACTCCTGGCGGCCCTGTTCCTTGCAGCAGGGTCACACGTCGCAGCTGCCGATCTCCGCGGCACGGTTGTTGGCGTAACTGACGGCGATACGCTCACCGTGCTCGACGGCAGTCACAAGCAGCACAAGATTCGCCTAACAGGGATTGACGCGCCCGAGAAGCGCCAGCCGTACGGGGAACTGTCCAAGCAGCATCTGTCTGCCCTTGTGTTCAAGAAGGAGGCGACACTGGACTGTTTCAAGGTTGACCAATACAAGCGGCATGTGTGCCGGGTCTGGGTGGACGGGAAAGATGTTGCGCTTGCCCAGGTTGGGGCCGGTCTAGCCTGGCACTTCAAACGGTTCGAGAATGAGCAGACTCCCGACGAGCGGGTCGCCTACGCACAGGCCGAAAATGACGCGCGCACGTCACGCACCGGCTTGTGGCAGCAACAGCGCCCAGTGCCGCCGTGGGAGTTTCGGCGGCAAACCAAATAACGGAGGACGAGCCTCTCGCGTGCTGACGCCCGCTTTCGGCGGCGGACATCCAATTAAGGTAACGCCGAGCGTGCAACGGTGGCGGGATTAGCGTCGCCATAGATTAGCGCCATGGCTTAAGAGCAGCGGCCACGTTCATTCACAGCTATCCCTTACAGACCAGCAACGCGGCCGCCATCTCTCACCGCGGCAAATTTGCCTCGCCCTCGGCCGTGAAGACAAGGCGTGTCTGCTTGTCCGCATGAATTTGCGGTTCCGTCGCAAGCTTCTGTCGGAGTAATTCCATAGGGCCTCTAGCATCACATAGGCTGGATGGAAGCCCGAGTACATCAACGAGTAGTCGTCGGTCAAGTTTCGCCCGAGCGGGATCCTCGTCGATTTGATCGAACGGCAAGAAACGCTCACCCGCAAGGTCCGCGAATGCATCTATCGCGGCTCGGTGTTGTCTCGGTGAGAGTCTTCGGAGATCAAGCGTCGGTATTAGCGGGATCGTCGTTGGAGTAGTTGTCCCCCTGCCTTCTTGGGACTTGTTAGACATCCACCAGTGACACAGTAATCCAAGCGTTGAGTTAGACCAAAGCGAGAACACAAGCGCATTGTCATCGTCCGCAAATACCACCGTCGGCCAAGCGCGTCCCCCTAGGGTGCGCTGCTCCGTTACAGCAACAATTATGGATTGGGAGTTAAACCGTAAATCGCGGTTGTAATGCGCACGCGATGCGGTTGCCCAGCGAGCGTTCGCCCGCTCTTGAAGTTTCTCCGGTACACGCCCCCCCACTTGCCTTATCCGGCAGTGCGAGTCAGGAAGCACGATGAGACGACGTTCTCTGCTGCTGTCGTGGTTCCAAAGGCAAGGATACGCGGCGCCGCGTGGAACACCGTCGATCTTCTCAAAAGGTCCTTGTGGGAGACCGTCACCCTTAATCAGCGCGCCTGTAATGTCAAGGTCGTGGGGACCAATGCGGTTGGCCACGTCCTCAATTATCGCGATCGGAATATTAGCGACGGTTGCAGCAGCCATGCCCTCGATCCACAGCCGACCCTGGGATAACTGATATGCACTCTGGGCAAGGCTTAAATCGCTAATACCAACTATTTGCCATGCTCCTTCAGACGGAAGCGGGCAGTCGATCACCTGGCCTGCGTATGTGGTTCCGATCGAAATACGCGTGCCACCGAACGGCCCGTCCTCCAATCTCCTTACGCTTGCCGCAGACACCGCAGAAGCGACGACCTCAGCGATAAGATCACCTTCAAGAGCAGTCTTGGGTTGACCGGTAAGGACAACAAAGATAGCTCGGCGACCGTTCCGCCCCTCGGGGCGCGACTTCTGCGCAACCACAAGGCACTCCGCCATGCCCGTATCGGCGGAAAAAGAGCGCGTATGTGAACCTCTTTCAGCGATAGTTACGACCAACGGTGAAGAGTATTCCGAACCGAACAGACTCCTAACGCCCTCCCATGAACTTCCGCTCATGGACGAAAGCGGCAGAACAAGCGCGAGCGAGCCCGATGGGGCGAGCTTCCGATGAGCCAGTTCGACGAAGTATGAGGCCATGCCAGCATGGCCATGGGCGCAGCTTCCAGCGGCCAGCCTAGCGAGGTGAGCTGCCAAGAGGTCCTGATCCTCCTCGCTTGTCTCGAAAGCCGCGAATGCAGGGTTATGCACAAGGGTCCTGTCGCCCTCCCTAGCGCCATGACGGGTAAACGGCGGATTCATGATCACAAGATCAAAGTGCCCGTGGCCGACCCGCGAGAGCAGGTCTCGAACTTGCTCTGCACCGCGGCCACCCGCGGTGTGTGCGGCTGCTTGAAGAATGTCGAAAGAAGCCTGTTCGCTCATTAGGTCAAGCGATCCCACGCAGACCCCCCAATCATGTCTGCCGTAGGGCATCGTCAGGAGACATTCACCCTCGAAAGGTGTGTCGGGGTGCGAACCCGCAAGCATTGCAGCCGTGAGGTGCACAGCAACGTTCAGCACGTCAAGGCCAACCAAGCCCTGCGTCATCATTATGCGATGAAGGGCCTTCGGGTCACCTTGGTGCACCTCGTGGAGCAGGCTAACTCGTTGGTATGCCGTGGACAGTAGAGTGCCTGTCCCACAGGCGAAATCGCCGATTCGTACTCTAGCAAGTGAGTCGAAATCATCCCAGCCGGCGCCACGGATTGGACGTGAGATTGGTAGAGCCAACCCCGCCAAGAGCGAGGCAGCGGCAGGTCGCGTGTAGAACGTCGCAAGGAACTTGCGATCCGCAATCAGCCGTTGAAACACGACGCCAGTGAGGTCGTGAGACTTGGTTACTCCACCTGCGATCAAACTCTCCGCTGTATCCCAGAGGCTGTTCAATATCTCCACGGCAGTCCGTGTCGGAAGTAATCTAAGAATCGTTCCGGCCGAGTGGAAGATCGGCCAGTAGTCCACTTCCAGAATCTTTTCCCATTCGTCAAGGAGAGGCGTTGGTAGGAAATTCGCCCGCTGCCGAAACTCTGTCGGCGATCGGACGCGGCGCGTCGTGCCTCGTCTTGAGCCGGGGACTAACATTGACGCTTGAGCCAACGCTTCATGAAAGATGAGCGCATCGACCATCACGGTCATCGCCATCTTTCGCGTCTGACCCGCGTGGTCATCGCTCTGGCCTAAGACGGCCGCAACTTGCACTCCTAGGGCAGAACCTATGGGATGAGCGGCTGAGAGGGTGCCTTCTGCGCGCGTAACGCCATGTTCCAGCGTATCGGCAAGAGCTTCCACCCTCCACGCCGGTATGCGCGACCGGTGCAGGAGCAGTGCGAGAGACACCAAATCGCCAGAAAGCCATCCCGAAGTAGGAACGCGGACAGCTTCCGCGCCAGCTCCCGACGAGAAAAGAGCATATTCGAAGACCGTGTTCTTAAGAGCTTCTCTTAGCGCCCGGCCTGATCTTGTACGAACTTGCGGCGGATAGACCAATGCGACCGCCATATCAATTGTCGCAGCGCTGGTAAGCAGGCGCTTGCCCAACCGGCTTTGAGCCTCGATTTCGGCCTGCCGGTGGTTGCTAACTTCCGCCTCAATTACGATGGGCCAACCGTCCGGCTTCTGTATGAGAATGTCTGGGCGTCCACCTTCTTCAAATGTCCTACCAATCGTTTCTGAATTGACGGTCCAGTCTTGTCCTAGCTTTTCAAGGACTTCCCCGAGGGCCGTGTTGATTGTTTGTTCGTGTGTTTCGCGAGGCATCTAGTTTGTTATTCGTTTCCGCTCCCCTTCGAGTAACGCGGGGACCCACGGATACACATACACATCGCCCGCAATAATACGCCCGCATATCAATCCAGAGCAAAGCCAGTGAAGTCAGTACCCGGTTCTACCGTGGATTGCTTCTCCGACTTGGGCTCGAACCACGGGCCTACCTTGGCAGCGAGCGGGGATGTCTACTTTGGGCCGAGGCTGTGTGAAAACTCCTGTCGCGACTCATTTTGGGGGTCGCCGGACATTACTCGAGTGGCGATCGTCAATCCTGGCGCGTCTAATGAGGTCGCGATTTTTCGCGAGCTGTCATTTTCCGAGTTTTCACACAGCCTCTGTCGGAAGGCGACGGCGGAAGTGTGGGTGGAATTGTGGGTAAAGTCGAACTCCTTTACCCGCCTAATCTGAGAATCAGCAAGTTGCACCGTATCTGAGGCGGAGAAATGCTCCGCCCAGCGTTGCTACCGGTTAATCACCGCCTTAGCCGTGCCGCGTGCTCACGAAGGACCCTCTGGCGTGCCGCCGGGGTCGTAGCGTCGTATGCAAGTATCCAGGCAGCTAGGTCATCGTTTCTCGCAAAGAAAAAGGCGGCAGGAACTCCGAGGACCTTGGCAAGTCGTTCCGCAATCGTCAAGTTGGGTGTGTGCTTGCCCGACTCGTACTGATTGATCCTGGGACTCGCCGACGCTTCGTCAATGCCAGCCCGGATTCCTAGCTGACGCTGAGAAATCCCCCGGCGTTGGCGCGCCTCCCTTAACCGCTTCGCAAAGACCCCGGACACCGCTTAGCGCCTCCAGATCAGGCACTAAGAGGGTCTTAGATTTCCAGTTGACGCGATACTAAGACTTCCTTAGGGTAGAGCAGCTCAGCGAGGCAACCCTACGTGTATCTGTTGAGCATCATCTTGTACGCCTACGTGGTTGCAACGATATTGGTTGCGCTTCGCTTGGGTTGGCACATGGTGTTCAAGCTCGATCGCTACGACTGGCGCTGTAGCAAGGGAGAGATCTGGAAAGCGTTTGGGTTTAGCGTTGCCCTTTGGCCGCTGCTCCTGGTAAAGCCGCGAACCTTGCTAAACCTAACGAAACCCTTCTCCACAAACGACGCAGCTCGTGCTCGTCTCAGAGACAACCCACCACCTTGCGGCACCGTGATTCGCTATAGACAGGCAGATAGCTTCTCCGCGGCGTTCGGGGAGTTCTTGTTTCGAGCCGAAGCTGTCGAGAGAGTTCTCGTTAATCGTATTCGCGAGTATCCACATCTCAAGAACGACGTTGATGGCGTAATCCTGAACTGGGTACGCCGTCGCGATCGTGGATTTAGCGAGCCTACTGAGATGCCTGCTTTATGGGACTTTCGGTCCGGGGCTAATGATCTTGTTCGAGAAGGCGAAGGTAAGGTTCGTTGTATCAAGTGTGATGAAACTTTCCCGACGGGTGCTCTGATTCCAAGAGACGAGCATGGGCGACCCGGGTGGAACATTGACCTGCTAATTTGTCCTCGGGGCCATGAGTTACTAGAGGTCAGGAAATATCACATCATGGTTTGAAGCGTGCGTGATTGTGCGGCAAGCAGATCTCAGGGTGATCGGTACATGAGCGCGACTCCCGATGGAGCGCATGCCCGTGCGCGTGATTTTCTGTGCCGACGATTTTGTGAATCGCTCCAGCTAAAGCGGGTCAACTCACTTCCAGCCCCTGTCTACAATTTCGATCCGCGCGGCTGGTATCTATTTGTGGTCATTGAGCAAGAGCTCTCAAGGATTGGCGCCAGTGAGTATGTCGCGGTCGCTCAACGTACAGGCGAGGTGCGCTATCTAGGCCGCCTCGGCCAGTAGATTCGTAGGAAACGCAATTCAAAGGTAATCGAGGACAAATCCAAGATCCGCGTTTCTAGGTGACGAACTGTAAGCGAGACAAAACGTGCGGCGCCTTCGTCTAAATGGCTGGCAAAGACTCTGGGTGGTTGCCAGCGTGCTGTTTGCCATTCCCGTGATTTGGCTTACTCACCCGAAATTAGGCGATGTGCCGAACGAGGACGACCTGAGGCGGCAATGGGCAGATGGCGCGGTGGAGGTGTTGGCGAACTACGTGGGTATGAGGAGGCCGTATGATCTTTCCCTCGCTAGGATCGGGATGTCCGATTATTCCGACGCTGACGCTCGGCGCCAGCTGTTTGGAGATGGAAGGGTTGATGAGGTCCTGAAGCAGATCTACAGCATTCCGCTTGCCTATCGGAGTCGACCTATTTCAACGCAGTCCGCGAGGGACGTGAAGGACATCGAGACGGACTGTAAGCAACAATTGAAGAAACCTAGAGAAAAGGCGAGGAAACGGGGACCGGGATTGTCAGGATTTGAAGAGGCATTGTTAGAGAGTTGGGAGGTCGAACTCCAACCGCCATTTTCGACCATGGACATGTGCAAGCTTGCGGTACTGAGAAGCATGATTGAGCGTGACGCACTCGCAGAGTTGAAGAACTTCGACGTCGTGAAATTCCAGGGGCAGCTTTCCATGCTGGAGAAGCAGTACAAGGCGGAGGTGGACTGGCTACCGAGGGAGAAAGCCAAGATTGTGGGACTGGGCTTCGTTACCTGGCTGTTACCTGTAATCGCTGTTTACGTCCTCGGAGTTGTCGTAGCCTGGGTTTACCGAGGATTTAAGGATACTGTTCCCTCCTCAAAGGCAACGGCTCCGTCGGAGTACGACCATCAATCGACTCCGCTTCGGCATACGGGCACCTCGGCGGGTCTGGAGCCCACGCTTGGAACGGCGTGGCTAAAATTCTGGGGTTACGTACTGCTTCCGCTAGGAGGTGTTCTCGGTCTCATGGCCGCATCGTTGTCTCCTAATCCTCAGTCCCACGTGCTTACTGTTCTGTTCGCCGCGTTACAACTTGCTGTACCTTATGGACTCCACCACCGAAGGCTGTGGGCATGGAAGGTGAACTGGGCCCTCGTCGCGTTCCACTGGCTTGGCGGCTACACCGCATTTTTTGCGTTTTTCCTGTTTTATTCTCCAGATTTCGTAGAAACTAGAGAGGCAGTAATCTGGAGCCTTGTCTGGCTAGTCTTCTGGAGCGTAATTTGGTTGTGGCCTAATTACGTTTACTGGAAGACGCGCCGTACGCTATTTAGGTAAGCAGCCGACTTTCTGACACTTCAGTGGGGCGGCATCAGTCAATTGCCGCGCCTAGCCCGACGGGGCGAAAACCGGGTTCCCTTGCCCGGCCGGCGCGGCTTCCCTTCGCAAGGAAAAGGGTGAGAGGGCACCTTGAACACTGGGAAACCAATCCCACCCGAACTTAGCAATCCAATACCAGCGGATGCCGCCTCCTCTCCGGAGGACCTTGCGCGTATTCGCGCGGAGCGCCTTGTCTTGTTGCTCAATTACTGGGAGATAGACCAGCGGGATCCTGCTTTAGCCTTTGCACATCTGGCTTTTCAACTTGCGATCAAGCATGAGCCTGCCTTTAAGGTGGAGGGGGCACTAAAGCGTAAACCGGGGCGACCAAGAAAATACGCGATCACCCGCCCTCATGAGGGGCCACGCCAAGCCGGACGTCCCAAACGATGGACAACAGAGGCGAACCAATTCCTTGCAACTATACGAAAAGAGGGTGAAGCGTTTCTTCGCGAACAGGGTGTTACCCGAATAACAGATGTCAACGCGATTAAGGCTTGGCTTGGTATTCCAATAGATGACAGGTCGCGGGATCGGGCAGCGATAGTAAGTCATAAGGTCGCAGTCGAGCTTGCAAAGCGCCTTTCCGATGCAAGAAAATCTGTCCGAAAAGGTCGCAAAAAATAGCTGGCCAATTTCCCGCTTTATTCGGATCGCTGCTCATAGGATTCTAGTGTGTCCACGTACACACGAGGTGGCCTATGCACCCGACGATCCCCTCTCTTCCAAACGCGGGATTTCTTCGGCTCCCCCAGGTTCTATCGGTTTATCCAATTAGTCGCTCAGCTTGGTGGGCTGGCATCAAGGCCGGCAAATATCCTACGCCGGTAAAGCTCGGCCCCAGAACGACGGCATGGCGCGTCGAGGACATCCGCGCGCTGATCGAAAACACCAAGTAGGGGGAGGCGGTGGGCGCCGACGAGCTTCTCTCAGCGGACGACACGACGTTCCAAGCGGCGTGGCGGCAGATGACAGTCGACGAACGCAATGCTCTCCCTGATTACGCACGCACGCGGCTTTTCGATCGCTACTGTAGATTGACTCCATGGGTGGGCGACACTGTGCGCCGACTCGAGCGCGCAGCACGGCGGCGCAGATCATCAGCAGAACCGGAAGTTCGTATAGACGGCGCGGCATTGCTGGAGGCTATCTATGACTTTCTTGGGCGGTTTGTCGCGTACCCATCAACTGCTGCACGTGTCGCACACACTCTTTGGATCGCACACACGCACCTAATGGACATCTGGGAGTCAACGCCGAGAATCGCGTTCCTTTCTCCCGAGCCCGCATCGGGCAAGACTCGGGCCATCGAGATCACCGAATCCCTCGTTCCGCGCCCCATAGAGGCAATCAACGTCACACCTGCGTATCTGTTCCGGAAGGTGTCAGATCCAAAAGGCACGCCGACCATCCTCTACGACGAGATCGACACGCTATTTGGTCCTCGGGCAAAGGGCAACGAGGAGGTCCGCGCGATTCTAAACGCCGGGCACCGCCGCGGCGCGACCGCTGGCCGCTGCGTTGTGAAGGGCAAGTTAATCGAAACCGAGGATTTGCCCGCGTACTGCGCGGTCGCGCTGGCCGGCCTCGGCAACTTGCCAGACACGATCTTGTCGCGCTCGATCAAAGTTGATATGCAACGGCGTTCACCCTCTGAGGGGATTGAGCCGTACAGGCGGCGTGAGCATGCGCCCAAGGGCAACGTGCTGCGCGATCAGCTTGCGGCTTGGGCAGCTTCGGTGAGGACAAAGCTCGCCGACACGCGCCCCACAATGCCAGATGGTGTCTGCGACCGCGATGCCGATATTTGGGAGCCGCTCGTCGCGGTGGCTGATGTGGCTGGTGGCGACTGGCCTGCTCGAGCTCGCCATAGTGCAGTAACACTTGTAACGCTTGCTAAGGCAGCCACACCGAGTTTAGGGATCCGGCTACTGGCCTCGCTTCGCCTGATCTTCGGGGAACGCGAAGCGATAGCTACTAACGACATCTTGGAGAAGTTGAAGGCGCTGGAGGACGAGCCCTGGGGTGATTTGAAAGGTAGAGCTATCGACGGGCGGCGTTTGGGTAACTTCCTACGCCGCTATCACGTCACCAGCAAAACCGTCCGCATCGGTACTCGGGTGGCCCGAGGCTACACGCGCGAGGACCTATACGACCCCTGGTTACGCTATCTACCGAATCCCATTGGCGAGGGAAGCAATCAAAGTAGTTCAAAGGGATCGAGTGACCCTGCCGTAGCAGGTGTTACAACGGTTACATCCGTTACGGACGCGGCACGGTGCCCCCGTTGCGCAGGCGAGGGTTGCAGGTGGTGCGATCCAAGATTGCGCTGAGTGAGTCCCGATACGCCACTAATCTGAGCCGTTACATCCGTTACAAGCGTTACAGGGAAGGTGATGGTGATCCGGATTTCTGACGAGGGGCCAGTTCGAGATAGCGTGCGGCGTCGCCTTGAGCCCTTGGCCGTCCAGCACGGGGTCAGCGTCGACCGTATTATTGAGGTCGTGCGCGCGCGGCGAAAATACAGACGCGCGGCCTTCTATCGTAGGAGAGCGAGGAGACGAGCCTTGTCGAGGAACCCATGCGCCAGAAAATTTCGATTTAACAGGGAGCAGCTTCTAGCAGGCGAGGGGGAGTTGCACGGCTTGCTCAAGGCGTGCGGCTTGAGCGTAGCCGAGTTTTGCGAGCTGGCCGGCATCCAGCGCAGCACCTTCTACCGCTGGTATGGGGAGCCCTTATATCGGTGGCCCGTAGTGCTGCTCTTTAACGTTGCTTGGGCAAGAAACATGGCGAAGCATCTCGCAATGAAGGGCTTTGATCCGGCGTGCTTCCATCCTCAAATGCCACCATCAACAAAGGCAGGTCACCGCTTTGGCCCTGCGGATCTGGTAATACAGGGCTTGACCGAGGAGGAGCGCAATCGCATCCGCCATAACCAGGCGGTAGCGCGCGGGCGCGCGCGCTGGAAGGACCACAAAGAGCCCGAGTCTGATCCGGACTACACGCCGTGGAAGTTGTAACGAACGAGGCCCAGTCTTGCGTAGTTACGGGGGTTTGACGCCTTTCCCCCCGGTCAAACCGAGAACAGTGCGCTTGAAGAATCCACCGTCATGAACCACGCACTCGTATCATCGGCACGCGACATGCAGGAACTGGTTGTAGCCGCTACTCGAAAAGCGACGCAAAAGAATCCACCGCCTAGAACCCCGCACTGCGCTTACGGTCGGCTGAATCCGGTACTCGATCGAAGGCCGGGCAGGTGAGGCGGCCAGGTTGACTGGCGGCACCCCTGGGGGATGGCAACGCGAAAGCTAAGCTAACCCCTACTTGATCTTGGAATCGCTGCTCGCTGATTTTCCATCAACGTCCTTGGGCAGCTGCGCCTCGGCCGCCCTGCCCGATCGCGGCAAGCTGTGCTCGGGGTTCTCCGGGTTCTTCAGCCACCTCGCCATCAGTTCCGCACTCTTCACCGCCGTAGCGAGTAGGTCGGGGTTTTTTCCGGGATTGTCCGCCAAGTAATCTGCTATCTGGGCAACCCTCTTGTCGAAGGTTTCTTTGTCGAGAGGGGTATCGGAGGAAGGATTAGGCAGACGCGGGATGCGCCGCCCGCCGGAATAGTTCCACGCCGTCACCTCACCGGTATCTCGGTTGACCGAAACCGGGACACCGTCGAAGTCCCAATACTCGATCGTCATCTGATTAGTCTATCGCATGGCACACTTTGGGCATGCATTTCGAGCAATAACCGGTAGCCAACTAGGCCGCCACCCCCTCCCGGGTGGGTGGTGACTTACCCCGCCCCCCACCCAGGGGCTACGCTGCTGGTTTCCTGAAGCGGCCAAGAATCACCTTGCTGCTGGCCGCGAGCTCGTCTAGGTAGTCAGCCCAGAACTGGAGCATTTCCCGGCGCTTGTCTGCATACTCGGCGCGGTTGTAGACGCCGCGGACGCCCTTGATGGTGTGGTTCAACGCCTTCTCGATGACGTCGGATTCAAACCCGGCCTCGTGTAGCAGGGTGGAGGCAGTTCGCCGTAGATCATGGATCACGAAGTCTCGAAGCCCGAAGCTCTTGTGCCGATAGAGCATCACGTTCAGGGTGTGTGCGGAGATGGGCAGCTTTGGGTTCCGCCCAGGCAGGAGCCACTCGGAGTCACCGGACAGTCCAATAAGCTCCCTGAAAAGCTTCGCCGCCTGCTTCGAGAGATAGACAATGTGCGGCTGCTTCGACTTCGAGTGTTCGGTCGGGATCCGCCACTCCAGCGCATCGAGGTCTATGAGTTCCGTTTTCGCTCGCGTGAGTTCTCCCTTTCTCGTGAGCGTCAGGAGAATCAGGCGAAGGGCGATCTTGAGCGCCTTGGTATCCTCCACTTCATTCAGGCGGGTCAGGAACTGCTTGAGTTCCGCAGGAGAGAGGTTGCGTTCCCTGGCCTGGGGCTCGCCAGCCGCCTTGGGCGCGACCTCGGACACCGGGTTGAACGCGACCATCCTTCGGGTGATGGCGTAGTCATAGAGGCGCTTCAGGATCCCGCGGGCGGTGCGCGCTGCCTGCTCGCTCCCACGCTTGCGGATGCGCTCGATGACAGTCATGACGTCGTCAGGGCGGACCTCCGCGAGCAGGTAGTGGCCTAGGACGGGGTAAATGTCCCGCTTGAGGTAACGCTTGGTATCTACTGGCCGGCGATATTTCTTCTCGATGACCTCGGTGCTGAACAGATCCCCCATGTCCCGGACTGTCTTGGCCTTGAGCCCCTCGAGCTTCTGGCGTTGCTTGGCGCGAGCCGGACTGTCTCCCTTGGCGATGAGCTTGGCGCAGTCCTGGCGCCGTTCTCGCGCCTCCGAGAGGGATACATCAGGGTAGGGGCCGATCGTCACCTTCTCGCGCCGACCGTTCAGCCGGTAGCGATAGCGCCAGGATTTCTCACCGCTCGGATGAACCTCGAGGAAGAGGCCATGCTGATCGGCTTTTTCGTAACGAATCGGCTTGGGCTTCAGCGCCCGGATCGCAGTATCTGAGAGCGGCATGGTGGCCCCACGGAGCTTCTGGTGGGGCCAATTGTGGGGCCAAGCGGGGCCGGATGCAAGGAGAACCTATAATGTCCTAATGGACTTCGTAGAGGGAAACTCAGAGGGAAATTGCCAAATCGGCGGAAGGCGGCGCCATCAATGAAGCTATCAGGTCGCGAGCTTCATCCCGCGAGCGCAGCCGCCCGCCCCCGGGCTACTGTCTGGCGGCCTGTTCGCTGCGCGGGAAGCCCGCGGCGTCGAGTACCAGGTTGTAGTCGGGCGCGGAGAAGCCGCGCGTGATCACCTGCCCCACGATGAGCACCGGCACCTTCGTGTCGCCGGACACTTTCTGCAGCTCGTCGATTTCGGCCTGCTCCTGGGCGGTGACGTCCTCGTACTTGACGCCCCGGCCGGCGAGAAGGCTGCGCGCCTCGTTGCACGGCAGACCGCATTGGGGGTGGGTGTAGAGCCTGACCGGCGGCATGGCCTTTGCCGCAGCCACCGGTTTCGCCGCCGGCTTGTAGCCCGGCGGCGGGGTCCTGGGATACCCGGCGATATCGAGCGCGGAGTCCCACTCGCCCTCGAGGTAGCCCTTGATGCGGTTGGCACCGACGTAGAGCACCGGCACATCGAGGCCGCCGGTCAATTTCTTGAACGCGTCGATATCGGTCTGCGGGTCTTTCTCGGTGTGGGGAACGCCGCGGCGCGCGAGGTGCGCTCGCGCCTGGTCGCAAGGCGCGCCGCAATCGGCAATCCACAGGGTCACCGGGAAATTCAGGACCGCCTGCTGCACGCTGAAGGGCAGCGCGGAAGCCTCCTCGGTCGGGCCGCGGCCGACGCTGCGGGTCTCCACCTTCTTTGCGGAGGCGGGCGGCGGCGTGTCCCGGTATTCGACGTTACCCTTCTCGTCCACCCAGCGGTAGAGCTGGGCGGAGAGCACGGCGCTGCTTGCCGCCAACAGCACCATGCCCAGAACGATCCGCCTCATAACGCCACCTCTGCCAGAGGTCGATGCGTCACAATTTAGCACTACGCAACGACCCCGGCAAAGGCTTTGGTCACGAGGACTGGGTCATACCGCTGTGCCTGAGCAGCGCGTCGATACTGGGTTCGCGGCCGCGGAAGGCGACGAACGATTCGAGGGCCGGCCGGCTGCCGCCCACCGCCAGGATCTCGCTCCAGAAACGCTCCCCGGTCCGGGAATCCAGGACGCCGTTCTCCTCGAACAGGCTGTAGGCGTCGGCAGAGAGCACCTCGGCCCACTTGTAGCTGTAGTAGCCCGCGGCGTAGCCGCCGGCGAAGATGTGCGAGAAATTGTGCGGGAACCGGTTGTAGGCGGGCGGGATGATCACTGCAACCCGTGCCCGCACCTCGTCCAGCAGCTCGAGCACGGTTTTCGATCCGGCGGGATCGAAGTTGGAGTGCAGGTACAGGTCGAACAGCGCGAACTCGAGCTGGCGCACGGTCTGCATTCCGCTCTGGAAATTCTTCGCCGCGAGCATCCTGTCGAAAAGCGCCCGCGGCAGCGGCTCTCCGGTGTCCGCGTGAGCGGTCATCGGCACCAGCACTTCGAACTCCCAGCAGAAGTTCTCCATGAACTGGGACGGCAGCTCGACCGCGTCCCACTCCACGCCGTTGATGCCGGATACGCCGAGGTCGTCCACGCGCGTGAGGAGGTGGTGCAGCCCGTGGCCGAATTCGTGAAACAGCGTGGTGACCTCTTCGTGCGTGAAGTGGGCGGGCTTCCCCCCGACCGGCGCGGAGAAGTTGCAGTTGAGATAGGCGACCGGCGCCTGCACGGTCCCGTTCTTCTGCTTGCGCGTGATGGCATCGTCCATCCAGGCGCCGCCGCGCTTGGAGGGGCGCGCGTAGAGGTCCACGTAGAACTGCCCGATCGGCGCTCCGCTCGCGCTCCTGATCGAGTAGAAGCGCACGTCGGGATGCCATGCTGGCGCCGGCGCGGGCTCGATCCTCAATCCGTAGAGCATCTCGACCAGCCGGAACATCCCGGGCAGCACCTTCGTTTCTGGGAAGTACTGCTTGACCTCCACGTCGGAGAAGGCGAAGCGCTTTGCGCGCAGCTTTTCCGACGCGAACGCCAGGTCCCACGCTTCGAGCCGCTCGAGGCGCAGCTCGGCGCGCGCGAACTCCGCGAGCTCGCGCAGGTCACGCTCGGCATAGGGCTTCGCCCGCGCCGCGAGTTCGCCGAGGAAGTCGAGCACCTGCCGCGGCGACTCCGCCATCTTGGGCTCGAGCGAGTATTCGGCGAAATTGGCGAAATCGAGCAGCCGCGCCTGCTCCCGGCGCAGCGTCACGATCTCGGCGATGAGGGCGGAATTGTCCCACTCCGGTCTTCCGAGCTCGGAGGCGCGGGTCACGTAGGCCCGGTACATCAGCTCGCGGAAGGCACGGTTCTCGGCGTGCTGCATCACCGGCAGGTAGGACGGCGCGTGCAGCGTGAACTTCCAGCCCGGTGTTCCCTCGGCCTGCGCCGCCTCGCGCGCCGCGGCCAGCACGTCTTCGGGCAGTCCCGCCGTCAGCTCGGGATCCGTGATGTGATGCGAAAACGCATTGGTGGCGTCGAGCAGGTTGTCGGAAAAGCGCGAGGACAACCGGGACAGCTGCTCGCTGATCTCCCTGAAGCGCGCCTTTTTGTCCGGTGGCAGCTCCGCGCCGCCCAACCGGAAATCGCGCAGCTCGTTCTCGACGATCTTCTTCTGCGCGCGCGTGAGGCCCTCGAACCCGGGACTGCTCCTGAGCGCCTTGAACCGGGCGTACAGCCCCGGGTGCTGGCCGAGCTCGGTGTAGTACTGCGTGATCTTGGGCAGGTTGGCGTTGTAGGCCTCGCGCAGCTCGGGGTTGTTCATCACGGCGTTCAAGTGCCCGACGACGCCCCACGCGCGATGCAAGCGTTCGTTGGCTTCCTCGAGCGGCTGCACGAAGTCACGCCACGTGGCCGGCACGCCCGGGGCCGCTATGCGCTCGATCAGCGCGCGGTTCTCCGCGAGCAATCCGTCCACGGCCGGCGTGACGAGAGCCGGCGTGAAATCGGCGAAGCGGGGCAGTCCGGAGAAATCGAGGAGGGGGTTCATGCGAGCAGCGGCAGTTTCAAGTTTCAGGTTTCAAGTTTCAAGTTGCATGCGAAGAACTTCAAACCTGAAACCTGAGACTTGAAACCGGTCATTTCGTTTCGTAGACGACCTGGCCATCGACCAGGGTGTAGCGAACCCTGCCCTTGACCTCGAGCCCGTTGTAGGGCGTGTTCTTGCCCTGGCTCTTCAGCGAATCCGGCGCGACCCTCCAGTGGCGCTCGGGGTCGAACAGGCAGATATCGGCGGCGTGCCCCGGCGTCAGGTGCCCGGCGTCGATGCCGAGCACCCGCGCCGGCTGCGAGGTGATCCGGGCGAGCGCCGCGGAGAGCGCCGTCCCCGACTCCTCCGCCCATTTGAGCGTGAGCGGCAGCAGGAGCTCGAGCCCGGTCGCGCCGGCCTCGGCCTCCGCGAACGGCAGCTGCTTCACGTCGTCGTCCACCGGCGTATGGTCCGAGCAGGCGGCATCGACCGTGCCGTCGGCGAGCGCGGCGCGCAGTGCGTCGCGGTCGCGCTGGCTCCGCAGCGGCGGATCGAGGCGGCAGTTGGAATCGAAGTAGCCGATGTCCATCTCGGTGAGATGCGCGTGATGGATGGCGATGTCGCAGGTGACGGGCAATCCATCGCGCTTCGCGCTTCGAACCATCTCCACGCCCTCGGCGCTGGAGAGCCGCGCGAAGTGCACGCGCGCGCCGGTCTGGCGCGCGAGGATCAGCATGGTCGAGAGTGCCACCGTCTCCGCGCACACCGGGATGCCCGGCAGCCCGCAGCGCGTTGCGACCGGCCCGTCGTGGGCGACGCCGTGGCGCGCGAGCGCGGAATCCTGGGGACGCAGCCAGACCGGGAAACCGAAGGTCGCGGCGTACTGCAGCGCGTGATAGAAAATCTGGTTGTCGGCAAACGGCGCGTCGGCCTGGGAGAACGCGACGCAGCCGGCGTCCACCAGCTCGGCCATCTCGGTCAGCCGCTCCCCCTTCAAGCCCTGGGTCAGCGCGCCCACGGGGTAGACCCGCGCCTGGTTCAGGCTCTGCGCGCGGTACTTGAGCATCTCCACCAGCCCCGGCTCGTCGAGCGGCGGATCGGTGTCGGGGGGGCAGGCGAGGCTCGTCACGCCCCCGGCAATGGCCGCCTCCATCTCGGATTCCAGCGTCGCCAGGTACTCGAAGCCGGGCTCGCGCAGGCGCGCCGCGAGGTCCACCAGGCCGGGACAGACGACGAGGCCGGCGGCATCGATCACGCGGTTGGCGGTGTAGCCGTTGGGAGGATTTCCAATCGCGACGATCCTGCCGGCGGCGATGTAGACGTCCTTCCTCGCGTCCACGCCGCTCTTCGGGTCGATCAGCCGGCCGCCCTTGATGTGTATTTTCATCTGTTGCCGGCCATGATGCTCATCACCGCCATGCGGATGGCGATGCCGAAGGTGACCTGGGGCAGGATCACCGACTGCTTGCCGTCGGCGACGCTCGAATCGATCTCCACGCCGCGGTTCATCGGGCCCGGATGGAGCACGATGGCGTCGGGCTTGGCAGCCGCCAGCTTGTCCTGGGTGAGTCCGTAATACTTGTAGAACTCCTGCGCCGAGGGCAGCAGCGCTCCCTGCATGCGCTCGTTCTGCAGCCGCAGCATCGTCACCACGTCCACGTCCTTCAGCCCCTGGCGCATGTCGTGATAGACCTGCACGCCCAGCTGCTCGACGTGGGCGGGCAGCAGCGTCTTGGGGCCGATGACGCGGATCTCGGGGCAGCCGAGCGTCGAGAAAGCATGGATCTGCGAGCGCGCCACGCGCGAATGCAGGACGTCGCCGACGATGGCCACCCGCAGGCTCGTGAAGTCCTTCTTGTAGTGGCGGATGGTGTACATGTCGAGCAGGCCCTGCGTGGGATGCGAATGCCGCCCGTCGCCGGCGTTGATGACGTGGATGTCGGGCGCGACGTGGCGCGCGATGAAGTGCGGCGCGCCGCTTTCGCCGTGGCGCACCACGAACATGTCCGCGTGCATCGCCGAGAGGTTGTCGACCGTGTCGAGCAGGCTCTCGCCCTTGGACTGGGAGGACACCGACACGTTGAGGTTGATGACGTCGGCGGAGAGCCGCTTGGCGGCGATCTCGAAGGTGGTGCGGGTGCGCGTGGAAGGCTCGAAGAACACGTTGAACACCGACATCCCGCGCAGCAGCGGCACCTTCTTCACCTTGGTGCCGACGAACGTCTTCGCCGTGTCGAGGATCTGCCACAGGATCTCGGCCGGCAGCCCCTCGAGCGTCAACAGATGGTGCAGCCGCCCCTTCTTGTCGAGCTGCGGGTTGGAGGGGTTCAACCACATCAGCGCTTGTCCTCGCGCAGCTCGAGGCTCAGCCTGCCGCTTGCGTCGCGCTTGAGCGCGACGCTCTGACCCGGCTTCAGGGTGAGTGTCGCGCCGACGAACTGCGGGGCGATCGGCAGCTGGCGGCCGCCGCGGTCGACCAGCGCGGCGAGCTTCACGTTGGCGGGACGGCCGTAGTCGAAGATCTCGTTCAGCGCGGCCCGTATCGTGCGGCCGGTGTAGAGCACGTCGTCGACCAGGACGAGGTCACGCTCCTCGACCTCGAACGGAATCTCGGAGCGCTTCACGTCGCGCCGCAGTCCGCGCGCCGCGTAATCGTCGCGGTAGAAGGAGACGTCGAGGGCGGCGGCGGGCGTCTTCAACTTGAGCGCCTGGTGCACGCGCTCCGCGACCCAGACGCCGCCGGTGTGGATGCCTATCAAACCCGTATCCGGCCCTACTGCGGGCCGCATCTGCTCGATCAGCGCTGTCAGCAGCTGCTCGGCATCAGGTAACGGGTTGCCGGGCATGTTTTGTGGTTTTCGCGGGGCGCTACTGTATCACAAGTGGCCGCCCGCAGGTGAACGATGAACCCGTCAGTGCGCGCCCGCAAAAAAAGATTCGAGGATGCGCTGCGCGGCGACGGAATCGAGCCCGGCCCTGAGGCGCGCCCCACGCGCTCCCGCCGCGCGCAGGAGCGCCTCGGCTTCGCGTGAGGTGAGCCGCTCGTCCACCAGCTCCGCGCGCAGGCCGAAGCGGCCGTGGAGGCGCTGCGCGAAGCGGCGGGCGAGCCTGCCGATCGGGTGCTCGGTGCCGTCGGCGTGCACGGGAATCCCGACCACCAGCCGCACCGGCCGCCACTCGGCGATCAGCTGGGCGATCGCGGCAAACCGCGCGCGGTTCTCGACGGCGGCGATGGCGGCGAGAGGATGCGCGAGACGGGTTTCGAAGTCGCCGACCGCGACGCCGATGCGTCTGGTGCCGAAATCGAACGCGAGGACCGTGCCGGTTCTCGCCGAGTTTCGAGTTTCGAGTTTCGAGTTTCGAGTTTTCGTATCGCTGGTCAGCAAGCTTTTAACTGGAAACTCGCAACTGGAAACTGGTAACTGGTAACTGGGGGTCAAGCGTGGCCGGCCTGCTCGGATAGGCTGGCGAAATCGATGCCCAGCAGTCCCATGGCGGCCGGGAGCCGCTCCTCCGCCTTCAGGTCGAAGATCACCTCGGCCTTGGCCCGGACGGTGAGCCACGCGTTCTGGGAGAGCTCGTGCTCGAGCTGTCCCGGGGCCCAGCCGGCGTAGCCCAGCGTCACCAGGAGCTTGCCGGGACCCTCTCCGCGCGCCACGGCCTGCAGGATGTCCTTGGAGGTGGTCAACCCGATCTCCGAGCTTACGGCGAGCGTGGATTGCCACTGGCCGAGGGGCGCGTGCAGCACGAACCCGCGGTCCACCTGCACCGGGCCGCCGAAATGCACCGGCACCGACTTGAAGCTGTCGCCCTCGGGGGGGATGCTGACCTGCTCGAGCAGCGTCTGCAGGTTCATCTCGATCGGCCGGTTGATGACGATGCCGAGCGCGCCCCGGTCGTTGTGTTCGCAGATGAAGGTGAGCGAACGCGCGAAGTGGGGATCGGCCATGGCGGGCATTGCGATCAGGAAATGTTGCGTCAGATTCATGCTCTGCATCCCGGTGCGCATCGGTATTGTAGATACCGCAGCCACCCTCCACAATCACCGGTTGCCCGGCGCTTGCGGTTTGACATCGGGATTCGCAATTGGCTCCCGCACCGGGCCCGGGACGTGGCGGGGGTCTTTTGCCGCGAGGAGGTTTTCCCGCCCGCCCCGGGGCTCACTTGTGCCAGAACGCGGGCGTGAGGATGACGAGCACGGTCAGGAGCTCCAAGCGCCCGAGCAGCATGGTCGCGGTGCACACCCAGGTCTGGAATTCGGTGAGCACCGAATAGTTGGCCGCGGGCCCGACGAGGTGCAGGCCGGGCCCGATGTTATTGAGCGAGGCGACGATCGCGGAGAACGCGGTGATGGCATCGAGCCCGGTCAGGGTGAGCAGCAGCGTCATGCTGACCAGCGTCGCGAGCCAGGCGAAGAAGAAAGCGAGCACCGAGAACACCACGTGATCGGGCACGACCCGATCGCTGATCTTCAGGGGCGAAACGGCGCTCGGGTGGGCGAGCTTGGTGAACTCCCGGTGGACCTGGCGGTAGAGGATCATCGCCCGGATCATCTTGATGCCGCCGCCCGCCGAGCCCGAGGAGGCGACGAAGGTGCCGAGGAATATCAGCCACAGCGGCGCGAACACCGGCCACTGGGCGTAGTCGGTCGTCGAGTAGCCGGTATTGGTGGCGACGGAGATCGTGTTGAACGCCGCGTAGCGCACGGTCGTCGCGAAATCGGGATAGACGCCGTTCGCCCACAGGAAGAGCGTCACGCCGGCGACGCTCGCCGCCAGCACGCCGAGGTAGTAGGGCAGCTCGGAGTCATGGCGGTAGGCGAGGACGCTTTTCTCCTGCCACGTCCGGAAGTGGCTCGCGAAATTGATCCCGGCGAGTACCATGAAGACGATTGCGACGAGCTCGATGCCGATCGAATCGAAGTGGGCGAGGCTCGCGTCATGCGAGGAGAACCCGCCGAGCGAGATCGTGGTGAAGCTGTGTATCAGGGCATCGAGCCAGGACATGCCCGCGGCGCGGTAGGCCGCGAAGCAGGCGAGCGTCAGCGCGAAATAGATGATCCACAGCCCCTTGGCGGTCTGCGTGATGCGCGGGGTAAGCTGCTCGTCCTTCATCGGTCCCGGGATCTCCGCCTTCGAGATCTGGCGGCCGCCGACGCCGACCATGGGCAATACGGCGACCACCAGCACGATGACCCCCATGCCGCCGATCCACTGCAGCTGCGCCCGCCAGACATTGAGTGACGGCGCCAGATAATCGAGCCCGTCGAGGAGCGTGGCGCCGGTTGCGGTGAGCGCCGACATCGACTCGAAATAGGCGTCGGTGAAGGTCAGGCCCAATCCCGCCATCAGCGGAATGCTCGCGAACAGCGCCCCGCCGATCCAGACCAGCGTGATCAGCAGTATTCCCTCGCGGATCTGAAGCTCGCGGCGGTTGCGGCGGGTCATAAGCCACAGGGAAAACCCCAGGGCGAAATTGAGCGCCATCGAGACCGCGAACAGCTCGCTCATGCCGTCCCAGGCGATGAGCGAAATCGCGATGGGCAGCAGGTGCGACAGGCTCATCGCCATCGCGATGATCCCGAGCACCGGGCATACTGCGAGCAGCCAGGTCATCGAGGGCCGGACCCGCTCTACAGGTAGCTCACGTCCACCTGGAACAGCTTCTCGACCCCGGGCACCAGGTCCTTGCTCACGACGAATACGATGACGTGATCTCCGGCCTCGATCACCGTATCGTGATGGCCGATGAGGACCTCGTCCTCGTCGTCCCGGCGGCGCACGATGGCGCCGATGGTCACGCCCCTGGGCAGGCCGAGCTGCTCGATCGGGCGGCCGATGACGCGTGAGGACTTGAGATCGCCGTGCGCGATCAGCTCCAGCGCCTCCGCCGCCCCGCGGCGCAGCGAGTGCACCGCGACGCAGTCGCCCCGGCGCACGTGGGCGAGCAACGTGCCGATGGTGGTCTGCGCCGGCGAGATGGCGATGTCGATCTGGCCCGCCTGCAGGAGGTTCACGTAGGAGCCGCGATTGATCAGCGCGATCACCTTGCGCGCGCCGCGGCGCTTGGCGAGCAGCGCCGACATGATATTGGTCTCGTCGTCGTTGGTGAGCGCGCAGTAGACGTCCATTTCGCCCACGTTCTCCGTCTCGAGCAGCTGCTCGTCGGTGACGTCGCCCGCGAGCACCAGCGT
>Ga0187893_10002609_pt1 | contig 39049 bp, 39 predicted proteins | sample MA1701074metaG_FD_139574 | JGI IMG/M metagenome (GOLD analysis project Ga0187893, IMG submission 139574) | White microbial mat communities from a basaltic lava cave in the Kipuka Kanohina Cave System on the Island of Hawaii, USA - MA170107-4 metaG ...
AGCCGCCTCTCGTAAGAACCCAATAATCTGGACCTCTGAAAACCGCTTCTTCATCTCCAATCTCCTTCCAGTTCAGAGATTGGACTCTACATCGTTGTGCTACTCAATCAAGGGGTGGCGTCGCCTACCTTCTGATGAATTCACGAAGATGTGGGCTTCTTTATTGAGTTCTTGGTGCTTCATTAATCTCAAGTTGGAAGTTCCAAGGAGTCAGCCTAGTAAAGTAATGATTGAGCTTGGAATGCTTCTTATTGTTTCGTTTCATGATTGGTGGAGTGGGAAATAGATGCCTTCAAATATTCAGCGCTGTATAATAAATTACTCCAGAACGCAGTATCGGGGTTGTATCTTTGCTGTAGGGAGATTTGAGAGATCGGAACCCGATATTGTCCCCTTAGTTGTGCCCAATAACTTGCAGTTGGCAGACGTGTTTTTCGCGCTCTGCTCATAGTTAAGCGTTAAGTCTCACGGATGTATACCCTGGATGTCTTTGACCTCAGAATATGAGCGCATCCTCTCAGCAACTGTTGATGTGTGGTTCCGTAACTTTGCAGGTACTAGTGCCTTAGACGTCGCTGAGAATTTGTCGTTAGACCATTCTCAGGTCATGCGTGCCTTCGAAGAATTGACACTACTTGGGTGTGGCTCACTAAACCGAAACGTCGGGTTGATCCAAGTGAGCTTCGATACAAGCCACAGCCGGGCGGGCTACACCTCCGAACCTATCACCACACATATATTCTTCCCCTCGAAGGAATGTCTTCGCAAAGCATTCTTTGCCTCGGATCTGCCGCAGCAACGTCTACCCGAGTACACCACAAGACTTCACCTAGGCGCTCATCAGCTTGGCTTGGTGTATTTTGTCGAAGAAGTTCTGGTCAAATATTTCAATCACCCTGAGCACTACCAAATCAATGATTCCCTGGCCGGTGGTCATGTGTCCACCCTATCAGCAGCACCAAAAGATCGGTACTTGTGGGTGCGTTACGGCAAGTCTCGCCTGAAGTCGGGACAGATCGTCGTAGCAGCAATCTACAAGGATCTCTCGTATATGAGCTCTTCCGAACAACGCTACTGGCATTCGCATGAGATTGAGTTGCCTGACATCGACGAGTCTGATGTGCACTTTCAGAAGTTTCTCAGACGCACGTACGAAGGTGACCCGGTATGCTTTGATGATCCGATTGCAAGGGTACTCAAAGCTGTCCTAAACGTGAATGCAGCATTGGGCGATACTCCACTTTTCCAAAAAGTGAAAAACATCCATCTCCGACTCCCGGTCGAGCACACGTACAAGTCGTACTGTGACGCGGCTAGTGAGCTATACAAGATCGTTGGCCCAGACAACATTTCACAGGTTCGATTGAAGGATCTGCTTTGTGGGCGGTTCGGGCTTGCCGATGCAGACCTCAAACACCTAGAGTCTGGACGCTCATTAAGTACTTGGCAACTACTGGCGCTTGTTGAAGAAAGGCTAGGTTCGCCGAGCCTTCTTACCAAGCCTCTTTCAGCTGTTAAAGGCCTGCGCATCGATGCCGATCATAGGATGCTTGAACCCGATACTGAGCCTAAGAGTTACTCCCGACAGTTTGCTGGTATATGCAACGATCTCGCGGCATCTCTGGAACGGCTTGCTGCCGCTCTAGCAGAACACGATGGTGCCTAACCCCTCGAGAGTATCCCTTACCACATTCTGCGCAAGATCAAGGAGGAAATTGATGCCTAAATCAAAGCGAAATACGGGCTGGAGATCCTGCAAGGTCTATAGGAGGATAACGCGTGGGGAACACGGGTCGGTCATCAATGTTCCGGCAGTCACGTCGATTCGGGAACGTACTGGGCTGTAGCAGTCAGCCGGTGCGCTGTGGTTCGCATGCCGATAACAAAAGGCGCTAGGTTCCATGGAGGTCCGTCGTGCCGCCGTTGACGGCCCGTCCTCTTCCGTATATCATCAAGTATATACATTGTCTCGAAGGAGCCGTGTCGTGAAATCCATAAAGAAGACCAAATTATTCATGAGCGGGAACAGCCAGGCTGTTCGAATCCCTCGGGATTTTCAAATGAAGGGCGATGAAGTTGAAATTCAACGACGTGGCAACACCCTCATCATTCGTCCCCCGAAGCCGACATGGCAGCCGCTCATGGACGGTCTGACGATGTTTACATCCGACTTCATGGAAGAGGGGCGGACGCAGCCTCCCACGCAGAAACGGAAGCGGACCTTCGCATGAAGGTCATGCTGGATACCAACATCTGCATCTACCTCATCAAACAACAACCACCAACCGTCATTGAACGATTCCTTGCCCATCCAGTCGGAGACATTGGAGTATCCAGTCTCACCGTCGCCGAACTCGCCTTTGGGGTGAACAAAAGTCGGCAAATGGTCAAGAACCGCCTCGCCCTGGAACAGTTTCTCGCTCCACTCGACGTGGCAGCGTTCGACCAAGATGCAGCTCTGTCCTATGGTCGCTTGCGCGCGCGGCTCGAAAAGATGGGGTCGCCCATCGGCTCGATGGATCTGCTCATCGCCGCCCATGCGCTGAGCCTGGGAGTACGGATCGTCACAAATACCATGCGCGAGTTTCGCCGCGTCCCTGGCCTCAGACTCGAAAATTGGGTCGAGATGAGACGAGAACGGAAGAAGTAAGGGGTTTGACCCTCTTAACCGCACTAGTTAGGGGGCTACTCGTTCGAGGGTGATGCGATAGGTTCTGGACTTGCCGTTCGGGGCCACCACGACAAGGTTGATGTCGGTGCGCGATCCTGGAGCGCCAAGGGTGATGTCCCGCGCCTGACCCGAGCTGGTGCCCTGGCCATTCACCTCCATGGTGGCAGTCGGATCCTGAAGCGTTGCGGTCACCGCAACGCTGGTGACGGTGTTTGCCAGGTCCACCGTATACTTGGTGGTGTTCGCGTTAAATGCGGGGTCCAAGATGCCGGGTGTCACCGTCACGGCCGAGAGTCTGTTGTTGCTCGCAGGGGCTGCGCGTTCGAGGGTGATGCGATAGGTTTTGGACCTGCCGTTCGGGGCCACCACGACAAGGTCGATGTTGGTGCGCGATCCTGGAGCGCCAAGGGTGATGTCCCGCGCCTGACCCGAGCTGGTGCCCTGGCCATTCACCTCCATGCTGGCACTCGGATCCTGAAGAGTCGCCGTCACCGTGACGCTGCTAACGGTGGTCTCCAGGTCCACCGTATACCTGGTGGTATCCGCGTTGAACGCGGGGTCCAGGTTGCCGGGTGCCACCGTCAAGGCCGACAGTTTGTTGTTCCCGCTAAGTGCAGGACGAAATACGTCTACGGAATATGTTTTTCTGGTGCCATTTTGCGCGGTCACCACAATATTGATAAAGGTGCTCAAGCCCGGTCCGCGCAACGTAATGATACGGGCCTGCCCGGAATTGGTGGCCTGCCCATTCACCGTCAGGCTCGCCGTCGTATCTTGCAACGTCGGCGTCACTGTTACGCTGGTCACACTGCTCGCGACATCCATCGTGTAACCGACTGTGCCGGCACTGAAAGGCGGATCTAAGGTTCCCGGTACAATGGCTAAGCTCTGCAAAAAGTTGTTGCCGGATATCCCACGATTCACCGTAACCAGGTAGGTTTTCTGAGTGCCGTTCTGGGCTGTCACGATAACCGCGATGGTAGTGCTTTGGCCGGAGTCATTGAGGGTAATTGAGCGTGCCTGGCCTGAGATCGCGGCTTGCCCGTCGACCGTCATGGTCGCAGCAGGGTCGTCTAGAGTGGGGCTTACCGCAATGCTTCCGACGTTATTGGCGACATTGACTGTATAGCCGAGCGTGTTGGCATTGAATGTGGGGGCCAGCGTTCCGGGCGAAACAGTCAAGTTTTGTAACGAATTGTTTCCAGCTAAGGTTGCTTTGTTGAGAAGCACTATGTAGGTTCTTGAATTGCTCGTTGATTCTGACACCACGATACTCACGGGGGTAACTGATCCCACCGGGCCCAGTGGAATATCTCTCCTTGTCGTGGTCTGGCCATTGATACTCACAGTGTCGCCGGCCACTCGAGGTTGCGCCGTGATGGTCACGGTCCCAATGTCGCTGGTGAGGTCGACATTGTATTGGGTGGTGGCACTGTCAAAGGACGGTTGAAGTTCTCCAGGGGTAATGATCAGACTGGCAAGTTCGACCCCTTGGTTAACCGACGCCACGTCCTTACAACCGTAGGAGCCAAAGCAGATTGCAACGAGAAGTGCGACGGATAATAGATACGGCCCAGCGAGGAGGGGGCGTCTTATGTGGTGCCTGCCGGTTTTCTCTTGGTGCATGAGCTGCTGGATCTGCCCGTTCTTCAATCCAAACGGTGGAGCCGCATATTACGAGCGGGTTCAAAATCGATCTATCCTACCTATGTATGGGTAAGAAAATAGGAAAGACCTCATGTCGGGCAGCAGTGCTACCGGCGGAGGCGATCCCAACAGCCACGTGGATCGACGATGGCGAGGGGAGCCTGATTTGCGACCGTCAAGAGGTCTTGGTCTCTCGTGACAAGCAGGTGCCTAGTCTGTCTGCAAGATCGCTGTCTCTAGCAATGAGCGACCGCTCTCCTCCAGCTTGACCTTCATTTCAGTCGGCTCCTATAATCCCCTTACCGTGTTGGCTGCAACATACTGATTCAACGGGTAAAATGGCAGAATTCACCCACTTTAATGAGTCTGGGCGTGCTCGTATGGTCGACGTCGGCGCCAAAGATTCGACTGAACGGCTTGCCACGGCTCAAGCCAGAGTATTCCTGCTTCCCGAAACTCTTGAAAAGATTCAGCGAGGAAAGATCGCAAAGGGTGATGTCTTATCGGTAGCTCAGGTCGCCGGGGTAATGGGTGCGAAAAAGACGCCGGACCTCATTCCCATGTGCCATCCGATTCTCCTCACCAGTGTCGATATCGCATTCAAAGAAGAACTTCAGCCCGACCCACAAGGCCGCTGTTCCATCACGATTACGGCGACCGCCAAGACGACAGGGCCGACGGGCGTCGAAATGGAAGCGATGACGGCAGCCACGGTTGCGGCGCTGACCATTTACGATATGTGCAAGTCGGTGGACCGTGGAATGAGTTTCAGCGAAGTCTGCCTTCTTTCCAAATCCGGGGGGAAGTCCGGTGTCTATATCCGAAGGGAGTGAGGATCAGAGACGATGGTGACGGTCAAGTTATTCGGTATGACGAAGATGATGGCCGGCAATCGGGGATCGTTGTCATTGGATTTGGCGAATGGTCGGCGGGTCAAGGATCTGGTCGGGGCCATCAATAGCGGCTATCCTGCAATCGGGGAACTGCTTCACAAGAAGAAGGTGCTGGTATCGGTGAATCAGGAAATCGCGCACGAGGAGACAGAAATCAAGGATGGCGATGAGATCGCTCTGTTGCCCCCTTTCGCCGGCGGGACTGACATGAATGATGAGACGGACGACCGCCAATTGGTCCGCGTCCAGCGGGAAGATTTTTCCGTCGATGCCGAGATCAACCGCGTACGTGGCCGGTCCAAACGTATCGGCGGCATCTCGATCTTTTTAGGGACGGCGCGTGACCGGTCGAAAGGGCGGGAGGTGGATAGCCTCACCTTCGAGCACTATGAGGGGATGGCGCAAACAACGTTGCGCGAGATTCGAGAGCGGGCGCTGAAAGATTTCGATATCCTTGAACTGCTCATCATCCACCGGTACGGAGAAATTACGATCGGCGAGAACATTGTGCTGATCATTGCCGGCGCCGAACATCGTGCGGACGCGTTTCGTGCCTGCAAGTGGGCCATTGATGAATTAAAGCAGATCACGCCGATTTGGAAACTGGAACACACGCCTGAAGGAGAGGTGTGGGTCGAGGAGCATCCATAATCGACTGAGTGCCCCTCAGGGTGAGTCCAGAGAAGAGACAATGGATCAATCCATGCCGCAGCGTTCTATCCCCTCTATACGCGATGCATTCGGTCGCCCGCTCGGTAGTCTTCGCCTGTCTGTCACGGACCGATGCAATCTCCGCTGCAAATATTGCATGCCGGAACCAGAGTATGTCTGGCTTCCACGCGAAGATCTTCTGAGCTTCGAGGAAATGGCGACGCTTGCGGGATACTTCGCCGATCTTGGAGTGGAGAAGGTCAGACTGACCGGGGGGGAACCGCTCTTGCGACGGGACCTTGCACGGTTTGTGCGGTTGCTGCGACAGGATCGGCGGATTCAGGAAGTGGCCTTGACGACGAACGGTATTCTGTTGACCGAGTATGCACAAGGGCTCTATGAAGCGGGTCTTGACCGGGTGACGGTCAGTTTGGATACGCTCCGACCGGAGCGGTTCCGTCAATTGGCCGGGCGTGATGAATTCTCACGAGTGTTAGAGGGCATCGAATCGGTCGGTAAGACGGGTTTTACGAATTTGAAACTCGACACGGTTGCGATCCGGGGATTCAACGAAGATGAACTGAGTGCGTTGATCGAATTCGCCAAACACTATCATGCTGAGGTTCGTTTCATTGAGTATATGGATGTCGGGGGGGCGAACGAGTGGAGTATGGATAAAGTTCTGTCGCAAGCCATGATCCTGGCATCCTTGAGCCGACGGTATGGCCGGATCACGCCGCTTCCGGAACGGGGGAGTGCTCCAGCCCAGCGATTCTTGTTGCCGGACGGCACAATCTTTGGGATTATTCCGTCGACGACGATGCCTTTTTGCGCCCAGTGCGACCGCAGTCGTGTCACCGCCGACGGATTTTGGTATCTGTGCCTGTACGCTACGTCCGGTATTGATTTGCGCAAGCCGCTCCGTATGGGAAGCAGCCCTGTGCAAATGCGGGAGATGATCAGGTCCGGATGGACGACCCGCCGTGATCGTGGAGCGGAAGAGCGCAAGGCCTTGGAGCGAGTTGGGCTTCGAGCCGGAGGGTTGATCGACATTGATCAGCTTCGGCAAGATCCGCATCTGGAGATGCATGCCCGTGGCGGATAAGTACTTATAGCCCGGCGTGCCCTCCGATGTAAAACGTGGTTCTGTGCACGGATTTCGTCATCGTTCTAGATTTGCCGAGTAGACTCGGTCTAGGTCTGCTGCCCGATCGATCATGCCGGACATGCAGTTTGCGACATTGCTAGGAGTCGGTTTTCTGCTTGGGCTGCGGCACGCCCTGGATACCGATCATCTTGCAGCGGTTTCCACGGTGCTGGCTGAGCGACCGTCGCTCTTGGCGTCCGGTGCCGTTGGGTTATGGTGGGGCGTCGGGCATACCCTGACCTTATTGCTTGTAGGGGCAGTCGTGCTTGCCTGGGGAGTTCATATCCCCGCACAATTCGAAGCCATCGCTGAATCGTGTGTAGCTGTCTTGCTGATCCTGCTCGGCGTCACGTTGGCCCTCAGGCTATACCGGGAGCGCTGGCACGTGCATAGCCACCACCACGACGGCCGCCCGCACGTTCATTTCCACAGCCACCAACGACAGGAAGATCATCGTCATCGGCATTGGATGACCGAGTTGATTCGTCCACTCTGTATCGGTATGGCTCATGGGCTGGCCGGATCCGCTGCGCTGATGTTGATGATTCTTGCGACAACGACAGACATGGTCGCCGGCCTCTTGTCGATTCTCGTCTTCGGCATAGGGTCTATCATCGGTATGATGGTGATCGGCCTGACGATCAGTGTTCCGATCATCTATTCACGTTCGGTGAGCCGGCGACTCTTTATCGGGGTACAGGGTGTTGCCAGTGTTGCCAGTGTCTCGGTCGGGGTGTGGATGTTGGTCGGGTTGACGTCGTCGGCTATCGGGCAGTGAGACGAATGGTTCCTCAGTGTCGGTACAGCAGAAAAGTGCATCGGAAATCAGGGTATGGTATTCTTCCCCGGCCGTATCGAGGTGAGGTTCGCCCACCTAGGCCTGGATAAGCGCAACGACCATGGCGTGGTTCAAGAAAGACAAGCCGGTAGAATCCGTCCCGCCCCCTCGTTCTAAAGGCAGCGAGGGGATGTGGCTCAAGTGCAATCACTGCCGAGAAATCGTCTATCGGAAAGAAGTCGACCGGAACAACAAGGTCTGCCCGAAGTGCGAGTATCATTTCCCTATTTCGGTCACGGAGCGGATCGGATTACTCATCGATCTCGGGACATTCAAAGAATGGGATGTTGGATTGGAGGCTCAAGATCCTTTAACCTTTCAGGACACCAAATCTTATCGAGAGCGAGTGAAGGCACACCAGGAAAAGACAGGTCGTAAAGATGCTCTCGTGATCGGTGAAGGCATGGTGAATGGCCGACGCGTGGTGCTGTGTGTGTTCGATTTCAGCTTCATGGGCGGCAGCATGGGTTCGGTGGTCGGTGAAAAGCTCTGTCGCGCGATCGATCGGGCTTTGGAGTTAAAATTGCCCGTCATTCTGGTCACCGCGTCCGGGGGAGCGCGCATGCAGGAAGGCATCTTCTCGTTGATGCAGATGGCCAAAACGTCGACGGCGGTGGCGAAACTGGGGGAAGCCAAACTGCCCTTCCTTACAATCCTCTCCGATCCTACGTTCGGGGGTGTCACGGCCAGTGTGGCGATGTTGGGAGATGTGATCATCGCCGAACCGAAAGCCTTGATCGGTTTTGCCGGACCTCGTGTCATCGAACAGACAATCAAACAGCAATTGCCGGATCAATTCCAACGGTCTGAATTCCTTCTTGAGCACGGGATGATCGATATGATCGTCGAGCGCAAGCGTCTTAAGGAGACGGTCGGCACTCTCGTGAATCATTTTTAGCCTTCTGCGTCCTTCCGGCTTGTTGATGAGCTACTCCTCCGTTATCGAATACCTCTACAGCCTTCAAAAGCACGGCATCAAGCTGGGCCTGGAGACCATGCGGCTCCTCTTGGAGAGGGTCGGCAATCCTCACCACGCACTTCATGTGCTTCATATCGGAGGTACCAACGGCAAAGGGTCGACCGCGGCGATGGCTGCGGCGGTGCTTCAACATTCAGGCCGGCGTGTCGGGCTCTATACATCTCCCCATCTGATCGAATTCCGTGAACGGATTCGTGTCAATGGTTCCGTGATCACGGAGGATCGAGTCGGGGAGTTGATCACGCGATTGAGGGCCGCTCTGAAACACGATCTGCAGCCGACTTTTTTCGAGATGACGACGGCCCTAGCGTTCCTTTACTTCGCAGAATCTGAAGTCGACGTCGCCGTACTGGAAGTCGGGTTGGGCGGACGGTTTGACGCGACCAACGTGATGGAACAACCTCTCTGCAGTGCAATCACGACGATCGGTTTGGATCATCAGGAGTATTTGGGGCACACGGAGGGTGCGATCGCCTTCGAAAAAGGAGGCATCATCAAGCCGTCCGTACCGGTCGTGGTGGGACGTATTGGGTCGGAAGCTGAAACCGTGCTGCGCCGGATCGCTGACGATCGGAAGGCACCGCTATGGCAGCTCGGCCACGAGTTTGATGTTGAAGGAAACGACTCCGAGGTGTTTGCGTATCGTGGGGTGACGCGTGTGATTGAGGGGCTGGCTTGCGGCCTGGCAGGGCGCCACCAGTGGGACAACGCCGCTTGTGCGTTGGCACTACTTGAAGCTGCCGGTCAATTGGGGCTTGCAACGAATGACACGGCCATACGTGAGGGCCTGCGGACTGTGTCATGGGACGGTCGCTTGGAGTCCATCGACGAGTCTCCAACAGTCCTGCTCGACGGAGCGCATAACCCTGCGGCAGCGCATGCGCTTGCAGGATATCTGCACGAATATTCCGTACGTCATCCCACTGCTCGGATAATCCTCGTCTGGGGGATGATGCGCGATAAAGATCATCGGGGATTCATTGCGCCGTTGCTGCCGATGGTGTCGGAGGTCGTGTTGACACAGGCGGCTCTTGCACGGTCTGCCACGATCCAAGACCTTCGCGCAGCCCTGCAAGAATGGCATGGTCCGGTGCTGGACGCCGTCCTTCCCGTGGATGCGCTGATCATTGCCAGAAGCCGGGCCACGCCTCGAGATCTCATCTGTATCGCCGGATCACTCATGCTCCTGGGGGACATCAAAGCGGCAGTAAGTGGCTGTGGTCTGTCACCGATCCGTGGCTAACATGGTAGATCCTTTCTTGTGGATCTGCCGGTGGCTCCTGCTCGTCATCACCGTGCTCTTCCTCTCTCCATATCCTGGATCAGCTGCAGAGAACCGGGTTGGCGCCGGAGCATCGCCCGCCTCATCCGCCCCGCTCGATATTACTGCGGAGCGAACTGACTACCGGCAAGACCAAGAAATCTATGACGCGGACGGATCGGTCGTGGTTCAACAGGGCACGATGAGACTGACCGCCGACCATGTCACCATTCAGGTTCTTCCGGGGATTCTGACGGCTATTGGCCACGTGCATCTAACGGATCCGCAGGCGGATGTCACGGCCGAACGCATGGACATCAATATCAACACCGAGGCCGGTGTTGCGGCGCACGGGCAACTCTACGTCCCGTCTACCAACACGCTGGTCTCGGGTCGGCTGTTGCAGCGATTTTCAGAATACCATTACCGGGCGAAAGACGGCAGCTTTACAAACTGTGATGCGCAAGGGGGAGAAGTGCCGGCGTGGCGGTTCCGGTTTAAGGATCTTGATATGGGCATGGGTGATACGTTGGCGATGAAAGGTGGGTGGCTCTGTCTATTCGATGTCCCGACTATTCCCTTGCCTACCTTTTCCTATCCGCTGACCAAACGACAGACCGGATTTCTTATTCCAACCGTCGGCTATGACAATCGCTTCGGAGCCCATGTGCAGGGAAGTTTTTTCTGGGCCATCAATCCGAGTCAGGATCTGACCATCTCACCGTCCTACTATAATAACTTGGGGTATGGGTCGGATGTTGAGTATCGGTATGTCTTGGATCGACGATCCCGTGGAAAGTGGTATCTGAGCTATTTGCAACAGACACAGCTTCCCAATGTCGCAGGTGTGACCGCCACCGGAGCGGATGCCGAAAAAGCGCGGGCAACATTCACCGGCAGCCACACACAATTCATCACCGATACCCTCATGCTCCGAGCGAACGCGAATTTGGTCACCGACCCAAACTTTCTGCAACAGTTGAGCAATTCGGGGGTGCTGCGAGCTTTACCGAGCGCCGAATCAAACCTTATGGCGACCCAGCGACTGCCCTACGGCAATCTCTATCTCTTGGGTCTCTACCTGCAGCCGTTACAAGCCGGCGGAAAGGACACGTTTCAACGTCTGCCGGAGGCAGGCTACAACCTTCCCTACGTCTCACTGTTCAATTCGCCTCTCTTGCTGGGCATGGAAGGCAATTACGTCAACTTTTACCGAGATCAAGGGTTTACGCTCAACCGGATCAATATGGTTCCTGGGATCGCAACTGATGTGATTCAGCTTGGGCATATGATTGGGATCCGCCCGCAAGCAAAGTTCCGCGAGGTGTATTACACGCGGGGGGCGCAGTCAGAGGACGGACAGCATCGGGAGACTTTTTGGTTGGGGGTGGACGCCACGTCCAAGCTGTCACGCCGGTTTTCGCTCGCTGATGGGGATGCCTTGTTACACACAGTCGAACCCTCTGTGACGTACGAGTATGTGCCGTCCACGAGGCAATCCGAACTGACTCAAATCGACCAGGTCGACGACCTGCCGAAAAAGAATCTGCTGACCTATATGATGCGTAGCCGTGTGCTGGAATCAGGCAAGCAAGCGGCTTTCAACTGGCTGGACCTGACCGTGGCTCAGAGTTATCGTGTGGGGGATGTGCAGATGATGGCTCGGGATTTCACGCCGGGCGTCCTACCCTTCCTGGGGTCCGTCACTCAACCGCTCCAACCGGCTACGGTGTCCATTCAAGGGAAGAAATTTTCTGATATCTGGATGCGGGCCGTCATCGGCAACAACCTCCCGCCGTTTGCGGGGCTTTCACAACTAGATGCCCCAATATTCGGACGCGCCGCCCAGGCCTGGGCGATGCGGCCCCCTATTAATCGATATCTGACGATTGACGCGTTCTTCGATCCCTATCAACCAGGGGTGAGCCAGTTCAATACCGATCTTCGGTTTCAAGAAGGAACCAATTGGTATTTCGAGGTGGGGCAGCGTTACACGAGAGAAGGCAATCGAGTGCGACGAGGCGATCTTTGGAATCCTATCTCGTTCAACGAGGTGTATGCCCCGACACAGGAAATCCAGTTTGTCACGATGGGCGGCGCGTTCCGCACCCCTTGGGGATGGGCCTTCGGGGCGAAGGCGTACTATGATGTCAAGCATGGAAGAAGTCCTGAATTGGACGCGGTCGCGTTGTATCAGAACCCATGCAAGTGTTGGTCGGTAGGGTTTTATTATCTCAAATTCCCTGATCGTGAGCAGTACAGCTTCATGTTGAGTCTCACGGGCGTGGGTTGGACCGAGAGCACCGGAACCGCCGTGATGCGGACACTATTGAGCCCGCTCCTGTGGGGCGAGCGTGGCCTTCCGTGGGCGGCCCCAGGTGGTCCTTATGGGCTTCCTCCTCAAGCCCCTGTGGCAGGTGATGGATCGACCGGAGCTCAAATAGGGCGATGATCCGTTTGACACTAAAATCAATGGTGGGGTACGATGCCGTGGTGAGTGTGTGTGCATGATTTTAACCCTGAAGGAGGGCGAAGACGTGGCTGGTGACGCCTTAAAAGTTGAAGATTCGACCTGGGATGCCGAAGTCATGAAGGCCTCGGAACTTGTCATGGTGGATTTTTGGGCCGTGTGGTGCGGCCCCTGTCAAATGGTGGCTCCCATCGTTGATGAATTGGCCAAAGAATACGACGGGAAGCTCAAAGTCCGAAAGCTGAACACTGATGAGAATCCGGAAGTGGCCGGTCGGTACCAGGTGATGAGCATTCCCACCATTCTCTTTTTTAAGAACGGCCAGCCGGTTGAAAAGCTGGTAGGGGCCAGGCCAAAACGCCAATTCAAGGAAGTCATCGATTCGCTGCTCGCGCAACATGCGGGTACTGCCTAGAGAGGTGCCGAACACAGCCGCCAGTTTTGTTGTCGCATCGTTCAGGCGCTCAACGTATCCAAGCATACGCTTCACGTTTGTTTTGCTCGGTGTGATCTCGCGAGACCGTCGTTTTGAGTGTGCACATGTGTCTCCCGCATCCGGCTAAAATTCCTTGCCGTCGCAGCCATGCTCACTGAGCTGCGCATCACCAATTTTGCCGTCATTGAACAGCTGAGTCTGAACATCGACTCAGGGTTTACCGTGTTGACTGGTGAAACAGGGACCGGTAAGTCCCTGTTAATCGATGCGGTGGCCCTTCTGGTCGGTGGGCGCGCTTCAACCGACCAGATTCGGTTCGGCGCAGATGAAGCGCACCTTGAGGCATCATTCGAAATTCCTCCCGCGCATCCCATCCAGCAAGTGCTGCGGGCTCGAGAGATTCTTGGCCCACAGGACTCTGAGCTCATCATCCGACGCATCATTGCCCGATCGGGAAGGAACAGGGTGTATCTGAACGGAGTATTGAGCCCGGTCCATGTGCTTGAAGAGTTTGCCGGTACGCTGATCGATATCCATGGTCAACATGATCAGCAATCGTTATTGTCCAATCCGGCTCAGCTTGAAGTTCTCGATGCGTTCGGCCGTTTACAGGAATTGCGGCACACGTATCGAACGACTCATCAGGATTGGGCATGTTCCCGTCAACAACGCGCTGAGCTGGCTGTTGCCATGCAGCAGCGGGCACAGCAGGAAGATCTCTTGAAGTTTCAACGACAGGAATTGGATGAAGCCGCTTGCCGTATCGGAGAGGAAGAGGTTTTGCAAGCCGAACGCCAACGTCTAGGGTCGTCACACCGTCTGGCTGAGCTGGTGTCGGAAGCTCAGGAACGGATTCAAGGTGATAGTCATGGCATCTTGGCTGACTTGGTGTTGACGGAACGAGTGTTGGGAGAACTGACCCACATCGACCCTGAAATGGAAGGGACGAGTCGGCTCGCATCCGAGGCCAAAGTGCTGCTGAAGGAAGTCGCAGATAGTCTTCGTAGTTACACCGAACGTTTGGACGCAGACCCGATGCGGTTGGCGTCGATCGAGGATCGTTTGGCTCTCATCCAGAACATGAAGAAGAAGTATGGTGGGACTATCGAGGCCGTTCTGGCGACGCACGAGCGGGTGAAGGAAGAGCTGGAGCAGCTTTGGCGATCGGACAGTGAGATCGAGGGATATGATCGGTTGATTCATGAACAACAGCTGAAGGTTTCGGACTTGGCACGGCAGCTTTCGGACAAACGAAAGGATGCAGCCAAACGGTTGACGAAACTGGTGGGCAAGGAGCTCGATGCGTTGAGAATGGGGTCCGTACGCTTCCTGGTCCAGGTTATACCAAACGAGGCGGACGAGATGTATGGCTCGGATGGGGTCGACCGTGTCGAGTTTCTGCTGTCCGCCAATGTCGGAGAACCCTTGAAACCCATGTCTCGCGTGGCATCCGGGGGGGAATTATCCCGCGTGATGCTGGCGCTGAAATCCGTCCTTGCGGAGGTCGATCATGTGCCGGTTTTGATCTTCGACGAAATCGATACGGGGGTCGGAGGGGCTGTGGCGGCGACGATCGGGAAACGGTTGCGGGCGCTGGGGCAGTATCATCAAGTGTTATGTATCACTCATTTGCCGCAGGTGGCTTCCCAGGCCCGACATCATTTCTGTGTGGAAAAATCGGAAGTGAAGGGACGGACAGTGGCTTCGGTGCGTGCGCTGGCCGGGATGAGTCGCGAGGGTGAAATTGCGCGTATGCTCGGCGGGGAACGGGTGACTCAAAAGACTCGGGCGACGGCGGCAGAACTGATCGCCGGAGCGCACGAATGATCATGCAGCGGGGGCAATGGCCGTGGCGGGAATGGAGGCTGTGGATTCTTTTACAACGTCAATGAAGAGCTCCAGCAGGAGCGGATCGAAATGCGTATGGGATTGAAGCGAGATCTGGTGGATTGCAGCATCGATGGACAGGGAAGATCGGCCTGGCGTGTCTGCAGTCAGGTGATCAAAAGCTTGGGCGATGCAGACAATGCGGGCCAACAGCGGAATCTCCGTGCCTTGAAGTCCGCGAGGATAGCCTTGCCCATCCCATTGTTCATGGTGGGATGCGATGATTTGCCCTACCTCGATCGGTAAACCCAGCGGCTTAATCAGCCGCGCACCTCTGTCGCAATGTTCCCTACACACGGCCGGCTCGCCTGACGGTAGGATCTGGTCTTCTGCAAATCTATAAGATGGAAGGCCGGCTTTCCCTATGTCATGTAGGAAGGCTCCCATGGCCAATGTCTTTTGTTCGGAGAGCGTAAGGCTCAGCCTGGCAGCCATCAACGTGGCATTGAAACTCACACGGCTCGAATGGTTAAGCAATTGACGGTCTGTGGCCTCCAGGAGATCCGACAGGAGCGGCAGGAGGTTCATTCCCCCTTCTTCTTGTTCCGGGACAAAATCACCCTCTGCTTTCGTGCAGAGAGCAAAGTATCCTGCTTTAAGTCTATCCCAAGCACCTACGCTTTCTTCTTCCGACGCCCAGAGTTCTGTTGAGGTCCTCAGGCAGTGGCGAAGAAAGTCGAGTCGACGTTTCTTTTCCATCGTCTGCTGAATGAGGGTAATGAGCTCGTTAATATTGAACGGCTTAAGCAAGTAACCTGCGGCTCCGTGCCGAGTGCCTTCCATGGCAGCCCTCAGGCTCCCATAGCCTGTGATAATCACGACCTCCACATTGGGATGATCGCGCTTTATTTCTTGAAGGAGATCCAGCCCATGGCGGTCTGGAAGCTTCTGATCTAGTGTAATGAGATCGATAGGCTCGCTTCTCAGAACTTCCAACGCTGCTTTGGCATTTTCTGCAGAATGAATGTCGAAGAAGGGACGAAGTATGACTTTAAGGGAGTCTCGAGGGCCCGCCTCATCATCAACAACCAGAACAGTAGGCCTTATTTCAAACTGCTCAGAAGTTATGGTCATAGCATCGATGAATCCGATTTTACGTTAGCAATTCTTATTCCTTTTCAGTTAGTTGCAACGATTTTCAATAAGAAGTGGTGGTGGAGTATAGAACAACTATAGGTAGGTTGCAATAATGATAGGGTACCTATCTATTAAGATAGCGAATGTAGTGGTTTGTGCATAAATGTGACATTCTTGTGGATAATGTGTGTCATTCTTGCACTGATGGTTCATGATCTTGACCGACAGGCTGGTCTGGGCGGCCGATGCCGAGGGTATCCATGCGGTATTTGAGCATGCGGCGGCTGATCCCGAGTAGATTGGCAGCGTGGGTTTGTACGTAGTTTGTTCGTTTTAATGCATCGAGAATGATTTCCCGCTCAAACTCCATCACGGCTTTTTCGAGAGACATACGACCTGCGAGGGTATCGTCTCGAAGAGATGTTGAGCGGGAGTCGCTCTTGATCGACGCCGGTAAATGTTCCGGGGTGATTTCTGAAGCCTGCTGAGACCAGATGAAAGCCTGTTCGACAAAGTTTTCAAGCTCGCGAACGTTGCCCGGCCAGGGATAACGAGTCAGGAGTTCTAGCGCGTCTTTTCCGAATTCCATGTGTGGCCGGCCCTCTTCTTCCAGCCGCTTCGCAAGGAAATGCTTGGCAAGGAGGGGAATATCCTCGCCTCGTTCGCGAAGCGGAGGGAGATAGAGCAAGATCACATTGATGCGATAGTAGAGATCCTCTCGGAACTGCCCTTTTCGAACCAGCTCGTCAAGATTCTTATTTGTCGCCGCCACAATGCGGACGTCGACTTTGATCGACTGAACGCCACCGATTCTCGTAAATTCTCGCTCCTGAATGACACGGAGGAGTTTCGCCTGTGTGACGGGACTCAAATCGCCGATCTCGTCGAGGAACAAGGTTCCGGTGTTCGCCAACTCGAACTGCCCGACGCGTCGCGCGGTGGCATCGGTAAAGGACCCCTTTTCATGCCCGAAGAGTTCGCTTTCAATCAGCGTTTCCGGGAGAGCCGCGCAGTTCAGTGCGACGAAAGGACGCTCTCTCCGTGAACTGTTATAATGCAATGCTTTCGCGACCAATTCCTTTCCCGTACCGCTCTCTCCGGTGATGAGAACAGTGGTTCGACTGTCGGCCACCTGCTCGATCTTTGAGTAAATCTCCTGCATGCCCTGACTCTTCCCGATCAGATTGTGGAAGGCATATCGCTGGACGACTTGAGCACGCAGCTGCTTGACCTCGCGCTCCAATTCAGAAGAGTTCAGGGCACGATCGACGACAATGCGAAGTTCATCGACGTCGAACGGTTTCGAGAGATAGTCAGCTGCCCCGAGCTTCATGGCGTCGACGGCCGTTTTCACAGATTTCGTGCCTGTGAGCATGATGACCGGGGTTATTTTCTTCTCCATGCGAAGCGTTTGAAGCACCGCCAGGCCGTCGGTTCCGGGAAGAATGACGTCGAGCAGGACGAGGTCGGGCTCTTCCTTCCGAAACATATCGAGCCCCTCATGCCCGTCGACGGCCTGGAGAATGTCGTAAATCGGCTCCAATACCATTTTGAGAGAGGCGCGGACTCGCGCCTCGTCGTCGATCAACAGCACTCGTTTTTTCGTGACCGCGCTCTCCACAACGACTCCTTGCGTTCTCTAACCGTGATCGGAGGGAAGATTGATCCGGAACGTCGTTCCGATCCCTTCGGTGCTCTGAACCCGAATCTCTCCACGATGCTCCAGAATGATCTGGTGCGCGATGGTCAGGCCTAATCCTGTCCCTTCGTTCACTGGGCTCGCATGCTTGGTGGTAAAGAATGGGTCGAAGATGTGGTCGAGGTTCTCAATCGAGATGCCGTGCCCCGTATCTTCAATTTCGATTTGCGCCCACACTTCACCGTCTGGTTTCTGGAGTCGATGAGTTCGAACCCGGAGAGTGCCGGTGTTTTCGCCAATGGCATCCATCGCGTTCAGGAGCAAGTTCAAAAGGACCTGTTTGATTTGTTGCCGATCTAACATGCCACGGGGAAGCTCAGACGCCAACTCTTTTTCAATCTTGATCCCGCGTCTGTCTGCCTTCACTTGGATGAAGTAGAGGCATGACGAGACAATCTCATTCAGGTCCTCATCGGTTAATTTAGGTTCCATATAACGAGCGTAGTCGAGGATCTCTTGAATAAGACGTTCAATTCGATTGACGTCATTGAGCACCATTCGGCTGAATTCTCCGATGAAGTGTCGGTCATCTTTCCGTTCGGGAGCCAGCTGAATGAACGTCTTGATCGAGGTCAGGGGGTTTCGGACCTCGTGCGCAAAACCGCCGGCGATGATTTCCAATGAACGTAAGCGATCGGTCCGTCGCATCAGGGCCTGGGATTGGCGAAGATCTTCATGGATTAAGAGGGAATCGAGCGCATTGGCCGCACTCTGGGCCATGGCGGTCAGCAGTTCCGTAGCCCGGGGAGCGAGCGCAGAGCGTTCAGTCTGAGATTGGAGTAACACGAACGCGATCAGCCTGCCTTGAGTCAACAGCGGGATCGCCAGATTCGCGGGGAGAGCACTGAGTACGGCGGCCATCCCGTTGTCGGAAGCGGTCGTATGGACAGATGCGGACAAGATAGACGAGTCGAGGATGTGCTGGTGCCGAACGAGGTCTTGAACAAGAGGGTCGCTGAGGGCCACAACCGGAGGTATGGTTGCCGTATCTATCTGCCCATAGGAGAGCACGTGACGAAAACGCCCGCGCTCGCGTTCGAACAGATAAAGGGACCCGTTCGGGTACTGAGAGGCTTCTGATAGACCAAACAAGATTCGCTCGGCAATAACGGAAAGATTCGTCGGGTGCCCCATGTCCCGCATGAATTGTGTGAGTCGTTCCAGCGACTCTGTACGTGAAAGTGGGATATTCGCTTGGGAAGATGTGCGAACGGTCATGGGCGTGGTGAGCGATACTTCATGCCACCCTATGGTGACCTGTGGTGAAAAGACTATTACGTATCATCACTAGGTATGAAGTATACACGCCAGGTGCCCTTTCAGCCAGCGGATTTGGGTTTTTGACATGACGGGGAACGATTTGATGTCGACTGTCCGTATAGAGCGAGGAAGAGGGACCACCCGCCGAGATCAGCGGCAAAACTCCGGAAGAGCGGGCAGACGAAGGAAACTGTATGAGAGGTAGGAACACCTACCGGCCAATGCTCGGCCGGTAGGTGATGACATTGAGCTTAGGGAGTGACGGAGGCGCTCCGTGTCGGTACTGGACAGGTACCCGGCGTCATATACAGCAAGTAATTGCCCATGCCGTGCTGGAATTCAGTTTTATGCAGAGAATGGTGGTAGACCATCACCATCTCATAGTCATCGTCCTTCGAGATAGGGAATCCTTGGCCGTCTTTGTACACTTGATGGGGTAAGAATTCGCGGAGCGTTCCGTCCGACTCAACATCCGGTACAGTCCGGAGGAGGGTCTGTTTCTTGGTTTTATTCTCCAACGCGATCAGGAGCAACTCATCATGACCGTGCGGATAGGCGTATTTGACGCACCCGTCCATGCTGAACTTCAATGGTGCCGTGCGGACTTGGACACCTGGTCCGATTTCGATCCCTTCATCGGTCTGATCCGCGGGCCGATCGCCGAATTTGGTGAAGCAGACGATGTTGACGCCGACCTGATAGATGTCCATCGCTTTGACCGGTTTAGCCTTCGGCGCAAAATACATCGTGAACGTTGCGATGACGTTCTTGGTGGGGGGGGCGCCATGATAGAACGCGACAACCGTCATGAGTTTGTCGTTTGCCGAAAGCTTCACGCCGTATCCGTCGGGGAATTGCGTCTCGGACATTTCGAGCCCGGCTCCACCGAAGAAGAGCGGCTCACCCGGGCACGACACGCTGGGCCTGGTGTTGTTGATCATTAAAATATGGTGCAGGTAATTCCTCGGCAATTCCTTTCCGTCGACTGTGGAAAGGGCCGACTTGAAGCCGATCAAATATTTGTCCTCAGGCAACTGGAAGTTGAACCGAGGCATGGAGTCACCCATATCGCCTTCGCCATGGCCGGTCGGAAGGTCGATGGGACCAAAGGTCAGGGTTGCCGTATTTTCTCCATACGTAATCTTTGAGCCCACCTGTTTTTTCAGGGTGGGGATGGCATGATGTTCATGCCCACCATCGGCGTAGGCTGAAGAGATCATGAAAAAGGTAGAGATGAACAAAACGAGGGATCTGCGCATAAGACCTCCCAGAGGAAGTGAAGCAGTGATGTTAAACCGGACTCCGATTTCGTGGTATGGCTGAAAACAAACGAGCCAGCTCATTGAACGCTGGCCGGTGATGGTGTCACTTTCTTCCAGTGATAGGTGCCGCCGTGCTCCTTGGGCGGAATATTTTTTCTCGTATCGACTCGCGTGTACCACCAGATTCCCTTTGCTTGCGTGCCGTCTTCCGAGAGGAGGACCTCAAAGCCGCCTTCGCGATCGTTGCCCGGCTGATGCCAGGTCCCTTGCCACAGTCGGTTCTCAATTTTTGTTGTGACAAACCGTCCGCCGTGTTGCGTGTAGGGGCCGTTTCCATTCTTGTCCAGCGTTGCCTTGTAGCGTTTTTCGTCCTCGACTTCGAGAATATCCCATTCCCCACTCACATCCGGCATTGCGGCAGCCGCACCACTGACAAGCTTTTGCGATCCTGCCGCCATCGACGGTGAGGCCAGCGGACCTCCCAGTTGAGCGGATCGAAACGATTCGTGCCACGACAATAGTTGCCAACGGCCGGCACGACGTTCGAGCACGCCTGTTTCTCTTAAGGGAAGTACCGTCCGCTTCACGGCGGATCCTTCGCCGACATAGCGAGTATAGTCGAGCTCCATCGTAAACCAAGCCAGGTCACCTTTCGCCCAGACTTTCAGCTCAGTAATCGGGATCTCAATCTTCTGCGTGTTGATAAATTCTTCACGCATTTCTTGTTCAAACTCCGGCCAGCCGACGTATTTGCGACCACCGACCGAGTAACTGACGATATCGGCGTCATGCGCCATCAGGCGAGAAAGCGTCGTAAGATCTTTTTCGGCGTTGGCGCGCACCATCTGGCGAATGGCGGTTTCCGGATCGGGAGGTTCCGAGGCCCTCACGGCTGGAGCGAGACCGATGAGAAGAAGCAGGCTTCCGCAAACAAACGATCTCGCACGGGGCATAGAGGACTCCATAAGCTTGCCAGGTTTCAAATGACCAAGAAACGTACACGGCCTGATGAGCCATGTCAACAACGAAGTACGACCTGAACTATCGATGAGCGACCACCGCGACCGTCACGTTGTCCTCTCCTCCGCGATCGAGCGCCGCTGTAACGAGGCGATTACAGATAGGAACGGGGTCGATCCGGCCATCGGCAAGAACGTGCTGAATGTCCTCATCCTCCAACATCTTCGTCAGTCCATCCGAGCAGAGCAGCACGAGATCCTCTTCGAGTATGGGAAATGCTGCGATGGTGGGGTTTGCCGCCGCCGACACGCCCAAGGCACGGGTCAGGACGTGCCGTTCAGGATGGGTTTTCGCCGATTGCGGCGTTAAGATACCGCGCTCCAGATATTTTTCGATCACGCTATGATCTTTGGTCAGCGGAGTAAGCGTGCCCGATCGAAACCGGTAGGCACGGCTGTCACCGACATGAGCGAGGTACGCAACCGGAGTTTGACTGGGCACAATCGCGAGCAGCACAATGGTCGTGCCCATCCCTTTCAGCTTCGATTTCGATCTGGCCCGATCGAGGATCGCCTCATGGGCTCGGCCGATCAAGTCAGTCAACACATCGGTGGGCGGCACCTGGCCATTTCGAAGCAGGTCGCTCGCCGACGCTGCTTGGTCTTGGATGGTCGCGATGGCCACTTGGGCCGCGATTTCTCCGCCGGCATGCCCTCCCATCCCATCCGCAACCGCCCAAATTCCCAAATGATCGATGATAGCGAACGCATCCTGATTCATGGTACGAACCAGGCCGATTTCGCTCCGACCGATGCCGATCCAAGCGCTCATCGGGAATATGCCGGCTGAAGGGTGTTGGATAATGAGGAGAGACCAAACCGGTCAAGCAGGCTTTCCCGCCAGCGGCGTACTCTGGCAGGCTCCGTGCTCGGTAGAAGGATGAAGCTGGCAGTGAGCATAGGGAGGGATTGTAACCTTGATTTCGCCTAGGAGACAAGCTAGAGTTCATACCGCCACGAAGGTTGCAGTTCGTAGATTGATGACATGATTGTGCCGGCGAAGCGAATCCGCATTACGATAGCTGGAGTTCAGCTGGAGGCGGAACTGAGAAAGACCAAGACAGCGGACCAAGTGTACGCAGCGCTTCCGGTCAAGGCTGCCGTTAATACATGGGGGGAGGAGTTTTACTTTCCAATTCCCGGAGTCCACGACCATCGGGAAACGGCGACGACCCAGGTTAAGATCGGAGACATCGCCTTCTGGGGAGCGGGGCAGGTTCTGGCCATCTTTTTTGGTCGAACACCGATGAGCTTGGGCGCTGATCCAGTCCCGGCGGATCGAGTGAATATTATCGGAAAGATTATAGGGGATGCGACGCAACTCCGACGAGTGATGGATGCATCGACGATCCTTCTTGAACCGGGGTGAATACGATGCGGCTCTCGAAAGAACGTGTGCGACATATGGCCGAGAGCCTCGCTGGGCATCTCCAAGAGGAGAGACATATTGAGATGGTTGGAGAACGCAAGGCATTCATCGATACCCTCGATCAGGCGATTACGTATGAGTTATCAGCAGAGGATCGTGTGAACGCAGAAGTGCGGCACATGCTGAAGGCGTATGAACAACAAATCGAGCAGGGACAGGTTGACTATCAAAAGATGTTTCAGATGGTGAAGCAAAAGTTGGTTCGTGAACGGGGCATCATTCTATAAGGCGTGAAACGTGAAGCGTATTTCGTGAAGGGCTTGCGAACGACGAGATACGAGCGACCCACGACGTGTGTCGCATGTTGAGCGAGGACAAGGTCAGTCATCTGTCCCATGTGGTTCTCACAACTATCAAGAAAAATACCGGGACAAAGGTCAAGAGCGGAGACGAGCGGGTGTTGAAAGAGATCAAACGGGTATTGGCTGCCGAGTTGACCCAGGAGCAGGAGATTGATCGAATAGTGAGAGCGAAGCTGTCATCCTATTCGCGGGGCATTGTTGAAGGGGGTGCCGAGTGGGACGTGCTCTATCGGAAGACGTTCGAAGAGGAAACGCGCAAACACACGAAAACCTGAGGCAGAGGTAGCGCCGTTATGGGAAGGACCATACAGCGATTGGTAGTCCTGGGTGTCGTACTGATACTTGTGAGCGCGACCGCATGCTCACAGAAGCGTAAGCCCCTCGTGCCGCTTGCGCTCGACGGCGAAGTGAAGTCTCAGGCTACGGTCTTCACGGAGCAAGGAACACAGGCATACCAGGCGCGACAGTTCGAAGAAGCCAAACGGTATTTTGAGCAAGCGGTCGCTGCGGCCCCGCAGTCCGGCCCCGCCCACTACAACTATGCCTTGGCATTGAATGCGCTGGGCGATTCGGAAGTCGCCCGGCAACATTTTTTGGAAGCTGCAGATTTGTCTCCCGGAGACAAAACCATCTGGGATTCGCCGGCGCTCTCGCCGTACGGAACTCCTGAAACCAAGAATCGCACAAAATCCCGTCCCTATGGGACCACCCGGCCGAACTTCGGCGCCCCGCGGTATTAATGAAGGATGGACCTATGACGAAAGAACTTGCAGTCGGAGACAACGCGCCGGAACTCGCAATCCCGGACCAGCATGGGAAAACCGTGGCCTTGAAGAACTTCAAGGGCAAACAAGTCGTGTTGTACTTCTATCCGAAAGACGATACACCGGGATGTACGAAGGAGTCTTGTGACTTTCGTGACGTGGAGTCGCAGATTCTTCGGGCGGGCGGCACCATTGTGGGCGTGAGTCTGGACGGCAAGGAGTCTCACCAGAAATTCATCAAGAAATTCGGGCTGCCGTTTCCGCTGCTTAGTGATGAAGATGCCGCAATCTCGAAGGCGTACGGCGTCTACAAAGAGAAGAACATGTACGGGAAAAAGTATTGGGGCATTGAACGCAGCACCTTCGTCGTCGATTCCGATGGCAAACTCAAGGCGATTTTTCGGAAGGTCAAAGTCGACGGACATGCAGACGAAGTGCTCAAAGCGCTGAAAGCATAGCGGAAAGTTCGTTGGCTGTGCAGTTTCCGGCCACCATCTCCTGCAGAATCTGGTTCCTTCTCATTTCTTGCTTCAGTCTTTTTATCAATGCCGCCCTCCTCGAAGCGGCGGAAAAGGTCGCTGCAGCAATCATTGTCAAGGATGCGCTGACGTCCCCCAATCAGCCCACCACCATTGAAGCGAAATTGATCGCAAAGGGGATTTTCACGAGTGCGATGCTCGGTGGAGAACCGCTCGAATTGATGATCGATGGAAAAAGGGTCGCCACCGCCATGACCGGCGGGGATGGGAAAGCATTCCTGACCTATACCCCAAAGGCGCAAGGCCTGGTACAGGTTCGCGTCCGCGTCGGCAACAGCCCACGAGTGGCGTCTACGGAGGGCCAGGCAAATCTGGCGGTATGGGAAAAAAGAAATCCCATTATTATGATCGAGCTGTCTTCGCTGATCGAGGAATCGCCACCCAGTCGAGTGCCTACCGTCGGATTGACGTTGGAATCAGTGCGAAAACCGATGCCGGAGGCGGCGGATGAGCTCGGGAAGCTCACACAGTTTTACTACCGAGTCATCTATCTTGTGTTCTTGCCGGGAGGGAGGGATGGGTTTCAGGCGACCGCAGAGGCCAGAGACTGGCTCAAGGCATACAGATTTCCCACGGGCTATGTGATGGTGTTACCGCCGGATGCCAATGCCTTGGGAGCAAAAGTTGACGAGTTCCATGCCGCAGGTTGGAAAACGATCAAGACCGGGGTCGGGCGCTCACCAACCTTCGCCGAGGCCTTCCTGCAGCGTCGCCTCGATGCGATCATCGTCCCTGAACCAACGAAAGGCGACATTCCGCGCAAAGCGAAAGTGGCCAAGGATTGGAAGGAGGTCAGGAAGAAGCTCTAGTACCCGCCCATTCCCCCATAACCGCCTGGGCCGTAACTGGATGGTGAAGGAGGAGCGGTATGGCTTCTATAGGCACTCGAGTGAACGATTGCGGTGTTGGCTGGGGCGAGCTCAGCGGCTCTCTTAAAATGAGCCGTCGCCTCCGCATGAAGGCCCAGTTTGTCGAACGTCAAAGCCAAATTGAAGTGAGATTCGGCAAGGTTCGGATCAGCTTCGATGGCTGACATGAAGTGAGCTCGGGCATCCGGCCAATGCCCCATCTCATAGTGGGTAATTCCCTCCTCGTTGTGACGGACAGCGATGGCACTGCTATCGGGAGGCGCGGACAGTGGTGTGGGTGTGGACGTACAACCATATTGCAGGAGAACGAGGGTGATCGCGGCGGTACATCGAATGAGATTCATAGTTCACCCCCTAGGTTTCTCAAGCAAGGTCTGCGCTCATTCAGACGTTCTGTGTAGGCTGACTGAGTGCATGCTGAAAGGGAGAAGCGCGCAGTCAAAACCTCGCAGTGTTGCTCTCAATGAGCAGCCTCCTTACTGAAGCTCATACTTCGCCATGCGATAGCGAAGCGTATTGCGCGTCATCTTGAGGAGACGGCTGGCTTCCGATACGTTGCCCGAAGTTTTTTTCAACGCCTCTTCCAGTATCTTCTTCTCCATCTCCTGAAACGACAGCCCAAAGGCCAGCAGCGATGGTCTGGGTTCCAGACTCAGGTTGTCTGTTGAGGGAGGGGTTTTCACGGAAGCCGGTAAATGACGGGGCTCGATCATCTCTTCTTTGCACGTAATCGTCAGCCATTCGACGACGTTGTGAAGTTCCCGGACGTTGCCGGGCCAGTCGTGCTTCTGAAGAACGGCAAGAGTGGATGGGGCAATGGTTTTGATGCGGCACCCGCGTTCCTTTCTGGCCCGATCCAAAAAAATCAGTAGAATCGGCTCGATGTCTTCAAGCCGCTCACGCAAGGGGGGAATGCGTAACTGATACACATTCAGCCGATAGTAGAGATCGAGTCGGAATCGACCGGCTTTGATCCGGGCGAGCAGATCTTCATTCGTAGCGGCGACGATTCGGATGTTCACTTTGTGGCTTCGGGTATCACCCAACGGGTCGATCGTGTGGTTTTCCAGCACCCGCAGGAGTTTGGCTTGAGCCATTGGGCTCATTTCTCCGATTTCGTCGAGAAAGAGCGTGCCGCCCTCAGCCAGTTGAAAGCGGCCCGGCTTGGCCCGCTTGGCGTCGGTGAAGGCGCCGGATTCATACCCGAATAGTTCCGCTTCCAAGAGATTTTCAGGAATGCCGGCGCAATTCAGCGCAACCAGCGGGCCGGCTGCTCGTGGACTCTCACGGTGAATGGCCTCTGCAAATAGTTCCTTGCCCGTTCCGCTTTCTCCGGAAATAAGAACGGTCGCATCGGACGATGCCACTTCTTTGGCCAGTTGCTTCATCAGGTTCATTTGTGGCGAGACGCTGATGATCGAGGCGAACGGATCATGCGGAGAGAAGGATGGAACAGGGCAAGGTTGGTGGAGTGCTCGAGCAATGGCAGTCTGCAAATCTTCCAGAAGAATCGGCTTGGTCAAGCAATCTGCCGCGCCGGCGCGCATGATCTCAACCGCGTCTTTGACGGAATCGCGATCTCCGATCGCAACCACAGGCGGGAATCCCGGACTCTGGCGGGCATATTCAAGCAGGGGAACCAGCGTGTGTGGACTCCCTTCGCCGACAACCAGAGAAGGAGAAATTTTGGCCAAGAGAATAAGTCCCTCTGATGCCGTGCCCGCCGAGTGAATGCTTGATTGAGGAAAAGCAGTTTGAAGGAGGTGCCTGAGACCGGGGTCTTTCGAGATCAAGAGGAACACAGGAAGGTTCATCGGAGTGCTCCTTGTTTGGGACTCCTAAAGAACCAGTGGAAGCTGTACTAGCCTACACCCATTTGGGTGAGGAAGAAAGGGGTCTGGATGATGGGGCAAGAATGCCAGGCGATACTAAGCTGCTGGGACGATTAGCAATGAAGCCTGGATGGTCAATCTGGTCAGCTTTTTCTGGATCTGGAAGATCGATAACGAAGGAAACCGAGCTGTAGGTCAAACGGGTCGACCAACAGCTCGGTGCTGAAGGTGCAATACTGGATGTCTTCAGCGGTTATTCAGCGTCATTACAGAAGGTCCGTTCGTAAGCAATGATTGTCCAGGCTTCCTCTTCGGTGAGCACGCCGCCCTTCACAAGAGCCGGCATGCCGGTTCCGGGACTCCCGTTCTTGACGACCCAGAAGAGTTCCCCGTCGTTCCGCTTCTTATGAAACTTGCAGTTCGTGAAGTTTCGGGGACCTGGCGACAACAACATTCCACCGGCGCCTTCTCCGTTTCCGTTCTGGTTGTGACAATTCGCACAGGTGCCCTTGCCTTCATAGAGTTCCTTACCTTTGGCAAGCACTTCTGGTGTGACAGCTATTGGGCTCTTCATTTTTCGTGCGTCAGGACGTTCAGCCTCCGGAACACGCGGCTTCAGGGGATCGGCCTCGGGAGCTGTCCATCCGGCCGTACTCCACGAAGCAACGGCGACTATACTGCACACGATCATGATCCAACGCTTCCCTCTCATGATTCCTCCTTGATGATTAAACCACTCATGTTAACATCAGATAGTTACCGGCGCCGCGTGTTCAGAGGCGCAGATTTTGAAAGTATGATACCACGATATTGTCCTAAGTGGCAGCACCCCTGCCGAGTCGAAAGTGATCGGGGACGATGGAGAGTTGGAGGCTGGTTTAGGTGTCTATGTGAAGACGTTGCGGACCAGAATCTTAAGAGATTCCGGTCCGCAAGCGACTCACGTGAGACCTGCAGTGTTCACCACTGCGAGTCGTCAGGGAACTTCAACGATATCACTCTTCATCGGCCCGAGGACGGAGAGCAACTCACCCTTTTCTTTCTCCGGCACGTTAAAGGTATCCAGTGCGCTGACCAGATCCTCCACGAGCGCATTGAAGGCTGCGGTGGTGACTTTCATGCCCTTGTGCGTCGTCTTCATATCTCGACCTGAATAGGTGCAGGGGCCGCCGCTCGCCGCACACACCTGCTCGACCAAAAGCTTATTGAGCTTCTTGAGATCGGTGGTCGCGAAGTAGCTATTAATCCGCTTGTCTCCGCCCACGTTGTTGATGAACTTGGTGACGACGGCCTGAATGGCGCCTTGCCCGCCCAGCCGCTCATAGAGTGACCGGTCTGCGGCGAAAGATGTCGCGCTGCTCAATGTCCACGTTGCCGCTACCGCAACGGCGACCGTTGCTATCTGCTTCGAGAATCTCATGTCGTCTGCTCCTTTTTGTAAGATGAAATGACTGTATGACGTCCGTACCCTGGCCTCGTGATTACGGGTTCCAGGGGGTGAGCGGCATCAAGCTGTCATACTTCTTGGGGTGTTGGTTGGCGATCACCACCGCGATCGCACCGCGTAAGGCTCCCGTTAAGGAGTGGGTGACGATAGGATACGCACCCGGTTCATCAACGATCATATCGAATGTGGCGGCGCTGCCAGGGCCGACCACATAGGTCTGGACCCCCGTGAATTTGTTGGCAGGATTGCCGCTCTCATAGACATTGTCCCAGATTTCGGCGATTGTATGGAGAGAAGAGAACTCGTTCGGGCCGGCATTCACGAAATAGATTCGTACCCGCTCGCCCACCTTGACTTCCAACGGCTCCGATCCCGGGAAGAAGGGATGGTACTTGAAGATGCCGCCGTTGAAGATCGTATGGTCGAACTTCCGATCGAACATCGCCTGCACGTTGTCCGGGTTCTTCCAAAGTTCTGATTGCACCAGGACAAATTCCCGATCGGCCTTGGGCCAGGCGTTCGCATCCTTAGGATCAACGATGATCGCACCGAACATGCCGCGGCCCACGTGTTGGATCATCGGCGGCGCGCCGCAGTGATAGAAGAATACGCCGGGCTTCTTCGCGACGAAGGTATACTTGATCGTCTCGCCGGGCTTGATTTCTCGGTAGTTCTTCAGGAAGTCGATCTCCGCCGCGTGAAAGTCCATCGAATGGCCTTGAGCGTTCGTCGAGGGGTTGACGAGGGTGAAGTTGACGGTATCACCCTCAGTCACTCGCACAACCGGGCCGGGCATCTGACCGTTAAAGGTCCAGGCCTTGTACTTCTCGCCGGTCCCGCCGATGACGATTTCCGACTCAGTCGCCGTGAATGTGACATCATGGACTTTTGCGCCTGCGGATCCGGGCATAGTGATACACCCGCTGGCTCCCAACAGGACGGCAAGTCCTAGGGTAGATGTGAGCACACGAAACCTCTGCATGGTCGCCTCCCTTTTAATATTAGTGGAAATAGAAACGCTGCTATTGAGGAGCCCAGCGTATTGGCTCCCCTTCTCCCCCCCGTCCCCTTCACTTAAATGCGCCGGATATTAGCGTACGAAGGTCTATTAGTCAATTTTGGCGAAGAAGAATTCTATGGATCGAAATCAGCCGGAAGAAATCTTATTTCGATGAGACGGTCCGGGATGTTTGGGAAGATGTCAGATTGTGTTGCGCGATCGCGACATTCCGGCGAAGCCCCTGGTGTTTTGCACGACGGATCGGGCTGTGCTGAAACATCGTGGCGAAGGTCGATTCATCCATGCTCGAAAGCTCGTTCAACGTGGGTGCCAGCGTCACGCGCGAAGGTTGAAAGGTACTCTCCTGGGTCGGTTCTGCTCTGAGGTTGAACGGACATACGTCGAGACAGTCATCGCAACCGAAGATCCTGTTCCCCATGCCTGCCTGGAGGTCATCGGAGATCGCGTCGGCATTGCCGCGTAGTTCGATCGTGAGGTAGGAAATGCAACGAGTGGCGTCGACGACATAGGGCTCGACGATGGCTTTGGTGGGACAAGCTTGAATGCAAAGTGTGCAGCTGCCGCAGAGGTCGGTAGCCGGTTCGTCTGGCTCCAGTTCCAAGGTGGTGAGAATTTCTCCCAGCAGCAACCAGGAACCATGCTCGGCTGAGACGAGATTGGAATGTTTCCCGATCCAGCCAAGGCCCGCCTGTTCCGCCCAGGCTTTTTCCATGACCGGGCCGGTATCGACATAGGACCGGGTTTGGGCATCGGGTGTCACAGTGTGAATGAACTGCTCAAGTTGCTTGAGTTTGCCGACCAGGACCTTGTGGTAGTCCTTTCCCCAGGCATACCGCGCAATACGACCATAGCCTGGTTGTTCATTGGCCCGATGTTCGGTGAGGTAGTTGATCCCCACCGAGATCATTGATCGGCAACCAGGAAGTACTAGGCGAGGATCGGCGCGTTTTTCAGGAGCACGTCCCATCCATGCCATGGTGCCATGATGGTCTCGGCGAAGCCATTCGGTGAGACGGCCGAATAGGCGCTGGGGGAGGGATGTCGTGCGATCGTCGGAGGACGTGTCTGACTGATCATTGGTTGACGAGGATGGATCGCCGGGGCTGACGCGCACAATGCCGACCGCATCAAATCCCAGGGAGCGAGCTTCTCGTTTGAGGGCTGTGGAAAGAGACATGGTCCCGAGGGCGATTAGTGGTGAGCAGAACAATCAAAACGCACGCTGAACTGAACTGAACAATAGACCGATTGGCATCTGCCACACGTGCCGGTGATCCGCGTCTTCCAATCGGTTTCCTTCTCGTCGAAGCGGCACTGTAGTTTCCCTCCTTTTGAGATCGTCGTCCAGGGTTGCTGAGTGCCGGGAATATACGCGACAAGGCATCCTTGTGGGAATGGAACGCGGCATGGGCGCCCAATCTGGCCTTTCTCCATTGCAAAGCTGCATGAAAGTTCCGTGGTCGCTCCAGCATCGTCGACCCTCTGTGCCTCGGCATCGAAGGAGAACACCAGAGGCAGTAGGACAATCGACACAAGAAGACTGATCGCGACGTGCCGCTGGGACATTGGTCCGGATGGTAGCACAGCCGGCTGTCTTGCGGCCATGTGGGTGTGCGCGTAGAATCTTTCGGCCAGGTTCTCTTTCAACCACTGGAGGCCCTATGCTCGCCACGCGGATCAAGCAGAAAGAGGGCACGTTCTATTTCATCGCCTATAAAGCCAATGTGCTGTTGGAGAAGGTTCGTTTCACGAGCCGTTACTATTTCGAGGGTGAAGAAATCGCACAAAGCAAGATCTCTGAACATGACGAGGTGGCGCAGTTCATCGCAGGAATCGAACGAAGCGAAAAAGGCTTTCAACGCGTGTTGAATCGGCAGAAGGTCAAGCAGATCGTCAATTTTTATGAGACCGTCGTGGCCCAGCCGATGATTCCAGGCACGGTGCTTCTGTTTACCGATGAAACACTTCGATTCCAGAAAACGGACGATTCGGAGTCAATCGGCCATTTGAGCGAACCAAAGGGAAAGTATCTGGTGATCGACGGACAACACCGCCTCGCCGGGCTCCACTTTTTCCATGAAAAACATCCCGATCAAAGCGCACAGGTCGAAGTGCCCTGCCTGTTGTTCGACGGGCGGAGCGCGGACTTCGCCACGGAAATGTTCGTCATCATCAATTCCACTCACACGCGAATCAACCGATCGCATTTGGTTGATCTCTATGAAAAGGTGTCATGGGAAAGTCCGGAAAAGAAATTCGCCGCGAAGGTTGCCGATCTCTTATACGGCGAGCCGGACTCGCCGTTGCAGTATAAGATCAATCGGCTTGGAGGACGGAGCAAACAGGAAAAGTGGATTCTGCAGTCCGAGGTCTTCAATGAGCTGCTGAAGGTCGTGATCGCCCATAAGCGCTGGATGGAGTCGCACCTTGGAATGAAGGCCGATCGGTGTTACGCCCTGGTGCGCGATTACCTAAAAGGGGTGAAGGAGGTCATGAGCGAGGTCTGGGGGCAGAACGAGCGGTATATGTTCACTCGTGATGTGACACTCAAGGCGTTGATTCGTGTGCTGGACGATCTGATCGTGGATCGCAAGCTCATCAATGACTGGGACGAGCAACGCTCCTACAAGCCGTTTGCCGAGATCGTCAAGCCTTGGGCGCCTCTGACCAAGGACTTTCGTGCCGACGGCTTCTATGAGCGTTTTCCGGCAAAGGGGCAACTTGAACGAGTTCGGAAGATTCACCAGCGGTTGCTGGACGCGATTGTTGGATAAACGAAGAGGACTATCACCGGTCCTTCTCTTGCTGCTTGTCTTCGCAGATCTTCAGTCCGCTGCGGTGTGGGGGGCTGTCAATCCGGTGGCGGCTGAAACCGACAGGTTAGAGGTCGCGGCAGAGTCCGGCGGCGGAGTTCGTGCGACGGCTCATGTGCTTTTCCCGGCGAGCCCGGCCGTGGTTCAGGCACTGTTGACTGATTATCGACATTGGCCCGATCTCTTCGAAGTTCGAATGCGGGTGGCCGAGTTGAATGTCCGAGATGGAGTGGCCACGGTCGACCTTCGCATCGATCATGCGTTGATGCCCGGTGAGCACCGGCTGGTCACCGAATCAAGGGCGTTGCCGGATGGCGGCCTCGTGACCGAGCTGAAGGGCGGGGACTTCAAACGCTATCATCGAGTCTGGAGACTCCAGCCTGCCGGAGAGGGAAATCAGACACGCGCCGATTTTGAACTGGTCGTTGAGATCGAGTCCATGGTGCCGGATTGGCTCGTAGCGGTCGCCATGCGTCAGGAGCTGGAAGCGCATTTCCGCATCGTCAAACAGAAGGCGTTGGAACAGTCCAAGCGGCCGGGAACTTGATGCAGACCTCGGTCAGAAAGAGTTCTGGTGCACGGTCACTGTCCGGACTCTATGTCATTCTCGATCCTTCGATCAGTCCCCATCGTCCTCTGGTGGATGTCCTGAAGGTGTCGGCCGCAGCCGGCGCCAAGCTCTTTCAGTACCGAAACAAGACTGACTCGATGAAGGCGGCCTACGCTGAAGCGTTGGTGCTCAGGAATGTCGCGCGGGAACTCGGTGTGCTGTTCCTCGTCAATGATCGCTGCGATCTGGCGCTGGCTGTGGATGCGGACGGAGTCCATCTCGGGCAGGGCGATCTTCCGCTCAGTCTTGCGCGAGCCGTGATGGGACCTGACAAGCTGATCGGCATCTCAACGCACAATCCGCAGCAGGTGTTGGCGGCGATTGCCGGTGGACCGGACTATCTCGGATTTGGCCCGATTTTTAAGCCTAGTTCCAAGGCCGATCATGATCCCATCGTCGGGATTGAGGGACTGACGAGGATTCGTCTGCTGACGGCGCTGCCGATCTTTGCCATAGGCGGGATTACGCTGCAGGATGTTGAAGAAGTGATCCGCGCAGGAGCCGACGGAGTGGCGGTCATTTCCGCGATTTTGAAAGCACCGGACATTCGGCACGCCGTCAACGACTTCGTCTCGCGAATCCCAGCACCAACTTCGCCAGCTTCTTGATTGCAGCGGATCGGGCAAGATGCTTGGCTGAGGGACAGAAACGCCTCGGCATGCCGGGTTCATAGGGGAGCGGGCCAACCAGTGGTACACCGGCCTGTTTGCGGAGGATCTCAACGGTTGATCGCTCTTGAACTCGGGAGAGGGCTGATCGAACAGGGTCGGTCCGATTCAAAACGAGGGCGATGATGTGGATCTGCTTTCGTCGAAGGGCCTCGATGGTCAGTAATGCATGATTGATCCCGCCCAATCCGGATCGTCCAACGATCACGACCGGAAGCCGCAAGAGTTTGATCAAGCTCATGACGTCGTCACGGCCTGTGATGGGTACGTGTATCCCGCCGACTCCCTCCACCACCATGCAGTCATATCGGCTGGAGAGGAGCCGATAGATTTTTCTGATCGTGGCTGGATTGATGTCCTGTCCCTCCATCCGAGCGGCGGCGAGAGGAGCGACCGGCAGTTCGAATGAGTAGGGGCGGATCGCTCCTAGGGCCTCCTCACTTTCAATGACGGCGCGCAGTCGCGCGGCATCCGATCGGGCTTCTCTTCCTCCGGTGACCCCGGTCTCAATGGGCTTCATCACGCCCACCGAAAGCCCGCGTTTTTTGAGATGAAGGGCGAGCGCAGCCGCCACGAGTGTCTTCCCAACTCCCGTATCGGTGCCGGTGATGAAGGTTCCGCCATTCATGATCCAGCTCCAACGGTGCCCGGCATGTGAGGCCTCATCTCAATCAAAGATGTCTGCTGTCGCAGTTCCACACTTGTCCCGATATATCCGTGAGCTGGGCCAAGTGAGCGATGGTGCCGACGACTTCTTCGATGGCCGGCGGACGGCGTAGCGCATGGTCGGGCCAGCCGTGTCCTTCCGGAAACAGACCTTTGGTCAAGTCGGTCTTCTGCCAGCCCGGTAGCACGAGATTCACTCGAATATTCTGTGCGCCCCATTCCAGCGCGGCCGTTCTGACGAGTCCGATCAATCCGGCCTTCGAGGTTGCATACGCACTCTGGCCGGTCGCGCCATGGAACCCTGTGTGGGAACCGATGACAATGATGGAGCCTCCACCACGAACGAGCAACTGCGGCGCAATCGCCCGCAGACAGTGGAACGTTCCCGTGAGATTGGTGGCGATGACGTTATCCCAGATTTCTTCTGAGTGGCGCACGAGCAAGTCGCTTTGTCCGATTCCTGCGTTGCAGATGAAGGCCAGGGGACCAGACGAGCGATTGGCGAATGTGTCGATCATGCGGCGTATGGATTCGGCTTCTCGAATATCCGCGCAGTAGATGTCACCGGTTCCACCGGCTTTGACGACGCCATCCAAGGTCGCTTCCGCCGCCGGTTTATTCCGATAGTAATGAACACCGACGTACCATCCGATCCTTCCAAACGCCTGACTGATGGCGCGACCGATGCCTCCCGAGGCTCCGGTGATCAGTGCAGCCGAATGAACAATGGCGTTGGTCGGCCGGTCCGCGACAGGAAAAGTTGGCGAGGTCGGAGATTCCATGCGGAAAGAATTATGCGGAGAGTAACGGCCGAAGGCAAGTGGGAGTTGAGCACCAGAACAGTCCCTAGGAATGCTGTTGGCTTGCCGCTATCGGGACTCCTGTGGTACCGTCAAAACTCAGTATTTGGAGCATGATCATGGTGAGACGTAGACGAGCTGTACGAGTGGTTCTGACAGTGGTAGTCTGTTTGCTCCTGGGGCTGTACCCCTGGCCCAAGTCGGTTGGTGCGGAGGAGGCGCTGACGATCCCAAAGTCTGAGGAGTATTTCCCTGACACGCTCGGAAGTCGCTGGACCTATCGTGGTCAGATCAGTGAGGGCCCGCTTCAGACCATCGAACTGAAATTTTTCACGAACGTGTCGACAGTTTCAGGAACCAAGACGATCAACGGCGTCGCCGTGACGGTGTTCCATGACACCAATCCGGGAGATCATGGGCCATCGGACAGTTTCTATCGGCGAGACGCGGTCGGCATTGTGTACTACGGGTCGGATCCCGGAACACCGCTGGAGAAACAGATTACACCCTATCAGATTTTCCGATTTCCCCTGAAGGTCCCGTCTTCGTTTCAACAGTTCGACCGCCTGGGGGTCGATTTCGGCAGTGACATGGATCATGACGGAACCGATGAAAAAGTAGATGTCCAGGGATGGAGTAAGGTGATCGCTCGAGAAACCATCACGGTCCCGGCCGGTACGTTTCAGGATGCCGTTAAAGTGGAAGCACGGATGAACATGAAGATTCGTTTATCGGGCAGCCACCGAACCGTTTCAGGAATCGACGTGATGACGGCCTGGTTTGCGAAGGGCGTCGGTCTCGTGAAATATTCGGAGCGACAAGAATTATCCGCCGTCAAAGAGGACCGTGGTGTTGTGACGGAAATCACGGAAGAGCTTGAAGAACACGATATCAAACCTCTGAAAGCCTCATTGAGCCGATTCGAATCCTCGGCGAAGGGTATTCTCGCTGATCACTCTGGTAAGCATGAACTGGGTCAGGTAATCCTCCCCGCCGGCTTTGGCCCCCATCCCTGAGAAGCGATGCCCTCCGAAGGGCTGACGTGAGACCAAGGCGCCTGTAATCGGCCGATTCAAGTAGAGGTTCCCGACGTCGAATTCCTCGCGCGCCTTGGCAAGACTGGCCGGACTCCTGGCATACACTCCTCCGGTTAATGCATAGTCGGTTCCGTTGGCCAACCCAATCGCATCGGCGAAGCTCTCCGCCTTCATGACCACCAACACTGGTCCAAAGATCTCCTCTTGCACCAAACGGTGGTGCGGTTGGATATCGACAAACACCGTGGGTCCGATGAAATAGCCATTCTGGTCCACGGTTCGTTGCACAAGCAGCCGACCTTCCTCCTGACCAAGCGAAATATATCGTTGGATACTTGCTTGGGCTCGTGCATCGATCACTGGTCCCACCTTAGTACCCGGCTTCCAAGGATTGCCGACTTCCACGCTCAAGACCGCTTCGCGCAGACGGGCCACGAAGGAGTCGTAGACTGCACGATGTACGATCACCCGTGAGCAGGCCGAGCACTTTTGTCCCGCGTAGCCTGAGAATGAGGTCATAACGCCGGCAATCGCCTCGTCGAGATCCGCCGTTTCATCGACAATGATGGCATTTTTCCCGCCCATCTCTGCGATCACCCGCTTGACCATGCGCTGTCCTGAGCGGACGCGCGACGCTTCGCTCAGAATGCGAAGCCCCGCGGATTTTGATCCGGTAAACGCGATCGTGACGACATCCGGATGTGCAACGAGGGCTTCTCCTATTTCCGGTCCGCCCGGAAGGCACGTCAAGCAACCCGCTGGTACGCCTGCATCGATCAACATGTCGGTGAGCAGAATCCCCAGGCCGGACGACCGTTCCGATGGTTTGAGGAGGACAGGATTGCCGGTCACGAGCGCTGCCGAGACCATTCCCGTCGGGATGGCGAGTGGAAAGTTCCATGGCGCGATGACTGCCGTGACGCCGCGTGGACCATAGGTGCGCTGGTTGAGTTCTCCTGGATGGATACCTAACCGCGACGGTGGTGCGAGACGGTCCATTTCGTCGGCGTAGTAGCGGAGAAAGTCGATGGCTTCAGCAACATCGGCATCAGCGTCACGCCAAGGCTTGCCGACTTCAAAGATTTCCCAGGCGGCCAGTTCATAGCGGCGGCGACTCATTGCAGAGGCGGCCTTCCGCAGAATTTCCGACCGAGCTTGCGGAGCTGTCTGACGCCAGGCGTCCCCTTGTTTCAGCGCGTGTTCGATAATAGTGCCCAGATCGGACACCGACGCACTCCGCACCTGGACCACGATCTCATCCGGTTGCGAAGGATTGCGGGATTCCAATGGCGGGCCGGTCAGACCTCTCTCCGAGGCCTCGGCTTCCCGTCGGCGACCGAGCTGAGACCGAACCGATACGATCGCCGCCTGCATGGCTGTCCGAGTCGTGGCCTGAGAAAAGTCACTATGCGGCTCATTGTTGAACACCGACGGAACGCTCACTGATGAACGGCGAGCGTCGGTCGGGACGGTCGGTGGGGCGAGCAACCGAGTGAGCGGTTGGGATTCCACATACTCCTTTTGCAGGAACGATTCATTGGACGTATTTTCCAACAGTCGCCGAACCAAATAAGCCATGCCGGGGAGTAAACGTCCGGCGGGGGTATACAAGCGGACACGACGCCCCAATTTCACCATGGCGTGTTGGAACGGTTCGGCCATACCGAAGATCATCTGGTATTCTCGGGATTCAGGCGCCAGTCCAAGCGATTCCGCGTGCGCTTCTACGGCTGCCAAGGTGCGAAGGTTGTGCGTGCCGAAGGCGGGGCGGATCAGATCGGTATGTCGAAACAATACCGGAATCAATCGTTCGTAATTGAGGTCGGTTTCCGCTTTGTGTTCAAAAAGGGGAACCGGCCAACCGGCTTGTCGATATCGGACGGTGTCTGAATCCCAATAGGCTCCCTTGACCAGTCGGATCGTGATCGGCACGCTGCGCGTGCGGACCCAGGCCAGCAAGTCCTCTACGTCTTGTTCGGTTTCTTGATGATAGGCCTGCAGCGCAAGCCCGGCGTAGGGATAGGTCCGATAGGCGGGCTCGGCAAAGAGCCGTTCGAAAATGTCCAAGATCAGATTCTTCGTTTCTGCTTGCTCCATATCGAAAATGAGGCCGGCGGGGAGCGATTGCGCCCGGTCTACCAACGGACGGAGGCGCGCGGCGACCGAATCGTAACTTCCATCGGGATCGATCGGATCCAGTCGTGACGAGAGGGCGGAAATCTTGAGTGAAAGCTGTACACGCGGAATCGGCCCCAGATGGTCTCGCTCAAGCAAGGAAGCGGAGGGCCAGGTTGCGGCTGCTTTCCCAAGCTCGTTCAAAGCGTTCAGGCATTGATCACGATAGTGATCGGCCTCCAGTTCACTGATCGTGGCTTCCCCCAACAGATCGACAGACGAGGCCCGGCCCTCCTTCCATAACTGTGACAAAACCGGAACCGCTTCTTCGATCGAGGCGCCGGTGATAAAGGTCCTCGCCATTTGCTCGACCTGTTTTCTGATCGATTTGCCCGCGAAGCGTGCGCCGAGGCCGGTGGAAGCCACTGCCTTCAATCCCCATTGAAGTCCAAACAGCTCGCCGCCTGATCGACCGAAATACTCTTCGGCGAGCGAGACGACTCGTTCGTCATCTTGGATGACGGGAAGCACATCGATGAAGTGAAACAAGCGTGTCTTGAACGAGGTGTCCTTCATGGCCAAATTGATCGCCGAATGGGACCACCAGCGACCGTCGAAGAGGGAAGGCGAAAGGCCGGCGGAGAGCTGTGCGAGCTGCTCGCCGATACGGACGATGGCCGGCTCAAGCGAAGATGACGCAGTCATCGAGGGTCCTGACATACTGACTCCGTTTGACTTCAGTATACATGCCTAACGACCGATGTCCATGGCCTTGGCTTCCCCAATCGGTAACAAAGCGATCCTCCTACGGACCCCATAGGGTTCTACCCCGTTTCCACGGACAGATGAGTTAAGAGTTTCTCTCCCTGCTGCTGGAGCGCCAGTCTCCGCCGTTGCCGGGGATTGTGCCAGCGCTCGATATAGTCAAAGATATCCGCTC